>Ga0049107_10000129_pt1 | contig 18825 bp, 6 predicted proteins | sample WorMetilPIANOSA1_FD_61187 | JGI IMG/M metagenome (GOLD analysis project Ga0049107, IMG submission 61187) | Marine gutless worms symbiont microbial communities from Max Planck institute for Marine Microbiology, Germany - Olavius ilvae PIANOSA.1 | ecosystem: Host-associated > Annelida > Digestive...
GCATTTGGACGATCACTTAAGACTCATTTGTTTTCTGAGTACTAGCGTATACAGCGCATTAGGGGTTTCGGCGATAATGCGCTATATAAATCGACGTTTTACTTACTTACTTACTTACTACAAGCGGGTGTACAGTTGTGGCGGGCCAGTATAACCAGTACTGTACAAGGGCCATCAATTCCTCCCCTCCCTCTGCACCACTCACACTAACACTTAGGTCACCAGGCTGCGCATCCACTGACTTACTACGCTGGGTACACTACCGTCCATTCCACAGGAGTTACTCATTGGCCCAGCTTCAAACAGGCCTCGGCGTTGGCTTGTCAAAATAGGCCACCATCCTTAAGGGAACAGGAACCGGCCCTTCCTGTCGCACAACCAACAGTGTCAGAGCACTGAAGGGGTTCTGTATGATGGCACAGTAGATATTTTATAATATTATTAGTATTAGTAACAGTAGTGAGAAACTTAAGTGAAAATAATTATCTAACTTGATCAGCAATCCTGATGATTTTGATTAGTTGGCTGAAAACCATTGGACAAAGACACTTTACATAAGTTGATATCCATGCAGAGAGCCGTCGATGATGCCAGTTTTGCTATATCCTTTGCTTTGGCAACAGTAAGGACATTCAGTTTGTATAATAAAATCACACACGGTAAAGCAGGCTGATTGAAAGCGAAAACCAATTGTAAAGCATAACGTTTATTTGTTGCTGTAGCTGATGCAGTGGCGTGATACTGCGGTGGCTGATGTACCATCACGTTTTCTAGTACATCACGTGCTTGCATTCATGCTGTCCATTCTTACCGATCAGGTATGCTGCACCTGCATCATTTTTATCAGCAAACACATCTCTAATCATTTACATTTACTTTTTACATATGGCTAATTCAGATAAAAAGTTGTTAGAATATTGCACTATTGGCTGTCTTATTATCATAGTTTGTATTTTTTAAAGATAATTTGTTTGATTCTTTTTAAAGTGTGATCTTTTTACTATGTTGCGAAATTGAGTTCTTAAAAGTTATACCAACAGTCTTCTGCTGTAGTGCAGGATTTTGACATCCTTTCTCTGTGTCTCCATCCTTCTCTGTCCCCAGCTGCCTGTTTGAATGCAGTATAGCCACCATCATTTACCAAATCATGTAGCATTTGAATTTTTCTTTTCCCTCTTATTGGTTTACCTCTTATTGTGCCTACAGTAATTTCGTGTAAAGACCATCATGTCTCAAAATGTGGCACTGGCCAATCCATCGATGTTTCCTTTGCCCGGTAGAGTTTAGTATTGGCCTGTCTTCATTTATTCTTCTGAGAACTTCACAAAAGAGGTTAACATGTATAATTTTGTGCATTTTTATCATACTTAGACGGGACAGTTTTGAAAGGTGGAAAGCCTCTGTTACAGTATCAAATTTAACTACGCATAATGTTAGTTTACTTGAATATTAAGTCAGAAACGGCTTTCAATATTAGACACCAATGATGAATCGATTAGTTGGTTGTTATAATTTCTTTCACATAGATTGTGCCTACATACATTTAGTTGCTTTTATACTCAGCCTAGAAAGGTTCAGTTGTCGTCATCTCCTGGATTTCAGCCACGTCATCTTGATGTCAAAGATTTGTCACTTGAGCCGTTCTGGAATGCTTACCAGATGCTACAGGACAGGTCAGACACTAGACTGAAACACTTACTTGTCAGTATTTCGCAGTTGTAACACATCCTTTTTTCGGCTTTTGCTTATCTTGCCTCTATTTCGAGAGATCACTCCAGATTAGACCCAATAACTCATAGGTCTACAAAGAACCTTTGGGGATTTCTGAAGCAGGATTTCTTTACAAGTTGGATGCCCTTCTGTCACCGAACCAACAGTATTAAAGCACCGAAGAAATATATAGCTGATTGGCAGAGACATTATCAACTTGTCATCAGGTGGTTAATTGTCCTTCAGTGCTTTGACACTGTTGGTTTAGTGAAGGGACGGCATCACTCCTTTAAAACTGAGTGTTGATGGTGGTGATTTGACTGGAGCTTTGCACGTCTTACGAGTTCCAGTTGTCAGCACTGCCGCCTCCATGGTCTGTTGCTGCAGCAAAATCCAGGATGGTTTGATATTTTAGTACTGGCTTACCCAGGATGTCCTGGAAACTGGCCGTTAAAACGAGTATGTGTGTCAGCTGGTTAGAATATAAAAGTTGTTGTCTTTCTAGAATAATTTACTGGCAGATCGGCAGCGTCAACGTTGCAGATGTTTTTTTGTCTGGTCGTAGGATGTGATTAACAATGTTGTGTGGTTTGGGACTGTACTGGTGGTTGAACATCAGGGAGAGCACTTAGCCTGACCTAGCAATCTCTGAAGTTTTTCTAGGGAAGTCTGGTCTTAAGTTGTGGAACGATGTGGACAGAGTACGTGTGCATGCATGTATGCATGAAGTCACACTGGTCACTTTCTGTTAGGCCCTGTTGTATGTCACAAGTTCTGTTTTGACTCTTGCCTGTTTGTACTACATGTATTTTGATGCACGAAAGACATGTATACATTTAACTGAAATTTTTTTGGTTTAAATGTTTTTACAAGCACATTTGTTTGTCGAGGTTGCAGTGCTGAGTGGCCTTGCATACTTTGTACACATAATATAAGCATACTTGCTTACTTACCTGTATAGCGTGCCATTGGTCTGCAAAGGAAGCCTTTGGGAAACCTGACAAGCCGAGAGAGACAATGAGAGAGAGAGAGAGAGAGAGAGTGAGAGAGGCACAGAGACTGAGAGGGACAGAGAGTGTATGTTACCAGTATGTAGTGGCTGTCTGTTTCAGGGAGATTCGTCTCTGCCTGCTGAGAGTACTCGATCTGTTGCTTCCATGTCTAGGAAAATCGGCAAATACCACTGCAGTATGTAACCGATTTCAATGTTTGTTGATATTTACGTTTTTTTGTAGCTTTTTGTGATGATGTGAATTTTTAACTTGCTACATTAATGTAGAAATATACCTTGTTTGATAGGGTAACAGAAAGGGCATCTGGGCCTGCAAAATTTTTTTCCAGCAATCCCTAAAGGTTTTTTGTAAACCTGTGAGGACACAGGTTAACCTGGACTAATCTCTGGAAAAAAATGGGTTAAGTTAAACAAAAGATGAAATGCAAGCCAAAAGTAAAATCCTCAGATGTTCTCTTTTGGTACTGGAGAGATTCAGGGACTCCGCCCGACCGGAATGCTCTGGAAAGGTGGACTGGTACCACAGTTTAGCTCATAAACAGTTGTGCAACTGCAGCCAAAATCCACGACCAGTACTTCTTTTTTATTGCTCCACATCCGGGACTTTCAATGTGGTTGTGATCCATCAGCAGGTTTTGTTGACTGGTGTGTTATTTGTGTGAGTTAAGTAATAGTCTACTAAATATCTGGTTTTTGCCACTTAAATTATTTTGTTAGGATTCTGATAATAAAAGTAATTTTTTCTTTCCTCTGGAATATACCTGTCAAGGTAAAAACAGATAATAATAATGCACATGGAAGGATGTGGTACCTTGTGCACAGTTAACGTACTTCTGGTACTTTCATTACAACTGCACTGTTAGCCAGCGTGCATTGTGAAAGTGTGACCGCTTTATAGCAGGACGGCCGCTGGGAGGTGGATGCAAGAAAAAACAACCGTTTTATTGCTTTTTTTAATGGGTCATCCTAGGATAGATGGTACCAGAAAACACGTCTCAACCACACTATCGGTACTGTCTTCTTCCAGGACACACAGGTAGGTCGGAACAAGAAATGTCTGGATCAGTAGTGGCATCAGTGATGTTCGTTGTTTATCGTTTGTAGTTCGTTTGTAGTATTGTTTGTGGCACATGAAAATACTGTTGATGATGCTGATTTGATGTGGTGTTTATGGCTTGCAGGAAGAATTCTTTGACTGTCTGTGTTCCATTATTGACACTTCTTCGGATGCTGATGATGATAGCTTGGTTGATGCTGCAAAGTCTGTGGTTTTGAATGGTCAGTTTCATCTTGCAGTTTTTAGTGTGTGTTTTGTCTACATTTGCCTTTGCTAATTATTGCTGGTATAAAATTGTAGTACACTAGTATCTTTTAGGTCAGTTACTTGTGAGAATGGTTTGGCCAGTGAAGAAGGATTATTTGGTAAAATTAGGTAGAACTGAAGATGATTTTAAATTGAAGGAAAGCTAAAGAATTGTAGAGATCAGAGAATTGTTGTGACTGGAATCAGTCAGATTAGTTATTAAGATAGGTAGATTAAGATGGTTTGAACAAGTGAAATGTAGGGATGATGCCGATTGGGTGAAGTGCTGTGTGATGATGAAGGTGGATGGAACAAGCAGAGAGGTGTTGTCCGAGGAAGATTTGGTAGGACTATGTCAAGCAGGATATGAAGGGTTTGGACCTGTTCTCAGATGATGCAGAGTGTAGGAATAACGGTTGAAGGATAATCAGGTGGAGCTACAGCTAACCCAGGTTTTAAGAAGAAGAAGGTTTGCAATTATAATAGCATAACAAAAAATGTCAATAATCATATAACCAACATCACAACACATAACTGTGACAAATAGCAACCGTTTGGCAAAAACAGAATCCCAGAAGCGTAGCTTATAGCGGGATCCGCAACTGGTAAATGAGATGCCTGAAACTGGTGATTACTATCTAATTTACAATTTCACACAATCAGTACCAAAGTTTACAAATTATCGACCGCCACTGTATACGCTTCTGACCCTACAAGTTGACAATATATTCGTATTCATTCACCAGGTGGCGGTGCTGTTCGCACATGACAATATCTTTGTATTTATTCACCAGGTGGCACCAGTTCCGGCATGTGGGCTATTTAAAACATCAGCAACAAGTTGACCTTTGACCTTTTGACCTCGAAAGTGGTATCCGAGTCACGTGTGACGTGGGCTACCTCTGTGCCAATTTTAGTCTTCCTAGGCCTCTCTGTTCTCAACTTAGGCCCGATGTATGCAACAGACGTCAGACAGACAGACGTCAGACAGCAAGCATCATCGCTTAATGCCTCCGTCCTGTGGAGGCTGAGGCATAATAAACGTTTATAATGACGTTTAAAGGAGAATACTGATGTAGAACAGCAAATATTTAGAGGGAGGGAATTTTTGGGACTATAAAAACGGATCGTTTGTTTGTGAAGATTTAGTCTGTATCCAGTAAAAGGTTCACATGGAAATGATGAGTGTGCATGCGGTGCATGTGCATTGTGTGTTTGTTATAAAACAGGAGCAGCAGCATTCTTCCCAGACAGTGAGCAGAGACATCATCAGCTAATTACTCTCCTTCAGACCTCCTCTGTACGTATGAAGGTTTTTATTTTTGATTCTAGACACTGTTTTTTTTAATTATTTAGTTATGGATGTGCTGTGAGCTTGGCATGGAAATATTCCACATGCTGTCTTAAGCCAGCTGCTTATCTTTTGCTTGCTGCAGTTTGATGGTGAAGAAAATGCGGAATAGAAAATGTGGGACCAGCTGTTAGATGTTAATTACATGGAAACAGTTACCCGTTTCATTGGTTTATTATGGGTTTACACTGGTTAGGCCAAGATTCTTCATACAGTTAACTGGCAGAAATGTCATATTCATAAAACAACCCGGTCTCCAGGCATAAAAGAATTGGCCAGATCTGTTTCTCGGCTGGATGTCCTCAAGGCATCTAAACCAGGCTGTGTCTGTTCTTTCCCCTACCTTTTTTCTTTTGAGTGAGTTGTGTGTTTTTATTGGGAACACTATGATTGTATTATGTGATTTTACTGTGATCTGTCTCTTGGTTAATCCAGTTTGGTTGTCAGTACCATTGCAGGTGATTGGCTGGGAAGACTTTCTACAAAATGTTTCATAACGTGTTGATGGGGACACTGAACCCTATGCACTCAGTCCTCGCTCATAGTATGAAAACAGTTTTCGTACATTAACTATCCTCAAACCCTTGAATGCAGTGTTTGACTTGACAAAGTAGAGAGTCTCTCTCTCTCTCCGTTTTAATGGCCATTTTCTAGGTAAACCTGGGTTAGCCAGTGTTTATTGAAGCAAAGGATGATGGAGGTGGTGGTGACAACTGGACTACTGGAGCTGTAACTTGTACAAAGCTCCAGTCAAATCAGCACCACCAACAAACCAACACCCAGTTTTTTACAGGCCAGATGCCCTTCCTGTCGCCCAACCAACAATGTGAAAGCACTGAAGGGAAAAATATCATAGTCCACGGACATGCTCACCCCAAGCTCATCTGGGGTTCTTCCAACTTGTCTCTGACCACTAACAGCTCCTGGTTACCTTGGGGGAGGGGGTTGCCATGCCTCTCATCAGCCCTCCTATGCCAGTACCCAAAAGTAGAGAGTCTGTATGGTATAATTCTCTGCGGGTCTCCCAAAGGCCTCCAAAGGAGAACCTATAGGGGATTGTTAAAGCAGGACTTTTTACGGGCCATATGCCCTGTTCTGTCACCCAACGAACATTGTCAAAGCACTGAAGGGGTGTGGTCTGTATGGTATGACTAAATGGTAAACGATATTTCAACTAGTCATCGGCTGGAGAAGATGCATTTGTCATTGTTAGTTGCTGATGTGTGTCTTTGTGTATATGCAGTCGTCGACTAGTCGTAAGTCGCTGACGATTACTCTACAGTCTCTGTGTCTCTATTACTCCAGCAGCAGTGCAACAAGTCTTCTCTCCCTTCCTACCACTGTTACAACGGTCTGTCTTCAGTTTTTGCATTTACGTAGATAAAACTATAACATGTTTGTGAAGCTTTGTAATGGTGACGTGTCATTTTGTGAAACATATTGCCATGTTTAACTGAATATTCTTGCATAAGTTGTCAGTGGAATACTGTCGTTGAAGATTTAAGTGTGTTTTCATGAGCACACAGGTCGATCAAGTTGTTTTCCTCGTGGAATCAGAAGTGCTTTTTTGATTGGGCATAGCAAAATTTTGAATGGTTAGATGAGTGTAATTTACATGCAAACACATACGCACAGCTTTTGTTTAATTTGCATATTTGTCCACATTCACAGTGGATTTAGCGAGAGCCCCACAAGTCTTCATAGGAAACATTTTCGGGATTGCAGGACAGATTTTTTACAGGCCAGTTGAGCTTCCTGTCGGAAGATCGCTCTAGACTAGACCCGGTCCCTGGAAGGTCTCCCGAAGAAGAACCTTTGGGGATTGCTGGTGTGAGATATTTGTATGCCCTTTCTGTCACCGTCTAGCACTGCACATCCGTCACTGTAAGATTAGAAAATTCCTGTAAGTAAGTAAGTAACTATATTAAAGTGTGCCAAAAAGCCAGCGGAGCTGGCTTAATCTGCCGCACTGACCAATATTTTCAACGCCAGAGACTTCCGTACACGTGCAGGATAAAAACCATGAAATCAGTCCGTTAGAGAGAGAGGAAGGTTATGGGAGAAAGGATCTGGAGAAAAGGTGAGTTTTAAGACGAGAATGGAAGACCCTGTGAGACACGCCAACCACCGATTTAGGAGCAGAGTTGTGCTGTAATCACTTGGATTTATTCCTCACACGGCAACTTCTTTCACAATTAGCAGCTTCTCTGCTGTGAACATTCTTGATATTTTCCCAAGAGAATATCAGTCTCGAAAAATACATTGTGTGATTGCTGTGACTGGTAAAATCCACATTAGGAAGTCTGGGAAACTTTTGTCGTCAAAATTCAACAACCACTTTTAGTGGAGGCCCACTGAAGGAGGCACATCAAGTTGCATTTATGCTAATAAAAAAGCTGTCATTTTCGTTTAGTTGTTTGTGTTAAATTACACTAGCAAAAACTAAAAGCCGATTTCGTTTGTGACGACAGAAGAATATTGCGTTGTGCAGGAGTTTGATGCAACGCCGGTGCTAAAGATGATGGAAATGCTGCTTCGCATTGCTCATGAAGATCGACAGAAATGTCTCGTGTTATCAGCATCGTCACAGCATCCGATAGCAACGTCATCTCAGCTGGAACATCTGATATGTTCACTGCAGACACGGCTGCTGGCCTGGTGTCAGCAGTGTCTGGCTGATGATGCTGAGGAAGGTGGTCATCGCCATGGTGACGACAATGGCGATGACGACAACGGATCACGGCTTATTGTTCAGGCCTTGATTGTTCGATGTATGTGACATAGTGACACATCTAGACGTCTCGTTTTTTAGCGTAACTAGAGACGTTTCAAAATGTCTTGAGACGTTTGTTTGTTGTTTGTTTTTGTCACAGTGATGCTGTTGATGATAATTATGATTGACTACAAAAACGGTGCAGTGTCTATACTGAAAAAGAGCCACGTCTGTCTGTTCGTCTGTCTGTTACTCAAACGAAAGAGCAGACACCCCCAGATCCATATATATTCTGAATTAGGGTCATCAAAGGATGGTCAGTACGTTAAAATTTTCTTTAAAATTCTTAATGCTAACCTGCCACCAGGAGAAAACACAAAAGTGCGATATAGCCTGTAGGTAGTTACGGTCACCAAGGATGGTCATAGAATGTCCAGAAAATAATTATTGACCCTAATGCTACCCGTAACCATAACTCACAGGACAGTGTGCAAGCCTGATACAGCCAGCAGCGCATCTCCTCTTGCATGCCGGAAGCTAAGGCAAAGACAGTGGGATGAGATTTGACTCCGGGGGTGGGGGTTGGGGTTCCTGCGGTCGAGCGTAGCTGTAAATGCTACTCTCTCTCCGTTTTAACGGCCATTTTCCAGATGAACCTGGGTTAGCCAGTATTTATTGAAGCAAAGGATGATGGAAGTGGCGGTAACAACTGGACTACTGGAGCTATAAGTCGTGCAAAGCTCCAGTCAAATATCACCACCAACATCCAGTAAATGCTACTAATTTATAATTGTTCTGTTCACTGTGGAGTGGCCTGGTGGTTGTATATACAGTAAGGAGTCCGAATGACACAGACAAACAAACTGACAGGATCACATAGCCTTGTCAGCAGTTATGAACGATCGATATTGTCATTACCGTGAATTACCGTCTGTGGTTGGTTGTTTGCTGTGCAGATGTTTTGCTAGTTGTTACTGATGTTAACTCGTTGTTGAAGAGTTTATCGTCATCACCAGTTGCCAGCATTCCATCAGTAAGTCAGCATACAGTGTGCACTGTGCAGTCTTTATAGGCTTGTAGTGGTGCTGGCAGTGGGAACATATAGAATAGACCCAGTCTGTTTGTGACATCTCAGGAAGAAGACATTAAATCAGTTGCAGAAGAGCTGTTAATACACGATTTGCATTAAAGTTGATGCACTGTGCTATAGTAAATAACAAGAAGGTTAGCAAACAGATTGCACGTCTGCGTTCATGGTCGACAGTATAAAAATTTTCCTCACATCTACCGGGTACACCAAGAAAAGCCTCGTAAAGAATATTAGTAATTTTTCAGGAACTGTAAAGAAGTACAATATTTACACACTAATTATTGTTCAATTATTCGCAAATCTGGAAAGTTTCATTACATTGTCTGCAGAATTGACAAAATTACACTGCTTTTAGTCATGGCAACTTAGCAGTTGTGACGTTTTCAAAAATTGTCTCAGTGATTCAAACAGTGCAAACACCATAAGTGTGAACACTTTTTTGAATAGAAAACAATGCTCAGAACGTCTTCCATTAGCCTTCACGTGCTCTTGCCAAACTATTTCTGAAACTCGGGAGAGCTTTGTTAATTGTACCTGCGGAAAATCGTCCCATATCTTCTCCAGTAATTCAGAAACTGTTCTATTGGGCTTCGGATGAAGGTTTCAAAATAGCTTTGTACATTGCTCCTCAGGATGTCTCATGGCATTCAAATTTTGAGAGTTATTAGGTGGTCATGTTTTCAATGACTTTGTGCAGTTCTCCTACAGGCATTGTAGAGAGACATGTGCAGTGCACGCAGACCCGCACGCATCTTGTTGAATCTGCCGCTCTGTACAGAAACAAAACTTGGCAGATATATGTTAATAGAAACGTTCAACTATCTTGCAAAATATTACAAAATTAACTTTAACCGTTGATATGTCACATGCAACTTGTGTACTGCTTAATTTGAACTTTTTGCAGGAATGTAAATTATACTCAGTTTCACGTGACCTCTTGTTCTTAACCTTTTGTGCATTTATGAATTTGAAACTTCTCTGTGGCCGGTATTTCCACCAATTTTGAAGATTGTATTCTTTTTCTTGGCCTGTATCAGATTCTATTCTTTTTGCTTAGGCGACCATGACCTTGACCTTTGACCTTCCAGCCTGTATTGCACTGTATTAGAAATGTTATTACCAAGCTTGAGCTTTCCATTTTTGAGGTGGAAGCATATATTGAACAAACAAATGGACGGAGATGGGGTAGAGTGCATACTGTGGCATGTTAAAGGAGGGGGGGGCTGCAAAAATACTGAATGGTATGTATATTGTGTATGTGTAGAACGAGTTGTTGAAATTACTGGAAAACTCGTCACTGGCCACCATCTTACCTCAGCTGGTAAGCACTATCCCATTATCATATTACCGGTATTCATACTGGAGTCATCTTATTACTGGATCAGTTTTGCCTCTCTATACTGTTACTGTTAACTTCGTCTTTCTTCATCATAATTAAGCCTCTGAGTCTGACACTGTAAGGTGTCACTGCAGCATTTTTGTGACTTTGTTACTTTAATCAGTGCATTGCTGAGAAATGACCATAACGATATAATATCTGTAATAACCCGTCACGTGGTTTTCAGTTGACTTTTTTCAGTATAAATTATTGACTTACTTATTGTGGATCAGTGTTTCTGGTTTGTTTGACTGTCAGTTATGCATAACTTAACATGGAAACGAGTTTGTTGGAGTTATTTGTGATGCCAGAGAAAGAAGGAGATATGTGAAGTTTTCTAAGCTGATGATGGCCGAAGAATTAAAAGGAGTTTGTAGATAAATGAAGGGATTGTTATCGGTTTTCTTTTTATTTCTAATTTGTTGTTTTTGTTCTTATGCCATTGTGCAGTGTTTGTGTGAGAGAAAAAATAGGTTGGGCATTAAACAATGTTTGATTTGATTTGTAACTTGAAGCCATTAATTGTAGATTTATTTATTTCTGAATGATGTGCAGTTGTAGTCTCACATGAGATTAAACGTACATGGGGTGAAAGTGATTGTTTAAGATGGTTTGGACGTGTTGAAAACGTGAATGAAGTCAAGTTGATGAAACACTGTGTGACGATTGAGGTTGATGGAACAAGACGGGGATGATCCGAGGAAGACGTGGTGAGAGTGTGTCTGGAAGGATGTGAAGGTCTGGGCCTGTCCCAAGAGGATGCACGATACAGGAGTAAATGGAGAGGGAAAATCAAGGGGGCAACTGGCTCAGCCAGATTCACCTGGAAAATGGCTGTTAAAACAGTGTGTGAAGTTGAAATGTTGATTTGACAGGTCCACTTTGCCCGAGGAATTCTTGTCAGTTTGTATATTATGCCGTCAGTGCCGTGCTGCTGTTGGCCGTCGTGAAGAACAGCCGACATGCAATAGTGTCACACCAGCAATTCTCAAGTTTTTTTTTTGTAACATGACTAGGACCCACCCTAATCCACATGACTGGAAAAATTGATCGCCATGGACAAGTATTTGTCAATGCATTTGTGTGGTAGGTTTGTTGGCGGCGTAGCATAGTGGTTAGAACGCTGCTCTCGGCAGGCGAACTTTCCCTATCCTGCGGCAGACTGCTAGCTTGATTTGTGACCACTTTGTGGTTAAGCTGTCCACTATCGGTCAGCCAACATGGCCAACTCAGCCATCCATCCCTCAGGGGTCGGTAAATGAGTAGTGATCCGTGTAATTAGGTACCGGTACATGGAATACGGGGTGAAGGCCTAGCGTGGTTGATTGTGGCGTAGTATGCCTGCTGGTTGCATACTGTGGGCCCAATAGTCCGTTAGCATGGGCTATGGGCAGTCACTAGCTTGCGCCACGGGTACTACAGTCAATGCCAGTCAGCTGCCACTTCCGAGGTTGTAAAGCACTGCTGTCCAGGATTGTAAGTGACGCTGTATCAAGTGAGCTACCTTTATCTATTTACATGCCAGTTCATTAGTTTTGGTTCTGGCATCAGAGCGCTGACACCCGTGTATTTTAGGACTTGCAGTAGTTGCTAGCAATGTGAAGCCCAGTGTTTCTGCTGGTTGGCGACTAGAAGAGCATCTGGTCCATAAAACACTGCACTAAAACATGCTGTTGAGAAAGTCAAGGGAGCAGCCGGCTAACCCAGGTTTACCTGGAAAGTGGCTGTTAAAAAAGTGTGTGTGTGTGTGTGTGTGTGCATGCGTGTGTGCATGTGTGCATGCATATTTGCCAATTTATTAGTGAGTTGTCAGTGTAATACCAAATTGCGACTTCAGCTGCATGTGACCGATGATTTTGTTTGATATACCAGGGAAAGCAACTTTTGGAAGTGCATTTCGTTGTGAGGGATTGCAGTACTTTGTGAATTCATGTTTTTAGTTGCTGGATATATGCATACCTATATGCTTACTGATATGACTGTGCTGTGTAGGTATTGATCCTGGATCAAGTGTCTGATCACATGGCATCAGCAATGAGAGTGAAGTTGCTTTCGGTGTTGAAATCAACAGTTCGTGAACTACATCAGTTTATACAGCAGCGGTCTGATCTGGTGAGCATTGTTGTCTTGAGAAATTGTCTTTCTTGACTTTGAAACTTTTATCACGGATCAGCATGCAATGCATGCAGAGCGCAATATTGTTTTACCAGTTCTGTCCGTCCATCTCTCCGTCTGTCTGTCTGTCTGTCTGTCTGACTGTCCAGTGCCAATATAGGTATAAACGAATGGACGTATCGTGAAACTTTTTTGACAATCTGGTAGGGGGCATCATTCTAGTTTTTTTGAGCCCCAACGATGTTGCAAAATTTCAAGGGGAACCTCTCGTCGAGGGCGTTAAATACAAGAGGGTGGGAAAATTTTGCAAACATTGCCCTTTATCTCTGAAACGGCATGAGATAGGCCATTAGTTACTGTGGAACATTAATAGGAAGTGATGAGTTGCCAATCGATCTGTGTTGGTTCCAGTGACCTTGAATGACCCTGAATGGCAGGATGGGAAGGTTCAAACCTTTTGGAGGATCTCTATAATTATGCACCAACTGTTTGACTTAGAACGACAAAACTTGGTGTCGTAACAATTGTGGGGAAAAGGCATGTTTTAAAGTCAAATACGCGTCAATCTTAAGGGGCTGGGCCCAGCACCCCAGATTTTTTGGGGACCCTTTATTAGAACTCATACGGTTTGACCTACAATGAGCAAATTTGGTGTAGTAACACTTGTGGGAGAGGCGCCTTTTTCTAGGGGCTATACACGCCCCCTTATCTTAAGGGGCAGGGGCCCAGCATCCCCAAATTTTTGGGACCCCTGTTGACACCCATATGGTTTGACCTACAGCGACCCAATTCGGCATGGTAAGACAAATGGAGGATGGGCGTGCTTATAGTGGTCAGCCACGCCCCCTAACCTAAGGGGACGGGGTACCAGCGTGTCAGAAATTTCTTGGGACCCTCTAAATGTGCGCACACAATACGAGAAACAGTAACCGGTGATCGAACTATATTAGAGAAAAATGTTTATAGGGTTGACCACGCCACCTGCCCAGGCCAAAATTATTGTGTCACGAATGCTGACGGCCTATTTTTCTGGAGATAACTCGAGGTTAGGCCAGGCCACAGTGTAAACAATAGAACAGTGGTGCAACTCCCATTGACGGCTTCACATCTGCCGTGCTTTTATAGCGTGTACTAACCTCCGCTATGCATTCTGGGTAACAATGCACTTATAATGAGAGCAACTGAAGTAGGTTAACCAATAACTACCAATAACCCTCCAGCATACGGTATTACCAGTATAACAATGATGTACCGGTATCTGCACCAGCGAAATCATTTATGTTGCAAAATCAAACTAATATTAAGCATAAACGGACAAAAACATTATTAACTCACACAGGAACGCAAAACGGAAAAAAAATTGTTTGGGTGATGGATCATACCTCCTACAAAGTACCGGATATACTCCAGTAAAAAACTACTTCCGGTTGTGGATTTTGGCCGAAGTTGAACAACTGTTTTGTTAGCTAAACTGTGGGCCAGGCCTCCCATAGGTCTATCAGAGAAGAACCATTTCGGGATTGCTGGTGCACGATTTTACAGGTCGAATTCCATTCCTCTCACCCAGCTGTTAAAGTACTGAAGGGAAACGACAATGTCAGACTCGATTATGGGTTATCAACAGATATACTGGGCTTTTGTGTAACAGGTATGTCGCGATTTTTTAAAAGAAATTTCAAGATAAGGGGAGGCCTGAATGGATTGCATCGGACGTCTCAGATTCATATGCTTTAAGTCTGAAAGTAGTAGCAGTAGTGGTCGGTAGTAGTTAGTGGTGTCTATTTTAGTATTGCTTCTGAAATTTGTGCACGTCGCAGTAACAAACTATAGGCTGAGTGATGTGGCAAGTTACGACTGCCGTTGACAGGTGGAGTGTCTGGACGGAATGAAGGAAATTCAGGACAATGTCTTGAAGAGTTGGGTGGAAGAATCTCCTCATCCGTATCACAACGACTCCACCATTACCAAGGTCAGTAGCCAGTCTTTTTGATGAGACGATGCGTCAGGTCAGAGGCTGAATACTAAGGTGATGACCATATCTAGTCAGTATATGCTATGTGTAGACAAAACATAAGACCACTTCTGATCACTGGTCTGCGGCAGAGATAAAAAAGTTGTAGGCAAGACTGTGGTGCATTGTAGTTGACACATAGTTACTGTTTGTATGAATAATGCATTGTACCTTTATTACACTGCATGCTAGCTGCGGCATAGTGTATTGTAATCGGTCCTGTCTGTTTGTGGGTGGGTGTGGGTGTGTGTGTGGGTGGGTCTGTTACCACGATAACTCGAAATTGCGTGCATCGATCCTCAACAAACTGGGTTTGTAGGTAAAGGTATAGTGACCGTCTCCAGCAGATTAAATTTTGGCCATCCCGCCCCCCTGGGAATGGGGTCTGTGGCGGGGCGAAAATTTTTGGCTCCGCCTTACTACAGCGAGCACACAGTGTTTGCATCTCCTCTGAGTGCTTTTCTCATTGCTCCTGTAACAATGTTGTATTTTACTTACTGCTAGGCATACGTCCATCACGGTGCGACCGAGTTTGTTGTGGAATTCGACAAACGCTGCAAAACTGAACGGCGGTAAGCAACAATTTCTACCTTCTGAAATGGATGAATGTTTTTGAATGGCAAAAACTGTTAAGTGGTCTTTCTATGTTGTCATCCACTTTGTTGAAACAATGCCATTATTGAAGTGGTTATTATCAGCTTTCTCTGTGCAGTTATTATTCCACTATTTCTTCGGTGAATTGACACTGTTGGTTGGGAGATGGGAAGGGCATTCAGCCGGTAAATAGTAAATAAAATCTCGCACTGGCAATGGAAGACCATCAGAGGGACCTGGCCTAACCTGGAGTAATATCCAGAAGATGGGCTGGTTAAACAAAAACTGAGAGTATTATTCCTGGCAGACATTATTAAAATACACCAGAAGTGGCATCCAGCCTGTAAAAAAATTCGATTTTTAGAGGCCAGATGCCCTTCGTGTTACACAACCACGTTCCTGTTTCGACAATACTTGGCACATTGAGCGCATTAGAGGCGCTGTGCGATTATGCGCTATATAAATCTACATTTACATTACATTACATTATCAGTGCACTGAAGCACTGTAGAATTCACTCTGAAACCTTCAAGTGGCTGCCAGCTAATCTAGATAAACATGTAAAATGTTTTAAGTTTGTTTGAATGTTGGGCAGTATGCGCCCCGTGCGGGCTCAGGGTTGTAAGAATAGACCTGCTCCATATCCTGGCCAGATGTCATAAAAGGCGACTAAACCAGGCTCTGTGTGTCATTGTCTTAGTATAGATTTTTTTTATTGAGTTGTTGCTATAAGGGCTTCCTTTTGTGTATTGTTAGTTTAAGTTGGTATGTGTTCTGTCTTTTGGTTGTTCTGGTTAAGTTGTCAGTACTTGCCAAGTGATTAGCTAGAAAGATTCCTCTGAGGAAGCCTAACTGTGGTGAGGGGATGGTCTCCACAAATCCCAGGCTGAGGAGTGTTTTCGATTTTCTTGGTTCAGTGTATTGTTTCATTGTTTTATGATTTGTGTCTTGTCCTCCGGCCCTACATGATATATTTCATACTCCTATGGCACAATATAGCCTATTTGTACTGAAAGTGCCATTAAACACTAAGTAACTAACTAACTAACTTGGGCAGCGTGCCTTGCTGTTTACTGATTCCAGCCAGTCTGTCGGTTAGCTGAGTATAGAAAATGTGACCATCTTTCTGGTCTAGTCACGCATCATGAAGCATTGGTACTTGACATGATTTTGAGTGACTCCAGCAGTCACATTGGTGGTCACTTTTTGTTAGGCCTCATTTCTTCTTGTATACAGTGATTCTGAATTATCAGCATCACTGATGCTGACGATCTCTAAACTGGGTAGGATTATGTAGTTTTATTGGTTTATGGACAGGCTGCATTCAGAGGGTGTAAAATGCCTATCAAAACAGTATTGCAGAATTACCTTGGCAGTACTGTATCAGTGTCAAAAGGCGTCAAAATCTTGTTGCAGTGCACTATCTCCTAGTTGACTTTTAGCTGCTTCCGTATTTCATGCCAGTTACAGTTTCAAGCAAGTTACAGTGATTAAAAAACCTGTTTAGCTCTGTGGAAGTAGATGGCAATTGGTTCACTGAACAAGGGCAGTAGCACTGTCTCGGCCATTGTGGAAGTTGCTGTCTTTGTTTGTAAAGAGGTGTCTAGCAATAGTGCACTGGAGTTATCACATTCTCAACTGAAGCACGTTGGATGTTTGGTCTTTCTAACTTACAGAATGTTACACTATTAATTACCAACACTGTACACACAGATTTCAGCCAGTATTATAATCAGTTCGATAATATCCGACTGTCTCAGCGCCATATGTATCATTTGCATTGCTTTGTAACTGTACAGACTAATTTGTGACGGATGATTTTGACAGGTACGACTACCTGGAGTTCAAAGATTCACGTGGTAAAACGATGAAGTGTGATGAGAAGGTTGGTGGATCTTCGTGGCCAGAAGTTCTCCACTTTCCCAACTGTTCACATCTTCAGTTTACTTTCCGCTCGGACTCAAGCGGAGTCGACTGGGGCTACAAGTTCAAGGTTTTTGTCTTGTTCTCAATATATTTGCAAACTCATTTTCTCTGTATTTCTCTAGTGCAACTTTTTATAGTTTGATACAGTTATAAATTCTATGTGAGGAATTTGGCTATTTACAGTGGTGGCTGTGCACAGTAGTGACATCTTGTGACTCAGATTAAAGTGTGCGACTTTTGCTTTTGCTCTGCACTGGATGCTAGCTATCTACAGTCAATAATCCTGTTCACTATCAGAGTATGCAGACAGATTTTTAATTAGTCAGTACAGTTTTGCCCCATGGATTGGCGACCCTGCCGTTGCAAGCGTCATTGGTATATCCAGTCAGTGAAATGTTAATGCGGTACATTTTAAACTGCACATTACGGTGTTGTTAGATAGTACTTACTGGAGCCGAAAGTTGTGATTTGTCGTGAAAAATGTCCTGAAACTTTAACAGTTTTGCTGGCCGTAGCTTTATCTTAAGAAGTGGAGAAATCTAATAAAAGATAGAGAGGGAGATAATAGCAGGGAAACTACTGACAGTGACTGAAGTGTGACCCTATTTCACCTGGTACCGGTTCACCTGGGATGTTTCGGAAAAGGGCCATTAAACCAGTTTGTTGTTGTTTATCATCTATTTATTCTCTCTCCTGTAATGCTGAGTGAGAGATGCGGCTGAAATGGTGTATAGTCATTCCGTCGTCATTCTGCTAGGTTATGGCTAAAGGCATGATGAAGGCGCCAGTGGAATGGCTGCTTGATGCCAGCATCTGCATGTGTAAACTGCTTGGCAAGCTGTGTGCATTGACACTGGACAATAAACCTGCAAGTAAGTAAATGGCGACTGTGCAGTTCAATGTGTTTGTTTCTGGAAGTCCATGATTCTTGTACTGGAGCTTGTGAAATTTCTGAGTCAGTGTCATTCCACTCCAGTACAATTTCACAACCATACTAGCATCTGAGTGTGCAAGAGTATTACAGGGAAATATTAACAGGATTCTTTTTATAGTTGTTGCATCACTGTTACTTTGATTTTCCCTTCTAACACTGGAGGAGGTAATGTTTTTACCCCTGTATTGCTGCCAGTTAGCAGGACATCTTTAAAAAGTGCACGGATTTTGATGAAGTCTTATGGGTGATTTATCTTTTGAAAGATGGGAGTTTTGGTGTTGATTTTGGAATTTATCTACATTTTATTTCTCTGTGTGTGCAGAGAGAGAGAATTCTCTGTCACAACTTGCATGGTAATGAAAATGAACAACACGTCGTTGGAACATTGATGTAATAAATATGGTGATTATCGGAGTGCTGATGTAAAGTGGTCCTTCAGTGCTTTGATGTTATTGGATGGGTGATGTGAAAGGGTGTCCATCCTGTAAAAGCAGTCTCCATTGGTTTTCTTTGGGGTACATTTACAGAAGACCCGGCCTAACCTGGAGTGATCTTTGGGATAATAAGCCGCTTAAAGGCCGTGTTGAACGTATTTTTTTCTTTGCATCATTCAAACTGCCTTTATTTAATGAATACGAAATGGTATTTATTATAGCCTAAAAGTGGTGCTATCTGGATAAAAATACAA
>Ga0049107_10000132_pt1 | contig 18737 bp, 9 predicted proteins | sample WorMetilPIANOSA1_FD_61187 | JGI IMG/M metagenome (GOLD analysis project Ga0049107, IMG submission 61187) | Marine gutless worms symbiont microbial communities from Max Planck institute for Marine Microbiology, Germany - Olavius ilvae PIANOSA.1 | ecosystem: Host-associated > Annelida > Digestive...
CGGCACCCATGATTTCCTATTAACGTTCCATAGTAACCATCGGCCTATCTCGCACCGTTTCCGAGATAAACGGCGATGAATGTCGAAAATCGCACAAAAATTGCCAATTTTCCCACCCCCGTGTATTTAACGCCCCGATGAAGGGGTTACCCTTGGAATTTGGTATCGGCGTAAGGGGTCCCGAATGCTTCTGATGGTCGAAAAAGTTTTCAGATACGTTTAGTCGTTTTGATACAATACCGGCTGTGACAGACAGCCAGCCAGCCAGCCACCCACCCAGCCAGCCACGTTGCCGTAGCTATTACGCTCAATGCTAAGGCGTCGAGCCTAAAAAAACATACAAACACCATATTTTCGCACCTCCAGCTGGCGCATGTAGTACGATCTCCCCCAAACTTTGCATGGTGATAGGAACAGGAACGTCGAGACCATTAAAAAATTTTACAATCATTTTTCGATCCAATGCATAGTTTTTCCTACAGGGTGCACGGAAAATTTCTGACTAAATGACTGACGCATGGTTTCTCAGCAATAACTCCATAACGCATGAAGCGAATCGCTTCAAATGTGAAACACTAATGCAGTATAGTTGGGCATATAAAAGCCCCTACCCCTAACAATTGTAGAAATCAGTCAAAGGGTTCGCTCCTGAGGGGCGCATCTTTAGCAAAAAGTGGAAATTTTTGCCATTTGGGGGCTGCGTTCCCACCTACAGGCACCGACTGGTGTTATATTTGCACGGCCAAGCGGACCCAGGTGCCCCTTGGCTGTGCTAAGTTTCACGTGAATCAGTGCAACGAGTCGCCCATGTGGGGCGAAAATGCTAATTTTCGACCTGTGAGTAAATTAAAATACCAGCTGACGCCACTTGCGGCATCCTGCCATTAAACAAACACCATGTTTTTGCACCTACAGCTGCCACGCATAGTACAATCTTCCCCAAACTTTGCATGGATGTCGAGACCAATAAAAAGATAACAATCACTTTTCAATCCAATGCAGTTTTTCCTACAGGTGCACGGAAAATTTCGGGGTAAATGACCAATTTGCGGTTTCTCAGCAATAACTCTGTAACCTGTGAAGTGAATCATGTCAAATTTGAAACATGTACACAGGGTAGTTTGGGACATAAAAGCTCCTAAGAATTGTAGAAATCGGCCAAAGGGTTTGCCCCTGCGGGCGACTCTACCAAAAAGTGTAAATTTTCCACTTTTTGGGGCTGCGTTCCCACCCCATGCACCGACTGGTGAGAAATTTAGTGTGGCCAAGCAGACCCACGTCTCCCTTGGTCAAGCCAAATTTCACGCTAATCGGTGCAACGAGTCGCCCCTCTGGGGTGAAAATGCTGATTTTTGGCTTGAGTGTAATGGCAGTTTGCCGCTTTGCGGCATCCTGCCGGTAACAAAACAATGAAACAATACAATAAACCAAGAAAATAATAAGCCTCTTTGTGGCTTTGTGGAGATGATCCCCTCACCATGGTTAGGCTTCCTCAGAGGGGTCTTTCTAGCCAATCACTTGGCAAGTACTGACAACTTAGCCAGAACAACCAAAAGATAGAACACAGCAACGAAAACTAACGATACATAAAAGGGGCCCTAATAAACAACAACACAATATGAAGCATGCTAAGATATACAAGACAGAGCTAGACCTGGTTTAGTCGCCTTTTATGACATCTGGCCAGGAAAAGGAGTGGTCTATTCTTACAACCCTGGAACCCATACGGGGCATACAACAGAAATGGGCCAACCTGTCGGTGTACTGTGTCAGGCGGATATATGCAATACAAGCAGCATCGTCTGATAGGAAGTGTACGTGAGGCTTCAAGATGAACGTATTCATCGCCGTCTTGTTGTTCTTTGACAACACTGCAACATCACCACAACAAACAATCAACGAAACGTCATTACGCTCATACTACTCACTGCTGAACGGAGAATCAACAGATACAATGTGCACTTAATGCCCTGGTGAGGATGATACATCCATCTAACCACTGTCACCTCTCTCCTGGATAATGCCCACTCATTCTCCTTTTTTACTGTCCAAGTTTCACTACTGTGTAACATACAACAATTGTACATCATCCCCTTTAATCTCAGGTGGAGAGACCTTTTACCATTAAAAGGAAAAGCTATGTAAACTTAGTCACAACTACTCCAAATGCTGGAGGTTACAACTGATCAGTACTTGCATTCAGCTCAACATATCTAAATAGCATAAACTCTCAATCACAGCCCCGTGCAGGCTCCAGGTTGTAAGAATAGACCCACTCCATTTCCTGGCCAGATGTCGTAAAAAGCTACTAAACCAGGCTCTGTCTGTCCTGTCTCTTAGCCTACGTTTCTTTTGATGTATGTGTTGTGCTGTTAACTAGGGTCTCTTTTTAAGTTGCTATTTTTTTCTGTTATTTGTGTGTTCTGTCGCTTGGTTGTTCTTGTTAAGTTGTCAGTACCAGTGCAAGTGATTGACTGGAAAGACTCATAGGTGAGATGACCTATAATGTGTTGATGGGGACGTTAAACCCTACTAACTCAACTCAACTCTCAATCACATCCAATAATAAGCTAAAGTACAATATTTAGGTACTTTATTCAATTCTGTCTGACAGGTTGCATCATCACAATGTAATGTCACAAAAGCTACATAAAAGTAACTGTCTATTGAAGGAAAGGTAACAGGCGATTCCTAACACAATGAGTTCTAGCTTGATGCCCCATTTCACTATTAGAAATGTGTTTGCATTTCTCAAAGCTGAGATGCCTTCACATCTAGTGTTTCTCATAGTACTAAAATAGTAACCTCCCGCACCACCAAACTGCTATTAAGGATCTCACCCAGGGCTCTGTAGACCACTGTGATGTCTTCATTTCTCAAATTTCACATGACGTGCACAAGGCACATGTTCCACTAGTGTCCAATGTACTTGTGACAACATCATGCTATAACTGCAATCTTGGGTGTCTGAATGTTGCTCTCATTGCATCATTCTAAGATAACATCATTCACAGTTAGCACTGCAGTTTCATTACTTCCCACTTTTCTTTATTTCTTTATTGTTTGCTTTGCATATCAAACCAAGCAAAAGCTCGTCTTCAGCCAACTCTTATTCCCAGTAACTGAGAACTGCTATTAATTATTATTATTAATAGATATGTAAACTACTCCATATGCTGGAGGTTCAAAACGGCAATCTCTCCAAATATTACTATCTTCATTTAGCAAATACTGCCAAAACCCAGAAAGTAGCAGTAGCATTTCATTTCACTGACTCCTTATAGAACAGCAATCTGCGACAAAGACGACAAGATGCCAGATAATCATCATGCAAATGAACAAATGAACATACTCCAATTTTTTAAAAATATACCATACCGTTTTCAAAGTAGAACTTGTGGAATGCAAGTCCTTCGATCAGGTTACCATTTGCTTCACACTCAAAGCATGTCATCTGAGGGTCAGCTAGCTTCCTACAACCACATGAAGACAACTAGCAACACAATGGCAAATGCAATCAGGAATGAATTAAATAAGTGTTTCACACATTCTAAATGCACTTATCAAAGCACGAAGACTGATAATTGAATTTCAGTGGCAATAATTAAATAAAATGAGGCCTTTTAACGTCGCACACTCCCTTGTACGAAGGCTCATGTATGTGTTGAAGTGGGACTCCCTTCACGGTGCCACCAATGACTTATATTGGACTTGAACCAATCACTGCATCACGGCTGTTTTGTTTTGTATTATATCTGTACTAATATATAATGGTATGGTATACTAGGGTTTAACATCCCACTCGACACAGTATAGGTCATTTCGGAGACGGGGTACTAATATATAAAGCGAGTGTCTGCTGGTTACCGGTAAACTCTGCTTTTATGGTACATATACTGAATCAGCATGATCCTGGGAGTGTTCTGGTACACAGTTCATTGGCATTAACTTTATGTTGATAAGTTCCACTTTGATGCAAGCTACGAAGCAAAATAAACAATAGTTCAGTTCAAGTTCAACCATGCAATAAAAGCAGACCAAAAGTGTAAAATAAGTTTCACGAACTGACACAAAAAGTCACCTCGATTTTGGACACTGATACATATGCTGACAATTTCCTCTGAAAATAGTTTGCCCGGACGGCAGCATTTACGGCTAGTGTATGAGGGTTGTTCAATCTCACTCTGTACGATAAAGATCCAGCAAAGTTTCTTCTCAGATATGTAACCATGGATGAGATGTGGTCTCGCCATTTTGACCTTGAGACCAAGCTACAAGGTAAAGCATGGAACACCTCACCACAGCCAGTGAAATTCCACAAGATTGCCTCCGCCGGCAAAGTTATGGCATCTGTATTTTTAGACATTGAGGGCGTTCTCATGACTGGTTACTTGGAGAATGGAAACACTGATATGGGCAGCTGCTATGTGTAATTAATCAGAAAAGTTCGTACAGCTATCAAAGAAAAGTGACGGGGAAAGTAGAGTTCAAGGTGTGTTACTTCATCACGACAACGCACCAGTCACACTTCTGCTGTTGCCACAGCTGCTATTCGACACTGCGGCTTCGAACTGCTGAATCACCCGACATATTCTCCAGACCTGGCTCCATCTGACTTCCATGTGTTCCGATCTTTGAAAGATTCGCTACGGGGACAGACATTTGAGAGCGATGAAACTATCATTCAGGCCATAAATGACTGGTTTGAACAGCTATATGAAAAGTTCTTCATTGATGGCATAAAAGCACTTGGATGTTGCTAGGAAAATGCATGCGCTTTAGGGGGACTATGTAGAAAAACTATAAAACGATTATACTCGTGATCAATTGAAGGGCTCCGTGAAACAACCGAACATCTCGATATATTTCTTTTTTCCGCCCATCACTCAATGGCGTTCTATTTCCGATGTTATGTTCACCGGTGGAAGGAGAGTGTCAGATTTTAGTGTTTTTAAATACGAAGCTGAGTGTGTTAATATAAGCAGCTCCTCTGGCCAGTTGATTCCATGGGTAACTGTGACCAGATATCTTGGCACTCACATTGTTAGTTCTCGGTCTTTTAAGTGTTCGCTAAGTGCAGCCAATGCTATATTCAGAAAGATAGAAGGGTGAGCATCTGAGGAGGTAATTTTGCAGATTGTACGTACAAAATGTATGCCTATGTTGCTGTATGGTTTGGAAGCATGTCCGTTATGTAAATCAGACAATAACTCGTAGACTTTGTTGTCAATTGTTTTTTTATTAAATTGTTTCGGACAAATAATATTGATGTAATAAACTACAGTTCAACTTTGCATTGCCGAGCGTATTGATTGAACAACGTAATAAGAAATTTGTGGTCAACTATCGCCTGTGTGATAATGTATTTGTAAGACCTCATTATGTTGATTTTGTGGACTGATTGTACTGTGTATATTGTAATAGTTAAGTTTAGTTAAGTTGTTATTATTATTTTCTTTTCCATTTTTCTCTACCACTTGGTGGTGAATAAAGATTATCATTATTAGTTAAATATTCGGTTAATATACCGAGCGAATGTGTACGTATTCTAATAGACTGCAGCCAGCTCTCCAAAACCTATTATAACGTGTTGTTCGGTTCTTCCACCCGAGATCGTCATGCACGACGCATATATCAGCGGATGAAAATCACTCATAAAGCCATTGATGCAGCAGAATACCTGCAATTATATCGAGTTGTTCGGTTCTTCCAGCGACGACACATATATCGGCGGACATTCAGAGAATGACATCAAATGTGTCATCGTGCATAACGATCTCGGGTGAAAGAACCGAACAACTCGATATAATTGCAGGTTTTCTTCTGCGTCACTGGCTTTACGAGTGATTTTCTCAGTTTCATAGTTGTGGAACATATTCGGTTCTTTCACAGAGCCATTCAATTGTTTCTATGTTTTTCTCATTACTTATTGAACAACCCTCACATATACACTGTTTCAAAAATTTGTCAGCCTTTTTATTTTTTGAATAACTCTGAGACGTCAGTACACACACACAAATATACTCTGTTTTAACGGCCATTTTTCCAGGTGAACCTGGGTTAGCCGGTTGCCCCCTTAATTCTCCTTCTCCATTTATTCCTGGACTTTGCATCCTTTTGGGACAGGCCTAAAATTTCCATGTCATTCTTAACACAATCCCACCAGGTCTTTTTCGGGCGTCCTCTCTGTCTAATTCCTTCAACTTCCCATATTATACAATGTTTGACCCAGTCATTATCATCTTTTTGTTCAACATGTCCAATAAGACTTTCAAATTTCACTAGGTAGTTTTAAGGCAAAGTGGACAAAAATTTAAAAAAAAACATTTGTAGCACGTTTCCTCAAGATGTTGCATGCCAAATCTTATTACAATCGGCTGATGTGACACAGAGTTATTAAAATAAAAATAAAAATGTGACGTTTTTTGAAGCACAGTGTACATATATTTTTTATATATAAATTATGCAAACAATAATACAATGCAAGACTAACTATAACAAATCATAATGCTGAACCAAAAATAAAAGTTGTATTGGCTACGTCATTCTAACTATGGTCAAATATCAACAGCAACTGTCAACTCACGAAAATGTCTCATAGTCCCCGCGCATCATCGCAACTGTCACCTGCTCAGTTAGCTTCACAATTTCTTGCCGGCGAGCTGAACAACATCAGTACAACAGTACAAAGGTCTGAGTAGTCACACACAAAAAAAACATAGTGGTATCGGTCCCATAAACTAGTACATCTATCATGTCACTGACGAATGTGTGTAATTACGTGCAGGTACCAATCACTGATCAACTTAAATGAAACCCATGAAATCTCACTATTCTGTGGCTAGTGTCTAGGTTATCATTATGTTAGATCCCAGTCTCGTTCTACCATGGTGCATATCTATGTTATGTCCCAGTGCTGCTTCGACACTAATGTCATACAGCAGAGGAAGAAGCGAGATGATAATGCCGACGAGAATACAGGCTTTCTGGATACATAGCCCGAACATTCCACTACACGTATATCGTAATTAATCGCATCTTAGTGAAGTCACTCAACATCGATTATCAATATCATCCTTCCATGTCGGTCACTCTCACTCGTCTCCCCAGACGACGTCGTTGCAGCTGATAAGCCACACCCACTAATAGAAAGTAGCCCCGCTATTGGTCAGTGATGACAGCGTAATAGAGTGATTGACATTCTCTTACTAGTGTATTTTCTGTATCCCAACAATTATATCAGAGTGATATAATTGTCACAAATGCAAAGAAATGATTAGAGAGAACTGACACAGACAGTAATAGTGATAGTGATGCTGTGAGCTGAAGATGAATTGTATGTTTCTGGTGACGGCTCACCCAGGTTAATCTGGATTAATGGCTGTTAAACGAGTTTGTTGTTGTATCCCAAATACAATGGGTCATATTGTGCAACTGATAACCAACTTGACCCATCAGTTAACTGACCCTTAACCCACGTGACCCATGACTGTTGTCTTCTTCAGCATGCCCACACAATTATGTTGCACCATTGCATATGCATAATTCAAAACAAGAAGGTTAGCATGTGCAAACAGATCACATGCCAGCATTACTACATGACTATCGTATCTACACTTAAATATCAAGTGGCATTTAATAACCTTTAAGTATGACAAAGTTATTGATATTTTAGCGTGACCAATTAGCAATTTTCGTGCACTGAAAAACGTTTGTGCTGAAACACAGCAATACAGTGTCACTGAAAAAAACAGAATGTTTTCTTGTTACATAACAGTATTTTACTATGATGTCTGATGTTTCACAGTCACTTTGTGTGCTCAAATTGTTCACCGTCAGTTTTTGTGCATCTCTTCAATCATAGTGTGAAGCTTTTAACAGCCTTGTTGATCAGTTCCTGTGCAGGCTGTCCCAGATCACCAGCAACGCTTCTTCGAGTTCGGTGATGGATTTTCTTTGTGGATGGAGCTTGTGATAGGCCTCCAACATCGCGCTCCAGACATGGTAGACCATGGTTCAGGCAAATATGGAGGCCACCGATCATTCCTGACAAATTCCAGCAACTGACCTGAAGCCATTCCTATGCGATGCATGTCTCATTGATAACTGTTGTCGAAAGAAACACAATCAAGTTTTAATAAAATTTCACTAATTTTATTAACAAGTTAATCTTTTGCTCATAACATTTACGTCACAGCGTTAAGCTGGCATCCAGCTCCTTTTTAAATAACGGTATTTTACTATGATACATAATGCAAATGTCTTTCAGCGCGCAAAAATCACTAAGTGGTCACGCTAAAATATCAGTAACTTTGTTGTATTTACAGATTAAAAAATGTTGCTTGGCATTTAAGTGTAGACAGGGTAGTCACATAAACATGTAAAATTTCACACTGAAATTCCAAGTGGTTGTTGAGAAAACAGCAAATAATTTTAGGGGATTACTTTTTTATGCTGCACCTGGTAGGTCAAACTGTTTGGGCATAGGTAAGGGAGTCCCAAGAATCTGGGGATGCTGATGCCCCGCCCCTAGGAATGGGGCATTGCTGACTCCCAGAAAAGAAGCTCCTCTACCATACGCGTTACCATGCCAAATTTGGTCATTCTAGGTCAAACCACACGAGTGGAATTCTTGGTGATCCACCAGAAAAATTTGACCCCTCGTGTCCCGCCTTTCAAGGTCATGAAACCCGATATGGATCGATTGTCCACACAGGACTTCCTATTAGTGATCCATCATAACTATGGGCCTATGTCGTACCATTTCTGAGATGAACGGTGATTTCAGTCGAAAATCACAAAATTTTCCCACCCTGTGTATTTAATGCCCCTGCTGAGGGGATCTCCTTGGAATTTTGTAACGGCAGTAGCACTCCAAAAAACTAGATTCGTGCTCCTACCACCAGACAGTGAAAAGAGTTTGACGATATATACATTCATTTAGATACAATACCAGAGTGTGATGGACAGACGGAGAGATTTGCCATAACAATATTGTGCTCTGCATGCTAATGCTGACACATAACAATAAAACTATTCTCTATCAATAACAAGGCCAGCAAAACAGTGAGAACTAATGGAAAAATGCCACGAACACAGCACTAAGTCTACTGAATTATGTACTGTTCATAGGTAAACAGGTCACAGTTACTGAGCTGTGGAGACTCTTCCAGATCTGATGACCCGTTTAACTCTTGACTCAGTGACAGTTATGATCACAAAGACTGATACACATGTTACCACCCAAACAGGGAAAAGTTATGACAGTGCATTAATGACAGAGCTTGTGTCAAGGTCATTCTGTGGTGACCAGCAGCAGCATCACACAACTGCCTGAAGTACAATTTGAGCCTCTGCTTTCACTCATGCATCAATCCTCAAACTGCTCAATTTGCCATTAACCAAGTCTCAGAACTCATTCTCAACTCTTTGACTGCTGTGACAATGTGCACTGGTGGACGCTAATTTGAGACATGCTGAAACTTTACCACTGCGGTCAGCTGAATCCATTGCACTGTCGGCACTCTTGCTGGTTGGTTCTTTAGCTTTAGGTGAACCTGTGTATAGTCACATCATCTTTTCATACATATGCATACACTACATAACTTCAATTTCATATGAAGTGACTCTTCACAACCAGTCTAACTCACAGTGGGTAATGTCACAACTAAAAGGGCACTCAGTTGAGTGTACAGCCTCACCAATGCCCAATACTAAACAATTGCCGGCTAAAACATTGGCAGTGTTGTGGGGAATGACTCGGCCCTCATCTAATTGCAAGTCCTGCCGCCGTGACATGGAACACCATCACAACCCTACTCTAGTCCTAACGCTAACATAATGTGATTCATATTACCACCAAAATCTAACGGGTTCTTCCGTGGCCCCAGTGTTAACTTTCTATTGAATTTTGTGAAAATTACTTCAGCAGTTTTTGCATAATCCTGCTAACAAACAAACAGACAAACACACAAAGGGAAAACAACCTCCTTCATGGAGGTAATAATTTATAATTTTGTCGTCATTATTTTGCTCTCTATCACTCGTATATTTCCATTAACTTTTGTGCTGTATTTGCATTAACGTTACGCATTAAATCAGAGTTGCAGCAATAACGATCAGCTCTAACCTGCCTTGGTGGCTCAGGTGACTGAGACACAATGTGCACCAACCGGGACGGTCTATCGGAGGAGACGGGGTTCAATTCCCCGGGTCAGTAGATTTCGTGTCCAGATTTCAGGGGCACATGCTTTGAGATTAATTTCTCGGGCAGGCAAAGACGGTTCGACGGTGTCCTCTATAATCTGTGACCGTTGGCTAACACTGAGTTAAGTGATGCTCAGTAATTAGCCACTGCTTAGTCAGCAATAACAGGTGCCATGCTGCATGCTGGTGGGCTGCCTATAGGCCCTGTCCACATGCACCACTAAGTTCGGCCTGGGCTGTCGGTGCGAGGTGTGCTGAGTGGCTGGGCATGCATGCCTGGGTTAGACACCTAGAGAAACACTGACACTAAAAGCTCGGCAGTATAAATAAACAGGTACAACGTCACTCAATATCCCCTCCCCCGATCCCTTCCCATTAGGCCTACACGCCCTGCCTCTCGGGTTACTCGATTGCGCCTGCACGCAATCAGGGCCGACGAGTTCACTCAAGAGGAGGGTAGCACAACATACATTCACACATGCCTCATTTATCAATGAGAGCAGCTCAGCATTAACTAACTTCCCATCCCTGCAAACTCATGCATTGGGCCAGCCTGTGAGGCAGGCATCAGCATTGACGCATGAAGGGGGCATGCGTCACCGCAGATAGTGAACTGTGAACCGTGAACGATCAGCTCTAAAAGTACGTAAGATTTAGGTTAAAAGAAATTTAGTTTAACCATGTTCATGATCAAAAGTATTGCCATCTAGATACCACAAAATAGCCTACAATAGCAAACGCAAAAATTGCAAGAAACAGGCACAAGCAATGTATTAACTATATATGTCCATCTTCCTGGAATACAATGAATTATTAAAAAAAATAAATAAGCAGACGGGTGTACTCTTCCTTTAAAGCTAACAGAGTTACTGCAAGTGCAAGGACTTACAGTTACAGTAGCACAAGTGGGTGCTGTGTGTGTAATTTAGATAACAATAATCCCGAGTCATAGTGCCATATAATGAACTCTGACAACACTTCAAACACACAAAAGTTTCAGCTCTACTCACTACACACATCATTGGCTACACTCATAAACACTCCCCAATGGGCAGATGGTACTCCAGTACACGCAGTAAGTTTCCAACTGGTGCCTTCTGCGACATTTTAAGTGTATGGATTACTATTATAACATTATCTGTTATTATTATTATTATTATTATTATCTGTTAGTTATTTACAAGGTTGTGGGAATCACTTGTGTAGTTCTCAAAATTGGTTAAGTAATGAATTTTACCATTAATACACAAAAAACACTGTACAACGACAACTGATAACCAATCACATCACATAAATCACATCACTAATATACTGGTAAATGCCTTTCAGCTGCACTGTGGACAGTACCAGTACACACACACAACATGGAGCATTTCATTCACTGCACTCTACACATCAACTACACTGTGTCTCAAAAAAACTGGACTCCCTGACCCTTTCTGCCATAACTTCAATACTGCCTTAATATCAGTAATATAATACTTTGTGCGGAAAATGTGCATTAAATTCTTAATTAAAGTACAGCACTTTATAATGTTACATTTGTAGCTGCGACCATTATCACAGCAACCCTCATATGTGTCAGCCATAAAAATTTATACTCTGCCGTAGTGTGCAAAAAGACCTTCAGGGGCAATGCTGCATTACATGACTGGCACAGTGCATAAACACAACCATTTTGCAGGTTAACAGACATGACAATCACTTTCTTATCGGTGGAAATTTGCTCAGCAACTGTTTGGAATGGTTCAGCTGGGTGACAGCTTTGCCCTTGTTAACTCTAGTGCACAGTTTCCAGTTTCATTCAGTCGTTTTAAGACACTGAGCACTATTTTCTTCCAGGTGTTTAGCCAGAAACTCAAATTTCATAACACCATAACGTTTCTGATATTGCAATTTTTAAACAGAATAGGCCTACATCTTCTTCATTCAACACCACTTAATATTTTCACATTTAGCCGTTGTCTGCAACGGTGCTAATGTTTCTATTGAAACTGCACAGGTGGTTCTCAATCCATATCAAACTTCATCCACAATTAGCAGTTAACTGAATAACGATCCTCATCCTCTCTGCCAAAAATTATTAACAACCAGCCTGTTACAGTAAGGCTGTTGTGGAATATCATAGGGGTCTGGTTTTTCAAGACACAGGGTGTAGGTGTAACAATTAGTCTAAAACAACATAATCAAGCAATCGAATGTCCATATTAAATTACACTTCAGAGTCACTTAACACAACGAACACCTCACTAAAAATAGCATTCCTCTCAACTAAGTTGGACTGACTGGGTTGTGCAACCGTTAACTGTCAGTATTAACTGGATAAAATGTATGAATTCTCTTCCCACGACGAAAACGGGAAACAAAGAATCAATCATATTCTGCTGCATATTACATGATCAGGTTTCAACCGAACATCATATCTGCATATCTGTTATCTGTGGCAATAAAAATCTAGGATGCACTACAATGAAGCAACCACTGCACACCATGCACAGTGCACGGCAAAGTACAACATGCTTTGCAGACAGCACGTTTGCTGCAATTCAGCAGTGTACAATAAACACTGGACATTTACATGTTTCCAATACTGTTGTACACAACCATCTGTTGCAAAGAATACAGTTAGTCTGTAAGAATACACAGGCTACAACACCGCTGGCAAACTGCTGTAGCATGAAGTAACTTCACTGGATGAATTGTGCCAAGGACACAGTTTAATTAGTGCAAGTACTGCATTCACTGCTTTGACACTGTCGTTATTGGTGCTGGGCAGTGTTTCTTACTGAGCTGTTATATTTGTTTTAATTTTAGTCACAATCCTGAATAATTTCAGTCAACAAATTGTAGTAAACTGGGCTATTAACCAACTTATTAACCAATTCGTTTGTCATTACGTACATAGAACACGCATGGATTGTGACAACAGAGATTGACAGAGTGAGTAATGGATGACAAGATATCAATTAATATATTTGGTCATTTTCCATGTGGAATCACCATGCGCATATATTGAGTTTTTGTTGTCATCATCTTCATCACTCAAATTTTCGTCGTAGTTCTCGTATTGTCCATTAAAAATTTGTCAGTTTTCGTCATCGTCACTGTAGACAATACACCACTGGTGGTGGAAGGGCATTCAGCTCATAAACAAAGTCTCCCTCGAGCAATCCCTATAGAAATGCAGCCTAACACATTCTGATTATGGAAAAATCGGTCAGTTAAACAAAGTTAAGCATGTGAGTGTGACCAACAGCAGGCAACAAGGCAACAAGGCCACCATGCAGTGAGAGCCAGTATTAGCAGCAGCAGCAGTGAAGACAGAACAACAACAACAACAACAACACAGGCTGTATTAATATCAACCACAGCTACTTCAGGGCTGTTCAGTGGCACTGACATTTGGAACTAGTCTGAAATGTGCCTTGGAACAAAACGACCTTTGGAAAATGGCATAAAACCACTCTCTTCAGATTGCATCTGATCTGATGTGGAACTGCATTTGTGGACAAACTGCAGCACAACAGCTTGCCTTCATATTTTAGCAACTTTTTCAAAGGCGAGTTTCAAAGCTGTACTTCAAAATATAAATATAAGCATAGATTTAAAAATTTCAACTCGATTACTTTTATACAACTGAGCTGCCAAAATCCAAAGCAGCAGACAGCATGACATAAAAACATCAGGGTGAGATGTTTATCAACTTTCGAATCAACAGCCCTAACACATGTGATGACAACAGGAGCGGGGACAATAAAACAGCTCGCCACAAGCCACGTACTTGCCGCGGCTGCAGCTGCAACCTCCTGGACTGTAAGATTCCTTGCCATAGACTGACAAAACCCTGCATACACTCACACGACCGCCGGCCAGACCAGTGTAACAGGTAACGATAAATAATACTTGTAGTAACCATACAACTTGCCGTGTGGTTGGTGGGCCACAAATGCCACGTATAAAGTCACAGTGTAAGCACGACACAATTCACAGCTCAGTAACTCACTTAGGCAGTTCTGCTTAGCATTACACAATACACATAGCATTCAGTCACTGGTTGCCAACCCTAACCACTCTTAACAGCCCTTTGATCCATATCTCCTCTCTGGACAACACAGATGCATACTGTTAACAGCAGTGATGAGAAGAAATCAGCCTTGAAAGTCTGCTGCTAATGTTCCACCACATCATCAAAAACAACTAAGCAGCATCAGCAGCCACCTAGGCAAAACTGTGCTGGTAATACATACACTCACAGCCACTCACATTTGTTTCCCTGCTTGATCTTCAATGCATTTACTTACTTGCTGGAAATTGAATGGGCGGGGGTTTTGATTTTGTTTACATTGTAATGAAATATATAACTTTTTGCCAGTTATGGTTTTTTCAGCTAAGGCAGGCTGTTTTAATTTGCAGTGTTATGCATAGGTTGTGACATTCTACTGGTTGCACTGATGGACCTGACAATGTTCGTGAAGTACCTGTGTGATTATCGATAGGAACTAAGATTTTTACCGGTATACTGACCCAAAATTTGTGTTGTGTCTTACACATGGATGAAGCTTGTAGTCAATACTTTACAGTAATTTTTTTTCCAAAGCTGATATAACCTAATAGTACTGAAAGTACCACTAAAGCCCAACGAACCAACTACCCTTCCTCATTATGTAACCAATATAGATGTAATAACACCAACCTCTTGTGTCCTCTTCTTCAATTGTAGCATTGCTGTCTGTTGATTCTTTAATGCCATCAGCCTTCTTCGCCATTAGACTGCGATCTGTAATGCAACACAGAAATGTCCCACAATGCTAGAACATGCAAGGGTGCTGATAATGTAAGTAAGTAAGTAAGTAAGTAAGTAAAACATCAATTTATATAGCGCATCGTCGCAAGTGCATCTGATACACTGTGTACACTAGTACTCTGAGAAAATGTTTTTAGTAATCATCCAAAAACAGCGTCAGTATGTGACGGGTCACGCAGGTGTCTGGGCAGTGAGTTCCAAAACATTGGACCGGCTACAGAAAAGGCCCGACGACCATATGTTGTAAGCCGGTGAGATGGTATCACCAGCTGATGGCTGGCAGCGGAACGAAGATGTTGTCTAGAGGCAGTCGTCGAGACTGGAAGGCAACACGCAGCTAGATACTGGGGAGCAGAACCGTACAGACATCGGCGTGTGATGACACCGAGTTTGTACTTGACATGCTCGTGTATGTCAAGCCAGTGGAGCTCAGAATGTATCAGCTGCCTCAGACCGCGATCGAACTTCCGTGTACCACTGACTACACGAGCTGCCGAGTTCAACACTCGCTCCAACTCACAGTGCCTATCTTTGGAGCCCCAGCGAAGGTAACATCAACGTGGGACGTCACGAAGGCGTGCACGAGCGTCATGGCAGACTCCGAGGTCAGTGAGCGCCGTATGTGCTGTAGTCAACGCAGATGCTGGAAGCAGGTCGCGCTGACGTTAGACACATGCTTCTCGAGGCTGAGGTCAGCCGAAAAATGTGCTTTGATCATTCCAGACTTGTCCTAGATTGTTTGAACAGACAACTACCACTACTACTATTGTTTTGCTTTGGTTTAAGAGATTACTCCAGGTTAGGTGGATACCCATAAGTCTCCCACAGAACCTTTGGAGGTTGCTAATATGTGAGACTTTTTACTGGCTGGACACTGTGCCTATCACCCAACAACACGATATCGCCAAAGGAAGAGAAAATCTCTCTCCGTTTTAACGACCATTTTTCCAGGTGGACCTAGGTTAGCCAGAATGTCTCTACTGTGGATTTTGTTGAAACTAAGGATGATAGAGGTGGTGGTGACAAATGGAGCTACAAGACGTGCAAAAAGCTCCAGTCAAAATGTCACCACCAACAAACCAACACCCAGTTATTTTACAGGCTGGAAGCCATTCCTGACAATATATATGTTATGCCATTACGGCCCAGGGGCCTGTGGCCTGCTCGCTCTGCCTATATAAAGTTTATGCCAGCCACCAGCTAGGAGAGAGATAGCAACAGAGTCCAGCCGGCGGCCAGTCATCTGCCTGTAGCGTTGCGTGCGATTAAATGACCAGTGAGACTTGATTGTTGTTGTTTTATGACCAGGCAGGGCCGACCCACTATTACCTAGCTTCGCTATCATCAGTGAATCCGGACCCCGTGTTCGGATTTCAAATAACATAGAGTTTGTATATGTGACAATTCCCGAGTCACAGTAAGCAACAACGTGACAGACTTTAGATCTGTGTGGGAACAATATACAAATCACTCACTTGAGAAGTTGCATGTTGCCAACATTGTCGTCAAAATAGCACCCTACAGACAAACAAAATGCTCTGTTACTAACAGTTAAAACCATAAATTATTTTCCTGAAGTAACAAAGTTTGTGCAAACAGGATCTCATGTATTTCAAAAAGACACATAACACGGCCATTATCAGAACACAATTATATGATGTACATTTCAAACAGGCATAAAATTGCATCAAAGATGACAAGCTTCACAGAACAGAAGTAGTTTTTGACAAAAAACGAATTAATAACAGCTAAAACTTATAATGTAAAAAATATGGCAGATGCTGTGGCAATTCTGTCCGTCTATCAGTCACATATTCTGAGTATCTTCAAGCGTCATTTCACCTGATCAAGCATTTCTAAATCAAAGGATCTGTGGTAGAATAACCAAAACAACAGACAACACTCCCCATTGGCGATCACCATCCTAAGCATAGGCATAACCACACGCCTTTATACACTTTGTAAAGCCAAGCACGAGTTTTGCTTGACCCGAGTTTTGCTATATAACTATGTTGGCAAAATTCTAGTCACACTATTAAAACCAACTAACAATATCGCTGCCAAATTCTATTAGTAAATAATGTCACCCATTTGTAATTCAGTGGGCCTGTATGACCTCAAACTGATCTTTCTGCCCAAACACGGGTATCAGTTATACACATGACGGGGAAATATTTCTGCAAAATTTGAAGTTTCTATGAGCTTACGTTGTGTACTTATGGACCCATTTTAAATAGGACAGACATACACCATACTGGGTCATAATACAGAGTTGTGCATTATGGTGTATGTCTGTCCTCCCTTCAGTGCTCTGACACTGTTGGTTAGGTGACAGGAAGGGCATCTGGCCTGTAAAAAAACTGCGTGTTGGTTTGTTGGTGATAACATTTTGACTGGAGCTTTACAAATCTTATAGCTCCAGTTGTTACCATCACCTCCATCATCCTTAGCTCCAATAAAATCCAGAATGGAGACATTTTAACTGTATGCAAACTGAGTTACTAACAGTTCAATATCATTTACAGTTGTGCACACACAACAGGTGACTTAGTGCACAAGGTCAGATCTAGTTCCATGACCAAACACATCAGCTGAATTTCAAATTACCAGACTAGACTGAAGTTAAGAGACGAACTATCAAAGACCAAAGTCAAAACCTAATTAACATTCATATCACCACAATTATTCCATCCTCCATCCTCAGGCATAACACCCATCTGAATTGTAGCCACATTTCAGAGACTTTTGTACAGAGCTGTTTCTGAACTTGCGAGTTTATTTGCAGTACAATGCCAAAGCAAACATTACTTTGCACCAATCTGCATGCAGTACAGCAGATTAATAGAACATATTGCTGAGTCTCATTAACTGGCACCTAACACACCTTCAGCTTCCGGCGAGCGTTGAACTTCTTCAATGAGTCGACTGTCTGCTGACGATGAACCATTGGCGCAATGCTCTTTTGCTGCACGAATAAACAACAAACATGAAAATACTCACAAACACAAATAACACAACAACAAAAAATGACAACTTTTCTATGGTCATTTTACCAGGACAGTCTGGGTGTGGCAGTATCAGAATAGATCAGACTATTATCATTATCCTCATGGTACCACTAATTAATCTTCTCCACTTAATGTTAACCAAAAACATCATATTCATCTGCAAATTCTTCATATCTCTCTCGATTACTTTGCACCAAGTTCTCTTAGGTCGATTTCTGGGTTTAAATCCTTCAACCAAATAATACATCCTTCCATAACACATGACCATAACATCATAATCTATTATGTCGCTGCAACAATATCTTCTACTCCTAACCTCATTCCACATACGTTAACCAATCAATCATTTCACACCACAAATCCAATAACCAGCACCATCTTTGCCCCAGAAATATTGAACCAAGTTTCACAACCACAACGTGAATCACACAGTAACACAAATGTGACTACTACTACTACTACTACTACTACTACTATATGCGGTGACGCATGCCCCCTTTCATGCGCCAGTGCTGAGGCCTACAAGTTGGCCCAATGCACGAGACAGCAGGGATGGGGAAGTTAATTAATGCTGCACTGCTCTCATTATTAATGAGGCATGTGTGAGTATATGCTGTGCTACCCTCCTCCTGAGTCAACTCGTCGGTCCCGCTTGTGTGCAGACACGATCGAGTAACCCGAGAGGTAGGGTGTGTGGGCCTAGTGGGAAGGGATCGGGG
>Ga0049107_10000133_pt1 | contig 18496 bp, 9 predicted proteins | sample WorMetilPIANOSA1_FD_61187 | JGI IMG/M metagenome (GOLD analysis project Ga0049107, IMG submission 61187) | Marine gutless worms symbiont microbial communities from Max Planck institute for Marine Microbiology, Germany - Olavius ilvae PIANOSA.1 | ecosystem: Host-associated > Annelida > Digestive...
TCGCCAATTTTCACACCCCCGTGTATTTAACGCCCCCGCTGATGGGGTTCCCCTTGGAATTTTGTATCGGCGCAGGGGTCTCAGAAAACTATAATGATGGGGCTTTCAGATGGTCGAAAACGTTTTCGGATACGTTTAGCCGTTTTGATACAATACCGGAGTGTGACGGACACCCAGCCAGCCACCCAGCCACGTTGCCGTATCTATTACGCTCAACGCCTTAGCTAAGGCGTCGAGCCTAAAAATCCAGAATATGTTAACTTATGCAGCGTGTAGCGAGGAATTCTGTGCAGCTGGTTCGTTGAATTTGACGCTCGGTTTGCGGTTATGCTAACGAACATTGTGGTCGTCGCGTCTTGCCGGTAATAGCGTCGGTATAGCCGATCTACCAGTGCGCGATCGACAATATCGGGCGACGATTTGGTGTGCTCGAGGGACGGTTCCGCTGCGCTCGGGGCACTAGCGTTCGCTAGGCGACGCAGGCAACGCGGGGACTTGTAACAGTGAAACTGCATACATAGGAATGTGTGTATGGGGGTGGGGGTGGGTGCTGAGCACGAGATAACATCAACGGCGACAATAGCCTTCCATCTGTCCACTGAGACTGCACCATTCTACCAGCAGGCTCACGCTCGGTCTGCAAATGCCTCCTGTGAAGTTCGGGGACGCATAAAGCACGGGATTTTTTAGTTTATACAGAGACTATTCTGCAACAAACGTAACAGTCCACTTTTCCGTTTTTTACCGCGCCACGCTATGCGCAAGCGCGGTTTTTGCTGTCGACCGGTGTCCGTCTGTCTGTCTATCCATCTGTCCGTCCGTCTGTCTGTCACGTTGGTGGATTGTATCCACACGGCTGAAGATATCGTCAAACTTCTTTCTCGACCCGGTAGCCCCGTCATTCTAGTTTTTTTTGACTCAAAGCGCTGGTACCCAATTCCAAGCGAATCCCTTCAGCGGGGGAGGGGCGAAAAATACACGGGTGTGGGAAATTTTGCGATTTTCGACTGAAATCACTGTTTATCTCGGAAACGGCACGAGATAGGCACATGGTTGCTATGGAACGTTAATAGGAAATCATAGGTGGCGGATCGATACATGTCCCTTCCGATGACCTTCAGTGAACCCTAACCCGGGTTTCAAGGTCACTGTATAGTCACAAGTCAAATATCTCTAAAACAGTGCATCTTAGGGACAAAGTTACTATAGAACACTAATAGGAAACCATATCCAATCTATCGAATGGTACTACTTTCAATGACCTTGATTGACCCTTGACCGGTATTTCAAGGTCGCGACATTTTTCGACATTGAATATCTCAGACAGGACACGAGATAGAGCCATAGTTACTATATATAGAACATCAATAGGAAGTCATGGACTCTGTATCGAATGGTGACATTTTCAATGACCTTCACGGACCCCTAACCCGGTTTTCAAGTTTACGGCATTTTTAAGTCGATTAACTCAAAAACCTGATCGTGCCACGACACCATCGCATCCGTATCTTGACTCTTACGGACAAAGTTACTATATAGCACAGTAATAGTGTATAGGCTATTGTGTATATTGTGAGTATATTGTAAGTACTGTTTGCACTATTTTTTTCTATTTTTCCTACCGTTTACGGTGAATAAAGTTATGTATAATAGGAAACCATATACCTAACATACGGAATGGTATAGTAGTAGTAGTAGTAGTAGATTTATAGAGCACATTACGCAAACGCCTCTAATGCGCTACGTGTCCCATTGCGCTGCTAACGGGCGAGTCTTTAATGCCTACATGAGACTGTCGATGCTCAGCGTTGAGTCCCGAAGAAACTGGTAACGAGTATCCAGACGACCGGACCCGCGACGGAGAGCGTTCGACGACGAAAACTTGCTGCGATGGTGTCGTGGCACGATCAGCTGACGACAGTTGGCTGACGCGAGAGCCGCGCTCACGGCTATAAACGTCGTACACATGCAGGGTGTGGCTATGACACAGCCTCGGACTAAAAATAGCCTCACAGATAGTAGGACGTCCAGTCTATAGCAGCAGGTGCGCAGATCGGCCGATGGATTACCATGTTTGTGACTTTGACTGACCTCTAAACGCGTCGCGCGGTTTGTCAGCGACAGCCGAGTTTCTTACATGCAAATGATTTATAACGCGCACAATGTCAAACAAAATGATTGAATCTGAGGCGTTAGTTATAAGTGAGTGTACGCTTTTTCTAAAGTAAACGAATGAGTCTACTTTCCCAAGCATTAGCTATTTCTGATTTTCGCTATCGTATACAGTTAAAAAACAGCCGACATGTCCAAAATTGTGTTATACGCTTTATCGAAATACTTTCCAGGAACATCTATAGCCTGAGTACTTTATGTCAGAACCGAATACGTACATGCGCTATTATTCAATGCGCGATGTCAGAAACTAACTGTGTCACATGCAAAAAGCGGTTTTATATCATACGATATGACCTATAGTGCGTTTATATTCAACAATAACTTCAGTTAAACAGTTAAACTTCCATCCATTTTCATTCATCATTTTAAGACGGTGAACTATACATGGCATTTTACTAGCCTACGTTACAGTAATTGTTCAAAGCGACCTCATTCTGCCAGAGTTGCAGCAGCATCTGTTTCAGAGACGGACTGCATTCTAACAGCACATTGTGAATGAGATGATCGAATAGTGGCGTATATACTGACTCTATGCTTCTATATATGTGCACTTTGAAGACTCGCTGAGATGTAGCCTAGTCGATTATTTTGTTCACTATTTAAGACGACATTGTTTAGAATTTTTTGGAAAAATTAGCTATTTAATCCAAATTACTGTTGAATATTGACAAAAAGCACATTTTGCACATCACAAGGTAGTGTAGCAACAGTTTGTAAGAGAGATGGGCAGATTTGTAACTTCTGATGTAAGTTTTTTTCAGGTTATAAATATCAAAATTTACTTAAAAATCGGTTTATTTTTCTCCGGGGATTTTCAAAAAATAAAAATGGAGGCTTTTGAGACACAGTTTCACAAAACTGTTAGCAAAAAACCTAACAGAATCAGTTATCTGTCTGGAATAGGCCGCCGCCTAAGCTATGGAAACGATAACAGTGTGGGCCTAACAAAATGTCATGTGCTTACATGTAGTAGACGTGTAGTTTTTGTCCTAACTCAGAGTTGTTGCTGACTACATACTTTTTGTCGCAAGGTAGTGTGCGTACATGTTTCGTGTGAAGTGGACAGCTTTAAAACGCGCTGTTAAGCATTCATCACCAATGTTACGTGCCGAATGTGATGGAAATTTATCAGCACCTTATATTGACTTCTATGAGCACGAAATATAAGGCAAATATGACAACATTAACGTTCACGTATATTCTTACGAATTTAGAAAATAATTGTCGTTGATTTCCGACAGCGACTTTCTCCACATAATTTGGAGTCGTAACAGAAAGTGTTGTGGGCAAATTATGGGAGGTAATTTCCGTTAGCGTTTCCGGTCCAAATATTCGACGGTTCACCCGTCCGCCATTGTGCGTACCGTTGGGCGTCGGCGGCCGAGCGACAAAGTGGCTGACATCGCTGTTACGACTGGACGTTTGATCGTTTCGTTCGGCGCTGCAAGATTGCTGTCAAACTGCTGAGTTATTAGCAACGCGAGACGGCGTCATTGCAGCAGCAGCAGCAGCCCGGGGCTTCGTAAACGCCGCACGGCCGCATGCAGACGTATGTAGGCAGATAGAGTCAGAAGGACATAGAGAGAAAGAAAGAAAGAGACAGTGACACAAACACGCACAGTAGGAATGCAAGTAGAGCCGACAGTGAAGGATGTTTCTTCAGGAACGACGGTCTACCTTCATTATCGACCTAAACCAGTCAGTTCCGTTTATGTCTTGTACTGAATGTACCCGGGCCAACCAGCCTGCAGCCTCATCGGTGTGGAAAATAGTATCTTATCTAGTGCTATGATACGGGCGAAGGCCTAGTTCGACTTGGGCTAGTTTTACCGCACGCCGGTCCGTCAGCTGCCATGACAAAGCGTGCCGTGGAACTGATTGTTGCGGCTGGCATTGGCTAACGGTCCCTCAGCACGTGATCCAGCCAGCCATTGCAACGGACAATTGGACTGGCGGTGCAGTTACCAGACATACTACTCCCAGAATAGATAGGCCGCATCAGCTTCTGCGATATCATTGAGAGAGAAAAACAAGAAATTTCACGACAGGATGCCAAAGTACGTTTTGCATAAGCTTACATGCGGCTGCATCTGAACAATGGGGACTCGTCTGAAAGCCGTTTTTTGCCACTACAGCTGCACGAATTCAGTCCATTATCGTACTGGTTCTCATGCTGTGCGTTGTTTCCTGGTGTCGCTATGTGCAACTGAGTCGATGCAGCGCGCCTACAGCGACAAACAACACCCGTTCACTACAGATTCTCTTACGTGCCTCTGGCCAACTCGCCAGACCTACAACGTGTCTGCTGCTTCAATTAGACGTGAAAGTACACTATACGGCGACAGCAAGTCTACGAAATTTCGCGCACGCGGTTACCCCACGTCCACTTTTTCTGTCATTTTGTCTGTAGATCTTTCCGTACATTTCATTTCATTTCATTTCATTCCAACTGTAAAACAACAGTTGACAAACCGCAAACTGGTTACAGAATAAAAATATATGCAGTCAATAATGTAAGTCAGTAAGCCAAAATGGACTGAAGCTGGGGTTGGTAATGTGCACTAAATATTCTCTTTCTAAACTAAAACCTTTTTGCAACTAATATAATTTAGTTAAACTTAAGTTGGCAAGTGTGCTAAATTGAACAATAATTAAGCTTTTCAAAGTTTTTGCAAAGTTCTTGACTAAAAACTCCAATAACAAAAATCATTCATGATCGATCACAGGTAGCATGAAACATAATAGCATTCGAGATAAACGACAGCCCTTAGCCGTGACATTACATCATGGATGTAATTAAGTAGCGTACATGTACACCTCATGGCGGTTTTGTCACGCAATGTCTCCATTTGCTGTGGCCTTTACAACGTTTAATGAATGCTGAGAAATGAGAATTAGTTAATGTTGTACTAGTTAGAATTTTAGTTGCTAGCTAAGAAAACAGAAAGTTAGAACAGTTCTAAGTACCAAACTATTTTATTTTAATTTAACTTTCACTTTTTAATTATTAGTTTTAATAAAGAAGTTGGTAACTTTTTAGTCAACTAGTGCCCATCGCTAGCTATAGGATCTACAAATTTGGAGCAATGAGCACCCTATTGTGGGTAAGATTATGGGTGTGAAAAAGATCGAAGATGAAGTGGGGGCTGGAATATGAATGGGCGTGAATGCTCCGTGTAACAGCAGTGATGATGCATGTGTGTGTTGTTATAGACGATCAGTGAGCTGGCCACGCTGATGGAGATGAAGAAGGCGAAAGTTGCAGAGACTGTTAAGGAACATCGCGCCGACGAGCTGTCAGCCATGTTCAACCTGATGATGGATCAGAAGCGAACTCAACGCGGTAGGCCTATGTGTATATATACACCGCTGGCTGTCTGTCTGTCAATTACCGTGCCCGTGTGCGTGTGATCCAGCAATAGCGCATCGCATTATACCTGCTGGACACAACAGTCGCCGGCCGCCGGTGTACGGCAAACATCTAATGTGTGTGCTCGCGGAAACTCAATCTGCTATACAGCCTTACGGTTCCCCAATTTCTCCTGTTCCCGTGAAATCATCTACGATTTGATTTTATCATAATTGCTTTTCTAAAGAATGCACTATTGTAAACGGTCCTCAGTCATCACTGTAGCCACCCCCACAAAAATTACTGAAATAGCTAAGTAAGTAAGTAAAAAAAGTGTCCGAAATGACGAGCGTCACTGCGCGGATACTGCACATGAACGTTGGGAGTATATAGCAGTACTTGAAGAGATACGGGAAGTCTTCAGGCGACTGTGGAAAACAGGAAGTGAAGTAGCAGAAGCGACATGCTGTGGAAAAGTGTTCCACGCACGTGGACCAGCGACCGTGAAGGCTCGGTCAGCGACGGTTGAGAGACGTGTACTGCGACAGTTTAGGCAAATCGCTTGACTTTACTATCATACGTTTCCTAATGAAATTGTTTAAAATCAGCGAATATGGACATCAGTAATGACTGTTTACTGCACTGTAAATCTTCATTATCCAGTGAACTGATGCAAGAAAGAAAATAGAAATTTGTGAATAAATTTGCTTGTTGTCGCAATCTGCTTTGGAAATTCGGAATTGACTTTATTTCGTAAGGATTGTTTTTTCTGTGTATTTTGTTGTATACTGTGCTACCATTTGTATGGTGAATAAAAGATTTTCAAATCATGGTCGGTCGGCAGTTGGTTTTTCTGACCCACTAGGCAGAGGTTAGGTGATAACGGGGAAATATTTCTTTAAACATTGTGCATATTATTCGCGTAATATGCCTATCAAGCGCAGTAAACTGCTGCTGACGATGTCCACGTGTATTCTTAGCAGTGAGGCTGATATGTTCGTCCAAACAGTCAGTGACATTCATCCGCAATCGGAATGAGCCATACCTGACTTTGCCTTCCCAGCCGCAGCAGGTACTCATTTACCGACCCCGGAGGGATGGAAGGCTGAGTTGACCTTGGTGCGAAGAAGGCCGGGATTCGAACCTGCAACCTTCCGATTGCAAATCCGGCACTATACCAAACAACCACTAGCGCACCGGTCGTTGGCGGCTGTAAAAGGCCTGGCTGATGGCAGGACGTGGCGAGACGGTCGGACTGATGCTGCTGCTGATGCAGAGGAGCGTGTGTGCTGTGTGCAGGGCTGTTCGACGTGGATCACACCAGACCGTCGACGACGACCGCTGACCCGACACAGCGCGGCACTCGCGGCCAGTCCACCGAACGCGACAAGCTGCCTGCTGCTCCAGCTGGTGCCGACACCGCGACCTCTCCTCTGTCTCAGGACCCTGCCGCCGGCACGCAGACCACTGCCAGGACTCGGGGCACGGCCGCCGAGGACAGCTCCTCCCGTCTCAAGTCCGGCGTCGGCGCCAAAGGTTGGCATTGCACTTGCAGCCGATTCACGCGCCAACTTATCGACTATAGTTGTAGCGTCGGTTTGTCACTGCATCCTCGAGTGTTTCCAGATTCTCTTGCACGGTTCTTATACTTGCCGTGGATTTGGCGGGTTCTTTTGCCCCCCCCCCCCTTACGAAATTCCTGATACCTGCACGATATTTGACAAAAATCAGCTGTCGCTGACAAACCGCGCGACGCATTTCTGCAAATACAATGACATGGATAACCTAACCAGCGATCCGCCTGTAAAAATTTGATTCCTCGCATCCGGCCTTTCAAGGTCACTCAAGGTCGTTGGAACCGACACGAATCGACCTGCCATCTATTATTTCCTATTAGTGTTTTATAGCAACTTTGTCCCTAAGACACTGTTTTCGAGATATTCGACCTCAAAAATTCTATAACCTTGAAATCTGGATTAGGGGTCCGTCAAGGTCATTGGACATGTCACCATTCGATAGAGCGCATGTGACTTCCTATTGACGTTCCATAGTAATTGGCTCTATCTCGTGTCGATACTGAGATATTCATTGTCGAAAAATGTCGTGACTGTGAAATCCGCATCAGAGGTCACTCAAGGTCATTGAAAATGGTACCATTCGATAGTTTGTCTATGATTTCCTATTAGTGTTCTACAATAACTTTGTCCCTAAGACACACTATTTTTGAGATATTCGACTTCAAAAATGTTCTGACCTTGAAAACTGGGTTAGGGGTCCGTCAATGTCATTGGAAATGTCACCATGCGATAGAGCGCACACGACTTCCTATTGACGTTCTATAGTAACTATGGCGTGTCGTTTCTGAGATATTCAATGTCGAAAAATGTTGTGACATTGAAATCCGTGTCATAGGTCACCCAAGGTCATTGAAAGTGGTACTATTTGAAAGACTGGGTATGGTTTCCTATTAGTGTTCTATAGTAACTTTGTCCCTAAGAAGCACCGTTTTTGAGATAATCGACTTGTAACTATACAGTGACTTTGAAATCCGGGTTACGGGTCACTCAAGGTCATCGGAACTGACACATACCGATCCGCCACCTATAATTTCCTATTAACGTTCCATAGCAACCATAGGCCTATCTCGTACCGTTTCCGAAATAAACGGCAATTTCGGTCAAGAATCGCAAAATTTTCCCTCCCACCCCGTGTATTTTGCGACCCTGCTGAAGCGGTTCCCCTTGGAATTGGGTATCGGCGCCGGGGTCAAACAACTAGGATGATGGGGCTACCGGACTGAGAAAGAATTTTGACGATGTCTTCAGCCGTGTGGATACAATGCATCATTAACGTGACAGACGGACGGACAGACAGACACCGGGCGACAGCAAAGACCGCGCTTATACGCATAGCGTCGCGCGGTACGGTAAAAACGGCTTGGAGATGGTCGATGTTAATGCTTTGGAAATCAATCGTGTGTGGCTCGGTACCGTTGAAGTTAAGGGGCGCTGGATATGCGATCAACAGGTTCGACTCCTGGCCGACGAGCTTTCAGATACTCGTGTCTCCGTCATCAGGCAGTATAATTTGGTACCGGCCTGAGATCGATGATGCTCTAGCCATGCGTCGTAGAGAAGAATGGTATTCCCATCTGTGGGCTCACAGCCTTTGAATGGAAGATGAGCACCCTCGAGGAACATACACACATGGCCGTGTAACCCCTCTTTCCATTTTCACCGCGCGACGCTATGCCTAAGCGCGGTACTATTGTCAACGCATTTACCGACTATTGTTTGTCTGTCTGTCCGTCTGTCCGTCACGCTAGTGCACGGTATCCAGACGGCTAAGATATCGTCAGACTTTTTTTCACAGTCCGGTAACCCCATCGCTCTAGTTTCTAGAGACCGTCCAATGTTACCCAGTTCCAAGAGGAACCCATCAGCGGGGCCGTTAAATACACGGGAATGAAAAGGTTTGCGATTTTCGACTGGAATCGCCGTTTATCTCGGAAACGGTACGAGAGGCCCATGGTTGCTCTGTGACGTTAATAGGAAGTCGTAGGTAGCCGATCGATCCGTGTCGGTTCTGATGACCTTGAGTGACCTTGTAAGGCGGTACGCAATGGGTTAATTTTTTTCAGGTGAATCTCCTTAATACGCTCGTACCATTTGACCTAAAACGAACAAACTCAGCACGGTAAGACGTGGGAGGGGCGTATTTCCAGGGGTGAGCCATGATCCGCCCCAAGGGGGCGGGGCCCCAGCGCTCCCCAATTTTGGGGGTTCTCCCCTACCTATGCCTATATACACGGTTTGACATAGAAGAACGACCAAATTCGGCGTGGTAACACATATGGGAGGGGCATGTTGCACAAATGCGTCGCGCGGTTTGTCAGCGATAGCTGAGTTTCTTGTTACTTTTAAACCAACCGTTCTCGGCGTGTGTTTGCCTTCACAAATCTCCGACTAGCTGTTGAAAGATTTGACAAACACAGTCACCTTTGACGTTGCAAGAGTTCTGCTGGAGTAGCTGCTATTAACCGCGGCCTGTACCTATTCACATGCTGGCTCCGCCGTATACAGTGTTATAAAAACTAGTTGTTCTGTTGGTTTGTTTGTTCGTTTATCACTGCCTTTGCATTCCCAGCTATAGCCGGTAGTCATTTACCGGCCCCAGAGGGATGGAAGGCTAAGTAGACTTTGGTGCGAAGTAGCGCCGGGCGAGATTCGAACCTGCAACCTCCCGACTGCAAATTCGGCACACTACCATGCACACAGCCACTAGCGCACCGAAATGATGCAGTCAGTCCGTCCGTCTGTCCATCCGCTCGTCCCGTTCGGACCAACACGTCCTGCAGAGCGGCAGGTCATAGAAACTTGTGGCAATACTTCTCACACGGACGCATGTAACTGGCATGCAATTTTCAGACAGAATGATCAAAGGTCACGGTCAAACGGGGGACACCGAGCTTTACGAATGGATGACCCGTTGTTATTGACACGAGGTCTGTAGCGGAGGTTTCGTACGGTGAGACTGCGAGATTTTCCCAATGCAGCCATACACCCTTTAAGTCCTGCTTGGGTTTTCCAGCGCATAAATGCGCACGTGTTTATTGCTACGGTACCAGGAGACACAGAGCTCATTCACAGCCGGAGGCCGTATACCGGGGCGACCACTCCGCCGCAGATTTGTTTGATTACACTGCTGTAATTCCCGACAATTTCATAAAAGTATAAATAGTATTTCGGCAGAGTTAGACAGTGGCGTAGATCTGTCGTGAAATCTGGGGTGTCAGGGTCAGTCAGGTCAAGCCATCAAACTGTTTCATATATACATCCTACGTCGATGATTTCCAAACACTCAACAATCCCGGTTCCTGCCAGCCTGTAGGCGCCTTGAAAAATTAGTTTTACCGTCCATTTTTGACACAAAATCTTTCATTCTAGATTATGTGAAACTTGCAGAGTTATACAACAACAGTTTTGAATAAGAATGTAACATTTTAGGGGGGTCGAAACATACTCTGACACAACTTACATATTTTCACGGGGTCAGGACCCCGCAACCCCAGGACTACGCCCGTGGAGTTAGACATTGCAGCTACAGGCCTGTATGTGATTGCTGTTGAAGCACGCCTTTAAATAAATGAAAACGACGGTCGATTTTGTATTGCAGCGAAGCCGAAGAACAGAGCCGGTGAGTTATGAGGTTATATGCAGACGGTTTGCATGTCGGCTGTGCAGTGCATGGAGAGTTTTGTGCTGATGAATGAATGAATGAGTGTTGTATCTGTTGCCGCATCCATTGTCACTCACAGGTCGTTGTCACATCACAGCGCTATTGAGTGGAAAGCAATAGAACGCGCCAGCTGATGCGCTGTATTGCATTGCCGCTTACCGCCGGTTGTTTATGACCTTTCCGCAGCCGTTCCAATACACCACGTTGTCACCGCCAGACCCTCCCACAATGAGAAAAACAAGATCCGGGCCTTCCACCTAGCCCGGCGTCCGTCCGTCCATCCGTCGTCATCTGGCGTTTGTTCACCGCTTCGCCGTCTTGTGTTATTTCGCATATAAATAACGTTTATCGACGATTGCTGCGTGTATATAGTTCAGGCATACGTGATGTCCCTCGATTTTTTTTCAGCCGAGTGTAAGTAAGTAAGTAACTAAACGACGATTTATGTACGCGATTACACCAAAAAAACCACGAATGCACTGTGTGCGACGTTACGACTACAGACCATGCAAAAGCGTTTCCAACTGATAACGCCAAAACGGCGCACCGTATAACTTTTGTTTGAACCTGGTTTAAATTCCAACAGTAGCCAGATTGCGTTAAAGTGATGCATGTTTTGTTTCATTGTGTAGGTCTGTTTATTGTCCATTACGTTGCGTGCTGTTAGTGATGTTCAGTATATATAAACGCGCGTCGTGCATGAACGCTGTGGTCACATGCGATTTAAAATAATGTTGTGTAAAATCACTCACTCCTAGTTAGCCTGTCTTAATATGTAGCCCGGCTATTTACTATTGCATGTTTGATATATGAACAATGCGTTATAAACACTGCATTTATTCTAAGGAATGTTCTTATACGTCGACTGTATATTAGTTTGTTTGGCGTCGTTTGTCTCGACGGTATTGGTCTAAACTGCTCAACGTTATAATCAAACAGCGGAAAACTGACAAAATGTAGAGATTTAAAACGTGGTTGCCAAATTGCTTTCTGTTGCATGAGATGTGTTTGAAATCGTGTTCATGCGTGATGTAGCTTCAAACCAAATCGCCTCCATCTTATGAAGGGCGGTGACTGTTCATTCACACGGTCTCTGCGTCCATCTCTATGCGGATGACACACAGGTGTATGGCTTTTGCCGTGATGACGGTTCAGTAATTCTTCAAAGTACTGTCTCCACCTGTGTTGACGACATATCTGCTTGGATGAAGAGCAATCGCCTGCAGCTGAACACCACAAAGACTGAAGTGATGTGGTGCGCGTCCAGCCGTCGCATGTACCAGGTCCCTGCCGTACCACTCCGCATTGGTGCTGACAGAATCACGCCCGTCAACTCTGTCCGAGACCTCGGTGTCTATTTGGACTCTGATTTGTCCGTGAAGACATATATCTCGAACTGTTTCGAGCTGTTTCGGTGTCCTGCGTCAGATACGGAGTGTCCGAAGGTCGCTGCTCCGGCATGCACGCAGTTATGTCACAGCCTAGTCTTGACTAACCTGGACTACTGCAAATCTGTGTTGGCCGGCCTTCCAATGAACCTGCTGAACAAGCTCCAGGCTGTCATAAACTCGGAAGCTCGGCTTGTGTGCTATTCGAATTCGAAGACGGCAGAACACATCACACCGTTGCTGAGAGATCTTCACTGGCTGCGCATCCGAGAAAGGATTACTTTCAAACTGTGTGTTATGGCATTCAAATGCCAACACAACCAGGCACCAGCCTATCTGTCTGATCAGCTACAACAGGTCTCGCAAGTAGAGTCAAGACGACGCCTCAGATCATCAAGTACGTCATCACTCGTCGTCCCAGTGACCTGAAGATCGATGCTTGGCGACCGAGCGTTTCCAGTTTCCGCCGCCAGAGCATGGAACAGTCTGCCGTCAACCGTCACCGCCGCTCCAACTTTGTCTTCTTTCCGCCGAGCCTTAAAAACTCATTTATTTACTGTTTCATTTCCGTCTTGACATACAATCTGTCGCAGTAGCCGCCTAGGCTCGTCTATTACCGTGTTAGGTGACCTTGCAGTATTTTTTTTATAACGTTTACGTCACCTTAATCTGTTCTTTTATACGATACGATATGTAAGTAAGTTTATTGAGTTCTGGTAGCCCGTAGGCTAGATTGGCACATAAACAGTTTAAATACATACAACAATAAAACAAGAAATATGCCTCATAAAACTGTCAAATTAAAGATGCAACTATGAAGGGCGCCTGCTCTCGACAGAGCGCAGACCGTCATCATTTAACATTTTACCTTTGTCATTAACAAGCTGCGCGGCCTGCCAATTTTTATTATAATGGGCTTTTGTGGCCTTTCTGGTAACCTGAAATAAATATGATGATGATGATGATGATGTAGTGCGGCCGCCACAATATGCCCCGCCTCTGCAAGTGGTGACTTGAACATCCACCCAGAGTAGCCTGATGACCTCGACCTTTGACCTTTTGACCTTGGAACTGGTTTTGGAACTGGAACCGTGGGCCGTGACACGGACAACTTTCCTGCCAATTTTTGTGTTTCTGCGACTTTTCGTTGTGCAGTTATGGGCAAATGTATCAGACTATGATTACGATACCATATATTATCTTGACCTTTGAAAACCTTTGAGATCACCGCGCAAGTCACTGATGCGGGTCTTCGTGGGTGTAGGACATAAGCCTCCCCCCGGACCAAAGCCCCTAACAAAAGCTCCCCCGGTCAGAAGCCCCTTTGGACGAAAGCCCCCTAAGACAAAAACCCTCCTTCCGCCTTCACAAACTAGCAACAAAGTAACATTGTAACAAAATGCAGCCCATAATCCACATGCCTAGAACCTAGACATTTATGCACTTGGCATTTGTTATCAACTTCAGTGGAATTGCGGCTGGATCAGATTGCTTATATGATTACTGCGGCTCACCTGATACATTCCAAGGTAGACTTACATCCAGATTCACACTCACGAGCGTGAGTTGAAAGCGGATAAGAGCGATCCAGATCCAGAAACAGAAAAAAAACTAATAACCCAGGCAATTGGCATACATGCACCACATCATGGCATACATACACCGGGAGATTTTTTTGACATGAATTAAAGCATACAACATACCGGTATTCTGACGGGGGATTTTGTCCCACCGTACCAGACTCTGGGGGGGAGCTTTTGTCCGGGGGGCTTATGTCCGTTTCCCGGTCTTCGTACTCCATCCGCAAACCAAGTTGTGAAGTTCATAGACTTTCCTGTTCCGAAGATATGGCTGATTTTCAGTCACAGCGATAAGCGGCCTGATGACCTTGACCTTTCACCTTTCGACCTCTAAATGGGGTCACATATCACTCGTATCATGGGCTTCCTTCCTGCCAATTTTCAGCTTGCTATGCTCTTCTATTCTCGACTTGGGGTCAGGCACGGGACAGACAAACGGACACAAATGGACAGACAGACAGACGACGACCCTCAACACATAATGTTGCTCTAAGGGCAGGCACATAACAAGTTAGCTGACGTCGGTGAGCCGAATACTCGAAATTTTACAACAGTTGGTTATCTCCTATAGGTAACGCCTAAAAGAAATGAGAGGTAAACGCTATAAAATTTTTGTCACCTTATCGAAATTATAAATTTTCAGAACATAAATAACTTAATTGTTGTCATTCAAAAATTATAAATAATATCACCAGCAGGTGATCACTTCATTTTAGCCCTACATTCACTGAAAAAAGGGAGGGTTGGATTTAGGGGGTGGGGATTCATTGGAATGCAAAATTTTTGACCCTAATGGTAGAAGTAGCACGAACGTATCCATTTAATAACTTTTTGCCTCTAGTTGAATTATTATAATCCAACAGATTTGAGCTGTGTTGTAGCAGTGCTGTATGCGTGTGTTTATGAGCAGCGGCGGCTGACAATGACCACGATATCGCGACAGCCGAGGGCCACGTGGAAGCGGCGAGGACAGTCAGCGAAGAACATCAGAGAAAGCACGTTGACGAAGCGACGGTTCAAGTAAGAAAAGAGGCATTGGCTGAGCTGACTGCCGCGCCACCTGACGACAAGCCGCCGCTAACCGCCAACGGGCCGACGTCGCGGGTGGTAACGCGGCCGAGCTTGAGCCGCACTCTGGACCTGTCAATCAACAGGTGCGTGGAGCCGGCACCGGCGGCTGTGAGCGAGATCAAACGAGCGCCGCCGCAAGCGACTGGCGTGTCACCTGCTGCCGCGCGATCCGTCACCGGCGACGTTACTGACGACGTGAGGAAACCAGTGCAGAGTTTCATCGACAAGATTGTGATACAGTTCCATTAATGTCCATCTGTTATAACCCATAGGCGCTATTGAATCGCTATCACATCTGCATATAATATACGCAGATGACCTGTCCTTATGTAGGATCTTTCAACTCTTTTCTTTTGAAGTTCCGTTTTTCTGTTTATCTTATACGGATCTGACCGTAAATGTCGCTATTTTCGAGCGCGTAATGGTGCCGAGTTTATAGGTAACAGACGTACAAACGGTCGCCTTTATTACCCAGAAGCAACTTTACGTCCGTAATTGGTAATGATAAAGTTTATTCGCCAAATGACAGCAGTTGAATACAAAATATATACCAAAGAAAAAAGAATAAAATGCATAACACGTCAAATAGATTTACTTATTTTCAATTGCCAATTTCTGCTGTTGTCTTCTTCTTTAATCGGCGGCGGTAACTTCCGATGTTCGTGTCGAAGTTTACGTCAACGAGTAAATTGTCAATATACAGTTGATGTGAACGAATTAGCTACCTATACACTGCCGGGCTCAAGTCGATTCAGAATATGTATAACATGTGGGATAGACCTTAAGAGTTCGGAGTTCATCGGTAACAAATCCACTCTCTACATGTATATATATGACTACAGATTAGTTATTGAGTTCATGCTTGTATACCACTTTGACTAACTACAGCGTAGACGCCAATGTACTAGTTGTTTGCTGTGTGAATCGTCTTCACTGAACTTGTCGTGAACGTGACTGATGTTTCAGCGTACGGCATCAGTTGTCGTTCCAGACGTCACGGTGACTACGGTGACGCCGCCGCCGCGTCAGCCATCTCAGAGAGCGCGTCGACCGACGACGCTGGCCTACTGTCAGCGATCAGTCGCTCTGCCACGAGTACGTCGAACCCTGCCGGCCGACGCCAGCAGGCCTCCTGCTGTCGACCAGCCCAAACCCGTCGTCGTGACGGTCACTGCGGAGGTGGTCGCCGCCGCTGATGTCCCGGCCACGACGACGACACGGGTGGTGGCGCCCACGGCGACACCCGAGGACAGCTACGTCGAGGACGGCAGCAGCAGCTGTGCCGCTGCCGTCACCGCCGACGAGTTCGACGCCGTGCAGTCACGGCAGTCCGGCCTCGTCCCTACCGAGATCTCCGCCGCCGCCCCGTCCGACACCGGTCCTTCTGCTTTCAGCGCCGCTCAACGTCCTCACGACGACGATCGTAGGACGCCCGACACATCGTGCCTTGACTCGCAGCCGATACCGGAAGCAGCGGAGCGACTGTCGACGACGTCGTCGACGGCGGACGCTGGGTCGGCGACGCTGCGTGCGTCGCAGCGCCGGCTGGCGGCGGTGAGGCGCATTCATCGCGTGATTTCCGGGGCCAGGCAGCGGCTACGGCGACAGTTGAGCGGACACCGGGCCGTCGCTGCCGACGAGAAACCGACGTCGACGACGGCGTTCTGCGGCGAGCTGGAGCGCGTCTCGTCACGGTCTGCGACTGGCGTCGACGACGCGACGTCGGAGTCAACCTCGTCGCAATCGCTTGTCGCCGTCGACGGCTGTTCGTCGACGGTAGCGGGCATGTCGGCAGCGTCAGCTGGTGGCGAGACGGACGTGGTCTGCTGGGGCGTGGGTAGCGCCAGTGCAGCGGCACTGTCAGACTGTGCGGCAGCGGCGACGGTGGACTCCGATACCGAGACGGTCGCTGCTGGCACCGCCGACCTGTCACTAGTCGCTTCCAGTCGTCGAATCAGTCCCGCCAGTCCGTCTTACGACGAGAAACACGCTCGCTTCTCGCACGTCGGCGCTCATGCTCTCGATGTGTTCTTCAGCCCGGAGGACGACGACGACGACGACGATGACGTCTACGAGGCAAGTGACAGGTCGGACTCTGAAAGCAGGGCGCCGACATCCAGTTCGTCGCTGTGGCGACCTCTGGTGGCGTCTTGCAGCGCAAACATCCAACGACAGCCTTCCACGTCCTCCGCGGCGACGTTTTTCGCTCAAACTCGTTCTGTCGCGTTGGCCGGTCACGTGACTTCCGGTCCGCGGCTGCCGTCTGAACCGGAAGCAGTGCGGCAGCGGCGGCGGGCGAGTGGTGCTGCTGTCTGCGGATCTACTTCTGTCCAAGGACTGGGCGATGACGTCACCAAGTCGACGTCGTCCGTTCTAGCGGTGCCAGGTGGTGCAGCTGATCCGACGAGGTCGTCAACGTCGACTACAAACGACAGCTGCTGTGTCGCTGCTGCCGCCGACAACGACCGGCTAACGCTTGACGTCTCCCACAACAGGTTCATAGCTTCATCATTATCGTTGACTATAACAACAGCAACACTCGTTTAACGGCCATTTACCGCGACAACCCCCGTCAGCCGATACCAGAACGCTATCATTGGATTTTATTGGAGCAGAGATGACGGAGGTGGTGGTGACAACTGGAGCTATAAGACGCGCGAAAAAGCTCCAGTCAAATCGTTACCACCAACAAACCAACACCCAACTTTTTTACAGGCCGGATGCCCTTCCGGTCGCCCAACAAACAATGTTTGAGCACTGAAGGGAGAAAGTATCACATTCCGCGGACTGGCTCGTCTCAAGCTCACCCTTGTTTTGGTTACTGAAGGTTACCTTGGGTTGCCGAGCCTGTCATGAGCCCTCTGTCGCCAGTTCTCCATTATCGTTGAAAGTGACCGGATGTGCTTCGCGGGATCGGACTCGCCTGCTCAGTGATGAATTCTCTACAGGGGTATGGAAATGCAGCTCTCTCAGTATCAGCACCAAAGTATACACCTGTATCAAGCACTGGTAATGTCTGTCCTGCTCTATGGTGCAGAAACGTGGACCCTCTTGGTCGCCGACATGAACACACACTAGACTTTCCACATGAGGTGTCAGCGACAGATACTTGATATACACTGGTGGGCTCATGTCTGCAATGCAGAGGTGCTCCGCCCCGTACGGGCTCCGGGGTTGTAAGAATAGACCCGCTCCGTTTCCTGGCCGGATGTCGTACAAGGCGACTAAACCAGGCTGTCTGTCCCGTATCTTAGCCTAGGTTTCTTTTGATGTATGTGATGTGCTGTTAACTAGGGACTCTTTTTAGGTTGTGTTATATTTATGTTATTTGTGTGTTCTGTCTCTTGGTTGTTCTTGTTAGGTTGTCAGTACCAGTGCAAGTGATTGACTGGAAAGACTCGTCTCCGAAATGACCTATAACGGTATCGGGACATTAAACCCTACTCACTTACTCATTCACTCAGAGGTGCTCCATTGATCAACCATTGATGACATCTTACGTCATTGTCGCTTAATAATAATAATAATAACAATAATGGTATGGTATAGTAGAGTTTAACGTCCCACTCGACACCGTATAGGTCATTTCGGAGACGGGGGCCCTTGAGCAGTGATGTACATCTCCCATTCAGTAATGGAGGGCCAGCGACATAATAACCCCCTTAACCCGCGTTGCTTTTGTTTACAACGGCCCA
>Ga0049107_10000134_pt1 | contig 18380 bp, 11 predicted proteins | sample WorMetilPIANOSA1_FD_61187 | JGI IMG/M metagenome (GOLD analysis project Ga0049107, IMG submission 61187) | Marine gutless worms symbiont microbial communities from Max Planck institute for Marine Microbiology, Germany - Olavius ilvae PIANOSA.1 | ecosystem: Host-associated > Annelida > Digestive...
GAGTGCCGGATTTGCAATCGGGAGGTTGCGGGTTCGAATCTCGGCCTGGGCTACTTCGCACCGAGGTCTACTCAGCCTTCCATCCCTCCGGGGTCGGTAAATGAGTACCAGCTGCGGCTGCGAAGGCAAAGGCAGGTATGGCTCATTCCGATTGCGGACGAACGTGTGGGTGTGCAGGTAAAACTGTGAGATCCCTTGAGAACACGTGCCATACTTGAGCGCTTCTGCGGTGGTGATTTACTACGATGAGGCGCTATATCAAGTGTATGCACCTTTACCTTTACCTTTACCCTTTATCGTCGTCGTCGTCATCATCATCATCATCATCATCATCATCATTCTCACCTATGATAATAGCAACGTATTGCACATGTAATCAGCCTTAAGAACGTGTGTAAAGTGGATTAAAACGTCACAATGTTACACTGACAATAACCTAGAAAAGGGAAAATATTATTAAAATTAAAATTAAAAAAAATATCAGTCCCAGTAACACAATAAAAACGGTGTAAGATCGAGTGGTCAACTGTCCGTTTTGTTGGGGATCGACAATTATTGCGACTTCTGGCCGCCGCATTGCCGAGTAGCGACCCTGGGCAAGTCGTTCACGCACGTGAGCCCAACGCATCTGAAGTTACGACCGTATGCCGCTATAGAAATTCGATTAATTACACTGCGCGCTAGCTAACTGCGGCGCAGTGTATTGTAATCGGTCCTGTCTGTGGGTTTGTGACAGCGGGCGGGCGGGCGGTGTCCGAATCTTACTACAGCCATCGTGCGCAGTGTTTGCGTCTCTCTGAGCGCTTTTTTCATGTAATTTTAAATCTAATTCGAATACTTCGCGAAATTCTTACGAATAACTTAAAGTATAGAACTTACGAAATTATCCAGAATCTTTTCTGTAAATCGGTCCTCTTATTTCGTAAGTGAACATATAAAACTCGATCCGCTTTGTCGGAATGTTTGCACCAGGAGCCGAACCTGATGTCTCGCGCGGAGCTGATGCTGCAGCAGGCCGATAAGCTGGGATGTCGCAGCTTCGTGTCGGCTGCGGACGTCGTCAGCGGTAACTACAAACTGAACCTGGCGTTCGTCGCCAACCTCTTCAACCACTATCCAGGCCTGGAGCCGCGCGATGACGCCGACGTGGAGACGGTGCGCGATGAAACCAGAGAGGAAAAGAGTACGTTACGTCTGCGTTCGGTAAAAATATAAATAATAGTAATAAAAATAACAAGCTGTAGGCGGGCGGCCGCCACGATATGCCCCCGAGCCTCTCCTCCCCCGGTGGGAGCCGAAGCGCCTTCCGCCGCCGAGCAGACGGCAACGTAGCAGCAGTTTCCCACGGCCAACACGTCCTCACGGCCACCGCCGCAGCCGCCTGACGCGCCAACACGGCGGTGAGCAAAGCGGCCTGGTGACCTTGACCTTTGACCTTTTGACCTTGAAAGTGGTGTCCGACCTACGTGTGACGTGGGCTACCTCTATGCCAATTTTGGTCTTCCTAGGCCTCTCTGTTCTCGACTTAGGCCCGATATACGCGAAAGACAGACAGACAGACGTCAGACGTGAGACAAAAGCATCGCTTAAGCCCCCGCCTATTAGGGGCGGGGCATGATAATAATAATACTCAGTACGATATTTATAGTGCTGTGTTGCTTACCACAACGTCATTGCAAGAGTTCACTCGGTTCATTTGATGAATGTAGAAGAGCGCCAAGCGGCCGCCGACCCTCAGACCAAACCACCTGACATGGGGCTGCTGTCGTCTACAGCCACCATCGCCATATATTATTATTATTACTCAACCCGAAAGCTGACACTCATTTGCAGCTGATACTCGTATGCAGATATACAAATGATACTCATTTGCATATGTGCAGGATCCCCTAGTCGCTTCCCCCCGGGCAGTAATTACTCTTCGTTTGTATACGCCGCCTCATCTGCTTTCTCTCTGGTTGGTATTACCTTGCGCCCACCAGCTGACGGTTTAAGTCCGCCATAGCGAGCCTTATTACCGATAGATTTTTGTGGTAATCCGGATATGGATCCAGGAATTTTTAATGGAATTTTTACCGCTGTGCGCCACCGCTGTACTCCGCGTGGGGAGAACTGCACGTATGTTTAGGACATTCAACCCACACGCGCGACTGCCGGCAATTACCTGCTTCAGATGTCAAGTATATGATGACCGACCTTGGAGGTCCGCGCTCTTCGCGTGCTTCTCGTGTAATGTACACTGTGAGGCAAAAAAACTGCACCCTTTTTAATTTCTCATTAACTTTCTCAAATCACGTTCTATTTTGACAATTTTTGGCACACAGATACCTGAATGAATTTGCAATGTGGAGACAGTCGTTTGACAGACTTATTGAGAAAATAGAAAGAAAATAAAAATAAAATAGAAATAGAAATAGAAATTAAAAAGGGTACAGTTTTTTGCCCCACGGTGTAGTTATAGGCCTACAGCATTTAAAGCTCTCTCATAAGTAGCCCGTTCTAACCAGTTGGACCAGGGTACAGCGGCCGATTCCGCTCGGTGCTTTCTGTGCATGTATTTCGGCGAGATAAGTCCAAAAAGTTCAAGCCATTGTCGTCGAATTTGGAATACGCTGAGTGTTTGCAGTGTATCGTAACTGGATGAACTCGATGGGCGTGTCTCCGTACGTGAGTCATCTGTACAGCGACCTCTCGGACGGCCTGGTCATCTTCCAGCTGTATGACGTCATACGTCCTGGATGCGTCGACTGGAAGCGAGTCATCACCCGATTCAATCAGCGCAGAATGATGCTGGAAAAGATTGGTATAAAAGTCTCGCCACATATAGAAAATCATTCTCACAAACCCAACTAACTTAATTGCATGCTTACAGTGATCGTCGGTTTAAAAAACGTTTTTCCCAAATCGTCGTGTATTTCGAGGCATTTTGTTGACCAGGTCTCTCCGTTCAGTACGGGATTCGAACTCTATCTCTGTTTCAACGGCCATTTTCCCGGTGGACCTGGGTTAGCCGGTACCAGAATGTCGCCATTCTGGATTTATTAAAGCAGGGTGACGGAGGTGTGGTGACAGCTGGAGCTATATGACGTTCAAAGCTCCAGGCAAATTGTCACCATCAACAAACCAACATCCAGTTTTTACAGGCCGGATGCTCTTCCTGTCGTCCGACCAATAGTGTCAAAGCCCTGAAGGAAAGATGGGATTCTAGCTTTGGAGCGAAAAGTCATGCGAAGTTCCAGGTTGGTAAGTTTTATGTCTCCACCAGTTTTGTTGCAGTTTTGAGGTGGAAAGAGCAGATGCGGTCACGTAGCACTGATAATCCGAGTAAATGTGCACACGTCCGTAGACCCGTAAACTGATGTTTTCCAAATACAGAAAAATACAGAATAGGTTGTTTTTTTATCCAGTGTATTTGTGTGTGTGTTTTCTTGTGATTCAGAAAACTGCAACTACGCTGTGGAGCTGGGCAAACAGTGCAAGTTTTCACTGGTCGGAGTCGCCGGAAAAGACATCTACGACGGAAACGAGACTCTTACTCTCGGTCAGTTGACACACCGCAAACATTCAATCAATCATTGTTTGTTTGCCAGAACAAATACTAGTGTTAGATACAGTTGTAAATGTAAGTATACAAATATGGAAGGCTACCAGAAAAGATCCATCTCGCGCCTCTCGTAAAAATTCACAATGGACCTAATTCGTCGTCGACTTCTTGAGTTATCACTCAAATTTGTAAAGTAATATTGCTCTGTCCTGCAGCTGTAGCTGCTGAAGAGTCACACTTTAGACGTGGCCAACTGGACACGACCGAGCCTACGTAACAAGGGGTTCGCGATGTTAAAATTACTTAGATTTTAGACCAACGTCGTTTAATATTCTGGAAAAGACGATAACTAGTAAATATGCGCTGTTAACGGTTTTTGCTAAGTTGTACCAGTCCAGGGGCATACGCAAGGGAGGGGAGGGCAACGGCAGTTCCCCCATAGTGGCTGCATGATAGTCCACAGTTAACAATATTATAATGTCAGGAGAGGCCATCCTGAGTGCTGCTGAAATGGTGGAAAACCGCTGGGGGGAGCTCAACGAGCTTCCCAGACCCCCTGACTGGTGGGAGGGGGTTGCTGCTCCCTCCCCAAAAACCAGAACCCCGCTCTCGGGCTTAGGCCCTTCGGTGTTGCCTCCCCCAATGAAAAATTCTGGGCACGCTCCTGTCCCAGCCACAAACTTTTTGCAATAATTGCAACCAAATATGACATTGTTGCTGCAGTCTTGTTCGGTTAGTTATATAAAACGACATGTTGGCAGCGCATTTTCTAAGACTGTGCTGTGAATTTACGTTTTTTCTATCGATTGATTTTTATGTTCGTGAGCCAACCCATCTACTTTCGTGTAGGTTTCGTATGTTTTATATGGCTGTGTTAGTTTTTTTATAGTTTTTTTTAAAGATTTTTTTTGCGCTGTCACACTGACGTAATAAATGAATAAAAAAGCGCTCAGAGAGATGCAAACACTGTGCGCTGGCTATATTAAGGCGGAGCCAAAAATTTTCGCCCCGCCGCAGACCCCCTTCCCGGGGACGCGGGACGGCCAAAATTTAATCAGCTGGAGATGGTCAATATCTTCACCATAGTATCCTCACCAAACCCAGTTTGGTGAGGATCGATGCACGCAATTTCGAGTTATCGTGGAACAGACCCCCCCCACACACACACACACAAACAAACCCACAGACAGGACCGATTACAATACACTGCGCCGCAGCTAGCTAGCGCGCAGTGTAATTAACATTACACGCGCACGTCGCTGATGCTCGTACGGTGTACAGCGTTGGTGTGGCAACTGATGAAGGCGTACACACTGAGCATACTAGCCAAGCTTGCCGGTAAGGACGAGATGTCTGGACAGAATGAAGGAGACGACATTGTCAACTGGGCCAATAACAAGGTAAAAGTCTTACACGATGCAGTATATTACGTCAATGAATCGATGACCTTCGAAGGGAAAATACTTATGCTACTTTTTGAAGGGAACATAGGCCTACTTTTGTTTGTTTGTTCTTTTTATTTATTTATTTATTTACCGTATTACATTCGCGGTGGGCCAGGTTTGAACCCTGTCACTGAGTCCCCTCATAACGTTCGGAATAAGTTCCCAAACTAGCACGGCACTCAGTAGAGCGTATAAGTTCGCCAAGGTCGCAAAATTACTATTGAACAAACGTCATTAACACATGACCTCCCGCTAGTAGCGGATTAATCATGGCGCACATGGCGATGACGGCGCACCTGCGCCAGGGCCCCTAAGGTTATGGGGCCCCTAATAATGAAAAATGAAAAAAGTAATCAGTTGTTTTGGTGTTTAGTGAATAAAAACGAAATCTTGAAGCAAAAAAGTAGTTTTCTAATTATAATGATTAATGCCTGCTAACTACTGCCTAACTAATGACTAATGTTAAAGAATTTTAGTGTCTAACTGCACAGGAGAACGAAGCTTCAGCCATATGAAGAGGATCAAATCTGTCTTGCGCTCTTCCATGGATTTCATTCTCATCTAAAACTGGACCAAAAATAAAATTTCTGTTCCAATTTTTGCGACTTTTGCATTTTCAAATGTCACATATGATATGAATACAAAGCTAAGGATTTCAAGTAGGACCGGGGGCCCATAATTTTTCCGGTGCGCCAGGGCCCATGTTGTCTTCCGGCAGTGCCTCCTGTGCGGAAAACGGCGATGCCGCCACCTGACCGTAACCGTAACTCCATCAATAACCGTAACGTAACGTCAACCGTATTAACACCAAACTCTGCGTAAAAGCTCATAAGTTTGGCTATACGACTGAGGTCCTCAAGGTTATCGATACGTTGCAAAACGCAGATAATAAGCTCTTTTCGCTCATGTTCCGATCTGCTCACTGCCTTCAGACATTATACCACCCAACCTGAAAGTGATCGACATTGTCCTCCGCAGCTCTGGAACCAGCTTCAATTTGCCTCACTGCAGTTATATACTGTACAAATTGTCAATAGATGTCTTTTTTTGTGACTGCTATTGACATGTTTTGCTGTGTCTTGCACTTCATGTTTCACATTTTTATTCATATATCATACATACTATTTGATTTAATTTGATTTGTTATAATTTTCTCCACATAATTGGATGTGTGGCGTTCGTCCGTCTTAATAAACGATATGTTACGTTATGTTATAGGTTATTCTTCCGTGGCTCATGTGCTACGTACGTTACAACAAAATTTTGCGAAAATCGCTCAAGTAGTTTCTGCGTAATCCTGCTAACAAACACACAAACAAACAAACTAACGCCGATGAAAACATAACCTCGTTGGCGGAATTAATTGTGAAAGCCGACCGTTAGTTAGACAGCGAAAAAACTTGCGGCGTTTTCGACGAGTAGTGCTGTGGACGCGTGGTGATGTTGCGCAGTTGTGTGCGGCGGAAAAGTCGACGAGGATCACCGGATTCAACGACCCAAGCATCTCAGACGGACTGGTCATGGTTGACCTGGTGGACGCCTGTAAACCTGGATCGATCGACTACGAACTGGTCAAGTGTCCCACTGCAGACGATCAGGTTCGATTCACGCATGGAGACATAGTAGTGCACGTTGGTTAGCTCTCAGAAAATGGACAATCGTGCATTTTGTGGTTATAAGTGTGCAATTTTCTGCTCACAGTCATAAAAGTGTGTAGAATAAAATGAGATATGATGGTAAAGTCTAGTTTTACAGAACCTGAAAAATCAGAGACATGTGTATGTAGCTGAAAAAATATGAAAATTTGCATATGAAAACTCTTCTGTTTGTGTGTTTATCACCATAATGAAGCTTTAAGTGGCTGAAATAGTGCAGACACAGACAATGACTTCAGCTAAGTCCACGGGCCTCTCTTACCTAGGCTATGTACACTCTATACTACACGATAGGTTTAGGAATATTTCGCTGACCAGTAGCCGCCGTCTTATACGTTTTCATTGGGCGGAACCACAGACGCAGGACGACGAAGAATAAACTCAAAATAACAAGAAGGTTAAAGCTACCGCAAACATATCGCGCGTCAGCATTCGTGGTCGACCGGACCGCATGAAAATGTGCCTCACATCTAGTTTGATCGCCGTGCAAAATTTGGCTGTTGTTCCTCGTACTGTGTGGCCACGTAGGACGTCGTAAAAAATCTGTGGGACGCTGGGACCACCCACTCCTTGGGACGGGAGCGTGGTTGACGTCATAGAAACACGCTACTCTCCACATAATGTTATCATACCAAATTTCGTCGCTCTCGGTCAAACCGTGTGTGTGTGTATGTAGGGGGTCCCAAAAATTTCGGGAAGCTGGGCCCGCCCCCTTGAGACGGGGCGTGGCTGACCCCCTAAAACGCTTCAACTCTGTTCGTTGGGTGACTGGAATGGCATCCGGCCTGTATTAAAAAAATCTTGCACCACCAATCCCGGTCTAATGTTCTTTGTGAGACCTTCAGGAGACCAGGGCGTAAACGTCAATAATCTGGAAAAATAGGCCGGTTAAATAGAAACCCGAATGCGATAGTCGGCGACGGCAGTCTGATGGATAACAGCAGTTTCTGGTAGGTATTATTTGTAGAATGGGCGAGGATTAGGCTTTGGGGGGTTAAACAGCTGTTCCTGGTTCATCCCGCGTCAAAGACGCATTGGGCGACACGATTCCTCCAGCTCCTCCTGTCCTCCGCAGCCTCTTCAACCTCGTCCCAGCTGATGGCCATTTTCCTGAGATCTTTCTTGACGACATCTCTCCAGTTCTGTCGCGGTCGACCTCGCCTCCTCCTGAAACCCTCGGGTTCCCATGTGAGAGCTTGTCGCGGAAGTCTATGATGATCCATTCGTGAAAGATGACCAAGCCATCTCAGACGTCTGCATCTGATAATGTCTTCCAGCTTTGGAAGTGCAGTTGCCTCTCTGACTTTCTCATTTGTTACTTTGTCCTTCCAGAAAATCCCCAGGATACTTGGTTGCCATCTGTGGTCTGCTGCTTCGAGTTTTTTTTTCATTTGGGTGACTAAGACTGGCCACGTACAGCTCTGCACTGTTGAGCAACGTGGAGAGGACTAGTGCTTCAGCTGTACGTGGGTTTAATTCTCATTCTACTGTCCGTCCCCGGTTAAACAAGTTTGTGCGGACGAGATGACCGTACGATATGCGGCCCTCTGCGCGTGCCGAAAAGTACATACGTGACGCTGGCCCATAAGTGAAAACCGAAGTTTTTCTATTTTGGATGTTCGGTCGTAAGACGGTGCAACTGTAAACAAAGTACATCCGCTAACGGGACGGACGGACAGACAGACAGACAGACGGACAGACAGACAGAGTGCGACGCAATATGCGGGCCCCTCCTAGGGAGGAGGGCCGCATAATAATTCTGTAGTCAAACCTCCAGCGGGCCCAAGTGGAGAAAAAAACTGTCGCCAAGCGACGCGAACCCGAAGTTCTTAAGTCCGGCTGTGTCTGACTTGTGTCACACGTACACAGGCTGCCAAGTTGGAGAACGCCCAGTACGCGATATCGACGGCGCGCAAGATCGGCGCCCGGGTCTACGCTCTGCCCGAAGATATCGTCGAGGTGAACGCCAAGATGGTGATGACCGTATTCGCGTGTCTCATGATCCGCGACCTTCAGCGTCAGTCGCAGATCAACTCCCAGTGAAGGCCGTGCCGCGGAGCACGTCTGAAGGCAGAGGCGCCGACTTTGGGTTTGAGCCTTTGAGGTTATACCGAGGCAAAGTTCAAAATGGACTGTAACAGCACACCGATAGAAATTAAGAAATCAGTTCGTGCGTATAGGCTATAAGCCTTACGCACTTAGGCAGCCTAAGTGCGTGCATAACTTTCCAGAAATAAAATTGTCCCGTCATCCAACATTTTAAAGTGTGATATGATAGGTATGAGCCAGTTTATTCTACTGAAAGGACTGCATTTTGTGAAAGCGATTAATGCATTGCATTTTCACTTCAAAAATAAAAATAGTCCCCTGAAAGGTACCAGGGCAAAACGTGACGTTTCCCCCGGTTCTTCTATGAGTACCGGGGCAAATTCCTGGTTGCCCCGACGCAGTCGGCGCCTTATGTTTGAAGAGAACGTAAACGGCTTCATGCAATTGCGAGTGGTGTCGCCGCGATCTTGGTAGAGCAGTGATATAACCGTGGACATTCCAAGTTTATTCAGTGCCCATTTAACGTACTGATCGCAACAATGTGCTGTAAGACGATTATGTGTTTCGTACCAGGCTTCCAACTATAGCTGGATCGGCCTGGCGATAACTGACAGCCATATTGCATAGAATCATCACATACGCATTTAGTTAAGTATTACACAGAAATCGTTTTGCATATCTAAGAACTTTATCAATAAATTTCTCCACTTCCATTTTATGCAGTTGTCGCCGTTAGCATGAGTACAAACTGTAGTTTGATATTTTTGTTATCATATACCGTACATAAACATCTACACCGTGTTTAAAAAACAACCCATTCTACAGCCAGCCAACTCGGTCAAACATTGTTCGATTTCAATACATATACAGATATTTTCGTTTCCTACTTCACCTAACTTGTGTTTTTACACTACCCGAGGAAATAAAAATTTTGACGTATTTTCACATCACACGACAGCTCATTTTGTCAACCGTATCAATAAACACTAAGAAGTTAAAGTTTTCTCAGACGACTGTCTACAGTTCTGTAGATGCTTGAAATGTCGCCCACGTACACGAACACAAGCACGCAGTCGCTTCCTCCACTCGCCAATAACTGCATCCACAACGTTTAGCTGCTGTCCGCTCCACACTTCAATCAGTCGCTTTTTTAAGTTCGTCCAGAATATTGACACCAGTCTTGTACACACACTGCTGTATGACGCCTCAAATCTTGTAGTCGACCGGGCTCAAGTCGGGGATGTTTGGCGGCCACCCACCAGGAGCGATGAAGTCAGATCTTTACAGCAGCTGAAGAGTCTCACAGGCGCGGTTGGCCGGTGTGTTGCGCTGCTAAACGTTATTTAATTAGTTGATTGGTGTTTAACGCATTAGGGGTGTTTCACGTAATGCGCTATATAAATGTACGATACTTACTTACTTTTCAGCACAAACAGGCTATATAGTGCCATAGGAGTATCCGGCCAGGAAACGGAGCGGGTCTATTCTTACAACTATAGAACCCCGGAGCCCGCACGGGGCTCTGAGAGCAGGACATGGCGGTAATATTTCCCGTTGACCTTCACAGCAGAATCCATGAAGAACAGCGTGTTGACAACAACTTTCGACACTGCGACAGATACCATCAAGGACTGTGCTGAATCTCCTTTACTATAGCCTATAGATCGCCTGCTAGATCTTATTATCGTTCTTCAACAAACTGAATAGGCCCTACAGTGAGACGAGTAAGTATGAAATTTAAGAGTCAAATGCCATTAAATATTTCCATACTGAGAAATGACTTTTTCAGAAAACAAACAGGAAAATGCGTGAAATTTACCACATTTATTCTCCCGGTAGTGTGGAGACACTAGTTAGGTGAGGTAGATAATGGAAGCATCGTTTTAAGAATAACTCCTTCAGGAATAGAACAAGGTTTCGTATAAACACTAGGTCCGTTGTGTGGGAGCTTAGCGCTTTGAGCCGGCGAGGGTTAAACCAAATTAAGCCAGTAAATGACCCAGATTGGCTGGATGGTCGGCTGAATTTAAAAGCCAGTGCTGCCAGTGCCTTTAACCAACTGGGTCAGTATACCAGCAGTTCTGGTCGCAGGGGCTACCGCTACGCAGAACTCGCCGTTTTCAGGAATAGGTCTACCAAAAACTGTTATGAAAATCTGACAATGTTTGACCAATTTACAGACTACAGCAGATGGCGGGTGTTTTTTTCTGGAAAAACTGTACTTGTTCATTATACCGTGTCACTATGTTGCCAAAATTCTTGACTATGTTCAACCAGTTGGCGTTCATCTTGCAAAACTTTTTCCAAAATGTCAATGACAGAATGCATCAAAACACCTTGAATGCATCAAAAAAAAGCCTCTGCAGCTGAAATAAACAGATAAACCAGAGGTGCTTTCATTACAAAGGAATAAAGGCATGCAGGCACTTTCTCTACAAACTGGAAATTTTATTAAGAGACAACATATCAATTACAATATTAATATCATAAAAGTGATTCATAATAAAATGATATCGATATCAAACTACACTATAATATTGGAATAACCCGACTCTGCGTCAATTCTACAAGGCAGTCAGATCATGCACTATTTTCAACAGTGCATAGGCAAATCGCAACGTTCTACGTATAATCACAAATGAATCTTACAGTGATATTTGACAAAATTCACAATGATATGCCAGCCATAACTGCAAAAAATGTCTTAAACGTACACAAAATACTTTCAAACAGCACAGCGAACGCAAAAACTCACTGTCTCTAAACATAGCCGAACAGCAAATAAATCATGTAAACAAGACAGAGGCATCTACCCAGTCAAAGACAGAAACAGACGCATTGATCCAAGAGGTAGCTGGCAAGGAATGCACACGGCACCGCTTCGTGATGCAGATAAGAAATTTTTCATGTAAAAAAATTAAATTGAAATTAAATTACTTGAATTTCTATAGCACCATACTTCAGAAGCGCTGGCCACTTTGTGTGAACGACTTGCCCAGGGTCGCTACTCGGCAATGCGACGGCCGATAGTCGAACCCGCGACCTGTTGATTGCAAGTCCAGCGCCCTTCCTTGCAAAGTGGCAAAGCGTGAAGCAAAACAATTCTGCATAGTAAACAGCACGAAAAAGCAGCCTTCAGCACTTGCAACCCTGTTGGTTCAGCTTCAGAAAAGGTGCCACTGTCAGATAGGATTATCTAACGTATATCCTAGGGACGCAGACGGCGGAGCCGGCCCAACCCACAAAGAAAGCCGTGTGAAAGCCGTTAGAAACAGAGAGAAAGAGCACTAAAAATATTATTTGAAAAGTCAAAAAAAATTAATATTTACATTGTGTCAACAGGTGTGCACCAATGCAAAGACAGATAACAGATCAGTGGCTCCAATACAACACTAACGCGTACATACTTAATACACAGACCTAAAGGAACAGCGCATGAACAATCACATGCACAAGTAAACTAACAAATAAACAGACAAACAGCACTGATTTCAAAACCTTCTCCACTGACAAAACGTCTACAGGGAATGAAATCATACATGATATCGTAATCTGAGAATCTGTCCTCGCTACTGAATATATACAATATACAACACACTTGCAGTCAGCAGTAGAGATGCTGAACTTAAACAACAATAGACCATCAGTCGTTAATCAAATATTAAAACTTGCAGTAATTTAACAAAGACTAAAATTGGGTAAATGCAGGAATGCAACGTTACACATGCCACATCTTTGCGGCCTGGATATGATTAATGTGTGTTCACGGAGACAAACTTCAGTGCCCGGACACTGTCGGTTGGGTGTCGGGAAGGGCTTCCGGCCTACGGAAAAATTCTGCTGCACCAGAGACGTCTGGGGATGCACCTCGAGCTGGATTGCTCGGGGAAGCGGGCTAGTTAAACCAAAGTCAGCTGCTCATATAAACATCTCTCTGATCAGCAGCTTCCTGTGCAGCATGCAGACACGTAGGTCGGCAGATTCACCCTTAGCCCACACAAGGTAAGCTAATATAGTCATATTAACTGCATGGAAAACTGGCTAAACTAGTTACCGTTTTACCTTTAACTTTGGGTAAACAATTATAATTGTTTACCCAAAGTTAAAGGTAAAACGGTAACCTACTAGTTTCTTGTCACGCTAAAAACAGTGATTTAGTACCTCCGGTTATTGTTTTACCACCATTACTCTACTGGCTAGCCCAGGTCCACCTGGAAAATGGACGTTAAATCGTAGAGAGAGAGAGAGAGACAGACAGAGAGAGAGACAGAGAGAATGACTCTTTCTCTCTCAGCTTAGGATTGATCCGAAAATGCAAACTCTTGGAGCACTATTTCTATAGACTGGATGCAGGCTTAAGAGCACTGAATTGTGAGTGGGGTAGAAAGTATCCGGTAAATTAAACAGTCTGCGAACGGACAAGATTGGTGATATGTCAGTCGTGGAATTCGCTCAGAGCTTTGATCGGTTCAATGTTCTTCTTGGGTTCGGCGCGGTGTACGGCCGCGTGCATCTGCTCCGGTCTCTCTTGGTGTACCAGCGGCTTCTTCTCGGGCGCCCGCATGCGCCACATCACCACTGCACCCTGCAAACCACAGCCAACAGACCTGTCCGTCACACTGCAGTTACATTGCTGTGGCACTGGTATGGTACGGTATAGTAGAGTTTAATGTCCCACTCGACACAGTATATGTCATTTCGGAGACGGGGGCCCTGAGCAGTGATGTACATCTCTCATTCAGTAATGGAGGGCCAGTGTCATAATAACCCCCTTAACCCGCGTTGCTTTTGTTTACAACAGCCCAAAAGAGTTAGCTCCTAACCCACGCTATAGTGGAGACAGCTAAAGCTCCAGGAGGCTCATTTAAATTAGTTACACTAGAGGACTGACGCGTGGCTTGGCAACCCCTCACCAAGGTAACAAGGAGCCTTTCACAGGCAGCGCAGTAGCACAACGTCAGAGCACTGACGGAAAACGACTGGCATGCGGTTTCTCATCAATAACTCCATAATCTATGAAGCGAATCACCTCAAATTTGAAACACTTCTGCAGGCTAGTTGGGCGCACAAAAGCCCCAAACATTTGTAGAAATCGGTCAAAGGATTCCCTCTGCGGGGCGAATCTTCGAAAGTGGATTTTTTTGACATTTTGGGGCCACGTACCCACCACCTGCACTGAAATTTCGCTCGGCCAAACGAACCCATGTGCCCCTCTACCATGCCAAATTTGACATAAATCGGTGTAACAAGTGGCCCATGTGGGGCGAAAATTCTGTTTTACGACCACCTGTTACTGGCAGTGTTTGCCGCTTCACGACATCTTGCCGGAAATAATGAATGCTCGTTTAACAGCCATTTTCCAGGACAACCTGGATTAGCCGGTACCAAAATGTCTCCATTCTGGACTTTATTGGAGCTAAGGATGATGGAGGTGGTGATGACAACTGGAGCTATAACACGCGCAAAGCTCCAGTCAAATCATCGCCACTATGAAACCAAAACCCAACATTTTTACAGGCCAGATGACCTTCCTGTCGCCCAACAAACAGTGTCAGAGCACGACCATATATACTGAAATAACTGGGGTAGATCATTTTAATGGCCATTTTTCCTATCTGGGTTAGCCAGTTGACCCATGGATTTTCCTGACAATGGGCTTCTGGGCCAACCAGCAGAAACACACCAGACCTCACCATTTCAGCATCCACTACGACGGTAAGAATAGTGCCAGAAACTAGAAAATGAAACCGAGAAGCAAAGCGAAGACTGACCCCAGCACCAGCGCGTGTATACTTGGTGGACGCAACGTACGAAGCCTTCACGGCCAGCACGACGGCGTTCATCAGATTCTTCGCGGATTGTATCAGCGACGTTGCGCTGTCCAGCTGCAAAGCAGAACACACCACTCCATCAATGTTCATTATTAGTGTTATCACCTCCGCCAAGGAGGCTACTTTTTCATCTTTTATTTTATTACCTTTTTCATCAGCATTCGCTTCTTTGTTAATCAGCAGGATTACGCAAAAGCTACTACTGAACCAATTTTCACAAAACTCTGCGGGAAGGCAGCACAAGGTCCACAGAAGAAATGAAAAAGCACTCAGACAGACGCAAACACTGCGCGCTGGCTGTAATAAGGCAGAGCAAAAAATTTCACCCCGCCGCAGACCCCCACAGACGCAGTCTGCGATGGCTGTAGTAAGGCAGAGCCAAAATTTTCCCCCGCCGCAGACCCCCTTCCCGGGTGCGCAGGACGGCCAAAATTTAATCAGCTCGAGATGGTCACTAACTGCACCTACAGACCCAGTTTGGCATGCAGTGTAACAATTACTATTGCAATCACAACAACATCCATTTTATGGCCATTTTTCCAGGACAACCTCTGTCAGCCAATACCAGAAATGACCAAGAATCCTAATATCCGCACTATCAGCACTGTCCTTTTCACGACATCCCGTGTTGGCCGGAACAAGATAAGATCAGACACCATACCATCATCACTTCTATTACAGAACTTAACATCAGGAGATCAAAATACCATCAAACTGGAAAACTGAGACCAGGAAACTCTTTGAACAACACTGTTGACTTGAAGACTTATGAGGACCTGACATAAACGAAGTAATCTCCAGAAAAATACACGAAAAAAACAAAAGTGCAAAAGTATTAGTAGTGATAGTGTTAGTAAAATGTACAGGTGCATACACTTGATATAGCACCTCTTCGTGAATCATCAGCGCTCAGGTATGGCACGTGTTCTCAAGGGATTTCACAGTTTTACCTGCACATTCACATGTTCATCCGCAATCGGAATGAGCCATACCCACCTTTGCCTTCCCAGCTGTAGCTGCTATTCATTTACTGACCCCGGAGGGATGGAAGGCTGAGTTTGCCAGGGTGGCTGGCTACGTAGTGAGACAGTTTACCTGCCCGAAGGCAGTCACCCATCCCACTACTAACTGGGCCAAATGTAGAACAATTGCGTCGATTGAGACCAAAGCATAAAACCGCAACTGATAGCAGTAGCCGCCACTTCATGGCAGTAACTGGCCAATAACACACACAGACACACACACGTACGCACCCCAGAGACAATGAGCTCGCCACTGATGTTCTGCACGTCGGCTTTCACTTTGCTGGTGATGTTCAGCTGATGACAGTACAGTGAGATGCGTTCCAGATAAGCGACGAGATCTTTCTTCGTTGCCGAATCCGGACACTGCAATACCGTTACAATCACAGAGCCATTTCATTATTACAATGAGACACCGAGCTTATATTATCCACATGCATCTGAAATCAGTGCTTTAGAAATGTTGGCTCGGTGACAGAAATGGCGTCTGGCTTGTAAAAAATTCTAGCTACAGCAATCCACAAAAGGTCCCCCATTGCAAGACCCATGATGGAACCCAACCTTACATGAAGTAATATCCGAAAAATAAGCCGGTTTGGAAGAAAGCTAAAAGCAGTATTTTATCTTTACTATCATCGACCAACGGGCGGTGATGCTCGGTGGCTGGAGAGGTACTGGGTAACCGTGGACCTGGTGGAAAGTAACGGCAGCTTATGGCTGAGTTTATGGCTTCGGTCACCTGCAGGTTGACTGCCGAGGACTGGGATCAGCTCCGGAACTCTATGCTTGTTTTGAGTAAGGGGCCTACCTTTATCGTTAACCTTCATCTTTCTTTATTTTTTTCCATTTACAATGAATGCTCTTTAACGTCGTGAACTCCTGTCTGAGGGCTCAACGACATGCCCGCATATGAAGTTGGATTATTTCCAGAGCACGGCAGCAGTACTGGCCGGATGCCCTTACCAATGCCTTCACTGACACAAATCGGTGACATAAGGACCAAGCAACTAATACTAAGGTCATTATAGTCGGAGTTGGGGCTTCAGTTGACACCGGTTCTCTCATTCTGACAGTATTTTGTACTGCTGGCAATTTTTTTTGGTTCAGAATTCGTTCCATCTGTACTGAGCCCACCTTGTGGCCAATGTTAGTTAACCATGCCTTTTTAGTTGGTGGTCACAACCGTGATTTCACCTTGATTTGACTGCCATATGACCGTGCTATGACCACTCGACAACCTACATTATGACTCTAGGCCTACCTGTGTGTGGGCTGCTGAAATAAAGACCAAATAAATAAATAAATAAATGGTTCAGCATGACTGTGGCTGGTCATACATACATACAATTAGAATTTGATAGTGCCGCACTTACAAAGTAAAGTCCAGCAATGCATTACAGTAAAAGCTACGTTTTTTTAGTGTCAGTTATCACCCGAAGGTCATTCGGCAGACAGTTCCATTCTGCAGGGCCGGAGAAAGAGAAGGCACGTTCAGCGAATTTAGTATGCAGTCTGGGTTTCGAGTAGCCGCTGGTGTTTGTGCTTGTTGAACGCAGACCAGATCGATGACAGTTTTCTGCTGACGAGCTCACCAGCTGGTGCATCAGCAGGCACAGTTTGAATTTAACGTGGAACTGCACCGGCAACCAGTTAACTGCGCCAGCGCTGGAATGATGTGGTTGTGAGACAAGACGAGCAGCCAGTGATGTCTTACATCTCTGTGACCTTAATGACCTTTGATGAACAGTCAAACGGCCGAAGTCAAATCAAATCACAGTCGAATCACTGCACTAGATAAACTGTGGCAGACATCTACAATACTGAGGATGTCCGCAGCAAAAGTGAATAACAAAATGCAGCCAAGTCACCTGCTCGGCAACCTGACGACAGAACTTGTCCAGATTGGCTCCGGCGTCGGAAATCTTCTTAGCAGCACCAATCACATCCATCGTGCTCTTCAGAGGACCACGCCCTCTGAACAACACACAATCATTCTAATGCTCATATTTATCAATTAACCTCGCCCGGTATTTGTTTAACCAACCTCTATTTCCGTAAATGCCTTTGGTTAAGCCTGCTACAGTAGTCCATATGTCTTGCAAGAATACCTTTGCGACTTGCCAATGCAAGATTTTTACAGGCCAGATGTCCTTCCTAAGAGACAACCAGAAGTGTCAAAGCACCACGTGCAAATATCGCACTACCTTATCAATTGCCAGTATATAAAGAACATTAGCTGTTTATTACAGCAACAGGATCACCATCATGCTATTGCTGCCGTGATCTGAAAACTACCTCCGGGCGATCGTTCGGAAGACCTGCCTTCGTGCAGTGGAGACAAACCTAAGCCAGTTGAATATTGGCCTCACATCTGCCTGGAAGATGGCTGCTATTCGTGAAGACTGGCGACGCACTGCGGACACAGCAACGCTCCAGTGGAGTATGCTAAGAAAGAAGAAGAAGCTGTTTATCAACATATATTAGAGGTAAACAACTACTAAACTAGATTCACTCGGACTCAGCACATATCCGCCAAGGCAGTTCATAACCCCTAAGCATTGTCGTCATTAGTTACAGAATTGGACGCACTATTCGAAGGCGTCTGCGTTCCACTTCATCTCACGAGCTGTCTGTTCCCCGTACCCAACTCTCAACCTACGGCGACCGAGCTTTTCCAGTTGCCGCCGTTCGGACCCGGAACAGTCTTCCGCAGCACGTCACATCCGCGCCATTACTTCCCGTCTTCTGCACTCGCTTGAAGACATACTTCTTCGAACTGTGTTATTCATAATACTTTTGTCGTGCCTGCGAAGTGACATCGTCATTTTGGACAC
>Ga0049107_10000135_pt1 | contig 18351 bp, 16 predicted proteins | sample WorMetilPIANOSA1_FD_61187 | JGI IMG/M metagenome (GOLD analysis project Ga0049107, IMG submission 61187) | Marine gutless worms symbiont microbial communities from Max Planck institute for Marine Microbiology, Germany - Olavius ilvae PIANOSA.1 | ecosystem: Host-associated > Annelida > Digestive...
CACCAGCCCGTCCGACAAACTCAACTGACCGCTCTCTCGATGCATGACCCCCTCCGCGACTCGACGCCAACGACCCGACCATCGAATCACGCAACACCCCCTTATGCAAAGGTCTCCCTCGCGGGAGAGGGAGGGGCCCGCCGCGAAGCGGTGGGAGGGTCAGGGGGGTCAAAACCGCCAGGGGCAGAATCGGGCGGCCCCGACTAGCGCTACCCCAACGCCGGCACGAGCCGATCCATCGCTTCGCTGAGCGTCGGCGTGCGGGCGGCGAAGCAGAGGCGCAGGTAGCTCTCGCCGGCGTCGCCGAAGGCGCGGCCGGGGGCAAGGCCGACGCCGGTCTGGGCGACGATCTCCTTCGCGAACTCGAAGCTGTCGTCGACGCCCTCGACGCCGAAGAAGGCGTAGAACGCGCCCTCCGGGCGGCTGATCTTCACGCGCGGCAGGGCGGCGAGGCGCTGGTAGACCAGGTCGCGGTTGGTGCGGTAGCGGGCGACGATCTCGGCGATCAGCGGCTCGCCCTGTTCGATGGCCGTGATGCCGGCGTGCTGCACGAAGGTCGTCGGGGCGGCGAGGTTGTACTCGTTGAGCATGGCGAACGTCTCGCCGATGGCCGGCGGGTGGGTCAGCCAGCCCAGGCGCCAGCCGGTCATCAGCCACGACTTCGAGAAGCTGTTGACGACGATTACCCGGTCGTCCGGTTCCGCGAAGTCGAGGAAGCTGGGCGCGCGGGGCGCGTCGTAGACGATGCGGTTGTAGACCTCGTCGGCGATGACGTAGATGCCGCGCGCCATGCACGTCGCGTAGAGCGCGCGCATGTCGTCTTCGTGCATGGTCCAGCCGGTCGGGTTGTTGGGCGAATTGAGGAACACCGCCTTGGTGCGCTCGTCCATGGCGTCGATTAAGCGGTCGAGGTCCAGGCGCCAGCCGTGCTCGTCGAGCCCCAACGCCACCTTGCGCGCCTCGCCGCCCATGACGTGCACGGTCTCGGCGCAGTTGGGCCACAGGGGCGTGGTCACCACGACATTGTCGCCGGGATCGACCAGCGCCTGCATGGTCAGCATGATGCCGTTCATGCCCGAGGCGGTGACCGTGACGCGGTCCTCCGCGATGGGCCGGTACAGCCCGCTCATGTAGGTCGCCAGCGCGGCGATCAGTTCCGGCACCCCGCGGTTCTGGGCATAGAACGTGTGGCCGGCGTCGAGCGCCGCCTTGGCCGCGTCGTTGATGAATGCGGGCGTCGGCACGTCGGGCTCGCCGAACCACAGCGGGATGACGTCCGAGCGGTGCATCGCCTCGTTGGCGATGCGCCGGATCAGCGAGTCGTCGAGGCCGGCGATGGTCGGCCGCATTGGGGGCAGCAGGTTCACGGGCGGGGCGTTCACGGGCTGGTCGTTCACGGGTTGGGGCCGACGCGGCCGCCGTCGACGACGTAGCTCTGCGCCGTGCAGGCGCTGGAATCGTCGGCGATCAGGAACATTGCCATGCGCGTCACCTCCGGCGGATAGAGTCGGCGCTTCAGGCACTGCTGCTGCATGAACATGGCCTCGGCCTCCGGCGTCAGCCACTTGGTCAGCTGCCGCTCGGTCATGATCGCGCCCGCGACCAGACAGTTGACGCGGATGCTATCCGGCCCCAGCGCCCGGGCCATGGTCGAAGTCAGGCCATGGATCGCCGCCTTGGACGTCGTATAGGCCGGCATGTCCGGGTTCTTCAACATCCACGACGTCGAGCCCAGGTTGACAATGGCACCGCCGCCGGCCTCGGCCATCGCCGGCGCCACCGCCTGGATGGCGAAAAACTGGTGGCGCAGGTTGACGTTCAGCCCGTCGTCCCAGTCGTCGGGCGTGACCTCGCGCCAGTCGTGGCGCTCATCGTGCGCGGCGTTGTTGACGAGGCCGGTGATGGGGCCGAAGCGGTCGGCGGTGGCGGTCAGCGCGGCCTTCAGCGCGTCGATGTCGCGCAGGTCCAGCTTGACGAACAGCGGCTCGGTGCCGCCGGCGTCGACAGCCGCCTGCACCACCTCATTGGCGGCCTCTTCGTTACGACCGCAGAAGCCGACCTTGGCCCCTTGCGCCGCGAACTGCGGCACCATGTCCGCGCCGATGCCCGTGGTGCCGCCGCTGACGAACACGACCTTGTCGCGCAGGCTGGGATAGCTCGCAAACTCGCTCATGACCCTTCCTCACGCGCGCTCTCGACGGCGCGCCGGCGGAGGGTCTAGCAGGGGTGCAGAGAGCGGGCAAGCTGTGCGGATTCGGGTCGTAACACAAGAAGGTTTGAACCACAGAGGCACAGAGACACAGAGGGATCGAGAAGAGCGTGACGCGTGTCGGACACGCTGCCGTCCGCGGTTCGATTTCTATTCAAGCCATCGGAAGCGGCCGGCGACGCCCCACTGACGATCAGCGGACGAAGTCGACCCCCGCTTTTTTGGTTCTCTGTGCCTCTGTGCCTCTGTGGTTCCAGCAGCTGCGGCTGGCCCCTAGTGGTTCTCCCGCGGCACGGCGTGGCCGGAGGCGCCGACCAGGAAGTCCAGGTCGCAGCCGGTATCGGCTTGCGTCACGTGGTCGATGTAGAGCTTGTAGTAGCCGCGCTGGTTGGGCAGCTCGGGCGGCGTCCAGGCGGCCTGGCGGCGGGCCAGTTCGTCCTCCGCGACGTCGAGGTGCAGCCGCCGGCCGGCGACGTCCAGCTCGATCATGTCGCCGTTCTGGACCAGCGCCAGCGGCCCGCCGACCGCGGCCTCGGGCGCCGTGTGCAGAACCACGGTGCCGTAGGCCGTGCCCGACATGCGCGCGTCCGAAACCCGCACCATGTCGGTGACGCCCGTCTCCAGCACCTTGGGCGGCAGGCCCATGTTGCCGACCTCGGCCATGCCGGGGTAGCCCTTGGGGCCGCAGTTCTTGAGCACCAGCACGCAGCTCTCGTCGACGTCGAGGTCGGGATCGTCGATGCGCGCCTTGTAGTCCTCGATGGACTCGAAGACGACGGCGCGGCCCTTGTGCTGCATCAGCGCCGGCGTCGCCGCCGACGGCTTGAGGATGGCACCCTGCGGCGCCAGGTTGTCGCGCAAGACGGCGCAGCCGGCGCTCTCGGTCAGCGGCCGGTCGAAGGGCCGGATGACGTCCTCGTTCCAGCACTCCGCATCCGCGACGTTCGCGCCGATGGTCTTGCCGTTGACGGTCACCGCGTCGCCGTCGAGCAGCCCGGCCTCGAGCAGGCGCCGGTGCACCACGGGCAGGCCGCCGGCGTAGTAGAAGTCCTCCATCAGGTACTTGCCCGACGGCATCAGGTCGACGATGCACGGCACGTCGACGCCCAGGCGGTCCCAGTCGTCCAACGTGAGGTCGACGCCGATGCGGCCGGCGATGGCGAGCAGGTGCACGACGGCGTTGGTCGAGCCGCCGATGGCGCCGTTGGAGCGGATGGCGTTCTCGAACGCGGTGCGGGTCAGCACCTTCGACATGCGCAGGTCCTCGCGCACCATCTCGACGGCGCGGCGGCCGATGAGCTGCGCCAGGACATAGCGCCGCGAGTCCGAGGCCGGGATCGCGGCGTTGGTCGGCAGGCCCATGCCCAGGCTCTCGACCATCGACGCCATGGTCGAGGCGGTGCCCATGGTCATGCAGTGGCCGTGGCTGCGCGACATGGCGCTCTCGGCGTCCATGAAGTCGGCCAGCGACATCTCGCCGGAGCGCACCATCTCCGAGTACTTCCAGACGTGGGTGCCGGAGCCGACGGTCTCGCCGCGGTAGTAGCCGTTCAGCATCGGCCCGCCCGACAACACGATTGTCGGCAGGTCGCAGCTCGCCGCGCCCATCAAGAGCGACGGCGTGGTCTTGTCGCAGCCGACCATCAAGACGACGCCGTCGACCGGGTTGGCGCGGATGCACTCCTCCACGTCCATGGCCGCCAGGTTGCGGAACATCATCGTCGTCGGGCGCATCAGCGTCTCGCCCAGCGACGTCACCGGGAACTCCATGGGGAAGCCGCCGGCCTCGTACACCCCGCGCTTGACCCGGTCGGCCAGGTCGCGGAAGTGGGCGTTGCAGGGCGTCAACTCGGACCAGGTGTTGCAGATGCCGATGACCGGGCGGCCGTCGAACAGGTCGCCGGGAAAGCCCTCGTTCTTCAGCCAGCTGCGGTGGGCGAAGCCGTCCTTGTCGGCCTTGCCGAACCACTCGGTGCTGCGCAGCTTGCGGCCGCCATTGCCCTCGGCCATCGTCGTTCCTCCCCATGTCCGGACGTTCCCACGGGACACCCGCGGCCGCCGGATTTATCATCATACATATTCTAGACGAAGCGGCGGCTCGGCGACAACGCGGGTCCGCCGCGGGGCGTAGGATCGAACCGTACGGGAGGATCGGATGGCAGACCGCGCCCAAGCCTTGGATCTGTTGTGCGAACGGGTGGCGCAGACCCATGCGGAACTGCCCGACGGCGCCTGGCCGTACTACGCCGACCCGGCGACCGGGACGTGGGAGACCGTGCCGGACGGCGACTGGTGCGCCGGGCACTGGATCACCGGCCTGCACCTCGCCGGCCTGCGCACGGGGCAGCGCGCGCTGATCGATGCCGCGCTGGGGCTCACCGAGACGATCCGGCCCAAGGCCGAGCGCCACGACATGTTCCGGGCGCCGAAGTTCTACTACTCGGCAGCACGGCTGCACGCGACGGAAGGGAAGCCGGAACTGCGCGCGCTGGCCCTCGACGTGGCAAACCGCATGCGCGCCATGGCGATGCCGAATGGCGGCATGCCGATCGGCAACGAGGTGCAGGTGCTGACCACGACGCTCTCCGGCCCCAACGTGGTCGCCGTCGACAACGTGCACCCGAACCTGCTGCTGGATTGGTGGGCGGCGCGCGAAACCGGGGACGACCGCTTCGTCGACGGCGCCATCCGCCACCTGGACCTCACCGCACGCGATTTCGTGCGCGCCGACGGCAGCACGGTGGAGTTCATAGAGTACGACCCGGCGACGGGCATGCAGCGGCGCCACTTCACGCTGCTGGGCGCCCACGACGACAGCTGCTGGAGCCGGGGCCAGGCCTGGGCCATCGGCGGCTACCTGCGCGCCTGGGAGGAGACGCGGGAGCCGCGGTTCCTCGACACCGGCCTGCACCTCCTCGACTACTACTGGGACAACGCCGGCGACGACCACATCCCGCCGTGGGACTTCATGGACGACGCGCCGTTCGTCGACACTTCCGCCGCCGCCATCGTCGCCGCGCAGCTGGCGCGCCTGGCTGTGCTGGACCCGAATCCCGAGGCACAACCGGCTATCGACCGCCTAGAACCGCTGCTGGCCGGCCTCTGCCGCCACCTGACGCCGACCCACGCCGGCGACGACCGCCCGCCGGGCATGCTGCTCGACGGCTGCTTCAACCACGTGAAGGGCTTCGCCGAGGCCCACGAGTTGCTGTGGGGCGACGTCTATCTCCTGGAGGCGCTCTACTGCCTGGAGGCCGGCGGCCTGCCCTGCTGAGGCTCGCTTGCCGGGCCCCGGCGGCAGCCGTACAGTGCTTGGCAATCAAAGGCTTCATGATCCAATCAGGGGAGGCGATCATGTCCGACACTCCACGGGGCAAGCAGCCCCGAGCACTGACGCGGCGCCAGTTCTCGGCGACGCTGACCGCCGCCGCGGCGGCCGCGACGCTGCCGTTCGGTGGTGCCTACGCCCAGGCGCGCCCACTCAAGGTTGGCGTCATCCTGCCGCGCTCCGGCTTCATGGCGAAGCTGGGCGAGATCTGCCAGCTGGGCGCCGACATCGCCGGGCCGATGCTGGGCGACCTGGGGTACCCGCCGCTGGAGGTGATGCAGGGCGACACCGAATCCGACGTCAAGAAGGCGGCGACGAACGCCGAGCGGCTGATCGACGGCGGCGCCGAGGTGCTGATCGGCGCCTTCGACAGCGGCCAGACCACGGCGATCGCCGCGGTGGCGGAGCAGAAGGGCGTGCCCCTGGTCATCAACATCGCCGCCGCGCCACCGATCACCGAGCAGGGCTACCAGTTCATCTTCCGCAACTTCCCCGACGCGCGAAAGATCGTCGGCTCGAACTTCGTGCTGCAGAAGCAGCTGTTCGGCGCCACCGGGACGGCGCCCAGCTCCGGCGTGCTGCTGCACGTCAACGACACCTTCGGGACGGCGGTGGCCGGCGCCATCTCCCGCGTGTTCGACAAGTTCGAGATGCCCTACACGCTGACCGAGGCGATCCCCTACGACCCCAAGGCCCGCGACCTCTCCGTCGAGGTCGCCCGCGCCAAGGCGACGGGCGCCGACCTGTTGTGGGTGGTCAGCCGCCTCAACGACGCCATGCTGCTGACCCGCGAGATGGTCAAGCAGCGCTGGGAGCCGGCGGGCATCGTCTCCAGCGGTCCCGGCTACTACGAGGACCAGTACCTCAAGACCATGGGCAGGTTCGGCGACTACGTGATCTCAAACGTGCCATGGTACGACCCGCAGAAGCCGATGACGGCGAAGCTGCTCCAGGCCTTCGCGGCGGCCCACCCGGACATCTCGGTGGATACCAACGTCGTCTACACCTACGAGGCCATGCTGATCGTCGCCGACGCCTACAAGCGCGCCGGTTCGGCCGATCCGATGGCGCTGCAGGCGGCGCTGCGCGCGACCGATATCACGGACAACGTCTCGGTCGGCCCGGGCATCGCCTTCAACGAGAAGGGCCAGAACGAGGGGCTGGGCCTCGCCACGGTGCAGAACTTCGACGGCAAGCCGCTGGTCGTCCTGCCCAAGGAGGCCGCGGTACGCGATCCCGTCTTCCCCATCCCCGGCTGGACCGACCGCGGCTAGGGAAACGCTCTCCCGGCGCCGGCGGCCGCGCGCAAGACGTGCCGCTGCCGGCGCCGTCGCTTTTGACACGGCGCCGACATGCCTACGGAGTTGATCGTCGACAACGTCGTCCGCGGCCTGCTGATCGGCATGGTCTACGGCCTGTCGGCGCTGGGCCTGTCGGTGATCTTCGGCGTCATCCGCGTCGTCAACTTCGCCCATGGCGAGCTGATGGTCTGGGGCATGTTCGTCTCCCTCACCGGCTTCCGCCTGCTGGACCTCGACCCGCTGTGGATGATCCCGCTGGTCGCCGCCGTGCTGTTCGTCGTCGGCTATGTCATGCAGGCGGCGATGATCAACCGGCTGATCGCGGCGCCGGAGTACATGCAGTTCCTGCTGCTTGCCTCCGTCGCGCTGGTCCTGGTCAACCTGGCGCAGATCGTCTTCGGGCCCGACGCCCGGAATGTCATCGTCGACTACGCCTTCGACAGCTTCGCGGTGGGTCCGCTGATCATCGACAAGACCCGCGTCTACGCCGCCGGCGCCGCGCTGATCGTCTGCCTCCTGCTCTACGTCTTCTTCCGCTTCACGCGCACCGGCAAGGCGATCCGCGCCTGCGCCGACAACCGCCTGGGTGCCCAGGTCGTCGGCCTGGACGTCAAGCGCCTCTACGCCCTCACCTTCGGCATCGGCGCCGCCTGCATCGGCGCCGCCGGCTCGATCATGCTGCTGTTGATCGACGTCCACCCGCACCTGGCAGTCGAGTACACGCTCTTGGCCTTCATCATCGTCATCATCGGCGGGCTGGGCAGCATGGCAGGCGCGCTGGTCGGCGGTATCCTGATCGGCGTCTCCGAGCAACTCGCCGGCCTCTTCATTCAGCCGTCGCTGAAGAGCGTGGTCAGCTTCGGCCTCTTGATCCTCGTGCTGCTGCTGTGGCCGCAGGGCCTGTTCGGCAAGCGGCCGTCATGAACCGGCTGGCATGAACCGGCTGCCATGAACCGGTTGGTGGAGGGCGTGCCGCGCCACGGGCTCGCCGCCCTGGCGCTGGTGGCGGCGGCGGCCCTGGCGGCGCCGCTGTTCGCCAGCGACTACGTCGTGCGCGTGCTGCTCGTCGTCCTCTACTTCGCCTTCCTCGGCCAGACCTGGAACATCATGATGGGTTTCGCGGGCCAGCTCAGCCTGGGCCACGCGCTCTATGTCGGACTCGGCGCCTACGCCGCGGCGGCGCTCTACGTGAAGTTCGGGGTCAGTCCGTGGCTGGGCATGTTCGCCGGCGTGGCCGTCTCCGGCCTGGCCGGCCTCATCATCGGCTTCCTGGGCTTCCGCTTCGACATCCGCGGGGTGTATTTCGCCCTCTTGACCATCGCCTTCGCCGAGTTCACCCGCATCCTGTTCGACCACTGGACGTGGGTCGAAGGCTCGGGTGGCCTCTTCATCCCGGTCGCCGGCGGCGCCCAGCTGGACCTCTTCAACCTGCGCGGCGGCCCGGTGATGTTCTACTACGTGCTCTTGGCGCTGACGGCGGCGCTGCTGTTGCTCTGCCGCGCCCTCCTCAACTCGCGCCTCGGCTACTACTGGCAGGCCATCCGCGAGGACCAGGAGGCGGCGCAGGCGCTGGGCATCAACGTGTTCCGCTACAAGCTCTACGCCACCGTGCTGTCGGCGGCGCTGACGGCGGTCGCCGGCGTGATCTACGCCTTCATGAACAACAACCTGTTCCCGGAGCAGGTCTTCGGCATCACGAATTCCATCGAGTTGATCCTGGCGCCGATCGTCGGCGGCGTCGGCACGCTGATCGGCCCGCTATTGGGTGCCGCGATCCTGACCCCCTTGGGCGAGGTCATGACCTGGCTGGCGGAGTGGCTGCCAGAGTGGCTGGACCTGCCGTTCAAGCTGAACGGCCTGAAGCAGGTGTTCTACGGCCTCTGCGTCGTCTGCATCGTGCTGTTCCTGCCCGGCGGCGTCTGGCCGTGGCTGCGCCGCCTGTTGCGCCTCGACATGCGCCCGGCGGACGGGGAGTGACGGCGATGGTGGACGAAAGCGCGCGCCAGCAGGCCGGCAAGCTGTTGCCGGACCAGGCGCTGCTCGCCGTCTCCAACGTCTCCAAGAGCTTCCGCGGCCTGCGCGCCGTCGCCGGCGTCTCCTTCGCGGTCGAGCGCGGCGGCATCGTCGGCCTGATCGGCCCCAACGGCGCCGGCAAGACGACGCTGTTCAACGTCATCGCCGGGGTCTATCGGCCCGATACGGGCGGCGTCACCCTTGAAGGCCGCGTCATCAACGGCCTGAGGCCGGACGAGGTCTGCCACGCCGGCATCGCCCGCACTTTCCAGCTCGTGCGGCCGTTCAACGATCTCTCGGTGCGCGACAACGTCGTCGTCGGCGCGCTGCGCGACGGCTCGCCGCTGGCCGCGGCGCGGGCGACGGCCGACGAGGCGCTGGAACGCCTCGGCCTCGCCGAGCAGCGCCACCGGCGCGCCGCCGAGCTGACCCTGCCCGACCGCAAGCGCCTGGAGGTCGCCCGCGCGCTGGCGACGCGGCCCCAGCTGCTGCTGCTCGACGAGGTGATGGCCGGCCTGCGCCCCACCGAGACCGACGAGATGGTCGAGACGTTCCGGACGCTCAACCGCGACACCGGCCTCACAATCCTGCTCATTGAGCATGTCATGCGCGCGGTGATGGCGCTCAGCCAGCACATCGTCGTGTTGCACCACGGCGAGAAGATCAGCGAGGGCACGCCGCACCACGTGGTCAGCGACCCCGCGGTGCTCGACTGCTATCTCGGCGAGGAAGCGGAGGTCTGAGGTGCTGGAGGTGCGCGACCTCGACCTCTACTACGGTGACGCCCAGGCGCTCGACGGCGTCGGCCTCGACGTCGCCGAGGGCCAGATCGTCGCCATCGTCGGCGCCAACGGCGCCGGCAAGTCGTCGCTGATCCGCGCCATCGCCGGCATCGAGACGCCGGCGCGCGGCCGCATCGCCTTCCGCGGGCGCGACATCACCGGCCAGCCGAGCCACCGCATCTGCGACATGGGCATCGGCCAGGTCGCCGAGGGCCGGCAGATATTCCCGACGCTGACGGTCGAGGAGAACCTGGAGATGGGCGCGGCGCTGCCCCGCGCCCGCCAACGCGCCGACGAGACCATGGAGCGCGTTTTTGCCATGTACCCGCGCCTCCAGGAGCGCCGGGGGCAGGCCGGCGGCACCCTCTCCGGCGGCGAGCAGCAGATGCTGGCGATCGGCCGCTGCCTGATGGGCCAGCCGGAGTTGATCATGTTCGACGAGCCGTCGCTGGGCCTGGCGCCGACCGTGGTGCAGGACGTCTTCCGCACCATCCACCGCCTCAACGACGCCGGCCTCACCGTGATCCTGGTGGAGCAGAACGTCGCCGTGTCCCTCAAGCTCACCGACCACGCCTACGTCCTGGAAAACGGCCGCATCACCCTCGACGGTCCCGGCGAGGCGTTGCTGCACGACGACCGGGTGCGGCAGGCGTATCTGGGGCTGTGACGCCTCTGTGGTCGAAACAAGAAGATCGAACCGCAGAGGCACAGAGGCACAGAGAGAGCGAGGCAGACGCCCCGTCGAGCGGGCTCAGGATCGTGGTTGCGATTCATGGGGCCGCTGTACGACCAAAACTGGAAGCGAACTGTCCTCCCGGCCGAGGAACCGACCATTCGGGCGCACGGAAACCACCAGGTTTCAATGCCGCTCCCCTCTGTGCCTCTGTGCCTCTGTGCCTCTGTGGTTCAATCTTTCTGTTTCGACGACAGAGGGGCCAATGAAACCGGCGCGTCGGGCGGGCGCGGGACACAGCGCCGGCTGGACAGCAAACCGGCGCCCGCGCCAGAGTGCGGCCCATGAACGACGCCGCCGATCTCGAACCGCTGGCCGGTTTCAAGGACCTGGTCGGCTATCGCGTCAGCGAGTGGCGCGAGTGTCATGCCGAGGTCGTCTGCGACGTGCGGCCCGAGCTACTCAACCGCTCGGGCGTGCTGCACGGCGGTGTGATCGTCACCTGCCTCGACGCCGCCGGCGGCTACAGCGGGATCTACTGCGCCGTGCCGGGACACGTGCGGCGCTCGGTCACGGTGTCGTTCCACGTGCACTTCATGGGCCAGGTCACGGCCGGCCGCCTGACCGCGATCGGCCGCCTCAAGAAGGCCGGCCGCCGCCTATTCTTCACCGAAGTCGACCTCTACGACGAGGCCGGCGAACTGATCGCCAGCGGCGACGGCGTCTACCGCTACCGCGCCGGCAGCGAGTCCCCCGAAGGCGTCCCCGACGACGGCCGCATGGCGCGGTAGGGGCGCTATTCGATCAGGCGGCAGCCGTTCTCGAGGCAGGTCTTGAGGGCCGTGCGCGACGCCGTGTCCCAGTCGCCATCGGCGACGGTGCCGTAGCCGTGACGGGCCAGCGCCTCCTGGTACGCCCTAGCCCGGGTCGTCCCGCCAAGGGCGACGGCGTGTTCGAACGCGGCGAATGCTTCGTCGGTCCGACCGAGTGCCGCTAGCACGTGCGCCCTGGTGTCGACGGCGTCGTCGTCCTCCGGATCGAGCGACAGTGCCTTGTCGATGTCGCGCAGTGCCTGCTCGTTCTCGCCGACCACAAATCGCACCCAGGCGAGGCCGTGCCAATGCGCGGCGTTCGGGTCCAGCCGAACGGCTGTCTGATTGTCCTGTATGGCACGCTCGTGCTGGCCCAGCACCAAATAGACATTACCGCGGCTGCTATGGGCGGAGGCAAGGTCCGGATCGCGCCGGATCGCCTCATCGTAGTCGGCGACGGCCAGCGCATGCCGACCTAGCGCTGCATAGGAGTCGCCACGGATGCGATAGGCGAGCGCCACGCCAGGATCGAGTTCGATCGCCCGATCGTAGTCGGCGATCGCGTACTGGTGCTGACGGAGCCGCGCATGGGCGATGCCGCGGCCGAAGTAGGCCATGGCGTCTTCCTGATTGAGCCGGATCGCCGCATCGTAGTCGGCAACGGCGTGCGCGTGCAGACCCAGCGCAGCGTAGGAATCGCCACGGATGCGATGGGCGAGCGCCAAGCCAGGATTGAGGTCGATCGCCCGAACGTAGTCGGCGATCGCGAGCAAGTGCTGATCGAGCCGTGCGTGGGCGATGCCGCGGCTATAGTAGGCCCGGGCGATGTCGGGATTGAGGCGGATTGCCTGGTCGAGATCGGCGATGGCCCGTTCGTATTGTCCGAGGCCGCCGTGGGCGTTGCCCCGGTGCACGTAGGCCAGGGCATAGTTCGGGTCGAGCCGCAATGCCGCGTCGAAGTCGGCGATCGCCTGCTCGACCCGGCCGAGTCGGTCGTGGCTGTTGCCGCGGTTGTAGTAGGCCCAGGCGAGGCCCTTGCCCGACCACCGGCCCGACGCGATGGCCGCCGTGCAGGCCTCGATCGAGCGCGGCGGATCCGACCCGTCTGCACAGTCGTCGACCATACCGGCCGCGGCGGACACGGACACGACAAGCGACAGCGCGAGAGCCAACAGGATGGAATGCATGTCGCCGGTCCTCCCCGCTGCGCCATGTCGGCCAACCCGGCCGGCACCGGCCGCGCGCCCGATTAGTATGACGGCTGGGATGGCGGTGATGGGGCGGCGACGGGGCAATTCCTGGCAGCCACGCTGCGAGGCTACTCGTGGAGCCGGCAGCCGGCGTCGAGGCACGTCCTGAGCGCCCGGCGCGTCGCCGCGCCCCAGACGCCGTCGACTGCGATGTCGTGCCCCTTGGCGACGAGGGCCTTCTGATAGAAGCGGACGATTGGCTCGCCGCCAAGCTCCGCCGACCGCTGGTAGGCGACCAAGGCGCTGTCGATGTGACCGACAGCGGCGAGCACACTGGCCCGAGCGAAGGCGCTCAACTCGCCCTCGGGCATCGCTGCCAGGATCGCCTCGGCGAACATCAACTCGTCGACCTGCGATGCGACCAGCTGGCCAGTCCAGGGCCGTAACACGTTTCGGGCTCTGACAGGATCGGGGGCCGCTGCCACGACGATGCTCAAGTCGTCGACCGCCCGCGCGTAGTCGGCGACCATCAGGTTGACGAAGCTGCGGTAGTACCGCGCGGTAAGCAGTTCCGGATCGAGCGACAAGGCACGGTTGAGGTCCTCAATGGCCTGTGCGTCCTTGCCCTGGAGCATGTGCGCGATGCCGCGGCCGCTATGTGCCTTGGCGAACGTCGGGTCGAGCTGCAGGGCCCGATCGTAGTCGTCGATAGCCGCCGGCAAACGATTGAGCTCGGCATTGGCATCGCCGCGGTGGACGAAGGGCGCCGCCTGGTCAGGCGCGAGCTCGATTGCCTTTGAGTAGTTCCCAACGGCCTGCTCGTGCTTGCCGAGGGTCGCAAGGGCCTTGCCCCGGCTCATATAGGAATCGACGTACGCCGGATCGAGCGCGATCGCGCGGTCGAAATACTCGACCGCTTGCTCCGGCATACCAGCCCCGTCGTAGAGAACACCTAGCCGGCCATAGAGCCGAGAGTCCTCAGGATTGACGGCGATGGCGCGCTCGAATTCGGCGACAGCACGTCGATATTGGCCCAAGCCGACGTACGCGGTCGCGCGATTGCCGATAGGATCGGACCAATCGGGTTCCAGCTCGATTGCGCTGCTGTAGTCGGCGATCGCGAGCTCGAACTGCTGCAGCCTTTGATAGACGTTGCCCCGGTTGTTGAAGGCCTTCGCGTAGCCCGGCCTCAGTTCCAGGGTCCGGGTGAAATCGTCCAGGGCATGCCGCAATCGGCCCAGCGCGACGTTCGTGTTGCCGCGATTCATGTGGGCTGCCCAGTGCCTTGGATTTAGACCGATAGCCGCGTCGGATTCCGCCAACGCGCCTTCGACGTCACCCAGCAAAGCGAGGGCCGTGGCGAGGTTGTAATGGGCGCGGCCAAGGGCGGTGCCGGTGATCTGGCCCGCCTCGATGATGGCCGCGCAGGCGGTACGCTTGCGCTCCAGGTCCGCGTCCTGCTCGCAGTCGCCGCGCATATCGGCCACCGCAGGCGTGACAGCGAACAGCGACAAGCAGCAGGCCAAGCCGACCCTTACCCAACCCATCTCACACGCTCCGGCAGCACGCACTCAGTCTAGCACACTTCTAGGTACTGCCGCCCGGCGTCCAGCCGCCTGACCGCCGCTCGAACGCTGGCCTCCGTTTCCCCGTGAACGCGCCGCAACCTACACAGCGGTCGCACCTGCCTCGGCACGCGGCGCTATTCGATCAGGCGGCAGCCGTTCTCGAGGCAGGTCTTGAGGGCCGCGCGCGACGCCGGACCCCAGGTGCCGTCGACCGCGACCTCGTAGCCATGGCCGACCAGGGCTTTCTGGTACTCCCGCGCCAGGTCTGTCCCGCCGAGCGCCACGGCGCGCTCGAAGTCGCCGAGGGCGGCGTCGGTCCGCCCGAGCGCGGCCAGGATATGGGCGCGGATGTCGAGGGCGTAGACATCGTTCGGTTCGAGGGCCAGCGACTTGTCGATGTCCGCGAGCGCCGGCTCGGTCTGCCCGGTGAGGAACCGCGCCCAGGCGAGGCCGCTCCACCGGACGGCGCTCGGCTCGAGCGTGACGGCCTCCCGATAATCCGCGACCAGCCGATCCGGCTGGCCGAGCTCGAAATACGCCATGCCGCGCGCCGCGAAGGCCGGCGCGAAGTCGGGCTTGAGTTCGATGGCGCGATCGAAGTCCAGAATGGCCTGTTCGGGCCGGCCTAGCTCGACATGCGCGCTGGCGCGGTTATGGAAGGCCAGGGCGTAGTCCGGAGCGATGCCAATCGCCTGGTCGTAGTCGGCGACGGCCCGCGCCGGCCGGCCGAGGCCGAGATGGGCGTTGCCGCGGTTGAGGTAGGCGGTCGCGTCGTTCGGATTGTGCTGGATCGCCCGATCGTAGTCGGCGATGGCCCTCTCGGGCTGGCCAAGCTGCCGGTAGGCGACGGCCCGCGCGCGGTAGGCGATCGCATAGTCGGGGTCGAGCGAAATCGCCCGGTCGTAGTCGTTGATCGCCCGTTCGGTCTGACCCAGGTCGGCATAGGCGTTGCCGCGGTTGTAGTAGGCGACGTCGTAGTCCGGGTCGAGCCGGATGGCCCGGTCGTAGTCCTGAATGGCCAGATCGGGCCGGCCGAGATCCCGGTAGCTCGCGCCACGGTGCGTATAGGCGACGGCGTCGTCCGGAACGAGCCTGATAACTTGGTCGAAGTCGTCGATGGCCTGCCGGTAGCGGGCCAGCTTCAAATTGGCGTTGCCGCGATTGAAGTGAACGTTGGCGTCGCTGGCGTCGAGGCGCCGCGCCATGTCGTAGTCCTCGATGGCGCGTTCGAACAGGCCGAGGTCGGCGTAGGCGAGCCCGCGGTTGCCGTAGGCCGCGGCGTAGTCCGGATCGAGCTGGATGGCCACGTCGTAGTCGGCGATGGCCTGCTCAGGCTGGCCCAGGTTGGCGCGGGCGTTGGCCCGCCCGAAATAGCCGGCGGCGTGAACCGGATCGAGTTCGATCGCCTGGCTGTAGTCGGCGATGGCCCGTTCGTACGCGCCGAGCTTCCCGTGTACCCGGCCCCGGCTGCGGTACGCCGCCGCCGAGCCGGGGTTCAGCCGCAGCGCAAGGCGGTAGTCGGCCACCGCGGGCGCGAACCGACCCAGGATCTCCTGGACACGCCCGCGATTGTAGATGGCGGCCGTGGCGTCCGGGTCGTGCCCGATCGCCAGGTCGTAGTCCGCAATGGCGTTCTCGTACCGGCCCAGCTCCGCATAGGCAATGCCGCGAAGGGTGTAGGCCCAGGCGAGCTCCGCGCTGGACCTGTCGCCGGCCTCGACGACCGCCGTACAGCCGTCGATCCTTTGTCGCGCGTCCGTATGCTGGGTGCAGTCGTCGACTGAGCCGGCCGCGATGGCGGCGACTGACGTCAGTGTTATCCAGATTGCGGGAACCAGCCAAACCGCACGCATCGCACACGCTCCGGCAGCAGGCGGTCAGTCTAGCACCATTGCAGGCGCCGACCGCCGCCCCTCACCGCCCCTCGAACGCCGGCTTTCGTTTTTCCAGGAACGCGTGGTAGCCCTCGCGGCAGTCGGCGCTGTCGAAGCAGTCGTAGGAGCGCTCGATCTCGTCGTGGCTCAGCGGCGTCGGCTCGGCGAGGCGCCAGGCCATGCGCTTGTGGGTCTGGTTGGCGAGCGGCGCGCCGGCGACGATGCGCGCGGCCAGCGTCTGCGTCTCCTCGGCCAGCTTGGCGTCGGCGACGACGCGGTTGACGACGCCCTTGGCGAGCGCCTCCTCCGCCCCCATGACGCGCGCCTCCAGCACGATCTCCAGCGCCACGCGGTGGCCGACCAGCCGCGCCAGCACCGCGAACTCCGGCAGCGGCATGTTGATGCCGATGCGGCTGACCGGCGCGCCGAAGCGGCTGCGGGTGGTGGCGAGGCGCATGTCGCAGCACGCCGCCAGCACCAGCCCGGCGCCGACGCACGGCCCGTCGATCGAGGCGACGATGGGGTGGCGGCAGCCGATCATCGCCGCGACGGTCTCGTCCATCAGGGCGCCGTAGGCGTGCGAGGCGGCGCTCGAGGCGCGCTCGGTCTCGAACTCGGCGATGTCGGCGCCGGCGCAGAACGCCGTGCCGTCGCCGCGCAGCACGATGCAGCGCACGCGCGCGTCGGCGTCGAGCGCCCTGAGGCCGTCGCGCAGGGCGATCCACATGGGCTTCACGAGCGCGTTCAAGTGCGCGTGGCGGTTCAGCGTGACGGTGGCGACGGCGTCGACGCGGTCGATCAGGATCAGGTCGGTCATGCCGGCGAGCGTAACAACCCCGCAGCGGCCGCGAAACGCCGTCGCGCGCCGATTCGTGATTTGTGCGGAGGCCGTGGCGCGCTACACCCGTGCCATGGCTTCCACCGTCGACGCCGCGGCCCTGCCGCTCATCGACCGGGTGCCGCTGGCGGTATGCGGCGCCGGGCTGGGCCTGCTCGGCCTCGCCCAGGCCTGGATGGTAGCGGCGCCGCGCCTCGGGGCGCCGGCCGGGATCGGCGACGCCCTGGCGGTGCTGGGGCTGGCGGTCGCGGCGCTGATCGTCGCCGTGCAGGTCGTGCGCACGGTGCGCCGGCCGGACCTGACGCGCGCCGAGCTGCGCGACCCGGTCAGCGGACCGGTCGTCGGCACCGCGCCGATGATGCTCTCGGTCGCCGCCACGGTGGTGCTGCCCTTCGCGCCGGAGGCGGCGCTGGTCCTGGTGCTGGTCGCGGCGGCGCTGCATACGGTCGTGGCGCTGGTCGTGGTCTGCACCTGGATCACCGCAACTGTGACGATCGAGCACGTGCACCCCGGCTGGTTCCTGCCGGTCGCCGGCGTCCTGACCCTGGTGCCGCCGGCGGTCGCCGTCGGCCAGACGGACGTCGCCTGGTGCGCCATGGGCTTCGGCGCCGTGCTGTGGCTGCCGCTGTTCGCGCTGATCCTGGTCCGCCTGATCCGCGCCGAGCGGCTGCCGAACGTCTACATGCCGGCCCTGTTCGTGCTGTTCGCGCCGCCGGCGCTGTTGTTCAACGCCTACGTCGCGCTGACGGGCGGTCTCGATCCGTTCGCCCACGTGGTGCTGCACAGCACGACGACGACGGCGCTGCTGGTGGCGGCGCTGGCGCCTTTGTGGTGGCGCGCGCCGTTCACGCTGGTCTGGTGGGCGACGACGTTCCCGATGGCGGCGCTGACCGTCGCCCTGATCACCTACGTCGACCTGCACGGCGGCGCGACGGGCCGGGCGATGGCGATCGTCCTGCTGGCCGCGACGACGGCCCTGGTCGCAGTGGTGCTGGGGCGCTCGCTCCTGGCCCTGCGTGCCGGCACCATGTTTCCGCGGAAATGAGCCGGCGATGAGCCACGAAGCCCGCTTTCGCGTCGGACAGGTGATCCAGCACCGGCTGTTCGACTACCGCGGCGTGGTGTTCGACGTCGACGCCACGTTCCAGGGCTCGGACGAGTGGTACGACACGGTCGCCCAATCGCGGCCGCCCAAGGACGCGCCCTGGTACCACGTGCTGGTCGACGGCGCCGAGCACACCACGTATGTCGCCGAGCGCAACCTCGCACCCGACCCGGCGCCGGCGCCGATCCGCCACCCGCTGGTCGACGCCGTGTTCGCGGGCTTCGCCGACGGCGCCTACGTCACCCGAGAAACCTCGCATTAGCCGCGGCGTCGCCGACCCGCACCCGGCACCGCGGTGTCTCTTGCGGGGCTCGGCCGGGCCGGTTACGTGGCCCGCCGGAGCGGCCGGATGTGCCGGATTCGGTGCCTTCGCAGTTGGTTCACCACAGAGACACAGAGGCACGGAGAACCGTCAAGGAAGGCCGCACACGACCACAATGTTCGCGTCGCTCGCGCCGGTCTGCGAGGGAGTAACCTGTTGAGCGCGAACGGAAATCCCCTCCCCCTTGAGGGGGAGGGTTAGGGTGGGGGGTGTTGCGGCGGCGCCGGGCGCCCCCGTTCGGTGCTTTGTCTCTGACCGAGTCACCCCCACCCCGGCCCTCCCCCGTCAAGGAGACCTTTGCATAAGGGGGTGTTGCGTGATTCGATGGTCGGGTCG
>Ga0049107_10000136_pt1 | contig 18338 bp, 8 predicted proteins | sample WorMetilPIANOSA1_FD_61187 | JGI IMG/M metagenome (GOLD analysis project Ga0049107, IMG submission 61187) | Marine gutless worms symbiont microbial communities from Max Planck institute for Marine Microbiology, Germany - Olavius ilvae PIANOSA.1 | ecosystem: Host-associated > Annelida > Digestive...
ACTATTGCACAATAGGAAACTATATGTAACATGTGGAATGGTACCATGTTTGTTGACCTCGACTGACCGCTAAACGCGTCGAGCCTGTTGTCAGCATCAGCTGAGCTTCTTGTTATACTCAATATACGCACGGTTTTAACCGCCATTTTTCGAGGTGAACCTAGGTTAACCGGTTACCCAATTAATTCTCCATTTGTTCCTAAACTGTGTGCATCCTTTTGTAAAGGTCTAAACTTGACATGTCATCGTAAAAACAACCTCACCGGGTCTTTTTCGTGCGTCCTCTCTAATTCTTCAACCTCACACGTCACACAACGTTTGACCCAGTCATTATCATCTTTCGTTGAACGTGTCCAAACCAGCTCAACCTAGTCTGCTTGATAACCCAACTGACTGGTTCCAATCCTAAGAGTCTCCGAGTTCGCTTTTTCAGCTTAACCCCACACATCTGTCTAATCATACTCATTTCATTGCAATTCAGCTTCAGTTCAAGCTCTACTTTCATAGTCCAGGTCTCACTGCCATGCATCAGACAACTCACACAAGTATTCCTTGCCTTTCAGTTTTAACGAGAACCCTTTTCTAATTAATATGGGTATTCAGTTGCCAGAAAACTTTTCCAAGCAAATCTGACTCTGGCTGTTGCTGCTGAAGCACATTCTCCATCTCCATCCAGCATGTCTCCTAAATAACAGAACTTATGCACGTTTTCCACCGACATCCAATCACTGATATCCAGACAGAAACCATTTATTATGCACTGCAGTGAAAAATCTGACGAGAGGCCGTGAGCCTGGTCGTCACTGCCAACCTTCTTCGAGCTTTTAGTAGCACTGAATGGCATTGCTTGTACTGAAGTGCCGTTATGAAACTATTTGCTCATCCCTGCTTCCTTAACTTGGTGTTAACGCTAACTGACATTTCAGTCGGCCGTTAGTTTTGAATCATACAAATTTTTTGGTAATTTCTGACTTATCAACTGAGACGGCAGAAAGCACAGGCCATGCATTAAAAACTAATTTTGGCTATGAACTGTTAAGCAATATATCTGGTGCTGTAGTACTTGATAGTAGCACTAGCACTTGTGGAAATGACTAAGACTAAGTGCCAGTTTCCTTAAGCAAGCACTTAATTCAGCTTCTGCTTGATTCAGCGATGGAAAATCTGTTTAGAAAGATGCAGTCTCCTGATCACTGCCTTCATACCCTCCTCCAACCAGACAGACCTCTCTGCTATGTACTCAGGATCAGAGGTCATGATTTTGAGCTCCCTAGATGCGCACTCTAGTTATATAAACAGTCTTTTGTTACTAACTGTCTGTATAAGTTCGTATATAATAGATTGTGCCTTTTGATATATAGATGTAGGTTATAATCCTTTGTAATCTGGTTAATACTCTATATGCATTACATTTCTCTCGCCATTTAGCACTCTTTCCATTTTAATGGCCATTTTTCCAGCTGAACTTGGGTTAGCCAGTTTTATTGCAGCTTAGGATGATGGAAGTGGTGGTGACAACTTGAGCTATAAGACGTTCAAAGCTCAAATCAAATCATCATCACCAACAAACCAAAACCCAACTTTCTACAGGTCAGATGCCCTTCCTGTCGCCCGAGCAACAGTGTCAAAAGCACTGAAGGGAAAAATATGCATTATTTTGCATAAAACAAATGTAATATGCGTTACATTTGTTGTATGCAAAATAAGGCTACTTTCTTACTTCTTGTACGTTACACCTTTGGGGGTACTGGAGAGAGTGTGAACCGGCCACAGTGGCTGACCCCGTGACCTGGATAGCTCCTGCAGCTCTGTGACCGAGCCTGACCTAGAGTTGCTCCAGAAAAGTGAGCCCGGTAAACCGAAACCGAAACTAGTTACGGCAGTAGCTCAGTAAATGGAGTTATTGTGACGGACTGTGTAGGCGGCGATCTTGCAGCAGGCTGCCGAGTACATCAGCTTCCTGATCGCCGAGCGAAAACATCTGCTGGAGATGAATCGACAGTGCATCGCGGCGACGACGACCAGGTGTGTGGCGCCGGTGAAACGACGGAAGGGCAGCGACGGCGAGTTGTCTGACGATGGATGCGGGTCGTCGGCGGCGCCAGTGTACGGCCCGGATCATCTGAACTCGTCGGAGGCGCGCTGCAAGAGACGATCACCGCAGAACTTCGACAGTCCATACGCTCGCAGCAGCCTGCCGATCAAGAAACGCAAAGATGAGGTAGCCCACTGTATGTGGTCGCACGCAGCCCTAGTTGTGGTGGAAAGGGACCGTATCAAGCACAGGGACCGGCTTGCCCACTTATTGCAGATGGGGGGCATGTCCTCCCACTATTTTCCCCTAAATTAAATCGTTACCTCTGCTAAGAAGATTGTTTTCAACGGCATAAGTTGGTTAGTTAGCAGGATTACACAAACGCTACTCCAGGTGGCACATGGGCCACGGAAGAAACCGTGAGATTTTTGATGGTAGTCTGGATTACGTTTGGTTAGGATTAGGGTAGCGTTGGCATTACGGTTAGGTAGGGGCGCCACGATGTGTGTTACCCAGTGTTGCTGAAGATGGTTTTATTTCATATAGCAGCCATAGGCTGGATTAGTCCACAAACAAGTTACAAAATACAAGGTAGCATATCTACACAAAACTGAACCATATAGTTAAAACGAAAATCGGAAATCTAAAACCTACAGTGTTTGTTTCGTTGTGGAGTCCGTTGCATTGTAATGTTTCTTGTCATCTTGTATGTTTGTGTCTTGTGTTTTGCGTGGTATTGAGTTTCGTATTTTTACCAGCGCGACGCGTAGCATAGCGCGGTACATGCTACGGCAACGGGGCTGGCTGGGTGGGTGGGTGTCTGTCACATGCCGGTATTGTATCAAAATGGTTAAACCTATCTTAAAACTTTTTCGACCATCTGGTAACCCCATCATTCTAGTTTCTTATGACTCCTGCGCCGATACCAAATTCCAAGGGGAACCCCTTCAGCGGGGACGTTAGATACATGGGGGTGCGAAAAATTGACATTTTCGACGGAAATCGCCGTTTACCTCGGAAGTGGTGCGAGATAGGCCGATGGTTACTATGGGATGTTAACAGGAAGTCAAGGGTGCCAGATTGAATGGTATCATCTTAGATTACCTTGAGTGACCCCCAACCCGTGTTTCAAGGTCAGTGTTTACTTACAAGTCGAATATCTCAAAAACTGTGCGTTTTAGGGACATGTTACTAAAGAACAGGAATAGGAAACTAAACACAAATAGGAAACCATATATGATCTACCGAATGGTAACACTTTCAATGACCTTGAGTGACCTGTGACCTCGATTTCAAGGTCACAACATTTTTAGACATTGAATATCTCAGAAACGACACAAGATGGAGCCATAGTTACTATAGAACGTCAATAGGAAGTCATATGCGCTCTATCAAACTGACATTTCCAGTTCATGACGGACCCCTAACCCGGTTCTCAAGGTCGCAGCATTTTTGAAGTCGAACATCTCAAATACCGTGCATTTTGCAGACAGAGTTTCTATAGAACACCAATAGGAAACCACACCCAATTTGTAGAATGGTCCACTTTCAATGACCTTGAGTGACCTCTGACTCCGGATTTCAAGGTCACAACATTTTTGAAGCCGAATATCGGAAAACGGCGCATCTTAAAGACAGTTACTATTGCACAAGAGGAAAAATACCTAACATATGGAATGGTACTATGTTTGGTGACCTTGACTGACCTCTAAATGCGTCGCATGGGTTTGTCAGCATCAGCTGAGCTTGTTATATGATACATGTTGCCTTTTTGGCATAAATGATGACGATGATGATGATGATGACCAAGATGAACTGAGTTGTTTCTAGCAGTGCAGTGGTCCCAGTACCAGTAGCTGTGCTTTGCTCGTCAGCTAGTTAGTATTGATGTAGTGATTAGATAAAACGAGATCTGCACTTTGTTTGTTGACCTTGAAATTCATCCGAGATGGTAAACACTGATTGGGCGTTTCTTCAAGTATTTGGAACTTAAGTTGAAGTCTGGTTCGGTAATCAGCGTTGTAAATTGTGGGCGTGTATTTCAGATGGCCGTCAGCTCGTCAGACGATCCCATATGTCTGATGCGCAATCACTCCGTGTCACGGCGCAACCTGGCGACCATTGTCGAGGCAATCCGACACCTCGAGGGCGACCGGTTCTACTGCGATGGCGGCGCCGAGGAATCGTTTGAGGGTTCGCAGAGCGGAGACAGCGACGGAGACGATGCATCGGTGACGCGGGCCACCTCTTCACTGATGTGTGACAACAGTATCGGACAGTTCACGCACCTGTCGGACACTCCCAAAGACTGTCCGTTTGCCGTCGCGGTTCACGCTCTCTGCCGATGTACAAAGACTGCTGAACGCGATTGATGACGGTTGTTTGCACTGTGTGTAATTTTCACTGAGTGTGTCGCTCTGAGTCAGAGTGAGTTGGAACTGAGTTTCTGGGTCGGTGATTTAGGTGATCACAACAGTCTCGGCACAGACTGTCAGACCTATGATAGCGCCTGCCAGAATTTCGGGAGCTGAATAGTTCCTTCAGTGATTTTGGCTGGCTGTCCAGAAGGGCGTAGGCCGTAACCTGGAGTGAACCTTCTTATGAATATGCCAGCTAAACAAATAGTAGTGTTGGTATTGGTATTGGTGGTAGTAGTAGTTAGTCCACGGAGTGGCTGTCGGCACTATAGTAGCAGTAGCTATTGTCTATTGCACTGCCCAAAAGTAGTATATAGGGTGACAAGGGAACGGTAAATGAAAAGCAGGAATGAATGAAAGACTGAAAGAAGGTGGATAGCAGAAATGGGGCCATAGACACTGGCAGTGACAGCCCTCCATGCATCTCTCCGTAACAACAACCATGTTTGTTTACAAATCATGCTGCAAACTGTCTGGCTGTACCGCAGCACACATAGCAAGCAGAAATCTGCTGTATAATGCCAGCAGCCGCTGTGTGCCCTGACGCACCGTTAGTAGTTTACAAAGTCGAATGTTCAGCAGCTGAGTTGAAGCACTGTGTCAAGAGACCTTTGCTCATTCATCTTTTGACCGAGTTCTAGCTCTTTATTACCAGTGTAATTTGTGCTGCTGTGTAATAACCGTGGCAGTATTTACTGTGGTCCAAACTTGGAACCCTTTCACATCCCACATACATAACATCCAAAATGATCCGAAGTGGGGATTGACTTTAGCCGACCCCCATGTAAATGGTTAGTTAACCCTCCTCTTTGCACTCTTCCTAGCTGTGATCACATAACTCTGACCACCCGGTTTGAAATTTGACCAATACAGCCGTGTGAGTAATTGGCAGCGTTGACAAGTGCTTGGCCTTGTGTCAACTAAAAGTGAGCAGCCTATTTCTCGACATCCACTCGGTTTACAGCTACGAAACTCGTTAGTTGCTTTCACAGATAAGGTTCTTGTGCAGTCGAAAGGTTGTCCACTTCGCTGTATAGTGTATGTGGTTTGCAGAGGCACAGCCACGTTATCAGAATTGTCACAGTTCTACGGTTTTCCAGTTCCATGTTCCGGTGTTGTTTCCTCTTTGCAACAAAGTTCCAGATGGCATCCATTTAGATTTTCTTTTAGAGTTACTCGCAAACTATTAATAACGCACTAAAACCAGTAAATTGCAGGTGGTTGTACAGTCGGACTGCATTGTGATGAAACCTATGTCAAAAACCCAGTAACTTGCCAGATTTTCTAGTTTCCAGGCATCCACGACATCAAATGACATTGCAATGGCCATGCGTCACAGGCAGCAGTGGTATTTCCACCTACGGGCTCACAGCCTTGGAAAGGGAGATGAGCACCCCGCTTATGCTTGGACAGCCAGAGCAGGGTCACTCACAACACCCAAGGTGGCTGTGCCTTTGTCTGGTTGCCATTTACATGTATTCATGCTGTTTGTGTGTACTTTTGTATGTAAATGGAAGAGTTCTATAGCTTATTGCTTAGTGCAGCTGTAATGCGGTGACGACAACTGCGAGATATAAGACGTGCAAATCTCCCTGTCAGAATCTCACCAGCCAACCACCACCCAAATTTTTACAGGCCAGAAGCCCTTCCTGTCACTTAACTAACAGCATGAAAGCACTGAAAGGAAAATGCTACTCACCTGTAGGTTGGTTGTGATGTGGATAAGCAACTACATAACTACAGGTGTTTAGCACTGTTGTGACTTAACGGTTGTCTAACACTTTGTGTGTTACTGATACCGGAAGTAAAGTTGTTGAGACATTAGTCACCACTAAGACCGTCCAGTTCATTTTGATTCACCTGTGTCAGAATTTCGATCAAGATGCGATTCACAACTTGTGCTGTGTACTGAGTTGATTACGGGTAATAGTTCTGTGGCGAATTATTGGACTAGCGTAGCATGGTCAGTCTGTGTGTGAATAGCTAACGACCACTGCAATGAAACAGCTTCCCTTCAGTGCTTTGACACTGTTGGTTGGGCGACAGGAAGGGCATCCGGCCTGTAAAAATAAACTGGATGTTGGTTTGTTGATGGTGATGATTTGACTGGAGCTTTGCACGACCTATAGCTCCAGTTGTCACCACCACCTCCATCATCCTTTGCTTCAATAAACACCGGCAAACCCAGGTCCACCTGGAATATGGCCGTTAAAACGTAGAGAGAGAGACTGCAATGAAACGACTGGCACCTTGCAAAAATCTGAAACAGTGATTGTCAAGTTTGTAGCATTGGTTGGCAGAAAAGAAATACAATCACATCTACTTGTGTTGACAGACTGAATTGATCATTTGACTCATTTCAAAAAAGCGTATTAGTTTGACGCGTGAGTGATTAAAATTACGAGTCAGACATTGCCGATAGATTCTGTAGGCCTACATCGTTGAGGCTTAGGACACTTGCTGTCTGTGAGAACAGTATCATCTATTCTATAAAGATACATGCGGGCCATCGTACTGCCAAATGTGCAGTGTAAGCAAACTGTTACTTTTGGGACAACTAAAGTTGTACACCTTAGCGTACACTAACCCTAACACTAACCCTAATGTCCACAAAACCTAACCCTAGCCTAACCCTAACCCTATGCGCCATTGTGGACGTGGCTCCGGCTGCAGCCAACACTATCTGAATTATGACGCTAAGGTGTACAACTCTAGTTTACCTTAATTTTGTAGTTCAGTTGCTGCATTATTTTAGGCAGGGTGAATATTCATTGTGTGTTGTATACTGTTCAGTGACAGTTGCTTTAAAGTTTACTGTGTGAGTTGTCGCTAATCACCGTGTTGTTTTGCTTTGCTTGTATTTTTGGCCCGTTTGCGTGTCATTTGGTTTGCAGTTAAGGTTGAAAATTCGAGCAGATCGTGGCTGAGTGCGTTTTACTTCTTTGCAATCGCGCACATGTGTGTGTGTGTGCGTGTGAATGAACAACATGAAGAACAATCTGACTTAGCAATGAGCCCCGTCCCACAGCGGAACGGGTCACTCTTAACGAGACTACCTACCTATCGGTGGGGTTTATTTCAACAGTGACGGTATGGTATCGTATACTAGAGTTTAACGTCCCACTCAACACAGTATAGGTCATTTCGGAGACGGATAATGACGTTTCTACTGTAGAATTTAGAAAGCGACTAATTGATTTGATTGGCCACTCCAGGGCCGATCAAAACGTGTAGTTGGTAAGTGGGGCCAAAATGTCTTGATGGGTTCAGAGAGCTGCTCCCAGCCCATACTCAGCAGCTACACATGCACTATTTGGCTACTCCAGGAGTGGAGAACCGCTTTAAAATTTTCAAGGTTTAAATTTTCAATGACCATGATTCAGAAAATGTATGAATCTGGGGTCTGCCCTTTCATTTGGGCTTGATTGAATAACAGGAAGACGCGGCTGTTTTGCGTGAATAGATTCCGTCTGAACTATTTGCCCATGACCCCTGTGACACGTGTCTGGCCACAGCTACTTTACTTGCAGGAATTTTCGATAATCTGAGATTATTAGATTATACGCTGTGGTACATAAAAACGTGCCAGTAAACTTTGCAATAACTTCTGTAAATATTAACAGATTTCGATAATTTTTGCACCAAATTAACTAGTGATAAATTGCGCACTTCAGGGTACCAAAATCTCACTTCACCGTGCGTATGTAAGCACACTACTGTGCAAAATATTATCAGAAAACAACACTTTTTAGTTTTTTTTCACATCAGCACTGAAATGTTTACATAAAAGCATTAAATACCGATATAAATTTCTCATGAGAAGTTTGTAGGCCTAGGTTATGTTCAAAATGTCTACCCTCGGCGTCGACACAGGCTATCAGACGACGTTGCCACTGATCAATGGCGTCATCTACAGCGCGCTGTTCCAGTCCACACCACACGGTGATAAGACGCTGTCGCAGCTCGTCGATGTCATGGACTCTGGTCTGATACACACGCTACTGCATGATTGATCAGATGGCATAGTCAACCGGGTTGAGGTCCGGCGAGTTAGGTGGCCACAGGCCCACATTGCAATGAAGTCTGGAGTACTGGCCTTATTGCGCTGCAGCTGCTTGCATGCTTGCTTAGCAGCATATTCGAATATTTTGAGAAGATATCTGAATACTAGGTGCATCACTAGTAACCGCGGTGTGTGACGTCACGGAAGTTGCACCAATCAAGGGAGGTGTAATGAATATGGAAGCTTTTTGAAGCAAACCTTCAATAAAAGTTGACAAAAACTACATGAGAGGTGGTTAGTACTTGTGAGGTACTGTGATCTGCTCGACTGAATACGAGTAAAGTGACTGCGAATCGACAAGAAGATCGTTCCAGTCCATGAGAAGCTACGAAGAAGTCAGTGGGGCTTTCGACAGCAAGGTGGTCTTCGTCCACAGAGATTGACCTCAACGACGGTGAACGGCGACTGTTCGACATCTCGTCTACGTAACGTCCAGCTTAGGTAACTAACTGGACGTTAGATATCGTAACGGTAATCGACCTCGCTGACGGATGAAGTCTTCAGAAGTCTATGAAGTTGTGAGCGCGGACCTCAACCCAGTTGACTATGCCATCTGATCGCTCGCTTGCAAGGCTAAGTTTTGTGACATTCTCAGTAGCAGAGCCAGCGAATTGTTTGTATTGTTGTGTAACTGATTGAAGGATTGTATGTTTTTAATATAATATAGAAAATATTGAAAGATATTAGACGGTGTTGTGTGTGCTTCGTAGTATGCTTTAACTTCATCTCGTGCTAAAACTTCCGCCGATCGCGGCGTGAATAACTAGCAAAACGAGCCACGGTCCTATGCCCCTAGACCGGTGAACCCTCTTGTACAACCGGCCGACAGCAAAGACCGCGCTTACGCATCGTCGTGCGGTAAAAAGCTTTGAACGTGTTTTCCCGAAGCTAGCAAAACGTGCACTTGCCGTTATTATACCCCGCCCCTTGGCGGGAGTATTAAGCGATGATGATGTCTGATGTCTGTCTGTCTGACGTCTGTCGCGTACATCATGAATATTCATAGCGCCAACAGCTACTGAAAGCAAGGCGCGCTGCGCGCCGCAGGCGTAAGGCGTGTATGTGCTGGAGCTGGGCCGCAGCGTGCGGCATACAGGGGCGGGGACATATCGTGCGGCCTCGCGCACAGCTTGCTATACTGAGATCTTCAGTTGTTCCCGATGAGCAGCGCCGGCATGGCACTCGGCCTGTAACTGAGTACCTGTGCTATGAATACGGGAACGACCGTAACTCGATCTAATAACACGATGAACGATGCCGGTAGCGCGCAGTGGCCTTGCTGATCGATAGAACGCAGGTGGTTGGTGGTTGGCTGGGTTGAACGAACGACGCCCACGCAGGTAACTGGATCTCCACCGAGCTCGCTATGAGGCGTATGCAACTTCTCACCTGGTGTGTTATCAGAGGCGTCACGTCTCTGAAATAAACTTCCCGATTCATTTCGTCAGCCTTATGCCAGTCAGTTTCCTGATCGTCCGTTACAGTTCATCTTCCTACAGGGTGCCCCCTGGTCATGGAAAAGTCATGGACAATGACGATAATGTCATGGAATTTTTACTACTGTGCTGAGCAATTCTGTAAAAGTGACACGACTTCATTTATAAAGTCAAATTATGAACCGTTTTTATCTTTTTAACAATGGTACTATACGAGCAGATGGAACTGTCACTACTAATTCTGGTATGCATCCATAAGTCGTATAGGCCTATCGTTTATTTGGAAATATATGTTGTGCCGATAGGTCATGGATTTTCATTTTTTTTGGTCATGCAAAAGTCATGGAAAATCAATGTTGAAAAAGAGGGGGCACCCTGTTCCTATCATAGGGCACGCATCATCTCATCGTGCATCACTCTATTCTTTCACTCTGCAGCCTTAAAACTTATCTGTTCAGTGGCGTTTCCACAAAGGGACAAAGGGGCAATGCTCCCTCCAGAGTTTTTAGCTTTACAGCGCCCCCTGCTGGAATAGCCAAATAATGTAGGCCTATGTCTACCTGATGGGTCCATCAGCTGTCGGAGCACTCTCCAGGTAATTCTCAGTCCCACCTGGGCCTACTACGTTTTGTTTGGCCTAAGGTGCTCCACACGTTTCTCAGTTGCTAGAAACGCCGCTGCATCGCGGCTTAGCCTACAAGCTGTTGTTAAAAGCGGTCAGCCAATGGGAATGGCGATTTTCGGCCCCTGTCTCTCCAAAACCCCTTAACCGATTTTCACGAAAATTGAAACTTAGAACTATCTTCCGGAGATCTACCCATATACGCAAAATTAGATTTCGATCCAACGACGTGGTTCGTTTGGGTGAATAGCCAGTTTGCCAATGCCACAAGATGTTTTTTCTTGGCCTTTTTTGTTCTTTTCATCTCGCCTACGTGGTCGCAAGTCATCGACACCAAAATTGGTCAATTGACGTTTTTTGCTTAATGCCTCCGCGCTATGGATGCGGGGCACATTAGGCCTTTGGGGCTTAGAATATTCAATTTTAACACTTAACCCTTACTGACCCAGAAGCGTAAAATTCGGTCTCAAATGCGCAATTTCAAGCCAAAATGCAAATTATGAAAATCATTGTATTTCAGAAAATACGAAACCAATCGTCGTGAAAATTTAACACAATGTTATTCGCCCAGACCACCCACGTAGTTGGATCGAAATTTAATTTTGCATGTAGATAGGCCTAGATCTCCCGTTCTCCGGGAGATAGTTCTAAGTTGCAAGTTTTGTTTGTTTGATTTTTCAGTCCTCTTCGTCAACTGTTCTGTTTGACAAGCCAGAAAGATGGCTGGCTACCTGTCAGTTGTTAAGCACACGTTATTATGCCCCGCCCCCATAGGGCGAAGGCATTGCGATGATGCGTGTCTGACGTCTGTCTATCGCGTACATCGGGACTAAGTCGAGAACAGAGAGGCCTATATATATAGGAAGACTAAAATTGGCACACAGGTAGCCCACGTCACACGTGACTAGGACACCACTTTCAAGGTCAAAAGGTCAAAGGTCAACTTGCAGGGGCGGAGCATATTGTGGCGGCCTCCCTCCCGCACAGCTTGGCGTATTCGTATTTATCGAACACCCGATATGCTTAAGTGATAGAGCTCTGAGTTCGTGCGATGGTGCGAAGACTCACACCGTCATACTGTTTTAATGCGTAATGCGGTGGTTACAACTACGATTCGATTTCCATTCGACGGCCATTCGAGGAGCGTTCGACTGCTTGTCAACGGTCATTAAATTCACAGTGACGTAACCCGCTAGCCGCAGTCACGCTAACCTATTTACTTATTTAGGCTGCAGTGCAGCAGCCCAGAACAGGTATACGGCCGTATATAACGTAGTCGTGGAATGGTCGGAGCACGGTCGAATTGCCGTCGAATTGGAGGCGAATCGCAGTTGTAACCTGACTCACATGACGCGATGCGTGACGTCAACATCCACATCCATAAAGCTACACGCGAGTAGTGATAATTAAGTTAATTAATTAATTTTACAGCTTTTTTTATCAGACCTACTAGGTCAGACAAAACACGGCGACTTTTCGCTAGCAGCACTCTCACGTTCATTTTCTCTTTCGACCACTAAACGTACGTAGTAGCCCCCTATCTACCTTTCTTCGATTCTCAATGTCGATTTTGCTCCTGGAACAACAACTAGCCATTAACAACCAGCCACATTACAGTGAACGCAGGCGAACTATATCGATGGCGTCTGACGTCAGGAATCCGGGAGTGCATGACACTATGCGTGATGTTTTACGGCGATCGGTGCTGTTCTACTTGAATACCGAATAGCGGATTTGTTCCACGAAATCTGATAAATCAAAGCCGCCGTAACCGGAGGCGCTAAAAGCCCGGGACACTACAGCGCTGCTTACACGCGACTGACGACCAGCGAGCGGCGCTTTACAATCTCCGAGTTGACAGGTGATTGGCACGAGTTAATGGTATCGCCAGTGGAGCACTGGCGCTGGCAAAATTCAGTGAGATGTACGACTGATTACTAGGAATCTGAGGATGAATATGTCTAGCGCAGCGCTGTTCACGATGGAACTATTCTACTACTATTTACAGTCAGATTTCGAACTAACGTCACATACACGTATTTCTGTACGTGTTTTCGATGTGTTAAGACATTTGGACTTAACGAACAGGTACATTCACGTCGCAAATAAGCAATAAACGATATATCAAGAACGGAAACTTTGCAAATTGCATTGTAATGGGCCATACTTGCTGCAAAAATGGTACAACTTTTGTCGTGTCTGTGCATAGATACCGGCATCACCGGGGAGAGGAGCAGAGGGCCTAGGCTAATATCTCAATAAAAATTAGCATCAGTGTTAGAAAGTTGTACTTTAGGCACTTTCGGCTGTAAAGTTGCACTTGAAAATCAGCCAGAGAATTGCCGCCGTTGGATTTCTGGCGATGACAGTTAACACAAATGAACCAAATTCGTTTTCGATCGCGGCTCAGCTGGGGAGATCTCTCATACTCCCCTTTCATTCGCCGACCCCTCGATGCTTTCATGCAGCGTCTCGTCGACGCCTCAGCCTTCATCCCACCACAATCGTAATTTCTGGCTGCGCCACTAGGTATCGCAGCGCAGTTTGCGGTCATACATTGCCCCGCTAACGGAAAATTGGCGCTGCGGAGCAGCTGGCAGCCATGCCATTGCCCCGAGCCCCGAGCCCGATCACTACGTCTTCACCCAGTAGTCCGCACAAGGTGCTGAAGGAAGAGTAATTACTCGTCCCGCTCAGCGTAGGGTGGGGGCTTAGTTGGCCTGCACACAGAGTTGGTTAGCTGGTTACTATACTTTAAGGTTGCTTGCATCCGTCCGGGTGAGCGTCGGGCCCACAACCTGTCAGATACGAGTCCGTACTGACACTATAGACCACAGCTCCACAGTCCATGCATGCGAGAGATTATAGCCGCCCAAAGCCTCTGTGACTCTTAATTTTATTGAATGTTTGCCCCGTCGAGATGAAAAATAGTCCACTCGAGGATCAACGTACCAAATGTCATGTCTGTTTAGACCGTTGTTATTTTGTCTATCTCGGTGTCTTGTGAAAACAGTAGAAGCTAACAGCGTCCACAAAAAGTAAGTCGAATGTTTTTTTTTGCTATTACAGTAAAATTGTTCACAAATTTTCATCATATTTGGCACGTAGCTGCAGCAATTAATGCCGAACAGTGTGCGTTAAAATTATCTACTTCACCTGACGTGTGCATACACTACTTTGTAATACGAGAGACAGAATTGTAACAAAATACTGTAATAATTTCACACAACTTTCAGCATGTACATTACGGCAATGGTGTCAACATCTGACAGCGTGTGTTGGTGAACACTTCGAACGTTCATAGTATAAGTTCTATATATAACAACGTAAACAAATGATGTGTTTAGAGCAGACAGAAAACTATTTTTATCGCGCGACGCTATGCGTAAGCGCGGTCTTTGCTGTAGCCTGGTGTCTGTCCGTCCGTCTGTCCGTCTGTCTGTCTGCGCTCTATCGAATGGTGACATTTTCAATGACCTTCACGGACCCTTAACTCGGTATTCAAGACCACGGCATTTTTGAAGTCGAATATCTCGAAAACAGTGCATCTTACCGTAAGTTACTATAGGACACTAATAGGAAACCATACCTATCATATGGAATGGTACCATGTTTGGTGACCTTGACTGACCTGTAAACACGTCGCGCGGTTTGTCAGCGATAGCTGAGTTTCTTGTCTTAATCCTCGAGTTTTTGCTAACAATAACGTGAAATTACACTATTTTTGTTACAATTTTGACTCTTATAAAATGATAACTGTACGAGGTAGTGCACATACAGACATGAGGTAAAATGGAAAAATTTTATGCCACATTTTTAAGCATTTAACGTTAAAGCTATAGGCCAGATTTGATGGAAATTTGTTAACAAAATTTAAAGTTATAGTAAAAAACGGCTTACTTTACATCACGGACCTTAAAACGGTTAGATGACAGAGGGCTTGCATTCAACGAGATCAACTTACCAGTTCAAAACTGGAACGAGAGTGTACATTTAACTAATTCGATAACACCGATGCCAGCAAACACCTTGAGTTTAATCATCATGGTCATGATCACATTCCTCGTTATAACTTCACAGCCGAACAAATACAAATACACAAATAAAAATACAATATTTTAGTTCAGAAATAAAACTTAGCGTTATTACACCTAAACACTGTCGTGCGTAATGGTAGTTGTCTCTCATTCGGCTCCGTCGGACCTCATGCGCAAGCCATTGCGACAGAAAATTATCTGCTCTACACCAGCAGCGACACCTGAAACTCTAAAGACCAAGAAATCGAAAGCAGGGTCACGAGACGTGTCGAGATCAAAGACATGAGTTTCGAGAACGCCAAACCCGGACGACAGCTACGGCGGTTGATAATGGATCGAACTGTCGCCGCCGCGCACCAGAAGACATCCATCCAGATGTCATGGTCGGCCCGAGGTCGACTTATCACATTAACATATCGGCGGTTTCCGGGCGAGCCGTGTCGTCCTGTACTGACACTGTTTACAGCGGGCGGGTTGCTGCTGCTGCTGCTGCGGCGGCGGCTGCTGTTGCCTTGTCGGCGCCCGCATGCAGCGCGCTGCGGTGTAGCATCTCTCGCATCATCATCATCATGAGCAGCACAGCAGCAGTACCAGCAGCGAGGACTGGCGACGGCACGGCAGCAGCAACGGCGGCGGCGGGCGGCAGTGGCGGAATAATTCCACGGATCAATGCAGTGTCGCAGCAGCAGCTAGACAGCGGGCGATGCTGTACAGCCGCAGCATCGGTGCAACGCCGAACCGGACTTATTGCTGCTACTGAGGCGGTGGTTACAATATTATGATTTAACTTCGATTCGACTGCCATTTGATTGCAATTCGACCGCGCTACGACCATTAAACGACCTACCTTACGACCGTATAGGCCTACCTGTGTGTGGGCTGCTGCACTGACGCCTAAGTAAATAAATAGGTCAGCGTGACTGCGGCTAGCGGGTCAGCGGCCCGTGATGTGTGTGAACTGTGACAAGCAGTCGAACGGTCGTATAATCGAAGTAGAATTGTAGTTGTAACCATTGCAAAAGTGGCGGGAAAATAATTTCTTTGACAGGGTGTTCACTGTTCACGGTCTTAAAAACTATACCTAGAACTAGCTGACAAGCAAATATAAAAGCCCTTTATATAGGCCTACGTGTATGTGAGACACCATTGCAACTGCCAGATCCTACTGATCAAAGTGCCGATATGTTTTGCTGTATCTTAAATCATTTTACCCTGTCTTAAGTTACAATTTTACTTACTTCTCGCTCCCATTTTCAAACTTTAGAACGATTAGCCGACAACCGTAAGTTTGACTGGTCGCGCCACTTCAGCAGTTATACACGCGAAGTTCCAACACAACTGAACTGGTTCTGCCCACTTAAACAAACACGTATATATGGCTCGAACGCGAGACGAAATGATGCAGCACAGCGCGTTTGTGTATGCAGCGTTCGAACGCGTTCTTCGTTTATTCTCATCAACAAGTGCACATTCGATGTCAATGTTACATAGGCTAACTTTATTTATGCTCATCGGACTCCGGTTTTTGTTTGAATTTTATGTTAATTGACTACTAACGGTAGCACAGTACAAGCACCGCGCGTAAATTATAAATAAGCAGCAAAGTTTGTCACTGTTTACGCATTTTACCGGAGCTACACAAAATGTGAAATACAAGCACGCAAGCTGGAAAAAAACTCCCAGAAAGATGCATGCGCCACACATTACTTACGATAAACAGTATGAGCCAAAATAAACCCAAACAACTACCAACTAACCGAACTAGCTAGGCACGCCCACGCCCACCCGTTTTCTAGCCCAATGACCTTGACCTTTGGACCAGTAATCGTAGCCACACAAGGATGCCTCGACGTCGCCGACTATAGTGCGACATCATCTTCAGTGCTTCAGACTGCAGATACATACAGACAGGCGTATCCTACCACTGTGCCTCAGATCCACTACGTGGGCCAGTGGCGTTTCCACGGAGGCCAGAGACCATACCGCCAGATTCTGGCTGGCCAGTAGGTTGGCCCCACACTTCACTTTTGATAAATGCGGAGGCACATCTGATATGCAATCTACTGAACTCAGATTATCGACAAATGTGCAGTGTGCAAAGCAGCCGTATCCAGACAGGAACAGAGGCGGCTAAGCCCCCCTCTCTGGAAAATTGACAGCGGTCCCCTAGTCAAATAATATAGCTTCTGGGCCTGGCGTTGAAGCAGCTGTCTCAGCCGCCTCTAGACAATTCTCAGACCCAGACACCACATTTTGCTGGGCCCAAACTGCCTCACATTTACTCAGTGTCGAAAACGCCAATGCCCTAAGCGTCGGTAACAAATGAGTGAACCAAACAAAAGTAGTCTAGTTTAGTTATTTCTAAGTCTTACATGACGGGGAACCTATGGAATGGCTAATGGCTATATTTTCAGATGGAGACCATGTACCCGCACACTCTGCATTGTCACTTGGCATGCGAATTAACCCATATTTGCAAGAAATTGTCTTAAAGACCGTGCATGGGGTAAACTTCATCTGGGGGTCAACTGGAAGGGCCGGTCTTTTAAATGCATGGCGGCGTGGTGTCAGAACGCCACGCATGCCGACGAGTAACGAATCCGCTGCGTACGATGAAGAGAGTTAGAGACGTCAGTAACGGCGTTCCATCGCGCTTGAGGCATCGTGTACAGGACGGTCGGTACAGGATGCGAACGAACGTGGGCTCCGTGAAGGCGCCGGTGGCGGCCGCGGTCCGCGCCGTGCCAGCACCCGCCCGTCGGTCGGTCGGTCGCTTCGACGGTCAGCAGGGGTGACGGACGGACGCACACTAATCCTCACCGCGCGCCGCAAAATTATGTAGCGTTGACGTCGTCGGTCGGGCGTAGTCCTGAACGCGAGTTGAACGTCGAATGGCGACGACGACCCGGTCGGTGCAGATCTGGCGGACAGCGGTGTCATCTCTCGACCGCGTCCCAGTCCGCGACGCCTGCTGACAACGATGTTCTCTTCGACGCCGCTGACGTACGTGAGTTGCTGCCGGCGGGAGCTACGCTCAACGTCGAGCATGGCGTGGTCGCTTGAAGCGCGCTCATTGTCATCATCATCATCATCATCCTCGTCATCGGTTCATGTCGCTGTCGCTGCCGACTCTGAGCAACGATGACGTCGGAACGCATCGACATTCGAGAGTCAGTTGTTATTCGAATCTCGTGTCTGTACCGCGGGTTCAAGCCACATCAAAAGTTTGAACCAGACCAGACCCGACCCGACCCGACTTGGAGGCATTTGATCCGGTGATCCAACATCATCCGGTCGCTGAACGTTCCGAAACACAGTAGCATGGACGTTTGGTAAGCACTCTGTGGGGTCCCTGCGCACGAACTCGTGACCCGTACTGACCCAGCCTAAATAACTGGCCCAGAAACACGTCCTGGTTCTAACATTGCTGCACTGTCTAGCTGTCTCTTCGGGTGTCTGTCTGACAACGCAGCAGCACGATATCGAGTCTGTCTTCAGGCCAGTTCACTAACGAAAGTATAGGTAACGCCTGCTGCAGGTATGGGCTGCATTTGTCAAATTTTAACAGCGGGTCAAAATTCCATGCAGACAGACAACGAGCACGGTTTTGAGATAGCCGGGACGTCACTGTTAACTAGTTGCGTGGTTAAATTCGACTCCAGTGCATTGTATATCAGTGCCGTGTTTAGAGCGAAGCAGCACACTCAGTTGCGGCCGGGGGGGGGGGG
>Ga0049107_10000137_pt1 | contig 18232 bp, 7 predicted proteins | sample WorMetilPIANOSA1_FD_61187 | JGI IMG/M metagenome (GOLD analysis project Ga0049107, IMG submission 61187) | Marine gutless worms symbiont microbial communities from Max Planck institute for Marine Microbiology, Germany - Olavius ilvae PIANOSA.1 | ecosystem: Host-associated > Annelida > Digestive...
GTGATCTACAACTCTGCTTTGTACAATTGAAAACTCTCTCCCTGTGTGCGAAATATTCGTGACCTTGAAAGCCGGTTGGGGGTCAGTCAAGATCATCGTACATTATACCAATAGATCCGTCAGCCAAGATTTGCTATTAATGTTCCAAAATAACCATCGGCCTATCTAGCACCGTTTCCGAGACAAACGGCGATATCCGTCTTAAATCCATCGAAAACTGCAAAGTTTCTCACCCCAATGCATTTAACGCCCCCGCTGAAGGCGTTGCCCGTGGTATTGTGTATCGGCGTAGTGGTCCGAAGAAACTGTATTTATGGGGCTATCACATGGCCCAAAACGTTTCTTATAGGTTTATCCGATTTGATACAATACCGGAGTGTGATAGGCAGCCTGCCACCTTGGCGTAGTTATTACCGCGGTTACTGCGTCGCGCAGGTAACACGAAGCTCACCTGATGCTGACAAATCTGCGCGATTGTTTCGGCCATTAGTCTAGATCACCCAACATAGTACCGTTCCATATGTTAGGTATAGTTTCCTATTGTTCTATAATATGTTTGTCGTTAAGTCGAGACGGTTTTATGATATTCGACTTCAAAAAATGTCGTGAGCTTAAAATCGGGGTCAGAGGTGAATCAGGGTCAACGAAAGTGTTGTCATTCGATAGATCGTGTATGGTTTCCTATTAGTTTTCTTCAGTAATTTTGTCCCGTTTTCGAGATATTCGAAGTTACAAGTCTGTTAGCCAGAGATTTTCAGCGAGGACACGCAACTTGTTGGCACGTTTTCGGTAGAGGCTCTTCTGATCTACAACCCTGCTTTGTACAATTGAAAATTCTCCCCATGTGGGCGAGATATTCGTGACCTTGAAACCCGGTTTGTGCGTCAGTCACGGTCATCGTACATTATACCAATAGATCCGTCAGCTAAGATTTCCTATTAATGTTCCAAAATAACGATCGGCCTATCTAGGACCGTTTCGGAGATAAACGGCGACATCCGTCTTACATCCATCGAAATCAGGAAAGTTTCTCACCCCAATGTATTTAATGCCCCCGCAGAAGGCGTTGCCCGTGGTATTGTGTTTCGGCGTAGGGGTTCGAAGAAACTGTATTTATGGGGCTGTCAGATGGTCCAAAAAGGTTTCTTATAGGTGTATCGGATTTGATACAATACCGGAGTGTGACAGGCAGCCTGCCACCTTGCCGAAGTTATTACCGTGGTTACTGCGTAGCGCAGGTAACACGAAGCTCACCTGATGCTGACAAACCTCCGCGATGGTTTTGGCCAGTCGTCTAGGTCACTCAACATAGTACCATTCCATATGTTAGGTATAGTTTCTTATTGTGCAATAATATCTTTGTCGTTAAGTCGAGCCAGTTTTATGATATTCGACTTCCAAAAAATGTCGTGAGCTTAAATTCGGAGTCAGAGGTGAATGAGGGTCATCCAAAGTGTTGTTATTCGATAGATAGTGGATGGATTCCTATTAGTTTTCTTCAGTAATTTTGTCCCGTTTTCGAGATATTCGACTAGTAAATAACCCGTGACCCTGAAACGTGGCTTCGGAGTCACTCAAGGTCACTGGAAATATCACCCGTCGATAGAACCCATACGACTTCCTATTGTCGTTCTATAGTAAATATTGCTCTATCTCGTGTCGTTTCTGAGATATTCAATGTCGAACTATGTCGTCAGATTCAAATAGGGGTCAGAGGTCACTCAAGGTCATCGAAAGTGTTCTCATTCGATAGATCGTGTATTTTTTTCGTATTAGTGTTCTGTAGTAACTTTGTCGCTAAAACGCGCCGTTTTCACATATTCGACTTGTAAGTAAGTATGCCGTGACCTTGAAACCCGGGTTCGGGGTCACTGAAGGTCATTGGAAATAACACCCGTAGAGAGAGCCCATGCGATTTCCTGTTGTCGTTCAATAGTAACCATGGCTGTATCTCGGGTCGTTTCTGACATAGTCAACGTCGAAAAAAGTCGTGAGCTTGAAATCGGGGTCAGAAGTCAATGAAGGGCAAGGAAAGTATTTTCTTTCGACAGGTCGTTTATGGTTTCCTATGAGTGTTCTTCAGTAACTTTGTCCCTAAAACGCGCCGTTTTGGAGATATTCAACTTGTAATTATTCCGTGACCTTGACACCCGGGTTCGGAGGTCACTCAAAGTCATTGGAAATATCACCCGTCGATACAGCGCATACGACTTCCTATTGACGTTCAATAGTAGCTATATCTCTATCTCGTGTGATTTCTGAGATATTCAATGTCCAAAAATATCGTGATCTTGAAATCGAGGTCAGAGGTCATTGAAGGTCATCGAACGTGTTGTCATTCGACAGATCGTGTATCGTTTCGTATTAACATTCTTCAATAACTTAGTCCCTAAAAAGCGCCTTTTTGAGATATTCGACCTGTAAGTATCTCTTGACCTTTAAAGCCGGGTTGGGGTCACGCAAGCCAAATTCGTCCTCCTACGCCTCAATGCATGTTGTTGAATTAGTCTCGACGTACGCGACGAACAGACCGACAGACGTTATGCATCACCATCGCCTAATGCCCCAAGACTATTCGGGGCAGGGGCGTAGGCACTATGAAATTGACTTCGAACGCAAACTGAACCTGCTCAACAAATTAGGACCTGAAAAAAAGACAAAATTTATAGTCTACATTACTTTCGCAGCATAAACATACGTGTACAGCTACACATGCATTTTCAAATGCATTTTTCGAGTACAGCTGTATAAACATGCACAATGAAATGCTGTACAACGTAGGTTAAGAATCCGGGCGTTCTGTTAGTGGTAGTTATTCTGTTTAACATGTACTAATGAACAAAGAAGAAAAAAGTCGCTTCGCATTCTTACTTACATAATTCTTGACAGGTGAACTTCATTACACGTGCTCTTTCGATCAATACCATTCGACAATTTTGGATAATTTGACAACAAAGTTCTCCAACGCCTTGCCGCACACACGGTATATGAATCTTTTATACTCATGCAGACAACTTTGTAGGTCGAAAGAATAAGATAAAATGCTGCTGTTATCTTTCGTTCTACAAACGTTGGCCTGCTGATAACGCCACATGCTACTGTTTATGACACATTCTATATAACGTCCTGTCGCCCGACATATTCTACTCATAACCTAAGTATTCGAATCTAGCTAGTTAGTCTTTATAACTATATACTGGACGTCTTCATAGACGCCCAACAGAACAGTTGCGAATTTAGAACGGGGAGGACAAGGTGCCGTAGGTGCGGAGTTTGACGGCTATAGACGCCACGATCGAATAGCTCTAAGGCTGAGGGGTGTCAGGCATGCGGAGGGGTGTACTCCTCTCCACTGGCAGATGTGTCTGGATAAAGAGTGATGACGCCTCCCTGAAAATGTGCGATTCTGCATCTTTAAATGTTGACTTTTGGAGCATTATGGGCAGCTGCCGGATTTCCTCTTTAGCTATTTTATTTATTTGCATAAGCGTCAGCAGGTAGTCAGATAGTACTGAAAAACTGTCTAATAGGATTACAAAGCAAAGGTAACACGTGAATGTGTAGCATATTGTTTTGAAATTGACGGAAACATCGCACGATATTTAGACTGCTCACTAGCGAAGCTGCGAAGTAATGTACTCAAATCGACACTGTCTGTTTGTTTGTGGGTTTGCATTACCTTTACAACGACAATAAGAAATTGCGTCTATACTTCCTCACAAAACTGGGTGTATATGTAAAGCTAGTATCCATCTCTAGCATATTAAATTTCGCCACTCTGGCACACGACAAGGGGTCTACGTGATGGACGAAACGTTTTCGATGCGCCTTACTACAGTCAGCGCACCGTGTTTGTGTCGCTCGTGATTGGTTTGTAATCTGTGTTGTAAAAAGTGTGTCTTTCGTAATTTGCAAAACAGTGACTATTTTCTCAAGCAGCAGAACAGACGGACGGCTGACGACCAATAGTTTACGGCATTACAACTGACATTTGTGTTGTTTGTAAAAGTCAAACTGAGCTGTCAACAGTTAGATCAACCGAATACGTAGGTCGACGTTCTTCCGTTCCTCAGAGCCGATTGAGACGAGAAGTTTAAGTTCTCCAGCACCAGTGTAGTCGATTAGCCAAGTCGTTCGCATTATCTCGGTCGTTCAACGCACACAAAGACCACTGCCGTCTCGTAATGCCAGGAGCCATCTGTACGATACAGTCTGTCGCTCCCGGTTGTCAGAGCCTGTTTACAAAACTACGAAACAGGTCATGAACAGGTCGTTGTACCGGCGAAGGGACACTGTAGACACAGACACCGTTTCCACATTCGCCCTACCTGCTGCTGTGGTGCCGTGCCCGTTGGTGAAGAGCATAATCAGACCAACACTGCATAACACGCACGTCCGTCTCATCAGCCTAATGATATTGCGAACCGATGACTGTGCACAGGAGTAAAACTACCATTAAAACACAGCCGTCTAATCGGTAATAACAACTCTGATGTAATGTGCTGCGATGATGCTACATTAACTTTTTACAAAGTCCGGCGGTTAGGCCAGACGAGTCTACATATGACAAACGACAAACATAAAAAGACAGACAGAAATCACTGAACATTCAAAGCATTAGGCACAATCTCTGCTGTCCACTGCTACCATTACTTTGGGATAAAACTGTTTCTCGTCAGCTGTGCTCTGGGTAGTCGACGAGTAGACGAGAAATGCGCAATGTTTAGGAATTTACGGATATGTTTCCACTACTGCTAGAAGTTACGGAATTTTCCCGCAAGCAACCTTCGCCACCTCGTCGTCGAGCGAGACGGATAGAAGCAATCCGCTTTGACAGCAGAGTTTCTAAGACATCTGACAATATAAAAATCACATAAACGAGAAAGGAACAGCACAAACTAACGAAATTGGGTCAACTGAACTAATATACTTCAGTGTGTTAATGAAAAAGACTGCCAAGAGTGTAACAACCCATGACGAAAGGTAACAGCAAGAATTATCACACACATAATGGATCTGGCCATTTTGTTCCTAAGCCTAAAAGTAAATCGATTACACATTGACTACGCTGACCATCCCTTTTAGAAACTAGAGCCAGTGCCTAGTCAATTACACGGTACGATGGCCAGCCGATTGTAAGCGGTTCGGAAAGGTCTTGCCCATTACTTGCGCTACCTGTTTTAATTAATAGATCGCACGGCATTTGTATATGTTGTTGCGACTCTCAGTGGACATCGAGCGACGTCAGACAGGGGGCGTGTGGCACATCCACAGACTGATGGACTCTACTGGCATTTCGTCAGATAACAACAGGGACGGACCGGGTTTCAAAAACTAAAGAATGAAAAAGATCACAGACAGACGTAAACACTGCGCACTGGCTCTAGTAACACGCACGCACAAATATAAGGCCATACGTCGACACGCTCCAGGGTCGGGGAGGAGGATGGCAAAACTTTAATAAGGTTGACATCGTCAACACCTTCACCGTCAGACGCGATTTGGTGAAAAGAAGTGCATGCATTTTCAATTTATCGTGGTAATAGACACCGGCCGCAAGCCCGCGCCTGTAAACTCACAGACAGAACCGATAACAAAACACTGCACCGCTCAGGATAGCTGCCTGCAGTACGGCAGGCACAATATGCCCCAGTCTCACCAGTGACCTTCACGTTTGTGATTTGGACCTTGAAAACGGTGTCTGAGTCACTTATAACTTGGACTACCTCTCTGCCATATTTCAGTTTTGCAATACCTCTCCGTTCACGACTAAAGCCCAATGTACGGGACAAATAGACAAATAGTTAGACAGACAAACGTCAGGCGTATGACAGACGGTATAAGACATGGTTGTGTAATGCCCTCTACCCAAGGGCAGGGGCATTACAATATGCAGATTACAGCCATATTCATATTGCTTTCTGTTGTGGTTCACGCGCAACCTTTAAACCCAATTTATGAAAATTAATTTAGTATTTTCGGCATAATGCTGCTAACATACACAGTAATTAACTATGAGAATTATAGCAGTCGAAAACATAACATATTTGACGGCGGTTATGTATAATAATAAAGCTGTAGACGTGCGGGCACAACGATATGCCGCGCCCCACTATTTCCTCTGTGGGCGCCGAAGAGCTGAGGGCCACCGGACAGACAGCAACGTAGTTTCCCATGCCGATACTTTCCCACCTTAACCGTTGCAGTGCCTAACGCCTTAAACTGTTGTGTTTAAAGGCTCATAGTGGCCTTGTCGTTTAACCTCTGGGTGTTAAACGTATTGTCCGACTTACGTTTGACGTAGGCTACCACTGTGCTAATTTTCGTCCTCTTACGCCATTGTCTTCTCGACATAGAACGCGCGTACGTGACTGACAGACGTGAGACAAAAGCATCACTTGAGGCCCCGCTTATTATGGTCGGTGAAATAATTAGAAATTTACCGAAACTTCTAAAAGATTCGAAAGTAAATTTTGGTGAGTGACGATCCTCGCCAATGGTCTGAAAGTTGGCTTTGTCTCATTGTCGCCGAGTCTTCGATAACTTCCACAAGTTGAGAATCTCACTGCTTTAGAAAGGTATAAGGGGCATCAAGTGATGATGCGCGTCTGACATCAGACGTCTGTCTGTCCGTCGCGTACATGGGCCTAAAGTCATGAACAAAGAGACATATTAAGACTAAAATTTGCATACAGATAGCCCAAGTCACACGTGACTCGGACACTACTTTCAAGGTCAAATAGTCAGAGGTCAATTGGCAGTGTCCGGGGACAATAATGTATGACTCCCATATGAGTTACAAATGACATTATATAGCCTAGTAAGTATGGCTCTCTCTCGTATCGGTTCTGACATTTTCAATTTCGAGAACAGCCAAAAATTTCAATTCGTCTTCACACGTCAATCAAGGTCTGCGAAAACGATCCGGTTTGCTCCGAAATATACAACCTTCTCTTATTGTTGGATATTAACGAAATCTTTCAGTCTCTCCATATATTCAGTCTTGCAGCCGACGGGCTTCATCTTGCATTTGGCAATCGGGGATGAGGTCCAAAAAACTAGAACGATTGGGTTATCAGGTCTTCGAAAAGGTTTGCAGATAGGTGAGGCGTTTACATAATACCAGCGAGTCACAGACAGACACACGGCAATGGCGCGCTACTGATATACGCGTCGTGCAATAATGATAACAAAAAGTTACGAAATTATAAGTCTTCGGCTACAGGTTTGTGGAGATCATACGATCGGCAACCTATAGCTACCAATTTTTGTTCTATAACGCATAATGTGAAACAGCGTTGCGCAATCATGACACATTGGTGACGTGCGGATGCAGGAACCGTTGCAGACGACAAAACCTTAAATGTGAGGCGTGACGATTACTGTATAGCTAAGACTGCCAAACTCGAGGCTTTTTGTCGCAAAGAATACGTCAAGAGATAATATACTAATCAGTGAATTTAATGACTTCGTGACACGACGGTAAGTATATAGACGAGAAATTTGTCTCGGTTTCCGACATTTGTCCTCGACCTGTCCTCGGTCTTGCGTCACAAAAATTGGTTTCCAATGCAGAAACACTCACTCCGTGCGGGTGCAACAATATGTTCCTGTCCGTGTAAGTTGACCTGTGACCTTTTGACTTATGAAGGTGTGGTCTCCCATTCACTCCACCTGTTACGTCGGTTACCTCGATGCCGATTTCAGTCCTGGGCCTCTCTCCTCTCGACCTAGGCCCAAGTTGCGCGACAGACAGACAGACAGACAGACAGACGTCTGACGTCCGTCTAGCATCATCACATTACCTAACAGCGTGACTTAAGAATGTTGTTTGTGTCCATTTCGTTGTTAAGCGAATGCAAATATGTGCATATTCAGTCAAAATAATTACCTTGACAGGCGGTGTTTTGCGTGACATGTAATTAGAAGTTGAAATCTATTTCGATATTTAGTTTTCAAATAACGAAATGTCATATTTGATGTGTCATTTTTACACACAGAGGAGTAATAATATCTGGGAATTTCCCTTACAACATGATGTGTCAATTGAAGAAATCTGTCGAGAAAAAGGGAGTTTTGGATTCCTGATATTCTAAAGATCCAAACAACACACCCAACACCGAAACATGCGTTTTGGTGAATTCGGTAAACATTAACCCTTCTCGATGTAGGCTGTAGACGCGTTCAATGAAACAAAATATAAACAAGAAGCTCACCCGATGCTGACTAACCAGCGCAACGCGTTTACACCAAGTATGTTTACCTATTAGTGTTCTATGGAAACTTTGTGCCTAAATGCACCGTTTTTTGATATAACTGATTACAGAAATGCCGTGACCTTACAAACTGGGTTACGGGTTCGTCAAGGTCATTGGAAAAATCAGCCGACGATAGAGGGAATAGGACATCCTATTTATGTTCCATAGTAACTATGGCTCTGTCTCGTGTCGTTTCTGAGAGATTGAAAGATGAAATATCTTGTGACCTTCAAATCGCTGTCAAAGGACATTCAACGTCAGCGACAGTGTTATTATTCGATGGATAGTGTATGGTTTCCTATTACTTTTCTTCAGTGACATTGTCCCTAAAATCCACCGTTTTGGAGATATTCAACATCTAATTATCTCGTGACATCGAAACCCAGTGTTTTGGTGAATAAAGGTATTCGAAAATTATACCACTAGATCCTGCACGCACGTCTTCCAATTAACATTCAGTAATAACATTCGGCATATCTCGGACTGTTTCCAAGATACACGGCGATAACGCTCGGAAAACGCCTATTTTTCAAATCCCGTGCCTATTTAACGCCCCAATGAAGGCGTACACCTTAGAATTTCGTATCGGCGTAGGGAGTCCCGAATGCTTCTATGAAGTATTTTATGCACATGGTGCAAAAAATTTAAAGACATCTTTATTCATTTTCATTCACTACCGTCTGTGTCAGACAGCCAGGCAGAGAGACGGACAGACAGGTTTCCGTAGATAATACGTTCTATGGTTCGCGTCGCCCGTAAAAAGCAAGGGAGGTGACAACTTGAGTCGAATTCCCGCCCCACCCCCTTTTGCGGCGGGCACCATATTCTCTACGTTGGGTGGTATTGTTGACATAAGGCAATACCGATGATGAATTAGCAGCGTTTGCTGCGAAACAGTAGAGCGACCTGTAGCCTGAACGAGCTTACATCCCATCTATCAGCGTCTCCTACAGTAAGAATTAATTACCGGCCGGCCGCCAACGAATACCGACGTTGTTGCAGCGGCTGACGAGAGTAATGCCGTAGCACCGCCCAAGGACATTCCCACGGCGCTATCAGAACAACGACTGGCATTCATCCGCATTATCAATCTGTGACTCGGAAAGCCGCCGCCGCGGACCCAGCCGCGCCCAGTTCACTCAGAAAGTTGCTAGGCGTATAGTGAGTAAGACAGAGTGTTTCATCGACTAACACACCAACTCCATAGTAAAACACTCAACACACATACAGTGTAGTCTGGAGGACTGTGTAGTTTTGTCGCATATTTGCGTTCCATACATGGACTTTCACGAGACTTACAGTGGACGTCGGTGGACACACCTACACAGACTTGTCTTTATCAACAGTGCCTTAGAGCCTATTAGTCTCAACTGATTACCTGCGCGTAAGAGCGGTACATGCTACAGCAACGTGTCAGGATGGTTGTCTGGGTGGCTGTGTGTCACACTCCGGTATTACATCAACACGGCTACAAGTATCTGAAAACCTTTTAGACCATCTGAAAGACACATCATTATACTTTCTTGAGATCCCTGCGCGGATATACAATTCTACGGGGAACCCCTTCACCTGTGGCCTTAAATACACGAGATATTGGATAATTCGCGATTTCCGACGGAAATCACACTTTTTCTGGGAACCATTGCTAGATAGGCCTATGGTTACAATGGAAGGTTAATAGGAACTCGAGGGTGCCGGATGTACTGCAGTGGTATAATTTTCGATGATCTTGATTGACGTCAGACGCCTATTTCATGCTCACGAATATTTTTCGAGATTTAAAATTTCAGAAACAATACGAGATGGAGGCACATCGCCTACCAACAAAAATATAGCAACAGTATCTCCGGGTCAACAGGTTCCGACGTAAACCGCGTTAGCTGACTGACGCGCCAACACGGCCGCAAGTGAAGAGGTACTATCATGTTCGTCAATGTTAAATTTACACAGATGAAACCTGCACATTCTGCACCTTTTTATTTTTCGCGTCGTCAAACCGAAATTGCCAACGAGGACGCAGTTACCCTTCGTTGGGTTAGTCGCTGTAAATTTAGCTGATTACTGTCTGCGTAATTGGGAGTTTAGCGAAGGCTGTCTGCTTCAGCAAATTCCGTGACATAAAACACTTACCGTCCACCGCAACCTTGCTCGCTATACATGTAGGCCTACACACTGAGCGGAAACGAGCAACTTACTTAACGCCAACATCATTCATCAAAATAAACGTACGTGTCCTTATGTATCTGTAGGCCTATCATGCGTGTACACTGACGTTAGACAGTTTCTATTTAGTTACGTTATAAATAGGTCAACAACAGTCTCTTATCTGCTACATCCGTCGTACAAAGTTCGCGGTATATTGGATCATAATGACTTATACGAGACTGTTTCGTGGCCACAACAGTACACTAAGCCACCAGGCTATTTATGTTATCACTTATAAGTCAAACAACAGGGAGAACAACGTAAAGACTGAATTCTTTGTGAAACGAATAGCGGCGACAGCAGTGGTTCCGCAAAAAGAATATCTCTTTATGCGGAGCCACTGCTGTCGCCGATATTCATTGACTTCTTCCGGCCGTTAACGTATGCCTTCGGAGAAACAAAATCAGGTTGCCTGTGTAGCGAATGTAAGATACGCCAACCTGGTATAGCTGTAATCGTAGCTGTATACAAGGAAGTTGATCACTCATGTGCCGAGCGTGACACGTACCGAAAGTGATCTACTACGTTTGGACTGTAGTATTTTGTCTCGTTTGAAAACATATAACATTAGAATATTCACCAACAGGAGAAGAAGACAAGCGACCAAATGTCTGACACCTGTTTATCTGGGTCAAGACTTAAACTCGGCCCGTCCCAGACCGGCCGGGAGGCCGACCGCGCAGCGTCAGAGGGCCGCCTTTGAAGTAATGACCATCGACGTCAATGCTACCAGCAAGCGTAGCAAGGTGCTATTTGACGTTAAAATTAACGTACAGTTGTATATCTGTGAAAACTCAAAACGTTCATGTGGCATATTGGCTATAATATGTGAAATTTATATGGCTTAATGTCTGTTTCGCGTCATCCGACGTCATCATACGCCACCGTCGTCCGCCGACTTCGTAGTCCGCGGTCCTCGTCGTCTTCATTTCATGTAAGATACCGAAAATGAAACAACACTATTTTACGTGCATTTTCTCGTAAAATAGACATTACGGTGTGACAAGCGCGGCTGGCTAACAATATTACGTGATACATTCTGCAGTTTAAATTACCATATAAATATTCATAGAGTATGTATAATTATTCGAATTAATTTACATTTGTAATTCTCTTGAATTTAATTACAGTCTTACTGTCATTTTTTATTTACTATTAATGTCATACGTAGGTAGTCGATAATTGATAAGCATTAATTACAGTCAATCAAGTAACATTTGTCATATGGAGAAGGATAATTCCATTACTTATTGTTGATAAGGCTAAATGTGCAGATGAGTTTTGCATTTCACTTACGGCGGTATGCCTAGTTGGCATGTTTTGTTGGTGCAGCATTACGCGGTCACCGTAGCTGGCTTTCCACATCTTCCTGCCCTGAACGGATTTCGGGCCTGGCCGGGACGTTTTTAGGACTAGTGGGTCGAGGAGGGCCGTGCCGGCCCGACGTAACGCTTAACACTTTATCTGTACTATTTCTAGGAAATTAGACAAAATAGAAGTAATAATTTCGAGTAATTGGCGCATCGTTCCAGGTCAAAGACGCCATATGCTTCGATTAGTCGTTTGACTAGGGTATTGAAAATATCACCCTTTTCAAGTTGACACGTATGCAAACTATAAACAGAGCTTGCGAATTTCATGTACGTTCCTTGAAATCTTTTTAGTAGCAGAGTACACAAATAAAGTCAAAAATTAACAAGATCCACAAAATTATTTTTCAAACGGGCCAAAGAAAAAAAACAACATGTTTGGCTCAGTAATAGGTATTACGGAACGTAGATTACGAAACCGTTTGTTATATAATTATAATTGATGTAAGAGATAGTACAAATCTACTTCACAGGCTTTACGGACAACTCGCCGACAGACCAACTCGCCGACAATTAAACAAGCCAAAACACCAAATCGCCGAAATTGAAATTGTCACGACAATCGCTCTAAGAATTTTTGGAAAGATTGACGCGGATTTTTGGTAATAATGCCAAAGAAAATTGGGAACTCGCTGCATGTGCGACTACTGTCAGTAGACACAGCAGCACGGACATACAGATGGAACGGCAAAACTGAGGCGAGTGCCGAAGGCACGAGAATTGACGCGCTCCATGCGCCGATCCCCTCGCAACCGACTAGCGGGTCTGGAGGAGCGTCGTAAGCTCCCCCAGCGGGGTGTGGGGCAGAGCCCCCAGCCGATATCGAATTTTGTACATTATATTTCCCATTTCATGCATTCTGGAACATAGATATTCAGATTCAGTATCACGCACGAAAGAGCTCAAACATCATTCAAAACCTGTCTACGCAAACGGCAGATTTAGATTAATGGATTATTAATATATTAGTTGTAGACTGCTGTTACTTTTTATTGGCAATATTGCTTGGCGTCTCTAAGAGTTCTGAGGAATAAGTTTATCGCTTACAGTCTGCGATGGTGACGGATGGGCGGACGGACAGACAGACGGAGGGACGGACACAACCTGACTGCAAAGACCGCTCTACGCATAGCGTCGCGCGGTAAAATGTACAAGTACAACTAAGGTATCCCAAGCTGTTCCTTTGATTTATCGTCATATACTTTCGCTGTGACCTACCGGGTGCTTTGCAGGAGAACATGTATGTCGTGAGATTCCGTCATCTAGTTTTAAGACAGCAGATCGAAATACAAGATGCGTCAATGAGTTTCGTCTACTGCACTATCGTCGCTTGTCAGCTGAGCTCCGTTCAATTTTGCAACTTTTGCCGTACCTGACACTGCCGATTGTGAATTTATTCTCGCTTGCCGGAGTCTTATAAGCATGGGCTGCTCTAGGAAATCTGCACCAGGGGCAGGGCGGCGTCAGGAGGCGGTAAAGGGGAGGGAAGTAGACACGAGCGCCGTAGGCCCGAGCCAGGCAAACGAAGCGGGGAAGGTGGCGAGGGGGAGGGGTGGGGAGGGAATGTCCCCCTCCCCAATGCGTGAGGGGTATGGGGTGTGCGGTGTGCGCCCTCTGGAGATAACATTTGACTTTTGATTTCAAATTGGCGTATTTTTATGGATTTTGTGAGTATCACGTGACAGCTTAACACAACGTGTCTTGCAGACTTGACTTGCAAACGGTCCAAAGGTGTATTAAAATAGAACCACTACATCGTTATGACCGTGCAATGACTTGCATGCACGCATACAAACCGTACAAAGGCAATGTATCAAAGTTCCTGATCTGATGAGCACATTAGTTTGCACTGCATTTTCGGTCACTCATACTACACTAACGTACCATACACCCTCCACACTGCCATCATGCAATGCACCAGTTCTTATCAGAAACTGCAAAATAATGAGGCGGACACTATGCTACGCGCCTACAAGTTACAACTTACAACCCACGGTGATGGGTTATAGGATGGTGTACATGCGCGTGGGGCACCACAAGGTCGTTAATCTGATGACTGGTGGGGGGGGGGGGAGGTGATCATATCTAGGGCACGAGAGGTCACAACGTCGTCTTTTCGTCTGCTAATTAAATATATCATCAACGTAAGTATAACAGTTGTCTGTTCTGTCTTCAATTAGTACTTCATTCAAAAATATTAACAACTAAAAGTAACAGCAAAAGAGTAAAAGTAACACGAAAATACGGCCGGTTAGCTAACGGGGGGTCATCTGAGAAACGGCCGACAAAACGGAGAGACAGGAATGGCCATACATATAAGACAAGAAGTCCGTTTGGTCGGCGTTGGGTCTTTTATTAGTTGTTTACCTTAAATAGGTTTTGAGATTTTCGCATAGGTATACTACGACCTTCAAAACGGGGATAAGAGTCCGTGAAGGTCATTGTAAATGTCATGATTCTATATAGACGTTCAATAACAAGAATCAGCCTATATACTCCCCATTCCGACCTAAAAGGCGATTTCGGTCGAAAATGAGGAATTTCACCCAGGCCCGTATATTTTGCGCCTCACGGAAGGGGTTGCCCTTGGAATTGGATATCGCAGCCGGGGATAAAAAAACTAGAGTGATGGGGCTACGGGCAGAGAAAGAATTTCGACGACATTTTCAGCCGTGCGGACAGAATACACCAATGACGTGAGAGATGGACGTACACACACCGGTCGACAGCAGCGCGCGTATGCATAGCGTCACGCGGAAAAACAGTTAAACGTATGTCGTATAGTGACTGGGGACTATTTTCACGTTCGTTGCATGCTGTTATAAAAATCATATTTGCATAACTAGTCTTGTTACACAGAATACACTATAATGCGCAATTTCAAGAGCTAAATTTTATTTCATTTTTCAGGGGAGGGGGACTGCCCCTCCCCAGACCCCACTACACTTGCGAGGGGGACACCCCCTCCCGAGATCCACGCCCTCGTGGCCTTCGGCCACTCGCCACACCGCCGTCTTTGTAGATATTTCGGATCCGCCACTGAGTCAGACAGACGTCAGACAGAGATACGTCAGACACCATTATAGGTTAATGCCCCCCGTCTAGGAGGCGGGGCATAATAACGTGTCCTGCTGACTTAGAAGTGAAAGTAGAAGTGAGAGACGAAATAACGGAATGGTCAGTATCACCGTCGACTTTACGTTATTCAGAGGCTCTGTTGTTGCATCAATGATAAAAGATTGTCACAGATTTCATTTCCGAATTTTCAGGCACGGGTTTCTGATCTCAAAGAATGTACCGGTAGACACGGAATATTATCCCCTGCTCGCAAAGACGAAACGTAAATATATAAATTTCTGCTATTTGATTTGTCGTCGAGTTGTCCACTTACCATTCACAGGCTCACACGTAGTACGTGTTAACTCCAGTGTAAAAAAGTTAACCACAACACAAATATCACTGCACTTCTGGACTTGTACGGCCTACAATACGGACATCAGTGAATGTAATCGGACATCTTGAACTGCTATTAAGGAGATGGATAAGCTTAATGCCGAATGATTTATAAACACTTAGTAGGCCTAATGAAAAAGGCGCAATGAGAGACACAAACGCATCGCGCAGACTCCAATAAGTCGGACACGAAAACTTTCAAATAGCAACTGACCCCCTTCCCGGGAGCGCGGGTCGGTCAACATTTAATCCTCTGCACTGTCACAACCTTTACATAAGAACTCAGTTCAGCGAACATAGACGGAAGAATTCCCGAGATATCGTGCTTACAGACTCACAAACAAACACGAAGGTGCAGTCACACACACACAAATACACACGCAAGACCTATTACAGTACACGACCTCGCTAAACTTATCGCAATGTGTAACAAACTTTAGCACTCACCACACAAAAGTCTAACGTCACTGTCAGATCGTTGGCCTCCAGACAGTTGATAAGCGGTCGTACGGAAGTCGAATCGCAATCGAATAGCAGTAATAACTACTACCGAACGCGATAACAGTCTGTAGTACACGATGAAGTTGTGCGTATAACTCACACACGCACTCGTCAAAAACAGCAGTCAATCGCGTAGACTAGTTAGACCGGCAAACACGCAGTTTACATCTTGAAAGAAAACAAGAAAAAAAGGGGCTACACGAAACGACGTCTGCGACACTGTGAACGGACCGACACGTCAATAGCTAGTGTTGGAATGCAGGGCGTGTCACTACTTCGTCTCGGCCGCCCGAGAGATGCTGGCTAGATGCAGAACACGCAGACCACCAGCAGCAGGACCAACAGCAACGTGCCAAGGACACTGGCTAATGAGACAATTCCCATACGGCCATAGCCGGCGGTTGCCTATATGCTGTGTATGCTGAAGTATACTCTGTTTTCATGTGTGTATTACGACGGCGTCTAACTGCAACAAACACGTCGATTGCTTTGTTCTATATGCTGTTTTCAGTTCACACAGAACCGGGGAATATATAAAGAACAAGAGAAAACTGCATGAGCGCCAAACAGGCTGAACACTATACGCACCCCATGTTCCAACAAGGGGGTATGGCGAGCACTGTAAGCTCCCGCAGTCAGTGGCGGATACATGAGTTCTGGAAAGGGGTCTGACGAGTGGGCGAAGACGAAGAGTGGGTTGGAGAGGGAGGGGTGTCTCCTAACTGCGGTGGGTTCTGGGGAGGGGCTGTCCTCCTTCCTACTAAACTTGAGAAATTTGGGTGCACAAATTACGCATTTTAGTGTCTTCTCAGTAGCACTCCTACTTACGCTAATATGATGTCTACAGGCTAACAGAATACAACGAACGTGAAAATAGTCCCCAGTCAGTACCGTATACAACATACGTTTAACGGTTTTCACCACCCGACGCTGTGCATAAGAGCGGTCTTTGCTGTCGCCCGGTGTCTGTCCGTCCATCTGTCACCTAGGTTTATTCTATCCACATGCATGAAGATACCGTCAAAGTCCTTCACCTCCCGGTAGCCCCATCACTCAACTTTTTCGACCCTCGGAGGCGATACACAATTCCAAGGGGAACCGCTTCAGTGGGGGCGCAATGAACAAGGGGGTCTAGGAAAATTTTCTGCTTTTCAACCGAAATACCCGTTCAACTCGGAATGGGTACGAGATAGACCCACCGTTGTTATTGAACGCCTATATGCAGTGCGTATTTTTTTTAGAGGGGGGGGGCCTTCTGGGAGCCCCCCCCCCTTTCCGCCGGACCGCCGTGATTTTTGTAACTAATTTGGGATTATTTTTCGGGCCGTTTAGAGATAAAATTGCTGCCACCAGTGACTTGGTGCGTTTTTTGGACCGGAAAAAGCTCTAAAATGCGTTTGCGGCCGGGGCTGCGCACCGGACCTCGACTGAGAGCTTATATCGCTTAACTGCGCTGCCAAGTTGTTTACTGTTGACTCACGTCGCATTATGCCAGCGCGTTGAAGGCGTGATGGCGAGGACGCGCTAAATAAATGTACTGACATACTTACATCAGTAGTACTATAGGTTGTGCAAATTTTGGTCCTGATTGGCCTTTAGTTTTTAAAGTGCACGAAATTTGATCAGTTGATTCTCAGGAAAATCATTAAAATTTTTGCCACCAGATGCCAGATTTTAAGGCTAAAATGCATCAAAATCGATTTCGGGTGGGGCTCCGCCACAGACGGCTCTGGGGGAGCTTACAGCGCTCCCCCAGACCCTCTAGCTGCATTTAAGGGCGCCTACTTCTAAGGAGAGGGGAGGGGAGGGGAGGCCTGGGATGGGAGATGGGTAGAGGCGAGGGAGGAGAGGGAGGGAGGGGCAGGGAGTGAAGGGGAGGGGGAGCGAGGTGGAGGGACGGAGGAGTGGGTTGGAGACTCCGCGGTTGGGAAATCCTAAATACGCCACTGCCTATATGTACGGACGGACGGACATTTTCCCCCTCTAATATTATTAGGTCGACTTTTCGAAGTCGACCTAAAGAGAGATGACAGATCTAAGAATGTGATCGGCACAACGCACTACCTATACCCTACGTCACTTTCATTCTTGCACTATGGTGTAGAAGTGATGCAACAGGCCTATACATCTGACGCCATTATCTGACTAGATAACACGCAAAGTAATCTCACTAGGGCCTATTTCGTGAAATATAAGAAATATGTTTAAAATCAAAAAGATGCCAGTGCCGCAGACGACGATATAAAGATACATTAAGCTATAGACAGTCTATAAATACACATGCACACACAAAGCGCGTCAGCCGACTGACGTTTGGCTACAGACGGAGACGTACACAATTGCAGACGGCAACGAGTCCAGAAAAGGTAACCATATCGCTAATCGTAATACCATGCGCCATTGTGAAGAAGTAGATAATGGCCATGTATTTCGATGGTGTGCAGT
>Ga0049107_10000138_pt1 | contig 18199 bp, 18 predicted proteins | sample WorMetilPIANOSA1_FD_61187 | JGI IMG/M metagenome (GOLD analysis project Ga0049107, IMG submission 61187) | Marine gutless worms symbiont microbial communities from Max Planck institute for Marine Microbiology, Germany - Olavius ilvae PIANOSA.1 | ecosystem: Host-associated > Annelida > Digestive...
GGCTGCCGCGTCGATTTCGCGCACGTCTACACGCAAGGCATCCGCCACGTCTCGCCGCTGGACATCGAGTTCGCGGAGGAACTGGGCTATCGCATCAAGTTGCTGGGCAGCGCGCGCATCACCGAGCACGGCCTGGAGCAGCGCGTGCACCCCTGCATGGTCCGGCGCGACACGGCGATCGCCAAGGTCGAGGGCGTCACCAACGCGGTCGTCGCGCGCGGCAACTTCGTCGGCGACACGGTCTACGAGGGCAGCGGCGCCGGTGCCGGCCCGACCGCTTCCGCCGTCGTCGCCGACCTGGTCGACGTCGCCCGCGACCGCCGCGCGCCGACCTTCGCGGTGCCGGCGCCGGAGCTGGCGGCGCTGCCGCCGGCGCCGATGGAGCGGCACCAGGGCGACTACTACATCCGCCTCTCGGTGCTCGATCAGCCGGGCGTCATCGCCGACATCGCCGCCGCCTTCCGCGACGAGCGCGTCTCCATCGAGGCCATGCTGCAGCGGGCGCGCTCGGAGACGGAGGCGGTGCCGGTGGTGCTGACCACCCACCGGGTCGAGGAAGCGGCGCTGCAGCGCGCCGTCGCGCGCATCGATCGGTTGGATACCGTGGTCGAAGAAACGCGTATGATCCGCATCGAAGCGCTGTAGGGAGGCTCCCATGAGCACGGCACAACCGACGGCGGTGGCCGCCGTTCCCCCCCAGATGGACCGCAACCTGGCGCTCGAGGCGGTGCGCGTCACCGAGGCGGCGGCGCTCAGCGCCTCGCGCCTGATGGGCCGCGGCGACGAGAAGGCGGCCGACGAGGCGGCGGTCAACGCCATGCGCACCCAACTCAACGGCCTCGCCATCGACGGCACCGTGGTGATCGGCGAGGGCGAGCGCGACGAGGCGCCGATGCTGTTCATCGGCGAGACCGTCGGCGCCGGCGGACCGGAGCTCGACATCGCGCTCGACCCGCTGGAAGGCACCACGATCACCGCCAAGGGCGGCTCGAACGCCATGGCCGTCATCGCCATGGCCGCCAAGGGCGGGTTCCTGAACGCGCCCGACGTCTACATGGACAAGATCGCCGTCGGCAGCGGCCTGCCCGACCAGTTGATCCACCTCGACGAGAAGCCGCGCACGAACCTGAAATCGCTGGCCCTGGCCAAGGGCGTGGAGATCGCCGACCTGGTGGTCTGCGCGCTCGACCGGCCGCGCCACCAGCAGCTCATCGCCGAGATCCGCGAGGCCGGCGCGCGCATCATGCAGATCTCCGACGGCGACGTCGGCGGCGTCATCGCCACCTCGCAGGCGCAGAGCGGCATCGACATGTACATCGGCATCGGCGGCGCGCCCGAGGGCGTCCTGGCCGCGGCGGCGCTGCGCTGCATCGGCGGCCAGTTCCAGGGGCGGCTGGTGTTCCGCAACGACGAGGAGCGCGAGCGCGCCCGGCGCTGCGGCATCGAAGACTTCGACCTCATCTACGACCTCTACGACCTGGCGCAGGGCAGCGTGATGTTCGCCGCCACCGGCGTCACCGACGGCCAGATGCTGCGCGGCGTGCGGCGTTACCGCGGCGGCGCCCAGACCCACTCCATGGTGATGCGTTCGAAGAGCGGCACCGTGCGGGTCATCGAGGCGACCCACAACTTCTCCCGCAAGCGCGACTTCGAGAGCCTGTGAGCGTCTCGGCGGCCGCCGCGCCCGCGGAGGCCGAGACGACGGTCCTGGACGTCACGGCGTCGCTGAGCGGCCGGCGCTGGCGGTCGCGCGACGGCGATCCGCGCGCCGGCCTGGCGCTGGCCCAGCGTCTGGCGCTGCCCGAGCTGGTCGGGCGCCTGCTCGCCGCGCGCGGCGTCGGGCTCGACGAGGCGGCGGCGTTCCTCGACCCCCGGCTGCGCGACGCGCTGCCCGACCCGCGGCAGTTCAAGGACATGGACGCGGCGGTCGAGCGGCTGGTCGCGGCGCTGGAGAACGCCGAGCCGATCGCCGTGTTCGGCGACTACGACGTCGACGGCGCCACCTCGGCCGCGGTGCTGGCGCACTATTTCGCGGCCGTCGGCTGTCCCTTGCGCATCTACGTGCCCGACCGGCTGACCGAGGGCTACGGCCCCAACGCGCCGGCGCTCTTGCGCCTGCGCGCCGAGGGCATCCGGGTCGTCATCACCGTCGACTGCGGCACGCTGGCCTTCGAAGCCCTCGAGGAGGCAGCGGCGGCCGGCGTCGACGTCATCGTCGTCGACCACCACGCGGCGGAACCGCGGCTGCCGGCGGCCTGCGCCGTGGTCAACCCGAACCGGCTCGACGACGCCAGCCCGCACGGCCAGTTCGCCGCCGTCGGCGTCACTTTCCTGCTCGCCGTGGCGCTCAACCGGGCCCTGCGCGACCGCGGCCGCTTCGCCGAGCGCGCCGAGCCCGACCTCATGGCGCTGCTCGACATGGTGGCGCTGGGCACCGTCGCCGACGTCGTGCCGCTGACCGGCGCCAACCGCGCGCTGGTCGCCCAGGGGCTCAAGGTGCTGGCGCAACGCCGCAATGTCGGTCTCGCGGCGCTGGCCGACGTGGCCGGCGTCAGCGAGCGCCCGACCGCCTACCACCTGGGCTTCGTGCTGGGGCCGCGCATCAATGCCGGCGGCCGCGTCGGCGAGGCGGACATGGGCGCGCGGCTGCTGACGGCGCGCGACCCCGGCGAGGCCCGCGAACTGGCCGAGCGCCTCGACGCCTACAACCGCGAGCGCCGCGAGCTCGAGGCCGTGGTGCTGGAGGAGGCGCTGGCCCAGGCGGAAGCGCGGGCCGACGCGGCGCTGGTCGTCGCCGACGACGGCTGGCACCCGGGCGTCATCGGCATCGTCGCCAGCCGGCTGAAGGACCGCTACCAGCGGCCGACCTGCGTCGTGGCGCTGGAGGGCGATATCGGCAAGGGCTCGGGCCGCTCGGTCGCCGGCGTCGACCTGGGCGCCGCGGTCATCGCCGCGCGCCAGGCCGGCATCCTGGAGGCCGGCGGCGGCCACAAGATGGCGGCCGGCTTCACGCTCCGGCGCGACCGGCTGGACGAGTTGCGCGCCTTCCTCGACGCCCGCGTCGCCGACGTGGCGCAGATCGGCGCCCTGGTGCCGACGCTCAACGTCGACGGCGTGATTGCCGTGCGCGGCGCCGATACGGACCTCGTCGCGGCGCTCGACCGCCTGGCGCCCTACGGCGCCGGCAACCCCGAGCCGCGCCTGGCGCTGGCGCGCTGTCACATCGTGCGCGCCGACGTGGTCGGCGCCGACCACGTGCGCTGCGTGCTGAGCGATGCGAACGGCGGCAGCCTGAAGGCCATCGCCTTCCGCCAGGCGGCGGAGCCGCTGGGCCAGGCGCTGCTCAATGCCCGCGGCCGCGCGCTCAACGTCGCCGGGCACCTGCGCGCCGACACTTGGCAGGGCCGCGAGGGCGTGCAGCTGATCGTCGACGACGCCGCCTGGGCTTGAGGAGCGCCTCAGGCGTCGTTCTCGAGGCGCTCCGGCGGCAGCGTTACGGTCACTCTCGTGCCGTGGCCGGGCTGGCTCTCGACGCATAGCCGGCCGCCGTGCAGCTCGACGAGCCCGCGGCTGATCGAGAGCCCCAGCCCGGAACTGTGCTCGCCCGGGTGCGGCGACGACCCCGAGCGGCCGAAGGGCTGCTGTACCACCGCCAGGTCCGCCGCCGGGATGCCGACGCCGGTGTCCGAGACGGTGAGGGCGAGGCAGCCGTCGGCGTCGCGCTCGCTCGTCACCTCCACCCGCCCGCCGGCAGGCGTGAACTTGACGGCGTTGCCGATCAGGTTGGTGATGATTTGGCGCAGCCGGACACGGTCGGCGCGCAGGCGCGTCCTGTCGCCGCGCGTGCGGTCGACGATCGTCACGCCAGCCGGTCGGCGTGTACCGCCAGGAGACCGCAGACCTCTGCCGTCACGTCCGACAGGCGCAGCGGCGCGTCGTCGATGGCCAGGTGGCCCGTGTCGAGTTCCGCCTGTTCGAGCAAATTGTGGACCAGGTCGATCATGTGCGTGGTTGCGCTGTTGATGCGCGCCGCGTAGCCGCTGGTTTCGCGGTCGGGCGACGCTTCGATCAATTCGGCAAATCCGACGATCGCGCTCAGCGGCGAGCACAGCTCGTGCGCCATCGTCGTCAGCAGCTCGTCGCGCCGCCCGTTGGCCGCATCGAGCCGCGCATTGGCTTCGCGCAAGCCCGCCTCGCAGTGTTCGCGCAGGACCAACTCGTCCAGCCATTCCCGCGTCGCCCGACGCAACTCCAGCTGGTCGACGGCGAGCGCGGCGAGGTCGTTGAGGATGCGCATTTCGGCGTCGTCGAGCATCGGTCGCGGCTGTCGGTCGATCACGCACAGGGTGCCGAGCCGGAAGCCGTCATGCGTCAACAGCGGCGCGCCGGCGTAGAAGCGGATCTGCGGTTCGTCGGTGACCAGCGGGTTGTCGACGAAGCGTGCGTCGGCCTGCGTGTCGCAGACGACCAGGTTGTCGTGGTTTAGGATGGCGTGGGCGCAGAAGGCCCATTCGCGGGTCGTTTCGACGGTGTCCAGGCCGTGGCGGGACTTGAACCACTGGCGGGCCTCGTCGACCAGGCTGACGAGCGCGATGGGCGAGCGCAGCAGCGTCGCCGCCATCCGCGTCAGCCGGTCGAAGGCCTCCTCCGGCGGCGTGTCGAGGACGCGGTAGCGGCGCAGGGCCGCGAGCCGTTCCGTCTCATTCGGGGGGATTGGCGCGGGGATCACGTCTGGGCTGTCGTCGATAGTGCTGTTCAAATGGTGGCGTCCACCTACCGTAGGTAAGATGTCATATTTGTACAATGTGTGCGCGCAAACGTGATCGCACGCCTCACACGGCGCTCGTGAAGCCAAGCCGCCGCCAGCCGCCCAGGCACGGGCCGCGAGGTTGATTTCCCGGCCCGGCCCCGCTAAATGCACCTCGCATTGCGTCCCCATCGTCTAGAGGCCTAGGACACCAGCCTTTCACGCTGGAGACGCGGGTTCGAAACCCGCTGGGGACGCCAGCCTCCGCAACCTCCGATGCACGTTCGGCACCGCCGCATATCGCGCGGCGCGCGACGTGTTGCGGAAATAACACATATCGAAGTCGGATCGCACCATCGGCGACGGCGCGCTGTGCTATCAAAATATTTGCGAGTAGATTCATATGGCCTGGTCTGAATTTGATACTGGGCGGTCAGGGGGCGTGGGGGTCGGATGCGCGGGACTGTTGCCAAGTTGCCACTCGCTGCGAGCGTGGTCGCGGCGCTTGCCTTGTCCGGCACCGCCGCCCACGCGCGCAATGGCACACTGCGCGATGCCGGCGACGTGCTGCAGTACGCGTTGCCATTGAGCGCGCTGGGCAGTTCGTGGCTGGTCGGCGACCCCGAAGGTCGCGCCATGTTCGCCAAGTCTTTCGGCAGTTCCTGGGGCACCGTGCAGGCTCTGAAGAACACGGTGCGCAAACTGCGGCCCAGCCGCAACAGCCGCACATCGTGGCCGTCTGGCCATACGCAGGCGGCGTTCTCCGGTGCAGCGTACTTCGGCACGCGCTACGGCCCTTGGGTTGGCATCCCGGCATACGCGGCCGCGGGGGTCACCGGCTGGAGCCGGCAATGGGCCGACGCGCATTTCATCGACGACGTCGTCGCCGGCGCCTCGATCGCGATGCTCTACAACTTCGCGTTCGTCGACCCGTACTCGGAGAGCACCTTTATCACGCCGACGAAGATCGGTGACGGCTACGGCGTGCGGCTGCGGGTCACCGATCTCGCCGGCGAAGACCGCAAGTCCGGGCCGGACGTCATCAACGAGTTCATCTCGGACTTCAAGTTCGAGTTCACCTCGGGCGTCGCGTGGCTGGCCACCAATGAATTCAAGGCGCCGAGCAGCGGCACCCGCGTGGAACTGCGCCACTTGGACCAGCGCGACGACCCGACGCAGACCTCCGTCGTCTCGCTCGACTACTTCATCGACGACCGGCAGTCGATACGGGGCCTGTTCGCACCGTTCGAGGCGCGCGACGAGGGCGCGTTCGACTTTGACGTCAACTTCGCGGGCGCCTTCTTCCCGGCCAACACGCCGATCTTCTCGGAATGGCGCAACGACGATGCGCGGCTGCTCTACAACTACAAGCTCGTCGACGACGGCACCTGGGACGCCACGCTGGGCGGCGGCGTCGCGCTGCAGTACACCTTCATCAAGTTGCAGGATCAGGCCGACACGATCGATCGCAGCCAGTCGGACATGGCGTTCCTGCCGCTCATCCGCGGTGAGTTCGGCTATGGCCTGACCGACGAGTTCCGCCTGTTCGGCCAGGCCTATGGCGGTGCCACCACCAACGACACGCTGTTCGAACTGGGCGCCGGCGTCGACTGGCAGTGGAACGAGCGCTGGAACGCTTCGCTCGGCTACTACTACGCCGGGCGCGACATCGAATACGGCGACTTCGACAACAAGTGGGAATACCAGTCGCTGTTCCTCAGCTTCGGCTACACGTTCTGACGGCGGGGGCGGCATGACGATACGGCTCAGATTTGCGGCGCTCGCGGTCGCCGCCATGGCGCTGGTCGGCTGCGAAGCCGGTGCCGACAAGGTCGGCCTCGGTGACGAGCACCGCTGGACCGGCCAAAGACTCGACAGCGGCATCCGCTACATCCTCGCCGCACACCGGCTGAAGCCGGAGGAACTGGACGCGCAGTTCGCGCCGGGCATCGCGCTGGACATGAAGTGGCGCGGCGATAACACCGGCCGGCTGCGGCTCAACGCCGACAAGACCGCGACGCTGACGATCGGCGACCAGAGTTTCGACGGCAACTGGCGCATCGCCGAGGGCGGCTACTGCACCACGTTCACCGCCGGCGACGAGCGCTGCTTTTTCGCCTACGACCGCGGCGGCTTCTACCGGATCTTCACCGCGCCGGCCGGCAACTACCACGCCGACGCGACCCCGATCTAGCTTTCGGACCCGTTACGCCGCGCGCGCCCGGCGGTCGGCCGAGGGCGGCCGGCCGGTCCAGCGCTGATACGCGTGGCTGAAGGCGCTGATGCTGGCATAGCCCAGGAGATAGGCGATTTCCGACAGGCGCAGGTTCGCGTCGGCGACATAGCGCGCGGCCAGGCCGCGGCGCAGGCCGTCGACGATCTCCGAGTACTTCAGGCCGCGGTCGTTGAGCCGGCGCGACAGCGTGCGTGGGCTGAGCCCGAGCTCGCGGGCGACCTGCTCGATGCGCGGCGCGCCTTGCGGCAGGAGGCGGATGCTGACGGCCTCGACCTGCCGCTGCAGGCTGTCCTCGCCGGCGTGCTGCTCCAGCAGGTCCTCGCAGTAACGGCGGAGAATGTGCAGCAGCGCGTTGTCCGCGGTGACCTGCGGCTGCAGCAGCAGCTCGGTCGGCATGGCGATCGCGCAGTGCGGCGCGCGAAAGCCGATCTCGGCCTGGAAGTGCCGGTGCAAATCACCTGCGTCGCGCGGCTCGGCGTGATCGAAGCGCACCCACAGCGGCACGACGCGGCGGCCGATGGCGGCGCCGATCACGACCAGCATGCGGGCCAGGCGAAACTCGGACTTCTGCCGGGTCGGCCCGACCTCGGGGTCGATGACGCGGTAGACGACCTCGGTGACGTCGCCCTCGACGATCACGTCGATGTCCTCGCCGTCGGTCTCGGCACGAACGTAACGCTTGACGGTGCGCAGCGCCTCCATGCCCGTCGCGGCGCTGAGGCTGACATAGTTCAGCACGCCGCCGCCGCGCGGCCCCGCCTCGATCGCCAGGTGCAGCCCGAAACAGCCGTCGCCCGAGGCGGCGGCGGCGCGCTCCATCAGCGCGACGTGCTTGCGGAAGGCGATGCGGGCGTCGCGGTCGCGCAAGGCGCGGGGGTCCATGTGCAGGTTGCGCACCAGCGGCGCCGGGTCGTGGCCCAGGCTCTCCAGGCGCGCGACCGCGCGTCCGGCCCACAGCGCGTCTATCATCGGGACCCGGGGCATGCCGCAACTAAAGCGTGAGAATCAGGGAGCGCGCAACATACCCGTCGCGGCGACCGGACAACTGCCCTAGGCCGCGCTGTCGGCCGCGGCCCGGTCTGACGCCGGCTCGTCGGGTGCCGCCGCCTCGGCGCTCTTCTTCCTCAGCTTGCGGTCCTTCTGCGCCAGACGTTCCAGCAGCTTGAAGCTGGTGTAGCGGTAGGCCAGCAGCGAGACTACCGCCGACGTCGCGATCGCCACGATCAGGACGAGCAGCAGCACGAAGGCGTACTCGATCCAGCCCTCGGCTTGGGTATCGAGAGCCTGGACGACGGCGAACAGGCCTTCGGCCGTTTCCGGGTTGGCGCTGGTAGTCAGAACGCGCTCGACCGACGTGGTCAGCTCGTTGAGCTGGGTCGTCGCGAACGACAGCTCGAACAGCATCTGGCGGACATCGGCGATGTCGATCGGCTCGCTCGGCTCGGCGTCCGGATCGTCGGCGCCGGCCGCCATGATAGCCTCGACCCGGCCGGTTACGCGGTCCAGGTTGGCCGCCAGCTCGTTGCCGACCGCCAGCGTCTGCTCCATCTCGTCCAGAAGCGCGCGCAGGACAGGCTCGCTGGCCTCCAGCTCGTCGAAGGTCGCCTGGCGCTCGAGGGCGATGAGGTCGCCGAGCTGTCTGATCGCCGCCTCACGCTCGGCGGAGATGTCCTCGACCAGGTCGTCGAAGGCGACGCGCTGGGCTGCGACAACGTCCTCCGGCAGTTCTTGCACGATGTCGGCGAAGCGATTCACGCCGGCGACGAAATCGTCGACGTTGCCGAGCAAGCGCTGCGTCTCCGGCTCCAGCGCGGCTTCGTAGTATGCCCCGCGCAGGTTGAAGCGGGCGATGATCGGCGCGCTCTGCAGGTAGATCATCAGCCGTTCCGTGAGCAACCGCACCTCGTCGACGGCTTCGGTCGCGCCGCCGACCTCCGGCAACAGGAAACCGGGGCGATCCGCTTTCGCCAACGGTGACGAGGAGAACGTTGCGGCGAAATCCGAGAAACGCGTGCCCTCGACGAAGCGGGCGTTGGGGTTCTCGGCGCGCCAGCGCTGGATCAGCCGGCGCAGTTCCGCGACCTGTTCCTCCGACATGTACTCCGCCGCCAAGTCCCAGGCCCTGGCTTCCGCCCAGCGAAAGGCCTCGACGAGCGGCAGACCTCCCGGCCCATAGACCTCGGGCTGCCAGAAGTCCTCGTTCGTCCGCCGTACAAGATTGACCAGCACCACCATGTCGAAGAGGTTGACCTCGGGGTGCGGCCCCATGCCGATGTTGATGGCTTCGGTCCAGAATGCCAGCAGGTTGTCATTGGCGAGCAGGCGAACTTCGGAGTCCTCAGTGGTGAGACGGAGTTCCTCCGCGGCCTCGCCGACCCGGTCGCCGGCGCTCTTGCCGAAACGCACGACCGCCTGCCGCAACTCCTGCTGGCGCAGCACGGCCTCCGCGCGCTCGCGGCGGGACTGGGCGTCGGCCGCGGAGCTGGCGACGAGCGCCAGGCCGACGATGAGCAACGCAATGTGGCTAAGGCGCGACACGGGCCCCTCCCGACTCCCCCAAGACTTACCAGCGCGGCACAGTATGCCATGCGCCGCGCGGCCGGCCAGCCGCGCGATGGGGTCGAGATGGGTGCTAGCGGAAAGGGTCGGGCGCGCCGGGGCGCGGCCCCTTAGTTGTTGTTCGTGACCGTGGTCGAGTTGTCCGAACGGTCGATGGCGACGGCGTTGGGGTAGGGCCCCTTGTAGGTGTCGATCGTCGCCGGCGTGTCGGCGCGTACGCCGCACTGCGGCCGGTTGATGCCGCAGTCCCACTTGAAGCCGTCGGGCAGGCCGGTGATCTGGCCGCCGCGCACGTATTGGCACTCGCACATCTTGTCGCCCAGGCAGGCGGTCATGCCCAGCGTGCCCTGGGTGCACTGTGGCGGCTGCTGGGCAGTGGCGACGAAGGCGATGACGGTCGTGAGGAAGACGGTCGAGAGCGCGGCGAAGGCAAAGCGGGTGACGGCGTCCATGGCTGCGGCTCCCGACGCGGACTATTGGGCGCCTTAAGTAAACGTCGGAAATCGTTGTAGAGTCGTTAACGATCCCCGGATTCCGCGACGATCAGGGTCCAGTAGTGTTTATAGGTGATGAACCCCTGGTCGTAAGGCGCGTAGGCGTAGCCGACCCCCAGGCGCGACACGTCGCGGCGCAGCAGGTTGGCGCGGTGGCCCTCGCTGTTCAGCCAGCGGGCGACGACCACGCCCGGCGTCGGCTGACCGGCGGCTAGGTTCTCCGCCGCGACGCGGTAGTCGTAGCCGATGCCGTCCAGGCGGGCGCGCAGGTCGGCGTCGCCGGGGCCGACATGGCCGAAGAAGTCGTGGTCGACCATGGCGTCCGAATGGCCCTGCGCGGCCTTGGCGAGCAGCGGGTCGGGCTTCAGCGTGCCGAGCCCGGCGGCCAGCCGCATCTGGTTGACCTCGACGATGAACTGGGCGACCTGCGGGCGTTCGTCCGCGGGCGGCGCCAGGATCAGCCCGGCGGCCAGGACCCAGCCGGCGAAGACGCCCTGGGCCACGTCAGCAGTCCTCCAGGCCCGCGACCTGGCAGCCGGAGCGGGTGTAGACCGAGACCGGCTTGCACTGGGGCGTCATGCTGACGACCACCGAGCCCTTGCCGCACTGCTTGATCTTGGTCCAGGCGAAATAGCCCGTGGTCTTGCGATTGCCCTGGCTGTTGGTCGTCGACTGGACCGAGATCTTGAACTCGCGGATATCGCCCGCGCTGATGCCGACGTCGGCGAGCGCGGCCCGCGCGTTGGCCTCGCAGCCGCGTCCGCGTTTGCCGTCGGCCGTGGCGGGACCGGCGGCCAGGCCACCGGCCAGCAGGGCAACAAGCATCGCGAGAGAAGTTCGGCGCATGGTTCGTCCTCCGCAGGGGCCGATTCTATACCATGGCGGGCGCCGATTGTGAGCCGGCCGTCGCCTCTGCCACGGGGCCTTGAACAGGCGTGATCGGCCGCCGCCTTGCAGCCGTAACCAGTTCAGCCACCTTGGGTCTAAGCTGACAGCGCTGCCTCGAATTCTATGGGAACCAAGAGCATGTCCGACCAGCCCGTCCATCTTTTGAGCCTCGCGACCGCCGTGCCGGAGCGGACCGTGGCCCAGGACGCAGTGGAGGAGACCGCCGGCGCCTTGTTCGTCAACGGCGCCCGCGACATGTTCGAGCGGCTGCGGCCGGTCTATCGCAATACCGGCATCGCCGAGCGCCGGCTGGCGGCGCCGCTGGACTGGTACCTGGCCGGCCATGGCTGGCGCGAGCGCAACCGCGTCTTCGTCGAGCAGGGCCTCGTGCTGGTTGAGGAGGTAGCGCTGAAGTGCCTTGACCGTGCCGGGCTGACGCCCGACGCGCTCGACGCGGTGATCCTGGTCTCGACCACCGGCCTCGCGACGCCCTCGCTCGACGCGCTGTTGGCCGAGCGCATGGGGCTGCGGCGCGATCTCGTGCGCCTGCCGGTGTTCGGCCTTGGCTGCGCCGGCGGCGCGCTGGGCCTGGCGCGCGGCGCCGCGTTGGCCCGCGCCATGCCCGGCAAGCGCATCCTGCTGGTCTGCGTCGAGCTGTGCAGCCTGACCTTCCGCATGGGCGAGTTGTCGAAGACCAACCTGATCGCCACGGCGCTGTTCGGCGACGGCGCCGCCGGCGCTCGCAACCCGCCGGCAGCCTGGACATCGAGCGCGACGTCCTGCGCGCCTACGGCAACATGTCGTCGCCGACGGTGCTGTTCGTGCTGGAGCGCGCGGTGAAGGAGCGGCTGCGCGGCGGCCGCTCGCTGCTCTCGGCGCTCGGCCCCGGCTTCAGCGCCGGCTTCGTGACGCTCCAGCAGTGAGCCTCGCCTTCGCCATCCTCGCGCTCGTGGCGGCGCAGCGGCTGGGCGAGTTGGCGCTGGCGCGGCGCAATACGCGGCGCCTCCTGGCGGCCGGCGGCGTCGAGGTCGGTGCCGGCCACTACCCGGCGATGGTGGCGCTGCATGCGGCGTGGCTCGTGGCGCTGCTGCTGTGGCTGCCGGCCGACGCGCCGGTCGACTGGGGCTGGCTCGCGGTCTTCGTCGTGCTGCAGGCGGGGCGGGTCTGGGTCATCGCCAGCCTCGGCCGCTTCTGGACGACCCGCATTGTCACGCTCGAGGACGCGCCCCTGGTGCGGCGCGGGCCCTACCGCTTCCTGCGCCACCCCAACTACGTCGTCGTCGCGGCGGAGATCGTCGTCCTGCCGCTGGTCTTCGGCGCCTGGCAGCTGGCGCTGATCTTCGGGGCGCTGAACCTCGGCGTGCTCGCCTGGCGCATCCGCGTCGAGGAGCAGGCGCTCAAGCCGCGCCGGGCCTAGCTGTTGATCACCCCGCCATCGACATTGATGACCTGGCCGGTGATGTAAGTGGACCCGGGGCCGCACAGGAAGTCGATGACGCTCGTGACCTCCTCGGCCTCGCCCCAGCGCGCGAGCGGGATGCCTTTCAGGATCTGCTCGCCGCGCAGGGCGATCACCTTGTCCGGCAGGCCGGTGTCGATGATGCCTGGCGCTAGGCCGTTGACCAGCACGCCCGGCGCCAGCCGCCGCGACAGCGCCCGCACCATGCCGGCCAGGCCGCCCTTGGCGACCGTGTAGGCGACGAACTCAGGCGCGCCGCGGCGGTACGCCATCGAGCTCAGCAGCACGATGCGGCCGGGATCGGCCGGGTCGTCGGCGAGCCGCGGCAGGCAGGCGGCGACCATGTCGTGCGCGTTGGTCAGGTTGGCGTCGATCACCCGGTGCCACATCTCCCGGTCGTCGGAGCCGTCGAGCGGGTCCATCTCCATGATGCCGGCCAGGTGGACGAGGGCGTGGATCGGGCCGTCCGTCGCCGCGACCACGTCCCGGCAGGCGGCGAGGCTGTCGAGCGGCGAGACGGCGGTGGCGACCCGGGCGCCGGCGTCGAGCGCCCCCGCCAGTTCCGCGAGGCCGTCGGCGTGCACGTCGTTGAGCAGCAGCCGCGCGCCCTGGCCCAGCAGCAGCGGCGCCAGCGCGCGCCCCATGCCGCCGGCCGCGCCGGTGATCACGAACAGCTTGTCGCGGTAGTCCGTCATGGCCTTGTGCCTCCCCGGTCCATGGTCCCGGCGCGTGGTGCGGCCGTCAAGGCGCGCCGGCGGTTGACGCGGACCGCCCGGCGTCCGCAGGCTGGCGGCAACACGTCAGGGGAGGACGGCATGGCGACAGTAGGGTTCATCGGGGTCGGCGTGATGGGGGGGCCGATGGCGCGCAACCTCCTGCGTGGCGGGCACCACGTGCAGGCGTTCGATCTCGCGGCGGAGGCGCTGGAGGCGCTCGCGGCGGACGGTGCCGTTGCAGCCGGTTCGGCCGCGGAGGCGGCGGGCGGCGCCGACGCCGTCATCACCATGCTGCCGGCGGGCGAGCACGTGAAGGCCGCGGTGTTCGGCACGGGCGGCGTCGTCGAGGGGCTGGCGCCCGATGCGCTCTACATCGACATGAGCACCATCCTGCCGGCTCATACCGACGAGATCGGCGCGGCGCTGAAGGAACGCGGCGTCGCCATGATCGACGCGCCGGTCGGCCGGCCGCAGTCCCATGCGGTCACGGGCACGCTGTTGATCATGGTCGGCGGCGCCGCGGCGGACGTCGAGCGCGCCCGGCCGCTGCTGGACTGCATGGGCGACACCATCGTGCACTGCGGCCCGCTGGGCATGGGCGCGCGCATGAAGGTCATCAACAACTACCAGGCCATCGCGCTCAACGTGCTGACCGCCGAGACGCTGACGCTCGCCGAGGCCAGCGGGCTCGACGTCGGCGTGGCACGGGAGGTCATGGGTGGCACGGTCGCCGGCCGCGGCCACATGGCGACGACCTATCCCGACAAGGTGCTTAAGGGCGATCTGGAGCCCGGCTTCATGGTCGACCTGGCGCACAAGGACCTGGGGCTGGCGCTGGAGCTGGCCGCGCAATGCCGCGTGCCGACGACGCTGGGGGCCGTGGCGCGCCAGGTCTATGCCCGCGCGCAGACGCTGGGCTACGGCCGGCGCGACTGGACCAGCATCTATCCGACGGTGCGCGAGCTGGCGGGGCTGCCGGACGCGTCCTGAGCGTCAGGTGCTCTCGCGGACGACGATCTCGAAGCCGGTGTCGACGCACGCGGCGGCGCGTCGGGCCGCTCGAGCCGGTGCAAGATCTGCTTGGCGACCTGCACGCCGATTTCGTAGAGGCGCAGCCGCACGGTGGTCAGCGCCGGGTTGATCTGGCGCGCGATTTCCTGGTCGTCGAAGCCGGCGATCGCTAAGTCTCCTGGCACGGCGATGCCGCGGCGCTGGCATTCAAGGATAGCGCCGGCGGCGAGCACGTCGCTGGCAATGAAGACGGCGTCAAGCGCGCCCTTGCGGGCCAACAGCGTGCTCAGCGCCGCGGCGCCGTTCGCCAAGCCGTAGGCGAATTCGACCTCCAGGGACGGGTCGTGACTGAGGCCGGCGTCGCTCAGGGCCTGACGGTAGCCGTGAACGCGGTCGCGCGCGCGGTCGTTGTCGGCCGTTGGCGCGCCGACGAAGGCGATGGCGCGATAGCCCGCGTCGATCAGCGTGCGCGTCATGGCATAGCTGGCGTCGCGGTTCGAGAATCCGACGATGGTGTCGATCGGCCGCTCGCCCAGGCACCAGGTCTCGACGACGGGGATGCCGGCATTAGCCAACATGGCGCGGCTGCGCGGTGTGTGGGTCAGCCCAGTCAGCACCAGCGCGGCCGGGCGCTGACTCAGCGCGGCCTCGACCAGGTCTTCTTCGTTCGCCGAAGAGAAGTCGGTCTCCGACAGCATGATCTGGTAGCCCCGCTCGCGCAGGGTATCGCCCAGGCCCCTCAGCGTCTCGGCGAAGATCGCCTGGCGGATCGTCGGCACCAGCGCGGCGACGACGCGCGAACGGTTCGAGGCCAGCGTGCCGGCGACGCCGTTCGGCACGTAGCCGATGCGCCGCACCACGTCCTCGACGCGGGCGCGCGTGGCCGCGGCCACCTTGTCGGGCTGGTTAAGCGCCCGCGACACGGTGATCGCGGAGACGCCAGCCATCTCGGCCACGTCCCGCATGCGCAGAAAGCCGGCCCGGCTGCGGCCGGGGACAGGTTCAGTCGTGTCCGGATGTGCCAAGATTCGCCCCTCTACGAACTGTCCCTCCGCGGCAAAAGCTATGTGAAAGGAGGCAGATTTCAAGGCATTACCGGCTATTAGGACATCCAAGGTTGATAACGCTCTAGTTGTCGCCCGTCACACGATAGGTTTCCGCGGTCAAGCGTGGTTCGACGCCCAGACCGGGGCGGTCGCCGAGGGTCAACATGCCATCACGAACCGGCGAAAGAGCATCGGCCAGGCCGTCGCGCAACGGATTGTCCTGCACGTCGACCTCCAGGAGCCCGTCGCCGCCGGCCGCCGCCAGCAGGTGGGCGGACGCGACGAGGCCGATGCCCCCGCCGAGGTAGTGCGGACAGAAACGCGCCCCCGCGGCGCGGATGCGCCGGGCGATGGCCAGGCCCCCGGTGATGCCACCGCGCTTGGCCGCGTCCGGCTGCACGACGCGCAGCGCGCCAAGCGCGAGGGCGTGCGCGAGCTCGTCGTCCGCCAGCAGGTTCTCGCCGCCGGCGAGCGGGATCGGCGTCGCCGCCGCCAGCGCCTGCCACGCCGCGTCCGGGCTGTCGGCCGGCATCGGTTCTTCCAGCCAGCCTGGCGCGAACGGCGCCAGCGCGTCGGCCATGGCCCGCGCCTCGTCCAGGTTCCAGCGCTGGTTGGCGTCGACGAACAGCGGCACGTCGCCGAGCGCTTCGCGCAACGCCGCGAGATTGGCCAGATCGCGGTCGCGCCCGAAGCCGATCTTCAACTTGAAGGCGCGGTGGCCGGCATCGCGCGCGGCCCGGGCGAGCGGGACCGGTCCCTCCGGCGGCAGGCCGCTGGCGTATGCCGCGACGGTGTCCCCGGCGCCGCCCAAGAGCCGCCACAGAGGTTCGCCGGCGCGGCGCGCGGCCAGGTCCCACAGGGCGATGTCGACGCCGGCGATCGCCGCGGCGATGGGCCCCGGCTCGCCCGCCTGGATCGCGAGGATGCGCAGGGCGCCGGTCAGGTGCTCGTACGCGGCGGCCGGCGAGACCCAGTCGCGATCCAGCACCAGCGGCGCCACGATGCGCTCGATCAGGCGGGCGCGGTACGCGGCGCCGAGGCTCGGGAAGTTGCACCAGGTCTCGCCCCAGCCGACGGCGCCCTCGGCGTCCTCGACCCGCACGATCACCGCGGGGCGGTCGTGCATCGTGCCGAACGAGGTGCGCACCGGCGTCGCGACCGGCGCCCGGTACACGCGGGCTTCCAGCCGCGTCGGCCGCACATTGAGGTTGGCAGACATCGCCGCAACGGTAGGAGGGCGGTGCGACGCCTGTCCAGCCACCGGCCACCGTGCGCGCGCCGTGGCGGAGCGCCGGCCGCTCGGCTTACAATCGCCGGCGGGGAGGGTTCGCGCTGAACATCGTCTTTCACTACGACGCCGGGCCACGGCTGCTCGGGCGGCTCGAGGAACTGGCGGCCGACGGCCTGGAGGTCACGGCGGTGTCCGCCGCCGACGACCTGCGCTTCGCGGAACTGATGGCCGAGGCCGAGGTGCTGTGGCACGTGCTGCGCCCGCTCAGCGCCGCCGACATCGCCGCGGCGCCGAGCCTGAAGCTGATCCAGAAGATCGGCATCGGCGTCGACACCATCGACCTGGATGCCGCGAAGGCGCGCGACATCGCCGTCTGCAACATGCCCGGCACCAACAGCGCCGCCGTCGCCGAGCATACGCTGCTGCTGATGCTGGCGACGCTGAGGCGGCTCAGCCAGTTCGACCGCGACACCCGCGCCGGGCGTGGCTGGGGCTGGCCGCCGTCGCGCCAGGACGCGCTGGGTGAGCTGGGCGGCCGCACGGTCGGGCTGGTCGGCTATGGCGCCATTCCGCGCCTCCTGGGCCCGATCCTGCGCGCCATGGGGGCGCAGGTGATCTACACGGCGTTGCAGCCCAGCGGCAAAGCCGTCGGCCACTGGCGCGAGCTCGACAAGCTGCTGGCCGAGGCCGACGTGGTGTCGCTGCACGTGCCGCTCACCAAGGAGACCCGCGGCATGATCGACGCCGCGGCGCTGGCGAAGATGAAGCCGGGCGCCGTGCTGATCAACACCGCGCGCGGCGAACTGGTCGACGAGGCGGCGCTGGCCGTGGCGCTGACGGAGGGGGACCTGCGCGGCGCCGGGCTGGACGTGCACGCGCACGAACCGGTCGCCGACGACAACCCGCTGTTGGTGCTCGACAACGTCGTCGTCACGCCGCACGTCGCCTGGCTGACCGAAGAGACGCTGGCGCGCAGCCTGGAGGTCGCGGTCGACAACTGCCGGCGGCTCATGGCGGGCACCGCGCTGGTCAACCGCGTCGTCTGACGAACGCAAGAAACGAAGGGGAGGGACCATGCCGACCGTCTATGGCCAGGACCTGTCGCGCCGCGAGCTGGCGCGCCGCACCGGCCGCCTGGGCGCCGTCGCCGAAGTGCGGCTGGTGACGCTGGGCGAGGGCGCCGAGCGCGGCGTGCGCGTCCTGGAGTTCCGCACCGGCACCGGGTTGCAGTTCGACGTGCTGGTCGACCGCTGCATGGACGTCGGCGCCGTCAGCTATCGCGGCGCCGCCATCGGCTGGCAGTCGCCGACCGGCTTCCGCACGCCCTGGCTGCACGATCCCGAAGGCGAGCGCGGCCTGGGCTTCCTGCGCTCGTTCACCGGCTTCATGAACACCTGCGGGCTCGACCACGCGTTCTTCATGGAGACGCTGCCGGCCGAGCGGTACCTCTACCCGCCGCGCGAGGCGGTCGACCAGCCGCTGCACGGCCGCGCGCCCTTCACGCCGGCGCGCCTCACCGGCTACGGCACGCGCTGGGACGGCGACGACTGCGTGCTGTGGGCCGAAGGCGAAGTGATCCAGGCGGCGGTCTACGGCGAAAACCTGCACCTCTTCCGCCGCATCGAGGCGCGCGTCGGCGACAACAGCTTCACGATCGAGGACCGCGTCGAGAACCACGGGTTTTCGCCGACGCCGCACATGCTGCTCTACCACGTCAACCTGGGCTACCCGCTGCTCGACGAGGGCAGCGAGTTCCGCGCACCGGTCGAGCGGCTGATGTGGCGCGGCCACGAGGCCTACCAGAACGGGGTC
>Ga0049107_10000139_pt1 | contig 18195 bp, 11 predicted proteins | sample WorMetilPIANOSA1_FD_61187 | JGI IMG/M metagenome (GOLD analysis project Ga0049107, IMG submission 61187) | Marine gutless worms symbiont microbial communities from Max Planck institute for Marine Microbiology, Germany - Olavius ilvae PIANOSA.1 | ecosystem: Host-associated > Annelida > Digestive...
AACCCTAACCCTAACCCTGACCCTAACCCTAACCCTAACCCTAACGTCTGTGCCGCCCACAACATATCTATGTTCCTTTCGTGTAGGGTTCCTTTCGTGTAGGGCTTAAATACCTGATGTAGCGCGTCAGGTTACAATCGTAGTAGTAGCGTCCATAGTGTAGACGAATAACATGCAACCTTGAAGTTTCTATTAACTATAATGTTGCTATGACGTTCATTAATAATAATAATAATAATGGTGTATCAGACTTGAGTAGAGACGTCACTGTGGTTGATCATCTATGGTGTATCTAAATATAGTGTGACAATCCAGTTCTGGTTCTGGGATGTAATCGGCAAACTCCCATTGGGATATCATGCTGATGGACTGGTGGGCGCGGCAACTTATATAGGGTAGGCGACTCTTGAACGAGTCGAGTGTTGGAGCGTTGACCGTCTCAGCTGGTAGCTTGTTCTATGACGGGATGGTACGAGCAAAACTAAAGTAATAATGTTGTAGAGGAGGTTACACTTTCCTTTTAACAGTGATGAGAAAATGAATAATCCTTTGATCTCTGTTCATTCTTTTGGATAGAGATCTATGCTATGAACAAATCTTCTACGGCTGAAAATAAAGCCGCTAAAAAGGCCAAAAATTGCAGTCATCTTGTAAGTTCTATATGGTTCAGCGTGATTTGATACCACTTCAGTTGGGTTGAATCTGATTTATATATCTTTATTCGCAACGAGTGCAGAAAGTAAAAAAAAAGTAAAAAGAAAGGAATAAAAACACATACACAAAACACACTGCAAACATACAACTAGCAGGAATTGGCTTGAACTGTATTAAACTGCATGTAATGTTGATGAACAAGTGGAACAACTGTATTCACCACATACTGACTTGGGGAGGTAAAACCATGACTTGTGACATGGTTCTACTAAAGCTGAATAAAGATATGTGATTTTTGTCGACTGAAAAAAATCACTTGTCTGTAATCACAAATTGGCCGAATTTTTGTGCAGTTTTTCTCAGCTAATGAAAAAGTATTCAAATTTGACTGAAAATATTTTTCGTCGGCCAACAGTATTCTGTATTGTGATTGGCTGAGGCGATTGTTTACAAACAATAGACAGATTTGGCAGACAATGACGTTGAATTTTAGTTTGCATGAACTATGAATAGCAGACGACTTTGTGCCATCCGACCAACAAAAATTATTGAAATGGAAAAAAAGATAAAGAAAGAAAGAAGAAGAAATTGTTGAGTCTGCCATCTTTTGCTGCATGTGCTAACAGAAGTTGAGTGAAAAGATGAAAGTCGATTATTGGAATTGAATAATGAATAACTGCCAAATTTTCATGTGTAATTTTTGTAGACTGACAAAAATTGCTTGTCTATATTTAGTTTAACACTGACTGTAACCTATCCCTAGCCCTATGAAATATCTACTACCAAGGAGATGCCAGTTCAATTCCAGCATGTGGACTCACAAAATAATTGTAAAATACCCGGCAACATCATAGAATTGGTAAGAGGGTACTGATAGGATGCCCTTATGGGTTTTGTGGTACAAAAGGTTAGATACTAAGGTATCATTGTTCCTCTGCATAGTGAATACTGTGGCTGATGTGAGGAAGTAAATACTAGGTTTTAACTACAATATTACTACTACTACTATTATTATTACTCCTACTTTCTGTTACTTTCTGTTTTTATTTAACTGGCATATTTTGCCAAAATTATTCTATTTTAGGCCAGTTCCCTCTCAAAACAGAACATTTTGGGATTGCTTGACTAAGCATGTTTTTTTCAGTTCTGATGTCCTTCCTATCACCTAATTGACAGTGTCAGAGCACTGAAGGGGTAGGGGAAAGACAATAATACCAGGTGTGAATACATTTTCAGAATAGTCTCAAAACTTTATAGCACAGAATCTTCATTGAAAATGTTACCATGGTCAGTTTTTGCTGATGACACATTTTTTCAACCTGTAGAAATTTAATGGACAAACTGCATTTGGCACTTTTTCATGCGTACATAATTAATGATGCCAGTTTTTCTACTTATTTACAATTGCAAGAGTAACTTCCTTTTATCATTCACCAAGTTTGATGCTGTACTGCTATGTGTAATTGAGCATATCCATGCTGCACGTTTGTGCACAATGATTATACTTTGTCTTGTTGCTTTATGTGTGGCTTATTTGGTTAATTTGTAGCCACTAGAGGGCAGCCTGTACTGAGTTAGAAATATTCCCAACCCCACATGTATATTTCAATCCCCAACCCCGTCTCAACCCTGCACTTTCTTTGAAAATTTTTCCCCGACCACATTCTTACTGACATATTGTGTCCCTAACTCTATCCGAGCATCACAGTTTTTTTCAGCCCCATCCCAAACCAGTTTAACTCACACAGACTTTCTGTAATTTATTTACATAGTCTTACTAGTGGTAATTGTCAATGTCTTCATCAGAAGCCACTACTAAAGCCAAGTTTATTGGAAATGTTTAAGGCTTAATGCTTATCAACTGACGTGAAAGAAAATGCGTATATGCCTATCATCTCCACACGATCTATTCCAAGCCAAACCTGCTGGTCTCCCATGACTTTGAAACTCCAACCCCGTGGAGATCACATATTGCACGGACTTGTTGGTACTGCCAAACCCAACACTGTGCATGCCTCTAGTAGCCACGGAACTGTACATGATTTTTTTAAATTTAAAATATTCTGCATTTTCAGTCCTAAACCATTCAATACACCGTTCAGTGCTGTGATGCTGGCTGTTGATTTGCCAACAGGAAGGAGATCTGGCCTTCAGAAAACTGCTCCATTAGTCTTAAAGGTTCTTCGTGATACTGCTCGAACGTAATTTCCAGAAAAATGGCCAAATTAATAGCAGTACTTTTAGTCATAAACAGCTCACTCTGTGCACCATTTCAGTTCTGCTGCTGAAACTGTCCACTTGGCTTGTCCTGCTGGCTTCATAGTTGAATACCATAGTACATGCTGTGCCTGGATGATTGTCTGTGGGGGAGGGGGGAGAGTGAATAAATTTCAAATCCCACATCTAGTCACATGATATGTTTCAGGATTTATGGCATGTTTGTTAGTACTGCTTCCAGGTTAACTTCTCAGACAAGCAAATGAGGGTTAAAACCTGGTGTCTTCTATAGTCTGTGACCGGCAATATATTATTATATATCATGGTCTGGCTGTGGCTAAAATAGAGATGCTTAGCATCGGTATCCAGCCGTTGTGACAACAGATGGTTTACTATACTGTATTCTGCTTTAAAATTCAGATATATTGGCAGCGTTGGTGCTAATGGCTGTGGATGCCCAGTGCTAGTCTGTTTGCTCACCAGGCAGTCAGTGGGCAGCAGCAACTAAGTGTTAATGCAGTCTCTGCTAAACTGCAGCCCACATTCTGGAGTCTGTTGATACCAGCAGTGTGTACAGTTTTTTTTACATGAGTAATTCATGAGTAACTGTCTGCAGCTGACTGACTGGTTGTTGATTTTTCTATTCCAAGTCAGTCTTTTAAGTTCATCTAGCTATTGATATTGTGTGTTTAACATTGACTGTGTTATAAAAGCAGAGCTAATTTGATTATTTAAGTTATTTTTTAAATTCACATCAGTTTTTTCAGACTTTCGATACTTGGTTAACAAAAGGTTTTAGATTTGCTGATTTTACACTATTGATTGGGGTTTACGAAGGGCAGTCGGCCTGAAAAAAACATTGCTGCAGCACAGGGATGTGGTCTCGGTCTCGACGGCTCGGTCTCGAGGTGGTCTCGAGACCCATTAAGGTTTTAGCCTCAATCTCATCTCGCATGGATTGGCAAAAGCCTGAGTCTCGGTCTTGTCTAGGAATCGAGGGTGTCGTTCTTGGTATCAGTCTCTGACATTAAAGCCTTGTGCACAACCTGCAATGAAACAGTGTAGAGTAACATGCTGAATTGCTGATGAACCAAAATTTTATAAGTAGGCCTAGATGGGTTACTTAATGCCTAAATACCTTATAATAATATAGTTAACAAGGTGTAGGCGGGCGGCTGCCACAATATGCCCCCACCCAAGCCTGCGAGTGATGGCACGATACGCATATGGATAGGTCACCATTACTGTATGTCCATGTTGGCCTGCCAGTACAACTAACCAAAGCGGCCTGGTGACCTTGACCTTTGACCTTTTGACCTTGAAAGTGGTGTCCGAGTCACATGTGACATGGGCTACCTCTGTGCTAATTTTAGTCGTTCTAGACCTCTCTGATGTCGAGTTAGGCCCGATGTAGACAGACAGACGTCAGACAGAAGCATCGCTTAATGCCCCCACCTATTAGGGGCGGGGCGTAATAATATAAGACAACTGAATTGGCTACAATGAGGTCTACACATCACTACATATTGTTGTGCGTAAAGTTATATAACAAAAGAAAAATATGGCTGTAAACTCTTAGCAATGCAAATTCTTCCAAATGTCACCTAATGTCTCGGGCTTGGTCTCGAGACCTGTGGACGTCTTGGTCTTGGCTTCAGTCTCGGAATGAAGGGTCTTAGTCTCGATCTCATCTTGGACGGATTGATGAATGCCTCGGTCTAGGTCTTGGAATTTATGGTCTCGGTCTTGTTATTGGTCTTGGACAGTTAGGCCTCGGACACGTCCCTGCTACAGCAGTCTCATGAATGATTTCGTGGAAAATGAACATCAGAGTGGTAGTTTATCTGTTCTGTGTCCATCACAGATGCTGTGCTGTTTCAGAGATGGACAGGAAACTAGGAAACATTGTGAAAAACCGAGATACGGCCTATCTTTTGCGTGTTAAACCCATCTCATCTCAATAACGTTGGAGTGAATTGATGTATAGCTTAAAAGTCACGAGGAAAGTTGAACCATAGAGTCTGGTGCTTAAACTTTATATCCCTCAAACAAAAGTCAGTTTAGTCACCCACTTTTACCTACATCAGAATTGTTATGAGATTTCGGAGAGATGTGACAGCCAAGAGCAATGTTTTTGGCAAATATTGTCATAGCCAGGAGCTCTTTTTTTTACACCGAAGTGCTGTGTTAATCTCACACAGTAGTACAGCTTCTGGGAAGCTTAGGCCTATATCAGTAATGCACGTAGTAATGTCAATGGAATCGAACTCGATGTTCAGAGGTCTTATCATAAGTGCTGGTTTCTGACCAGGTGCGCTGCCATTGCATTGGCTCGAACTGCAGGCTGGGTGAGCTTTTGTAGGCACTCAATTTCGCTTATCATTGTTTGCTGTTACAGACTGCTAGAATGTGTAATTCTTAACCATATAACAGTAGAATCCATCCGCATCATGGATCAAGTTGGCTTCTGATCTGTATGTTGTACATGTGACCAAGTACCTTGTTCATTCGTCCCAGTGCAAGGTGGAACTCACATGAAGCCCATAGGCTTGAAGCCACATAGTGGGCCTATATAGCCATCCCTGTCGACAAGCCCTGTCTACAGGTTGCAACCCTGGGTAACAACTTACCCAGGGTTGCATGCCCCCTACTCCCTCCATGCGGACATCCTGTATAAAAAAGGTAAAGTGTGCCATACTCCTACTGGAGTTTAGGCGGGGTGCTCATTTCCCTGCATCCCCTTCTGCTCAAGCTGTAGTGATATCACCTTAGCCACCCCAGTTGTGTATGTATTTGTACATGTATGTGAAGCACAGCTGCATTATATCATGTGAACCTCTCATCAGAGTCAAGAGTACTCCTGGCCAAGCTACATAAGCATGTGTGCTATTCCGGCTAAACAGCGGAATGTGTGGAAGAACATGTAGGGGAATTGTGAGGCTTTAGACTGTGACCATCTCCAGCTGATTAAATTTTGGCCTTCCTGCGCCCCCTGGAAGGGGGTCTGCGGTGGGGCGAAATTTTTTGGCTCCACCTTATACTACAGCCAGCACACATTGTTTGCATCTCCTCTGAGTGCTTTTTTTCATTTCGTTTTGAAATTATCATTTTAGTTTCGTTATAGTTTTATCTTCGTTTTTGTTTTCGTTAATAGAAATAACACTGGTTATTATGGAGTTATATGTGATCACTGCATCAGCAGAGTATGCCATATGCTGTGAAATATCATGCTTGTGTAGGGTGTGAAATGAGCATGTAAAGTCAGTTACTGAAGTTTGAAGTCAGCGTCTTGTGCCTGACTAATAATGAAGTTTTGTTGGAAGAAGGATCACCCAGAAGGTCAGTTTTCTGTAATTCTGTCCTTATTTGGTTTTGTTATTTTGTGTACTGGAGCTTAGCATACTACTCCACAAAGCAGATGTATTTTACCACATCACTCTCTTAATTGATCTCTCTCAGTCTCATATGCTGTTTAGTGTTGAGTCTAAAAATTTTGTCAAAATACATCAACAAATTTTTGAGTTATACTCTTCACAAACAGACATACAAAGCAGACGTACGATCGAGGTCTGTCACGGCTGCTCCACGATGAAGTGCACTGGCTTGACATTCCTCAGCGGCTGCAGTACAAGCTTGCCGTGACTGTTCACCGATGTCTCCGGAATCAAGCACCGATGTACCTTGCCGATCACTGCATTCCCATCTCTGAAGTCGCTGGTCGCCAGCACCTACGATCTGCCAGACGCCAACAACTGAATGTACCACGCGTCCGCCGTGTTATCGGTCGTCGTGCCATTGCATCCGCCGGTCCGACAGTCTGGAATTCACTGCCGGACAATCTTCGCGATTTGACTGTCGGACCGGACCAGTTTCAACGAGAACTAAAAACTCATCTGTTTGCATGTTTGCTTAATATTTCGACATTGCGTTAGAGGTTTTTATAGCCGCGCTATACAAATTTACATTTACTTACTTACTTACTTACTTACATACATACAGACAAAGAGCACTGCATTATCCCTCTGGAGGATAGACACTGCTGCATTTCATTATTTATGGTCCCACTACATCACAGTGGATTAGATTACGAAATGGATTCCCAAAAATTTATGCCACTTCCTTCATGTTAGAGGCACTGGCAATAAATACTGTCCTCCCCTGTATGGATTAGTACCATGCCAAATTTGGTAGCTCTAAGTCAGACGGTTTGAGCATGCATATGAAGGGGTCCCATGGCGGCGTAGCATAGTGGTTAGAATGCTGGTCTCGACCGGTGAACTTTCCCTGTCCTGCGCCAGACTGCTAGCTGGACGGGCGACCACTTCGTGGTTAAGCCGTCTGCTATCGGTCAGCCAGTGTGGCCAACAACTTGGGGTATTGTGGACCCTGTAAACTTTCCCATCCTCATTTTGGTAATCACATAAAAAGTGGTCACTTTGTCACATTCTGAGGACAATGCCATATATCGGGGATACTCCGTCAAAAAGATTTGCAGGTTTCCGGGGGGGGGGCGGCTTTTCTATCACGTTTGCAGCCTGACGAATGAACAATGTGAGATAACTGTTTTTGTTTCAATACCGGCAGCCAGTCATTGTGTAGGTGTGGTCCTGAGAGAGTGATAGTGAGTGATAGATAATACACCTATGGGCGTAGCAGATATGTGTACACTGGTGTGTACTGATAGTGACACTGTGCAGTCCATTTCAAGCTAGTGCCGGGCACTGTCAGAGCTAATTTGTCAGCTAAGTATTTAAACACCCGCACACTAGCTGCTACACAGTGTATTGTAATTGGTCCTGTCTGTCTGTTTGTTTGTGGGTGGGTGGGTTGGTGCATCTGTTACCACGATAACTTGATAACTAGCGTCGATCCGTGACTGTTCACTGATGCAGTACAAGTTTGCCGTGATATGATATGGTACAACAAAAACAGACTGGGACGTAGTAGTGACGTGGGCTACTTCTGTGCCAGTTTTAAATATTTAAATACTCTTAGAATGTATTTAAATACCAGCATCAGTATTTGGGTATTTAATTAGTATTTAAATACTAACATAAACTGCAGTATTTGGAAAAGTGTTTAAATACTAAAGTTAGGTATTTGTTACAACACTATCAGAGTTCTTGGTAGGCGTAAAAACACACTTATTATAGGGAGGAGGCATTAAGCGATGCTTTTGTCTGACGTCTGTCTGTCTGTCTGTCTGTTGTGTATATCTGGCCTAACTCGAGAACAGAGAGGCCTAGGAAGACTAAAATTGGCACAGAAGTAGCCCACGTCACACGTGACTCGGACACCACTTTCAAGGTCAAAAGGTCAAAGGTCAACTTGTTACTGATGTCTTAGATAGCCAACATGCTGGAACAGGTGCCACCTGGGGAATAAATACGAAGATATTGTCAACTTGCACGGGGCGGAGGCATATTGTGTCGCCATGCGAGCAGCTTGTTTCTGTAAAACTGAACCACAGTACTAGATGTTCAGTGCAAACTAATCTTAAAATACTTGTAACATTCGTTGGTTAAGCTGAAGTTAGCTGAAAACTATGTCATAATTATGGGCTTCAGTGGCAGCTCAGCAGTCTTTACCGGCATCCCGTTCACATCCCCATTGTGGTAATCAATCTTGGATGACGTGCTGACTAGAGGGCAGGTGGGGGGTCTGGACTGTGGGTGGGTGTGTCTGAGCACTGACAGCTGGTAAGTGCAGTTAGTTGGTCTGCACTGTGAATCATCTGATAGCCTGCCCAGTCTGTTTTTGTTGTGCCATATCATATCGTGTTACCTGTGGCTGATGTGCTGTGTTACTACGGCAGTCAGTGGCACTGAGGTGTCAGTGCTTTGGCGGCCTTCAGTCTTTTTGAGTGTGTTTTTGTATGCCCGCCGCTGCTGCGGTGATCTGTTAGTGAGTGAGTGGGGTTTAACATCCCCATCAGCTTGTTGTCGCCCGCCCCGTAGGGTGGGGCATAACAAGTTGGTGGTCGTCCATCCGTCTGTCTGTCCTGTGCCTGACCGTAAGTCGATAATGCTGAAAATTGGCAGGAAGGAAGCCCGTGATACGGGTGACCTTTGACCCCATTTAGAGGTCGAAAGGTCAAAGGTCAAGGTAATAAGGTTATTTATTTCAGTCTGATACATGTTTGCCCATAACTCTGCAACACAAAGTCGCAGCAACACCACAATTGTCGGGAAGGTTGTCCGTGCCACGGCTGACATTCCGCACCAGTTCCAAGGTCAAAAGGTCATGGGTCAAGGTCACCAGGCTGCTCTGGTTGGCTGTTCAAGTCATCGTTTGCAGTGGGCGGGGGCATATTGTGCCCGCACGACAGGCCGCACACTTTGTTATGTTTTCTGTTGCTGCTGAACAGCAGCACATCAGTGACTACTTTTATGGTGCACCTTGTATAAATTATACATACTTAGAGTCAATCAGTTGTGCTGGTACTAACGTCCAAACACTGAACTACCAAGATTACCAATTCTTCTCCATTTTGTTGGTTTCCCTTTCTTTAGACCTTCAGTAATTTCATATAAAAGGTGGTTGTGTTTCAAAACTTGACCAGTCCATTGATGTTTCCTTTGCAAAATAGAGTTCAGTATTTGCGTGTCTTCATTTACACTTCCGAGAATAACCAGCCATCTGATCTTTTCCATTCTTCTGCATATCAAAGGCTTTGAATCTTCTGTCTCTGCTGCATATAGCACAGCACTGCAAAAACAGAGAGCATGCAATTCAAAATGCTCAAAGAAAAATGAACTGACTGTTGTGAAAAAACACACAAACAGAATCAATAAGAATATTAATAATAGTAATAATAATAATATTAATAATTACCAGATTTCTATTTATTTATTATGGCCCCGCCCCTAATAGGTGTTGCATTAAACGATGATGCTGTCTGACGTCTGTCTGTCTCTGTGTTGTGTACATCAGGCCTAAGTCGAGAACAGAGAGGCCTAGGAAGACTAAAATTGCCACAGAGGTATCCCACGTCACACGTGACTCGGACACCACTTTCAAGGTCAAAAGGTCAAAGTTCAAGGTCACCAGGCCGCTTTACTCACCACGCCGTTAACACGTCAGGCAGCTGCAGCGGTGACCGTGGGAACGTATGGAGCATGGGAACCTACTGCTACGTTGCGGTCTGCAGGCGCGGTCGGCTCGGCGGCGCGAGACGCTTCGGCGCCTACAGAGGGAGGAGAGGGGCGGGGGCATACTGTGGCGGCCGCCCGCCTACAGCTTGTTATGCTCCTGCTCCTAATAGGTGGTGGCATTAAGCGATGATGCTGTCTGACATCTGTCTGTCTCTCTCTCTGTCGCATACATCGGGCCTAACTCGAGAACAGAGAGGCCTAGGAAGACTAAAATTGGCACAGAGGTAGCCCACGTCACACATGACTCGGACACCACTTTCAAGGTCAAAAGGTTAAGATCACCAGGCCGCTTTACTCACCGCGGCGTTAACGCGTCAGGCAGCTGCAGCGGTGACCGTGGGAACCTGCTACGTTGTGGTCTACAGGTGCCTTCGAGTGGGCGGCAAGCGCCCACAGAGGGAGGAGAAGGGCGGGGGCATATTGTGGCGACTCCTGCACAGATTGTTTATTTAATATTCACATCGTACACAGAGCACATAAAAAAAGAAAGAAAAGTAAAAAGATAAAACCATAAGAATTATAGATCAACACAGACAATAACTAATACAGTTGTGATCTGGGCATCACACAGTGCACTGCATAATTATTCAATAGCAGCAGATATGTCATCCTTTGTAAAGTTGTTATCAGACAAAGAACATGCACCATCTCTTATCATAACTAAATAAAAAAATCAAACTGTGCAGAAGTGTTGTTTGCTGATCTATAGCGCCTTGGTAATTCTCATTCGCTTATTAACACCATATGGTTGTAACTCCAGCAACTAAATAAACTTAGCTAAACCCAGTTGACCTGTAAGAACACAACAGTCTGGAATCCTGGAATACCTACACTGTGATATCCGGGATTACCAACCGTGTAGAACTTTACGCTCGACGTCAGCTCTGCTGTTGCAACAGCCACCTGCCACCATAGCATCAGCATCTAGGGCGTTTTATGTAGCCGCTCCTGTAGTCTGGAACTCTCTTGATGTCCACACCCGTTCAGCTGATAGATTTTTGTCATTTAAAAACCGTCTTAAAACTGAACTGTTTAAATCCTGCTATATGTAATCGTTCTAGCGCCATTGCAGTGCTCCAGATTCACTTGCGAATTGACATGTAGGCCCTGTAGGGCACGTTATAAATTTTTTTGTAATGTAATATAAACTGCCCTTTGTTTACCACATAGAGTGAGTGAGCGAGTGATTGGGTTTAACGTCCCGATCAACACATTATAGGTCATTTCGGAGACGAGTCTTTCCAGTCAGTCACTTGCACTGGTACTGGCAACCTAACAAGAACAACCAAGAGACAGAACACACAAATAACATAACGCAAAAATTGACCCTAGTTAACAGCACAACAGACACTCAGAAAACATAGGCTAAGAGACACAACAGACGGAGTGACCTTTGGCCTGTAAATGGAGCGGGTCTATTCTGTCAACCCCGGAGCCCACACGGGGCATTTAGGCCTACCACGTGGAGGAGTTAGATATGATTGGCTTATCATGTCAAGCGACTAGCAGTCAGTGGCAACAGACTTGCTGTTAGCGTTACATTACGGTGTTCCTCGGAACCCTCCATAAACCCAGTCTCCGTTGCCCAACAGTGAGTCACTCAACCTCCGGCCAGATCTCGGTCTTGGTTGCAACCGTAGTGCGGGATGGCAGTAATCTTTCTATGATTATTAGAACAGCTTGTTCTCTTTTGCAGACGTTTTTCATCATGCCCAACCATCATGCTACTGGAAGACTTTTTCCACATATTTTTTCGTCCTGTATTTAATGACGCTGTGTGGCCGAGTGCATCCCTGTGCCAGTTGTTTACACACATGCGCCTCTGTCACCAACCAGTATAATTTGGTACCGGCCAATGGACAAAACTGACCCCACCGACAGAACTTATATCGAGAAGGCGTACGTCACTATTTTGTCACATCACTCGACTTGACGCAGCTGTCCCTGCACATCAAGCCTTGTGGCTGCAGACAAACATTTCTACAGGAAGTAATCCGGGTACCAGCTGGAAGAGACTGCCAGGTCGTCCCAGGAAAACATGGACTTCTCAGATTCCAGATGATACTGGAATGTCATCGCGTGCTTCATTGCGTCCATTTTCTCGTTGTGGTCATGGAAGAGGGACGCTACGGTCTCTGAAGACTACGCGCTGATGATGATTTGATGATGATGATGAATGAATGAATGGACGGTGATGCTCGGCGGCTAGGGAGGTAACTGCGGGCCTGGCAGAAAGCAATAACAACCTGCTGCCGGGTTTATGGCTTTGGTCACCTGCAGGCTGACATCTGAGGACCGGGATCAGCTCCAGAACCCCAAGCTCGTTTTGAATATGGACCCTTTAATTAATGATGAGGTATTATCTAGGTGCTCGATATCAGTGCTATGAGGGATATCCAGCTTGTAGAAATTCTACTGCAACAATCCCAGAGGTTCCTGCATTTCGGGAACTGAGCTTGTTGTGGAGTAACATTAGTATGCAGGTGCTGCAGAACAGTGTTACAACGAATAGGAACACACCAGTGTATCAGCATGTGTTTTTCTGCCCGTTCAGGCAACAGGAATCAATACATCATCGTTTTGATCAATCTATTGATTTTCTGTCACGATTTGCAACGCTAGTTGCTTGGAATGTGAATAGGCCGTGAAAAACTAAGAGTGTCACTTACTGTTGGTACCATATAATAATCAGAGTAATAATAACAAGCTGTGCGCGTGGCGACACGATATGCTCCCGCCCCTCTCCTCCCCCCGTGGGCGACCCAGCGCCTTGCCCGCAACGTAGCAGTAGTTTCCCGCACCCAATACGTTCTCACGGTCACCGCTGCACCTGCCTCACGCATTAAGGCAGCGGTGAGTAAGCGGCCTGGTGACCTTGACCTTTTGACCTTGAAAGTGGTGTCACGTGCGACGTGGGCTACCTCTGTGCCAATTTTAGTCTTCCTAGGCCTCTCTGTTTTCGACTTAGGCCCAATGTACTCAACAAATAGACGTCATACGTCAGACAAAAACATCGCTTAATGCCCCTGGCTATTAGGTTCGGGGGCATAATAATCAAATTTATATAGCGCCATACAGTTGTAACTTCACAGGCGCTGGTTTTACAGTTAATAAGTCATTGACTTGATGCACTTTGTCCTATTGACCTGCTTTTTATTACACTGCATGCTCAGCTGTGCAGTTTATTGTAATCGCCCCTATGTGTGTGTTTGTTTGTTTGTGGGTCCGCCTTACTACAGCCAGCGTGCAGTGTTTGCGTCGCCTCTGAGCGCTTTTTCATTTAATACCTTGTTATGAACATGCCTCACGAGTATGGGGCATAGTGCATTGATGGCCATTGTCTCTCCATTCATGTCTGTCCATGCCTGACCCTGAAATTTTCCGTGTTTATTTGTCCTTTTTGATTTGTTTGTGTCCCCATTATTTTGTTTTTCCTTGGGCAGTTGAGTCATCTCCCTTACAGTTTTTGGCACTAGCGTAACTAATTTAAATGAGCCTCCTAGAGCTTTAGCTACCTACACCATAACGTGGGTTAGGAGCTAGTTCCATCCCTTTTGGGCCATTGTAAACAAAAGCAACGCGTGTTAAGGGGTTATTATGTCGCTGGCCCTCCATTACTGAATGGGAGATGTACATCACTGCTCAGGACCCCCGTCTCTGAAATGACCTATACTGTGTCGAGTGGGACGTTAAATTCTAGTATACCATACCATACCCTGAATCGAGAATGGATAAGAAGGCATAGCAGACTGAAGATTGGCAGGAATGAAGGATGACCCCATTTAGAAGTCGAAAGGTCAAACACTTACCGGGAGGGGAAATTTTGGCGCCACACAGCTTGCATGTTTTACAGGGACGTTAACTGTCCAACAGACGATTATTGTATTATCGTCATCGTTTATTATGCCAAAGGCAGCACATAATACAAAAAACACACAAAATACAGTCATAATACACGTAGAACCTAAAAACCTTAAAAAACGAAACAACAAATGACAGGGAACGGACAGACAGACAGACGACCTAATGCAATCTACAATCTACAGACATTCAGTCACATTATTTTATACACTAACCGAGATGTGTCCTGCCCTCACTGATTTAATAACAAAACTGTTCCAAATACATGATTTTATCAGCTGCTGTGATGACGAGAGGGACAAATTGTTGTATTTTGCAAGTAAAGACAACACACGGCATTGTTTGGTACGGAGTAAAGCATGCAGGATAGTATTAGAACTGTTCATAATACGTCTATAAAATAATGTGGCATGTTGATCAATGATAAAATTCATAGGTTGAGAGTTGCAGTAGAACTGTAAATCAGATGTGCATGAAATTTTGTGCTGAAAGCTCTGGGTGGCTGTTCAAGTGGTGTATGCCCAGTTGTCCGAGGGTTCACTTGTCAGAGGTTCCAGTTGTTAGGGTTAGGGTTAGACATTTTGACCATCGGACAAGTGGACCCTCGGACAACTGACTATGAACCGTTCAAGTCACCACTTGCGGGGGTGGGGACATATTGTGGCGGCGGCACTACAGGCTGCAAAGCTTGTTAGCCAAGTCGCCTTGGTGTTGTGCGCGACAGGCTTGTTAATGATACTTGACATTGTAGAGCTGAGGTCAATGTTTGCATCATATTCGCTTCGATGCCGAATAGTGTGGCGGAAAAATAGTCCGGTTAAATGAAAACTGAATGTAGTAGTAATTTCACTCCTTCTCTTTTTCACTCCTCACCTTTTTACATACAAATGCGGACGTTTTGTCATGAGGTAGGGGAATTGTCGTATCGCTTGTATTTATACATTCAAAATTCTATCTCTCTTTCCTCTGGTTCAGCCAGGACATTCGTATCTACTGGTTGACACATCAAAATCTGTGCCTTCGTCCTCACTCATTCGAGGACACTGACTGTTAGGCCTCACTGTGCACTTTTTAGACTTTGTCGTCCTCTCAATGATAGAGTGGACTCTTCTGATGCACTGCACGACGTAATCATCGCACCAAATTTCATGCGTAGTTCTACATTGAAGGATGTGAGCATGGATAGAGGATGTGGTAATGCAGATATCTGGGCAGATGTCCAGATGGAAATCGGGGAAACTTTAGCTTTATGTGCATATGCATAGCTGTGGCCACTGGCCGTTACTGTCTCAATGTCTGTGTGTGTGTTTATAGAGAGACAACGGCATATTAAAGCCAATGACTATGCATTCAACAACTCATTCAGATACGAAGTGAGTTGATCTCTCTCTCTCTCTCTCTCTCTCTCTCTCTCTCTCTCTCTCTCTCTCTCTCTCCGGTGTGTATGTGTGTCTGCCCATATGTATGCATGTGTGTGTGCTGAGCATTTGGGGTACTGGCATCAGAGGGCTGATGAGAGGCATGGCAACCCTCTCCCAAGGTTACCAGGAGCTATTAGTGGTCAGAGACAAAGACAAAGTTGGAATACCCCCAGGTGAGCTTGGGGTGAGCAAGTCCATGGAATGTGATAATTTCCCTTCAGTGCTTTGACACTGTTGGTTGGTTGACAGGAAGGGCATCCGGCCTGTAAAAAACTGGATGTTGGTTTGTTGGTGGTGATGATTTGGGTGGAGCTTTGCACGACTTATAGCTCCAGTAGTCCAGTTGTCGCCACCACCTCCATCATCCTTTGCTTCAGTAAACACCAGCTAACCCAGGTTCACCTGAAAAATGGCCGTTAAAACGATGAGAGAGAGTGTGTGTGTGCTGAGCATTTGATGGGACAGTTTTACTGTGGGTACCTTGGCTTTTAAGCACCAATTTATTTTTGGCAGTATGTGGCATAAACGTTATTTGTACACCAGTCTAGTGTAAGCGACGAGCGTGCCTCTGTTATGTGAAACGATTACTTGTCCCTCGTGCTGTTTGCTTTAAACCATGTCACATAACGTGCTGGTCACACTGGCCAACAAGTCGGCTGGACAAAAAATTTTTTTTGGCATTAACTGTTGCAACTTTTTCTGGGAGCATTTTCGTGTTGGCCAACAGATTTTTTTGTTGGGCCAACTTGTCCGGCTGATTTTTACATTCTAATACTGGCTTACCAAGGTTGTCATGGAAACTAAACGAGTGTTGTTTTGGTTGTTGCTGCTACTGCTGTTGCTGTTGAACTTTGGGATGTGGGTTAAAGGTCATTCGAGGTTATTTGAACTACCGTTTAGTATTTTATGTATGGTTTATATTCTGTAGTAACATTGGCCACAGTTCATGCATGCGACCGACCAACCATCAGACCCACCCACAACCAACATTTGTATCTCAGTTGCCTCATTCACTGTCTAACTCATTATTGCACACAGAAAACCAGTCTTCAACGGCAAATACCCAGTTTGTACTCAGTATTTACAGACCAGCAGAAAATCGAATGGTAGAACGTGGCTATTTATGCGGACACCCTTTGACGCAGAATACCAAAATTGATGTAGCCACACAGATGAGGAGGGGGCTTGTTTTTAGGGATCAGCCTCGCCAACACCCGATAGTGGCGGGGCTTCATCGCTCCCCAATTTTTGGGGTTTCCATGTTATTTATGCATACACCTTTTGATGCAGCACTACCAAATTTGACGTGGTAACACATTGAAGAGGGGGTGGGGCTTGTTTTTAGGTGTCAGTCACACCCCGTCCCAAAGGAGCAGAGCCCCAGCACTCCCCAATTTTTGGTGTTCTCCTCTTATGTAGTTGTCAAGTTATAATCTGCTTGCAGGACAATCGTATAACCACGTCTAAGTACACTGCTGTGAGTTTCCTGCCAAAGAATCTGTTCGAACAGTTCCAGCGAATAGCAAACGCTTACTTCCTTGTTCTCCTTATACTCCAGGTCAGTAGTCATGGTTGTTGACTGGACTCGGCTGTACTCACTTTGACTGTATTGTGTGATTATTTTGAAATATTGTTAAGCAACTTTTACTTGTACTGGAATATACGATGGCTACTGTCTCTGACTTTTCTCCATATTATTTGCACGTAAAATTATTTCAAAACACTTAGTTCTGCCAGTAATTACTTCGTCATTTATTCTGCTAGTTGTAGCATTATTCAGATGCTGTCTGTGCTTCTATGTTGAGTTTGTTACATACTAGAGAGATACGCAGTAATGGAAGGTCTGCGGTTTCAGCTCCAGAACATCCTGGAAAAAGTCTGCAGTTTTGGAAGTCCATGACGGCATTTTATGCATTTGATTATCAGCCACAGGATACACCGCTTGCACTTTTATTTCAGGCGATAATTTTAGGGGAATGGCTGGAGCCTGTTAGCCCCGATCTCTTAAATATGTCGCTGGATGATTATGTGATTTCTCAATGAGTATCGCATTTGTCATTGCTGTCCCCTTTGCAACAGTGACTTCTGTGAAATGACAGTGATGATATATAGTGATGATGCTGATGATGATGCTGATGTAGTCAATTCCTTACATATCATCTCTGACATGGATCACTACCCTGCTCCCTCTCACCTCTGTTCTGCTTTTCACGGCCATCAAGGACGGCATTGACGACGTTGTAAGTCGACAGTTCTGATCTCCGAGATCTCTTCTTTCCTTCCCACCGGTCATGTTTCCCACCAGCCGATACTGCCGTAAGCCGCTGTACTGAAGCTAACAGTTTTTCTACATGCCGCTTTCACTACTGCTTGCTGACTAGCATGTACGGTGCCTGCCGGTTTTCCTCCAGTCACTAAGGCAATGGGTCCACCACCTCTGTGGCCAAATGGTTACAATACTTGCTTTTACCACACAGCTTGTTGTGCCCCCGCCCCTAATAGGCATTAGGGCATTAAGTAATGCTGCTGTCTGACGTCTGTCTGTCCGTCTGTCAGTCAGTCTGTCTGTTGCATACATCGGGCCTAAGTCGAGAACAGATGGGCCTAGGAAGACCAAAATTGGCACAGAGGTAGCCCACGTCACACGTGACTCGGACACCACTTTCAAGGTCAAAGGTCAAGGTCACTAGGCCGCTTTGCTCACCGCCGTGTTGGCGCGTCAGGTGGCTGCAGCGGTGGGCATGGGAACATGTTGGCCGTGGGACACTGCTGCTACATTGCCGTCTGCTCGGCGGCGCAAGGCGCTTCGGCGCCCACGGAGGGAGGAGAGGGGCTGGGGCATATCATGGCGGCCGCCTGCCTACAGCTTGTTTTGACTTGTAAATCCT
>Ga0049107_10000140_pt1 | contig 18146 bp, 6 predicted proteins | sample WorMetilPIANOSA1_FD_61187 | JGI IMG/M metagenome (GOLD analysis project Ga0049107, IMG submission 61187) | Marine gutless worms symbiont microbial communities from Max Planck institute for Marine Microbiology, Germany - Olavius ilvae PIANOSA.1 | ecosystem: Host-associated > Annelida > Digestive...
GGACAGAAGCTCCTAAGACCAAAGCCCCCTTGGACAGAAGCCCCCCGTCCCAATTCCGCCTTCACAAAACAAACGAACCTAGTAATCAAATGCTGCCCATAATCCATTTATTTATACACTTCACAACATCTTGGTGCCGGGATGGGTGAAGAAATTTTATTTTTGTGGAAACATTTCTGTATCGTTCCATAGTGCGACCCGGTGGCCTCATTTTCCCAGTTATGCTGCCATCTACCAATAATAATGTACCTATCAACCAGATCATATGCCTCTGAAAGCTCCAGTCCTATATCTATATCAATATTATCACCAGAAATTGCAAGATTAGCTAGCCTATATCTGCCAGTTCGTTTCCTATGATGCCAATGTGGCTTGGTAGCCAGATGAAGCTGATATTTCTGTTGTATTTGCGAATTAAATAAAAAAAAATTCTATGAGAAGGTTTGGTCTACTGATACATTTGCCCGATGATATAGCTTGCAGAGTCGCTGAATCGCTGAATATGCATTTGTTCTACTAAGGTTTGACGACTTTTATACGCCTATAGCGGTTGAACTCCGGAGTCGGCGTCTCATAATCGTTCGCACATTAGTCCTTGATGTTTTGCCGCTGATCAAAATGTTAACTCAGTCGTACCGCTTACACTTCGACTCAGGGTGGCTACTGTGCACTAATTACCTGTTTAGCCATAACTCAGCACTCCACCTACTCACCATCTTTACGCTCATAATCGCCATTTGTAAGCGACTTCAATGGAATTGCGGCTGGATCAGATTGCTTACATGATTCTTGCGGCACAACCGATACATTCCAAGGTAGACTTACACCCATATTCACACTCACGAGCGCGAGTTCAAAGCGGATAACAACGATCTGGGAACAGAAGAAAAACTAACAACCCTGGTAATAATGCATACTGTTTGTCATACATAAACCGGGAAATTTTTATGATATGAATTAGAGCTTTCACCATACAACATACATCATTCTGACGGGGAGGGGTTGTCCTACCGTATCAGACTCTGGGGGCTTCTCTCCGGGGGGCTTTTGTCAGGGTGGCTTTGGTCCGGGGGCTTATGTCCGGGGGGCTTATGTCCGTTTCCCCAAGTCAATGGGGAAATGGGAAAGTCGACCCCTTGCCACGCCCAAACCCCTTAACCGATCGTCACCAAAGGTTGCATACTTAATTAGGTCCTGGATTCTTACCCACGTGCAAAATTCAGTCACGATCCCTCAAGGGGTTTCTTTTCCCTGTATGCGCGAAATTGCCCATCATAAATTTACTCGGCTTCTTTTTTGGGTTCTTCCCGCGCTCCACAGCCGAGGCCCCTAAACCGATCTTCACGCAAAATACGTCAAAAGAAGCGGTTCCGCGCAATGATGTGCCTCTTCGGGGTTAGAAAACAAAAATGTAACATTTATACCCCTTAATTCTGTAAAACCGCTATTTTTGGGCCCGATTTTGACGGGACAATTTTCGGCCGAAAACCGCTTTACAATGGGGTCATGTAAACTCCCCTTAATCGTCATATAAAAGTTATATAGTGAAAAGGCAAAATGGGGTCGCTGATTCCAAATATTCGGTTTCGAATGACCCCGTACCACCGGGTCACGTGACACGGCGCATGCGCATTGTCAATTTTGTCATTAAAATGGCCCATTGACATTTGCTTTCACTCAGCAAAGGATCAAGCTAGAAGCAAAAAAATTGGCAGTAAGTATGCGTAGAAGGATTTGTACAAAAATTCAACGTTTAAGGTTCAAAAGGGGCGTGGCCTAGGGTCACGTGACCCAATTTACAAATTTTGGGACCCTAATAACTTTGGAACGAATAGAGCTACCCGCTTCAAATTTGGCAGGGAGATGGAGGACGGAGCCTCCCTACGCATGGACCATAAAACGACCCATAAGTGGTCGTGGCCGGGGTCAGGTGACCTAATTTCCAAATTTTGGGACCCCCCTAATAACTTTTGAACGAATTGAGCAATCCGCTTCAAATTTGGTACAGAGATCCAGGACGGAACCCTCCTGCGTACAGACCATAAAACGACCCCTAAGTGGGCGTGGCCTGGGTCACGTGACCCAATTTCAAAATTTTGGGACCTCCTATAACTTTCGAACGAATTCAGCTATCCGCTTGAACATTATTTTTGCTGTTTTCGATGTGTCATTTCGCCGTTATAAGTTCTACAACTTATAGCGGCGAAATGACACATCGAAATGACACATCGAAAACTACAGTTCTTTTTACATTTATTGACATAATGTCGATGTGTCGCAGAGCAATATCACCTTCTTTTTTATTTTTTGCAGTTTTAGTTGTGTGATATATGTACAGTCGACCTTACACGTCGTTGTAAACTTTTAAGTTTTCTCTTTTATAGGCCTACACATGTTAACGGCGACGTGCAGAAAGTGACATCGACAACAGCAAAAATCGTGAACAGTGATTAGCCCTACTTCAGCAACAGGTTGACTATGGCAATGTGCTGCTAAAGTAATATCACTGTTAATGATTTTTGTTGTTTTAGATGTTTCATTTTCTGCTTATCACCATTAACAATAAACTGTATTTTTATACATTTATATTTGCTGTTCCACTATTACCTATTTTCTGCAGTTAGGCCTAATATTATCGGCGTCATGTCCAATATTGACCCAACCGCAAAAGGAGGCCAGAGTCAATTTATGTAACCTAATTGATGGGCATAACTGCATCCATTGCAGATATTGCTCACGTGATCACTGTCTGAATCAAAATGTGCGTCTGCTCAGTCACCAAATTTCATCAAAATCGGACGATTGCGGGATAATGCAATTTTACGAATTTTTAAACTGATAATGCCAAGAAGTTGTCGACCAATTCTGATGGAATATTTTGATGTGTGGGATGTCTCGATCCGGATCCAGGAATTTTAAACGAAATATTCACCATTGCGGTATAGAAACAATCGTAAAGACTTCTGCGGGATCACTGACTTATGTCTCCGAGTGCTTCTAGTTATCAGTATTTGGTGTCGCTTTCTCATATCCACTCACCAGATGGCAGCTGCATGTTCGCTGAGGATAACAGAAGATTGGGGACAAGGAGCGGAAGCTATAAAGTTTTTACAAGTGGGTTGCTGAGTAAAGAGGTGTTGATCCAGCACTGAAGCTGCGGCACAATGCTCCGAGATCATTTCGGTATGTTTTGAGACTGTGACAGAACCCATTTGGGTACATACAGTACAGCTAAATATCGCGTTCTCTAATCTCTAGATGACCCTGTTAGTCGTCATGGTGAACAGCATGCTTACTCCTCACAAAGGACTGCAACCAGGTGATGCTATGGGCTTGTTTTAGCACCGGAGCTGGAAATTCTTACTGAGTAGGCTCCATATGATAGCCATGGCCACTGCATGGCATCACGTAAGCTTTTGTTTATCATATACGTCATTAATCGCTAATCAACAATGCTAATGCATAAATCGACGATTGTAGTGAACAACAATTAGTTACAGTGACATTTTTAAATGCAGTCAGCCTAGGCCAATGTCTTGCGTCAGAAATGCCTATATGCCAATACAAAATCTCTGCCGCACACAAGTGGCCAACGGACGATTATTATATTCCAGTGGCAGTCAATTCTATTTCTTTTGTAACTTGCGCATTGACATAATAAACTGACTAGGCCTACATTGTTGGATATACATTCACTACCACAATTCACTCATGATTGTTTAGAAAGTCTACAGTCGATAACTAAATTTGTTTCAGAATATAATGTTCTTATTGTTAAATTTTCAGTACAAGTGCAACTGAAACTTTAAAAAGACTCATCTCCAAAATGATAATTTCGATTGGATCACAGTGGATTGGGTCCCTAAACTCCGCTCATTCACAGGTATAGGCGAAATTTTTTTTAGTTTTTATTATCTCCACCAAGGATTATCATTGTTTTCATCGGTGTCTGGATCTGGATAATAATTGCCAAACTCCATCGGATATTGCGGCAATGGCGAGAGACGTCGGTGTTAGTGAGTTTTCCGCAGGTCGTTGCCGAATTGAAAACATTTGAATATTACTGTTCACGGTAACTTCTCTCACTCTATGTAACCTGCAATTCACGAACAAAATCTCGGAAACGTAAATAAGAAGAATGTTACTTCACACCAGCAACAGGAAGTCGTACACGCTTTATCGTAGCTGTCGATCGATCCAACATTTTACACTGTTGCCTTCGGTGTTGACAGAATGCTTTGCCGCAGGCCACGTGACTCGATTCTGACCAATCGCTGTCGAGTACTTTTGTTCGTCATAGCAGTACACACTATGTACGCAAATTAGCCTTGCATTTAAAGGGGCTGTAGTCCTCCCGTGACGGCAGTATATAGCGAAAACAACCGAAATCGGAAAGGAGTCTTGTTATGTCGAGACTAGGGCTGCAACGACTAGTCGACTTTAATCGATTAATTAAGTAATCGGTTATAAAAAAAAATAGTCGAAGGATTTATCGATATCATTTTTACAGTCATATTCCATTATCGCGTAAAGACGAGACGAAACGCTTAAATTAGACATCCAAAGCTTAGTCGCGCGCCTTCATGCGAAACACAAGAGAATTTTAAGATTTTTTTCGGCTGCGTAGCCTACACCTCTTTATTCAGTCATAAAATCATAAATAAATCAAAAATTGTAAATTTCAAATCACAAAGCAACAACAAAACAAAGAAGAGACAAAACAACCAGTAAGTTAGGCAACAATGAGCTGTAGACCAAGGTACTAAGCAGTAAGCATCCATTGCTCAATGTCACTGCCTCAATTTTTTGTCAGTTTTTACTTACTTATTACTGTTTCGATAAATGGATTGTAATCGATTATTGGCGTCGGTTAATCGATTACGAAAACTATCGAAACTTCGAAACGAAAAATCGAGTCCATGCAGAGAGCGGATTCACAAGGCAAAAGACTCGCAGAACTTGCTCTGATACATCGACGACCGGTCACGTTCGATCGGTTCGAACCGGAAACGTCTCTCGCTGTCGTCTCTGTTCGGCCGCCGCGCGTACGTCATGTATTCGTTCGGCCGGAAACGCCGGTCATAATCGGCCGGAAACGCCGGTCGTACTCGATCCATCCGATCTCGTCGTCGAGGTCTGTCAGGGCAACCATCGTGGTCGCCGCACGGTCAGCCTGGCTTCGGCCGCCGCCGGCGCCACTGGAGCACCGCCCGTTGGGCTGCAGCGTCGCCGACGCGTTCGTCGACGTGGTCGTCGGAGCGCTGTTGCGCCGTCCTCGATGCACCCTGGTCGCCGGTGGCACGTGCCGCCACGTGCGCACGATGTGGCAGAAGAGCAGGTAGACGAGCTCGACCACCTCCGATAGCGTGATCACCGATATGCCGACCCAGATGCCGAGCTGGCCTCCGATGTCCGACACCAGCTGATTCGGATCGAAGTCGGCCGTTTCCTGTGTGACGACGACGTTGCTGTCGGCGATGTAGACGTTCAGCCTGGCGAAGTCCTTGAGCGTCGAGTACCGGTTTTCGTCTCGGAAATAGTCCCAGATCGACTCGTTTTTCGACGTGTTTGCGAATCGTTCGCGGAACTGTTCGTTGTAGAAGATGTCCATGTAGGCGGCGTCGCCCTCGTAGCCGGAAGCCGGCCACTTGGACAGGCTGTACGAGACGTCGTAGAGGAACTCGTCGCACGGCGGGTGACAGCGGCAGTCGCACATCATGGTTGTGTTGCGAGTGACGAGGTCGCGAGTGCGCCGGGCGCACTGGATGCGGTCGAACGTCGCCATCAACGCGCGCAGACAGTCGCCGGTCGCCTCGTACATGCACTCGTCGGAAAACTCGTCGTTGCGTCGGCACGGCTTGATGCGGTCGGCGGTCAGGTTAGGCAGCATCGGCAGCGACGAGTCGTAGCACTGACATTCGGCCACGACGTGGCTCTGAAGACACATCTTCTGACAGGTGATTCCGCGGTAGCGGCGCCCCGGCTGTCGGCGCCCGTTTACGCCGTCCTCCGTCACGTCCTCGCGCGAGTCGTCGTCGGCGGCGAACGGATTCGTCCACGAGCAGTTGCCATGAGGCGCTCCGATGCGGATGTTGCGACGCGGTCGAACGCCCAGCGACGCCGAGTAGCCCGGCGGCACGTCGTAGCCCTCGGCGAACAGGAACGGCTGAGTGTCGGGCGGGTGGATCACGACACGGAACCCCTCGCTAGCGGCCACCGGACTGTGCGTTTCATGTAGACCCGGAAGTACTCGCAGGTCCTCGTTCTTGTCCAGCATTCCACTTCCGGTCAGAACAATCGCCGACCAACCGTTTTCAATACCTGGCATCAAAACAGAAAGCGCTTCAGCGATTGAATGATAGCAAATAATATTTATTTTGAACATTCTAACATCGTGCTGGCATTGTCTCGTAGTTATATGATGACATATTTTTTTTATAAAATATGACATTTCGCAAGTAATAGATGTTGACATTGTTAATGTTTGCAGTTATCATATTTTGTACATAAGTTCAAAATAGTAAAACTTAATAGTACGGTTTAGTAGAGATGCGTACTAAACAATGCTGTAATACTTCAACCAAGTATAGTAATACTTTCCAAATATTTGCTTTTAGGCCTACTGGGTCTACCACTGCTGCCCTCATTTTTTTCTTTTTTTCACCACCTCTCATATGCTGCAAGACAAGTCCGTTCATCTTATAGCCTTAGACTTCTCTAAGGCGTGATCGACACAGTTCGATATTCTACTCTCGCAGCAAAGATTTCCAGCTTTCCTATAAGTGGTAATGTTTACAACTGGATTGTGAATTTTCTGTCTGACCGCCAACACCAAACCAGGGCAAATGATTCCAGATCTGATTTCAAATCCATTAATGCAAGTATTATCCAAGGCTCTGGATTGGGTCCAGTGGCGAGTGGCCTACATTCTCAATATGCCTCTGACCTCTGCTCAGCTCACCAAAGTAATCTGATATTTAAGTATGCCGACGACACATATCTTATCATTCATGATATTCACTTGCATACTATACCACTGGAACTGCAACACATCTCTGATTGGGCCGATCGACACAACTTACAATAATCCAAGAGTAAGGAAATGATTCTTAGCATACACAACTGTCCGGTGTCAAGTGTAGTCTCTAACAGTGCCAGGAGTCACATTCAATTCTAAACTTCGATTTGACTCTCACATTGCTCATATTATTGACAAGGCTGCAAGAACCCTATACGGTCTGAAGACCCTTCGATCTCATGGTCTTACTGGGCAATCTTTGTGGGATGTCACCCGAGCCACATTGATTGCTCAGATTCTGTATGCCGCCGCCCCAGCTTGATGGGGATTCCTGAGCATGGCTGAGAAGGATCGTCTCCAGTCTGGCATCCGTAGATCCCAGCGCTATGGCTTCCTACCTGGCAACTTTCAAAGTGCTTGTGATATTGTTGAATCCTTGGAATCTAATTTATTTAGATCTGTTTGTGCAAATCCCCAACATGTTTTGTTTCGCCTTCTCCCACCTAAAAAGGCCACCGGCTATAATCTACGGCAACGGTCTCACCACCTCCCCCTCCCCAAATAGGCAATAATTTTATCAGGAAAAATTTTCTGTACAGAATGTTGTTCAAGGACAGTTACTAGGTTAGTTTACTTTCCTGTCTGTTTGTTTGTTATTTTGTTCACCGATGTATGTTATAGTCTACAGTCTACATTAACTTCGTGCATGTAACTGTTCTATCTACTGTGATGTTCTGCGTTTGTCAGAATTATTATTAAAGAAACTACTTACTTACTTACTTATTTTCCATCAGTGCCGTATTTACAAATATGGAGGTCATGACCCTTATTTCTTTCTCCGTCACTTTCTGCTGTTTAAATGATGCTGTTATACGGGTGTCCCTGCAAAAAGGACTATTCCGAGCACTGAAATAAAAACTAAGTTTTGCTTTAAAATCATTTCGTGGTCTTGGATTGCAGAGTAGCGATGGAAATGATGTATGAAAAAATGGTCGGATCCAGAAAAAATTGCTCTTCGGAATGTGAGGCATAAATTTGTAGGATCCTGTTTGGCCAAATGGTCAAAACACTCTTAAGTCCGGCATTGCTTTTCCTTTGCCCAAAGTATTTTAATAGTTTTGAAGGTCACGGCATTTTTGAAGTCGAATATTTCAAAAACTTTTTGCAGATCTTAGGGACAAAGTTTCTATAGAACACTAATAGGAAATCATACGCAATCTATCGAATGGTACCACTTTCAATGACCTTGAGTGAACTCATGACATTTTGTGAAGTCGAATATCGGAAAAACGGCGCGTTTTAAAGACAAAGTTACTATTGGACAAGAGGAAACTATACCTAACATATGGAATGGTAGTATGTTTGGTGGCCTTGACTGACCTCTAAACGCGTCGCGCGGGTTTGTCAGCATCAGCATGCCCATGCACGCAAAGCGCGATAGGTTATGGCAAATCCGTCCGTCTGTCCGTCACACTCTGGTATTGTTTCTAAACAAATGCACAGCACATATCGTCAAACTCTTTTCACCTTCTAGTAGGGGCACGACTAATTTTGTCGAGCGATAACGTCGTTACAAAATTGCAAGGGGAACTCCACATCGATATTTTCGACAAAAATCGCCGTTTGTCTCGGAAACGGTACGAGATAGGCCCACTGTTACTATAGATCACTAATAGGAAGTCATAGGTTGCCGATCGATCCCTGTCGGTTCCAATAATTTTAAGTGACCTTGAAAGGCGAGACGCGATGGGTCACATTCGTTTGGCGGATCTCCATTAATTACGTCACAGTTTGACCCAGAATGACTGAAATTGGCATGGTAAGACGGGTTGGAAGAAGCATGTTTCAAGAGGGTCAGTAAGCCCCCATCCCAAGAGGGCGGGGCACCAGCGTCCCCAAAATTTTTGGGACCCTACCTACGCCCGAATAGTTTGACCTAGAGCGACCAAATTCGACACGATAACACATGTGGTGTAGGAACGTGTTTCTTGATGGTCAGCCACGCCTCATCCCAAGAGGGCGGGGCACCAGCGTCCCCAACATTTTGGGACCCTACGCACGACAAAATGGTTTGACCTACAGCGACCAAATTTGGAACGATAATACATGTGGGGCAGGAGCGTGTTTCTTGGGGTCAGCCACGCCCCCATTTCAAGGGAGCTAGGCCCAGCGTCCCAAAAATTATTGGGACCCACCTACGCCCAAGCGGTGTGACCTAGGGCGACCGAATTTGGTGCGATAAATTATATGGAGCAGTAGCGTGTTTCTATGGACCACCAACGCCCCTATCCAAATGGGACGGGGCCCTAGCGTCCCCTTAACTTATGGGACCTTTTACGTGCGCGCACACAGTATGAGATACAACCCAATTTTGCATTTCCCTAAAATATTCCCCTCCTCAACGTTGCTTATCGTATCACATTTGATAACTACGTCATACGGTGTGTTACTGAGCGTGTTTAGAGGATGTACGGACGCACGGACGGGAGGAAAAGATAGTGTTGACAGCGCTAGTTGATGATATAAACAGGCAATGAATATTAAAAACTAGAGAGTGGTTATGACGTCCAGTGAAGTCGAACATCGCATACAAATCAGTTAATGCTGACAACAGTGTGTTCCTGCTGATGCTTCGTATTATATTGCTATACGCTTACATAATGTGGAAGTGTAACAGTTTTACATTCGCTTTAGAATGAGCGAGCAACCGTCAGTTATTGAGTGCATGTACACACTACTTTGTCGCTGGTGTGTACCGAGCATTAAACGCTTGCGAAACTTATCGTATCACGTCAGTGTAACAACACAGACGACCATCTCTGAATTTTACAGCACAAAAAGTATAATAAATACTCATTCATTCATTCGTTTTATTTCGTCCACTAAAGCCACCACAGTGTACAACACAGAACAACACAAGCTGTGCGAGAGGCCGCCACAATACGGCCCCGCCCCCTGCAAGTTGACCTTTGACCTTCTGACCTTGAAAGTGGTGTCCGAGTCGCGTGTGACGTGGGCTACCTCTGTGCCAATTTTAGTCTTCCTAGGCCTCTCTGTTCTCGACTTAGGCCCGACGTACGTGACAGACAGAGAGACAGACAGAAGAATTTATTAACCACAACAAAGCAATATACACCATAGGCTAAAGAAAATCACATTACTGTTGTGGTAGGCTGACGGAAAGGTCAACGCCATCAATGCTGGCCGCCTATGACTTAAATCATTCTAAGTATACGGTACAAAAGATAACAAATGAATGGAAAAAGAAAAATTTGAATAACAACACTAAACTTAGACAGACAGACAGACAGACGTCAGACGTCAGACGCGCATCATCGCTTAATACCCCCACTATGGGGGTGGCGGCATAATAAGTTAGGAGCAGGGCTAACAACGCTCAAGGTAGATCAACGGAACTTCATAAAATATTAATGCATACAAATTTTGAGAATTGTGTGGTAAAATTGATTTTTAAATAAAATATGAAGTTGCTTTTGAGAAATTGAAGTTTGCGACTTGTAGTGCATTTTAGCCACATTTTGAACACGGAGCGGGGCGGAGGGTTCGAGCAGAATCATCATGTCTGGATTGCTCAGCCGTTGTCGAAGGAATGCGCTCTAGTGAGTGCCATTTGATTTGATTGCCGTCGTTCTGTTAAACGGCTCACCTTCGGACAGTGACATCATGTCGCCGTGCTGTTGATTGGCCGGCCTGGCTGTGTACGTGAAGCAGTTGAAGTAGTATGGATCGAAGAACGTGGAGAAGTCGACCGAGCGATTGCACTTGTTGCCTCCGAAGTAGCACGTGACGATGAAGTCGTCGATCTGCACGGCCGCCTGGCTGATGACGTCGTGTGGGATGTTTGCAGAGAAGGTGGTCCGTGAGAACATCTCCTGGAACACGTACAGCGGCAGCTGCTCCTGATAGAGGTAGAACAGCGGGCCGTAGGGAGCCAAGGTCTTCATGTACTCGCGCATGAACGCGTTATCGGTGGCGTTGATGTGGTTCATCGGGTGGGGATTCTCCAGAAAGCGGCGGTTTAGCGTGTTGAGCACGTTGAAATCCAGATTGCGCATGTTGCACATGGATATGGCGGGAAACGGTACCGGAATGGCCACAACTTCGATCGTCACCTTCTTCGGGAAGCTGAAGAAGCGGCGCAGTACCTGGGAGATCTGGACGGCGAAGATGAGGCTGGCCGTGACGCAGATGACGATCCATATGCAGCGACTGACTGCCGACCTCGCCTCGATGACTTTCGGAACTCCGTGAAGCGACGTACGACTGGCGAAATTCAGCAGGATGTCTGAAGCCTTCATCGCATGCCTTGAACACTTTAAATGAACACTTCTGCTTCAGTTGCTTGCTCTTCGTACCTATATTCGCAACGCGTAACTGCAACGCATACAAACAAGAGTAATCTGACAAGGTTTGAGCAAATATTTTCTCAACAACTGTTCAAATCACTTCAGGCATTATATCCCTTGCCTCGAAAAGTGCGTCACTTTTATTTGTACGATAACTTCGGCAAATGTAGACAAATTTTCACAATTTCACTGTTAAATTCAGAAGCAAACTGCGGAAGAAGTTGGAATTGAAAAATTCACATCAATTGCCGCATTACTTGCGAAAAGTGTGTAGCTACACAGCTTAACGCTCGTATTAGCGAGACTTATCTGCTTAACGTCAGGCGGCGTCTGCTTGAGAAAGAGTTGTTATTTGCTTTTTTATTCGAGACGTACTGTTAAGTGTTAACACATATTAAGCTGTTGTCCCTCAGTAAGCATATCAGGAGTATGTGTCTTTCAACGGGACATTGCTGCAGCACACCGCCCACAGAGACAATCGGGGTGCTAGACCAACATACACATGGCTTCATCGTGCCAGATCAGTGGCCGTCCAACAGTCATAATCTTAACCAAGTTGGTTAAAAGTAGGGCTGGTAACGATTAATTCTTTTCTTAACGGTTAACTTTTTGAAAATAACGATTACTTAATAGTTAATTTAGTTAAAAAGAATTCTCTCTTGAAACTGATTCGAGCCTTGCACGAAGTGTTCGATCCGTGATATGCAAACGCTTTATGACAGTGCATGCAGCAAACGTTCACCATAACCACTGTTTTACTGTCATCACTTAAAATTTGAACCCGAAATGTTCCTTCAGTCATACGGTTATGCTCTTATATTTCACGCCCGAATCACTCGCCGTCGCCATGTTTTGTTTATTTTTTTCGGTGCGTGACGTTATATTTCCCGGTGATGTTAAGTAATTAAGCAGACTATGTTTAATCTAATTTTAATCGTTAAAAATTTTAATCGTTACATATTTCTAACGATTAATCAACTAATTAATCGTTAATTTCGGCAGCCCTAGTTAAAAGATCTGGACTTTAATGCAGCGGATCATCTACCAGACGAAGAAAGCATGCCTACGTACCATAGCCATAGGCGGACATTTTGAAGACACCTTGTAAATTAACCTGCGTATCCAAACAAGGAATTAGCAACCCTCTATGATCTTTACTGTAATTAAATGTCTTCGCATCATTTTATTTTGGATTAACTTTGCTGTAAAGCAACACTAGTTCTCGCAAGGTAGTGCGGCAACATATTTGAGGGGAGGTGAAAATTATGAAAAGTGGTCTATGATTGCATAAGTTATATCATAGAATATAAGTGGTCTGCTTTTTGCTTTTTGAGACACGATATACACTGTAGATTTACTCGACTTGACGTGAATTTTGTAATGTGTTTATTGCAAATGACAGCAACAATTAACAAAGTACTATACCGAAATTGGCGCACATCATAGCGGTAATTTGGGGCAGATTTGTGTCGACTAGCCTCCTTGATTACTGTTGCGCGCAGTACATACTGTAACGTAGTTTACGTAACCACCTATATATTCACGTGTAATGATACATTTTGTTACTACTGACCGGCTGGTTTTAGCCCGGAAGCCCCTGATTGAACCTCTGAAATGCTGGCTGTTTTAGTCTGCCAATATTGCACAACTTTTGCTTGCTTGAAGAAATCTGAGAAGCAGTACATCATTACCTATACGTCGATGACGTCACGGGTGGTGGTCCCACTCCCGGCGACGATACGCCGAAAAGCAGAAGATTACATCAAATTTTAGCAGCAAAGTTTTATCAAATTTCACTGTTTAGAGTAGGCCTACATAAATGTCTTTTGTTTGATTGTCAATAAGATTTACGTGAAATAGTTTATCTGCAATACGCCTACTGGAAGTAACAGAACAGTTAACAAGAAACTCAGTGTCACTGACAAATCGCGCGACGCATTTGTGCAAATACAATAGCGTGGCTGACCTTCTACTTCTTACAATAAGTTGTAAAACTCAAACGACGAACACTCGAAAAATCACGACAGCAGTGTGCGTTGCCCCCCCCCCCCAGGGACCACTCTCTCGGCTGCTGGCAACCTTCTCGCACGTCGCTGTCCCGAACCACGACCAGCTCGGACGTACGGTTCTCAGTTCTCACGGTGATTCCTCAGCGAATCACGGCCGGTACTCTACCGACTATCCGTCTTCCTCAGCGAAGACCCAAACGCCACGCTATCTCCCAGCGCGCTATATTACGTCTAACGTCGACTGTCGACTACGACTACGACGGCTTCCTCAAGAATGACCACTACTGGCCCAACCTGCAGGGCGCTGGCCAAACTAGCTTCGCGCCAAAACCAGTTTGAACCTTCAGCCAATCCATGTGAGGTAAACAGCTAAAGGTCTCCCGCCTCACTCCATAGGCAAATACCGAGACCCAAGCTGAAACGGTAGGCCTATATGGCAAGAGGCGACTCTTACATCTGTGTTGCTTGGAACGGAGTACAGTCCCATTACTTTCTGGCCATAAATGGTGTCAAACAAGGCGGAGTCCTAGGTCTACCTGTACCTGTACCTGGTGTACACTGATGGATTGCTGGTTAAGTTGTCAAACGCTGGAGTGGGATGCTTTTTTGGTTCTTTTTTCGTTGGATCTCTTGCTTATGCGGATGATCAATGTTCTGCTTGCCCCACTCCTACAGCTATGCCTAAGTTGCTAGTAATTTGTGATGAACATGGGAAGGAATTTAGTATTAAATTTAATGCAATAAAATCTAAATAGTTAGCCGTTGTGCCCAGAAAGCGCTGCTGGCTTTCATCTCAGTTTTCTCTCGTATCCACGTGGGTGGCTATCAAATCGATAGTTTCGTCGTTAATGCATTTTGGTCATATAATAAATTCTGAACTCTCTGATAAGGATGATATATTGCGTAGGCGCTGTACTTTTATTGGACAGGTAAATGATATATTGTGCTACTTGCCGTAGCTTGCTGCAGGTATGAAGTATCAGTTATTACGCTCATATTATTTTGTAAATTATGACATTCAAACAACATTAATATTAATACTTTTTGCGCGGCATGGCGAACAGGTTTGAGGCGTATATGGAACTTGCTTAATACCACTCACCGTGATTTGATTCAGCTCTTGAGCGATGACTTACCCATTTTTGATGAGCTGTGTCGCCGTTCTTTGATGTTTTTCTAGTGCTTTTTCAGTTTTAGTCTTGTAATATTTGTTACTAGACATGGGGTTATGTTCGTACGGCTTAAATCATTGCTAGACAGTAATTTCTACCCGCGCGATGCTCTGTATAGTGCGGTCTTTGCGTCAAAAGATGTCTTGCTGTTTGTCCGTCTGTCCGTCCGTCACACGCTGGTATTGTGTGTAAACTGCTGAACCTATCTTAGAACGTTTTGACCGTCATTCTAGTTTTTAGACCCTTGCGCAGATACCCAGTTCCAATGGTAGCCCCGTCAGTGGGGGTGCAAAGTACACGAGGGGTGGGGAAAATTTGCGATTTTCGACTGAAATCGCCGTTTATCTCGGAAACGGTACTAGATAGGCCCATGGTTGCCGTGGAACGTTAATATGAAGTCATAGGTGACGGATCGATCTGTGTAGGTTCCGATGACCTTGAGTGATCCATAACCCGGGTTTCAATGTCAAGTTGGATATTTCAGAAACGGTGCGTGTTGGGCAAAAATTTACCCTGGAACGCTAATAAGAAACCATACTTAACATATTGAATGGTACCATGTGGTGACCTTGACTGACCTCTAAACGCGTCGCGCGGGTTTGTCAGCATCAGCTGAGCTTCTTTTGACCTCAGAGACGGGATATACAGCAGTATACTGTAGTAAGGTAATCTACCCGCGCGACGTAGTAAGCGCGGTACATGTTACGGCGACGTGGCTGGGTGGCTTAGTGTCTGTCTGTCAGCCGCTATTGTATCAAAATGACTAAACCTATCTTAATTTTTTTTCGACCCTCTGCTAGCCCCATCATTCTAGTTTCTGCTGACCCCTGCGCGATCCCCAATTCCAAGGGGAACTCCTTCATCGGGAGCGTTAAATACACGGGGGGTGGGAAAGATTGGCGATTTTCGACGGATATCGCCGTTTATCTCGGAAACGGTGCGACATAGGCCGATGGTTACTATGGAACGTTAATAGGAAGTCATAGGTGTCGGATTGAATGGTATAATTTTCAATGACCTTGAGTGACCTTTGACCCCGATTTCAAGGTCACGACATTTTTAGACATTGAATGTCTCAGAAACGACACTAGATAGAGCCATAGTTACTATAGAACGTCAATAGGAAGTCATAATGCACTCTATCGAACGGTGATATTTCCAATGACCTTGACGGACCACTAACCAGGTTTTCAACTCACGGCATTTTTGAAGTCGAATATCTCAAAAACGATGCATTTCAGGGAAAAAAGTTACTAAAGAACACTAACAGGAAACCATACACAGTCTATCGAATGATACCACTCTCAATGACCTTGAGTGACGTTTGACCCCGATTTCAAGGTCACGGCGTTTTTCGATATTGAATATCTCAGAAAAGACACGAGATATAGCGATAGTTACTATAGAACGTCAATAGGAAGTCATACGCGCTCTATCGTATAGTGACATTTTCAATGACCTTGACGGACCCCTAACCCAGTTTTCAAGGTCATGGCAGTTTTGAAGTCGAATATCGGAGAAACGGCGCGTTTTAAAGAGAAAGTTACTATTGCACAAGAGGAAAAATACCTAACATATGGAATGGTACTATGTTTGATGACCTTGACAGACCTCTAATGCGTCGCGCGGGTTTGTCAGCATCAGCTGAGCTTCTTGTATGTTTACTAATGATGTTTATTTATTGCCTCTCTAGGCCGAACAACTTGGTCGCTGTTTTTGTTTATTTATTTGCTCAGAAAACAACAATCATAACAGTGACAAAGACACATGAGCTGGACAAAAAGGCCAATAAACTGGCACTTACAATTGCCCATATTGATTTTTTTCCATCCGCTTTTGCAAGGTGCACTGATTTGAAAACACGCCATTGCATTGTGCTTGATTCGAGCGCTCAAATTGAATTGGGGTCATCTACGGATCAGTACTCAGTTATCCCATGCGGCCGACGGTCTGACGCCAACCGATTAAACCGTTTTCCTGAATTTTGCTGATAGATAAACGTAGGTGCGTACGCATACAAAGTTGTCTCAAGTCAAAATATATATGCCACGCCCATCTAGCCATAAATAATTAAGTGATACAGTGATAGTGATGTGTTATTTTTTTAAATAAACATGCGATTGCGAACTAGAGTGGCACTCAAGAGCGCATGTCGCAAAATTGTTACAATTAATCAAAGGACAGCTAACACACATCCACCTATGCGGCGTATTTTGCGGGTCTGTCTCAGCTCCAACCAAACCCTAACCTAACCCGACCCTAACCGTAACCCTAACCCGACTCTAATCCTAACCCTGACGTGATGTGATCCGTGATCCGTATTATCACCAAAATCTAAAGGTTTCTTCTGCGGCTCATGTGCCACCTTTCCACCGGATGGTGTAAAAATCGTTTGAGTTGTTTTTGCGCAATCCTGCTAACAAACAAACAAACTAACTTCGACGAAAACACAACAATTGGCAGAGGTAAATGTATGAACATTTATTCCCATTGCTTCAGAAAGTTACGCTGACAAATTATATCAAGCCATGTATCAAGCCATGTCAGGGAAAATGCACTCAGTCTATAAAGCATTCGTCCTGTTTCTCACTCGAGACAACTGTGGACAAGCTTCGAGAAGCTTGTATGCCCATTTCCTGGTATAGCTGATGATGTTATATCGCTGGTTCATTCGGTTTACGACCACGCAGGGAAACAGTGAACGAAGTAATGACGCTGTAGAACACAAACTTACGAACTTAGCCTTGATGCCAGTAGCTAAACGTCGTTACTGATCACGGTCAAACACGGCTCACAAGGACGGACGGCTCTATACACGCTACCAGCTTCTTGTTGTGTCTTCTCGGACTATACTGGACCGGACTTACTCTGTTCAACGGTTTTTCGTTTTTAGTTATTTTTTCTTTTTACTTTGGGTCGTGCGGTAGACTAAGCTGGCTTAACTGCCAGCTTTCGAGCGCACGTTAATGTAGTATCTTTACTTACTTACTTACTTATAATGTTGTACACCGGATGAGTGCCGGAACGAAATAAACGTCAATAGCATCCACTGTGATAGCATCAGTTAATGACTTAACATTTCGCCACTCAACTGGTATGCGTCTGCGCAGTTAAATAATGCACCGGATTTCCATATCCGCGTAAATCTGCGTGATGACGTCAACATTCATTGAAAACGTCCTGATGTAATGCGAGATTATCTCCGAAACGGCTGTGATTCCACATTTTCTGGGCGCCAGCGGTCATAATCACAATGTGAACAATCAATAAACAATGGACTGTTGGTGTCTGCTGCACTTTTATCACTGACAATAATATTTTATATGAATATCAGTTTGGATTCAGGAGAAATTATTTAACAACTTTAGCCCTTATTGATGTAATTGACAATATTTACTGTAGCGTTGATAATGATGACACTGTGGAGTCTGTGGTTGGTATTTTTCTTGATTTACAGAAAGGAGGCTGATAAGAAATTCTTTAACAGTATTTCCCAACCTGATAGTTGTTTGCACCATCTCCTGCCACCTCCGCGTGATACTCAACTCATAACGAAACTGCGTTGCGCAAACACATATCC
>Ga0049107_10000141_pt1 | contig 18042 bp, 16 predicted proteins | sample WorMetilPIANOSA1_FD_61187 | JGI IMG/M metagenome (GOLD analysis project Ga0049107, IMG submission 61187) | Marine gutless worms symbiont microbial communities from Max Planck institute for Marine Microbiology, Germany - Olavius ilvae PIANOSA.1 | ecosystem: Host-associated > Annelida > Digestive...
GTTAGAAAAGTGTCGAAGGTTATGGAAAAACTGCGAGCGAAAACTCAATACCAGCTTACAATTTGTTACGTTGGCTTTTCTGGCCTTGTTACTCCAAAGATCGTAAACAGGCTCTAAGGTTAACCCGCTGCGGGCCTTCATAGGATCTACTCCTACCGAATTTTTCAAGGTGTCCCTTAAGTTGCGGTGCGTCGAAAGGGGCTCGCAATATCACACATGACCCATGGCCTATACCGACAGAGACAAGTTCATCGCCCTGGCGGGTATCTACCAGTCCGTCCTGTGCGTCCGCCAGATCGCCCGTCAGGGCAGTGTGGATACGGATGCCATGACGCCTTGTATCTACAGCCTGTTCCAGACCGATGCCGCTAGTGTCCCCGAGATATTCGGCGCACCGGACAGCGTGAATGCCGGCGCCAAGGAGCTAATGGAACAGCTCAAGGGCAAGCAGCCGCGGGAGCTGGAGCTGACCCGCTACGCCGTTACCTTGCTCAAGCTCGAACGGGTCTTGGCGGGTCGCCGTCAGCTGATCGAGGACATCGGGGCCGGCATAGAAGACGCCCGGGCCAAGCTGGATCACTTCCCCATGCTGCACCCCAACCTGCTGGCCCACCTGGCGGACCTCTACAGCCGGACCATCAGCCGACTACAGCCGCGCGTCATGGTCCAAGGCGACCCCCGTTTTCTTCAGATCCCGGATAATCAAAACAGGATTCGCGCCCTCCTCCTGGCCGGCGTGCGCTCCGCCTGGCTGTGGCGCCAGGTCGGGGGCAGCCGCTGGCAGTTCCTGTTCGGGCGCAAAACGCTGCTCATGGCGGCCCTCGACTATCTGCGCCTGGCGCGGCATTGAAAGCGATTTGAGCAGGCGAAAAACAATCCGGTAGCTTCAATGGGGCTACGACCACCACCGGCTGGGTGGCGTCGATTCGGATGGCGATGCCGTTCGTAAGGTTTCTCCGTTAACCACGAAAAACACGAAAAGACACGCAATTGTCATCCCGACGCAGGAGGGATCTTTTCCCTCCGGACAACGCCAAATCGTTCAGGATCGCACCCGCGACACATCCGGTCTTATAGGGGGCGGATTTGGGTTAAAATATTAGATTACATTTCGGTCATACACGCGCAACGGCGGAGTCTATCGATGCAAAACAGCTTTCAGGCCAGGTCCCGGCTCCAGGTGGGGGGGAAGGATTACGAGATCTTTCGTCTCGACGCAATAAAGGGGAGCGAACGCCTCCCTTATTCCATGAAGATTCTGCTCGAGAACCTGTTGCGCAACGAGGACGGCATAACCGTCCGGCGCCAGGATATCGAGGCCCTGGCGCGCTGGGACCCCCAGGCCGAACCCTCCCACGAGATCCAGTACCGCCCGGCCCGGGTGCTGATGCAGGATTTCACCGGCGTGCCGGCGGTGGTCGATCTCGCCGCCATGCGCGACGCCATGCAGGCCCTCGGCAGAGATCCCAAGCAGATCAACCCCTTGCAGCCCGCCGAGCTGGTCATCGACCATTCGGTACAGGTGGACTACTTCGGTTCGGACGATGCCTTCGCCAAGAATGCCGAGCTCGAGTTCCAACGCAATCAGGAGCGTTACCAATTCCTGAAGTGGGGGCAGAACGTCCTGGACGGCTTCAAGGTGGTGCCCCCGGATACCGGCATCGTGCACCAGGTCAATGTGGAGTACCTGGCGCGGGTGGTATTCCCCAAAACCGTCGCCGGCACTACCCAGGCCTACTTCGATACCTGCGTGGGCACCGACTCCCACACCACCATGGTCAACGGCATCGGCGTGCTCGGTTGGGGCGTGGGGGGCATCGAGGCGGAGGCCTCCATGCTGGGTCAGCCGGTCTCCATGCTGGTCCCCAAGGTGGTGGGGTTCAAGCTCACCGGGGTGCTCAAGGAAGGCGTGACCGCGACCGATCTGGTCCTGACCATCGTCGACCTGCTGCGCCGCCACGGGGTGGTGGGCAAGTTCGTCGAATTCTACGGTCCCGCCATCGGCTCCCTCCCCATGGGCGAGCGCGCGACCATCGCCAATATGGGCCCCGAGTACGGCGCCACCTGCGGGCTCTTCCCCATCGACCGGGAAACCCTGGACTACCTGCGTCTGACCGGGCGTAGCGAGGAACAGGTGGCCCTGGTGGAGGCCTACGCCAAGGCCCAGGGGGTATTTCACACCGCCGAGGCCCCCGCGGCGGACTACTCCGAGACCCTGACCCTGGATCTCGGCACCGTGGTGCCCTCCCTGGCCGGTCCCAAGCGTCCCCAGGACCGGGTGCCGCTCACCGACCTGGCGACGCATTTTCCCACGGCCCTGGCCGATCTCAAGCAGGAGCGCAATATCCCCGACCAGGGACCGGCCCAGGCGGTAATCGAAGGTCAGGAAGTGACGCTCTCCGACGGCTCCATCGTGGTCGCCGCCATCACCTCCTGCACCAACACCTCCAACCCGTCGGTCATGCTGGGTGCCGGTCTGGTGGCAAAGAAGGCGGCCGCGCGTGGCCTCAAGGCCGCGCCCTGGGTCAAGACCTCCTTGGGTCCCGGCTCCCTAGCGGTGACCCGCTACCTGGAGCGCGCCGGGCTGAGCGAGCCCCTAAAGCAGCTCGGCTTCCACAACGTAGGCTATGGCTGCACCGTCTGTATCGGTAACACGGGTCCCCTGCCTGAGCCGGTCTCCAAGGCGATTGCCGAGAAGGACCTGTGCGCGGTGTCCATCCTGTCGGGAAACCGCAACTTCGAGGGTCGGGTCCATGCCGAGGTGCGCATGAACTACCTGGCCTCCCCGCCGCTGGTGGTGGCCTATGCCATCGCCGGGCGCATCGACATCGATCCCTACCGGCAACCACTGGCCGAGGACCGGGACGGGAACCCCGTCTATCTCAAAGACCTCTGGCCGACCCAGGACGAGATCAGGCAGGCCATCGCCGCCAACGTCACGGCGGACGAGTTCAAGGCCGCCTACGCGGATGTCTTCGCCGGCGACGAACGCTGGCGGTCCCTGGCGGCCGCCACCGGCCAGACCTACGATTGGCCCGACTCCACCTACATCCGGAAACCGCCCTATTTCGATGGGATGGGCCTCACCGTGGGCGCAGTGCCCGATATCCGGGGGGGCCGGTGTCTGGCCCTGCTGGGGGATTCCATCACCACCGACCACATCTCGCCGGCCGGCGCCATCAAGCCCGATTCGCCCGCCGGCAAATATCTGCTCGCCAAGGGCGTGGCGCCGCAAGATTTCAACAGCCTGGGCAGCCGTCGCGGCAACCACCAGGTCATGATGCGCGGCACTTTTGCCAACATCCGCCTGCGTAACCTGATGGCCCCGGGCACCGAGGGCGGCGTTACCCTCCACCAGCCGAGCGGCGAGCAGCTATCCATCTATGACGCGGCCATGCGTTACCAGGCCGAGGGCGTGCCCGCCATCGTCATCGCCGGCAAGGAGTACGGCTCCGGGTCCTCCCGCGACTGGGCGGCCAAGGGCCCGCGACTGTTGGGAGTGAAGGCAGTCATCGCCGAGAGCTACGAGCGTATCCACCGTACCAACCTGGTGTGCATGGGGGTGCTGCCGCTCCAGTTCATGGCCGGAGAGAATGCGGCCGCCCTCGGACTCACGGGGTACGAGACCTTCGATATCGAAGGACTGGACGGCGGTAACGCCAAAACGGTCAGCATACGGGCGCTCACAGCCGCGGGCGGCGAGAAGATCTTCCACGCGAGCGTGCGTATCGATACCCCGAACGAGGTGGACTACTACCGCAACGGCGGGATTCTGCACTATGTGCTGCGTAAGCTCGCCGCTTGAGTGCCGGTGGTGCTTAATAGCGCCGCCTCGTCACAGACGGTGTCCCAGCCTTAGAGATATGAGCGAGAAAGAGGAAAACAGGTATCGCAGGTACATCGCGCGTGTCGAACGTGACGAGCTAGAGTGAGCTCGGCAGGGGATCATATAGAGTCTATGCGACTGAGCACCAAACAGACCGACGCCATCAAAAAAGCCGTGATCGAGAGCCTGGGCGAAGGCGCGGAGGTCTACCTGTTCGGCTCTCGTACCGACGATGCTCGGCGCGGCGGGGATATCGATCTGCTTGTCGCCCCACCCAGGGACCTCGACCCGGATAAGCGTTTCGATGCAAGGTTGAAGATCCTTGCCGCGCTCCACCGGCGGCTGGGCGAGCGCAAGATCGATCTCATCTTCCGGCAACCCGACCAAGCGGCTTCGGCGTTCCAGCGATTCGTCCGGGATCAGGCGATTCGTCTATGACAGACCTACTTGCCACCAAACGCCGTGTCCTTGCCGAGCAATTGGACCTCTGCCGGCGCGCCGCCGCGGCATTGCAGCACACCTGGAGAAAACTGGACCCGGAGCGCATCGGCGAGTCCGATCCGGACCTGCTCGAAGCCCTGGAGGCATTGACCGCCCGCTTTGCCCGTCTGGAGGACATACTCATCAAGCGCGTGTTTCGCGCCGTTGCCGCCGTAGAGCTTTCCGATGCGGAGCGCTTGCTGGACGTCCTCGATCTGATGGAACGTCTCCACCTGATCGCAGGAACCGAGCAGTGGGTCGAGCTCAAAGAGCTGCGCAACGCGATTGTCCATGAGTACGAATTGGACGATCTTCCCGCGCTGCAACGGCGTGTGTATCAGGCAGTTCCAATACTGCTGGATAGCCTTGACGCCGTTTCCAGCTACGCGGAATCCTGACATGCAGGAGTTGGTTGAATTACGTAGACGGCGTGAAGACGCGACACGCTGGTATTCCCGCTATCGCCGGAAGGTGACCGCCGAGCGAACGGGGGACAGCGAAACCGCCACCCTCACGGATTCGGACGCGAACCGGTTGGTGCATGAGCTTCGTTAGGCGGATCGTCATCGACACGGCGTACTCCGCCACCTTGCGTCGGGTGACGGCGCGCCAATCACCGTGGCCAACGCGACCACAACGGGCGCGCCTTACCCGACCTACGCGGGCTAGGGGTGTTCTCAATCAGCAGATTGAAGTCCTATCGAAAAAATCTGTGAGAATCTGCGTAATCTGCGGACAGAAAAGATCTTGTGATCTTTTGCGACCGATTTGCGTTCATTGGCGTTCATTTGCGGCAAAAGAACGAGGCTCTTTATGGATTCCAGACTGCTCACGATGATGGAAGGACACACCGGAATTTTGGAGTGCGGCGGCAACTTTACTCCAGTCCCTACCGGAATCCGTGGGACCCGAGGTAGCCGCGGGGTTGGGCAGGGACTACTTGCCCGCCGCCGCTTTGGATTTGGCGATTCACCGGTCCCCAACCAGGCCTTGCGGTGAGGGGAAAGCGCCGTCGCCGCGGCGCGCGTGGAAGCCGGCGTCCCAGGTTCCCGGCAAACGCCGCTGGTATCCCCCATCGCTGAGGTTCGATTCGGCCGCGCCGCTTTGCCGGCGCACTCCAAGACAGTCCGGAATCCATAAAGAGCCTGGGGAAAATACAGGCGCCTTTCCTTGAGGGGAGCATAGCCATGCCGGTCGACGCCCGAGCCGCACTGCAACAACACTTCGGCTTCGAGACCTTTCGCCCGGGGCAGGAGGCCGTGGTCGCACACCTCATGGCCGGCCATTCCGCTGCGGCCGTGTTTCCCACCGGCGGCGGCAAATCGCTGTGCTATCAGCTCCCGGCCCTGCTGCTGCCGGGCCTGACCTTGGTCGTCTCGCCTCTGATCGCCTTGATGAAGGATCAGATCGATGCCCTTACCCGCCGTGGTATCGCTGCCGCCCGCCTGGATTCCACCCTGGATGTCGCGGCCTATCGGGCGGTAATGGAGCAGGTACGCCGGGGTACCTTGCGCTTGCTCTACGTGGCGCCGGAGCGGTTCAACAACGAGCGCTTTCGGGAGGCCATCACCCCCCTGCGGATTTCCTTGTTCGCCGTGGACGAGGCCCACTGCATTTCCGAGTGGGGTCACAACTTCCGTCCCGACTACCTGAAGCTCGCGGGATTCGCACGCGCGTGCGGCGCCGAGCGGGTCCTCGCCCTGACCGCCACCGCCACGGAACGGGTGCTCGCCGACATCTGTGACGGCCTGGCGATCGCTACCGAGCGGGCCGTACGCACCGGTTTCTACCGGCCCAATCTCTTCCTGACCATGACCCCCGTGTCCGCCGCGGAGCGTGACGGCAGCCTGCTCGCGGCCCTGCGGGCCAATCCGCCGGGTCCCACCATCGTCTATGTCACCCTGCAGCGCACCGCCGAGGAGGTGGCGGAACGCCTCGTCGCGGCCGGCCTCGAGGCCCGCGCCTACCACGCCGGGATGCAGGACGAGCTGCGGGCCGAGATTCAGGATTGGTTCATGACCTCGGACCAGGCCATCGTAGTCGCCACCATCGCCTTCGGTATGGGCATCGACAAGGCGAATATCCGCTCTGTCTATCACTACAACCTGCCCAAGAGCCTGGAGAACTATTCCCAGGAGATCGGACGCGCCGGCCGTGACGGTGAACCGGCAATCTGCCATATGCTGGTATGCCCGGACGACCTGAACGTGCTCGAGAATTTCGTCTATGGCGACACCCCACACCCGGACGCCGTCAGGGGCCTGATCCGGGATATCTTCGCGCGCGGGAGCGAATTCGACGTCAGCCTCTACGACCTCGCGTTCGAGCACGACATCCGGCTACTGGTACTGCGCACCCTGCTCACTTATCTGGAGCTCAAGGGACTTCTGGCGGGGGGCACGCCCTTATATGGGCAATACCGCTTCAAACCCTTGTTGACCTCGCGGGAGATACTGGCGCGCTTTGAAGGGTCGCGCCGCTCCTTCCTCGCCGCTCTGTTCCGCCAGGCCCGTCAGGCCCGGTCCTGGTTCCACATCGATCCCGGCGCTGCCGCGACGGTGCTGGGGACCGATCGGGAACGGATCATCCGGGCCCTGGATTGGCTGGGGGAGCAACAAATGCTGCGGGTCGAGGCCACAGGGCTACGTTACCGCTACCGGCGGCTCCGGTCTCCCACGGACCCCGCCGCACTGGCGGACGAGCTGCACCACTACGGCCTGAAACGGGAAGCGGCGGAGCTCGAGCGACTCCGGCAGGTACTGGAACTCGCAGCCAGGGACGGTTGTCAGACCGCCGCACTCGCCGCCCACTTCGGCGAGCGCCTGGAAGCACCCTGCGGCCATTGCAGCTGGTGCCGATCAGGCGGCTCCGAGCTCCCGGAACGCGGCTTGCCGGAGGTACCTCCGGGCTTCCGAGATCAGGTGAATCAGCTGGTCTCCACCGCCGGCGGCACGCTCGACGAGCCCGGAGCCCTCGCCCGCTTCCTGTGCGGTATCCCCTCTCCTCGCCTCAGCCGGGCCAAGCTGGGTAAACAGCCACTGGGTAAACATCCGCTCGCGGGGACCTTGACCCGAATACCCTTCCGCGCGGTCCTGGACTGGGCGAGTGCCGGTCGGCCAGGCAACGGCGGATGACGACCCGGCGGCGACGGGCGACGGCACGCATAGCGTCTGCTCCGCCACCTCTGCTACCAGGTAAGCAAGCTCCGGGACGGGAACCTGTTCGTCGCGTTGTCCTGGGTTTATTATGGGGTGGCGGCGGAATTGGTGCCAAACTGCGTGTTCCGCATGGATCGGTCTAGTACCCCGTTTTGCCTTGTTTTTCACTCTCAAACCCGTAGGGTGGGCTGTGCCCACCAATACTGTGCCTAGATGGTGGGCACAGCCCACCCTACGGGATATATGCAAAATATGAAGAAACTTGGTACTAGCGTCTGAAAACACAGCGATGCCGAAATGACGGACGCGGCCGGTTTCGGTTTCTTCCCAGGGTCCTGAAAAACCGATGCAATCATGATCAGTAAAGAACTCAGGTTTTCGTTGAATCAGGCCTTCGAGCAGGCCCGCAAGAAGCACCATGAGTACATGACCGTCGAGCACCTGTTGTTATCCCTGCTGGATACTCCCTCCGCGGCCATCGTGCTGAGGGCCTGCGGCGCCGAGCCCGATCGCTTGCGCCGGGAGGTCTCCGCGTTCATCGAGGAGACGACGCCGCAGCTCTCCGATGAGGACAGGCACGAGACCCAACCCACCTTGGGTTTCCAGCGAGTCTTGCAGCGGGCCCTCTATCATGTCCAGGCGGCGGGTAAGAAGGAGGTAACGGGTGCCAACGTGCTGGTGGCCCTGTTCAGCGAGCAGGACTCTCAGGCCGTATACCTGCTCAATCGGCAGGACATCACGCGCCTGGATGTGATCAACTTCATCGCACATGGGATCTCGAAGGTGCTGGGAGAGGAGCGGGATGGAAAAGGCCTGGGCGAACCGGACCCGATGCGCAGGGAAGAACCGGAGAGCGCCAGCCCCCTGGAGAGTTTCTCCTGCAACCTCAACGAGTTGGCGCGCCAGGGGCGGATCGATCCCCTGATCGGCCGGCGGTCCGAGGTCGAGCGGACGATTCAGACCCTGTGCCGCAGGCACAAGAACAACCCCTTGCTGGTCGGGGAGGCCGGCGTCGGCAAGACGGCGCTCGCCGAGGGGCTGGCCAAGAAAATCGTGGACGGCGAGGTACCGGAGGTGCTGACGGAGGCCGCCATCTATCGGTTGGACCTGGGCGCCCTGGTGGCCGGAACCAAGTATCGGGGGGATTTCGAAAAACGGCTGAAGGCGGTGCTGGCCCAGCTGCGGCAGCTACCGCACGCCGTGCTCTTTATCGACGAGATCCACACCGTCATCGGCGCGGGAATGGCCTCGGGCGGCGCAATGGATGCCTCCAATCTCATCAAGCCGGTGCTTACCTCCGGCGAGCTGCGCTGCATCGGCTCCACGACCTACGAAGAGTTCCGCGGCATCTTCGAGAAGGACCGGGCCCTGGCGCGACGCTTTCAGAAGATCGACATCAACGAGCCGAGCGTGGACGAGACGGTCGCGATCCTCAAAGGGCTCAAGACCCGTTTCGAGGAACACCACCAAGTCAGCTACACCCGGCCGGCGTTGCGGGCCGCCGTCGAGCTCGCGGCGAAGTACATCAACGACCGCCAGCTGCCGGACAAGGCCATCGACGTAATCGACGAGGCCGGCGCCAATATGCAGCTGCGACCCAAGGCCAAACGCAAGAAGCGGATCGAAGTCGTCGACGTGGAGGCTATCGTCTCCAAGATTGCGCGCATACCACCCAAGCAGGTCTCCCTGTCCGACACGGACGCCCTCAAAAACCTGGATCGAGACCTCAAGCTGGTGGTCTTCGGTCAGGACCCGGCCATTGAGGTGCTGACATCCGCCATCCGCATGAGCCGTTCCGGTCTCGGACCCGAAGGAAGGCCCATCGGCTCCTTCCTGTTCACCGGGCCGACGGGGGTGGGTAAGACCGAGGTGACGCGCCAGCTCGCGCGCATCCTCGGCATGGCGCTGATACGGTTCGATATGTCGGAGTACATGGAGCGCCACACGGTCTCACGCCTCATCGGTGCCCCCCCGGGCTATGTGGGCTTCGACCAGGGCGGCTTACTGACGGAGGAAATCAACAAACACCCCCACGCGGTCCTGCTGCTCGACGAGATCGAGAAGGCCCATCCGGATGTATTCAATCTGCTGCTCCAGGTTATGGACCACGGCACCTTGACGGACAACAACGGCCGCAAGGCCGACTTCCGTAACGTCGTCCTGGTGATGACCACCAATGCCGGCGCGGAGGAAACCAACCGGCGCTCCATCGGCTTTACCGAGCAGGACCATTCCAGCGATGGGCTGGAGGCCCTGAAGCGCTTCTTTACCCCGGAGTTCCGCAATCGGCTCGACGCCGTGGTCCAATTCGCCGCCCTGGAGACAGCCACCGTGGCCGGCATCGTGGACAAGTTTATTTTCGAACTGGAGCAGCAACTCACCGAGAAGAAGGTGACTTTGAGCCTGGATGCCGCCGCCCGAGACTGGCTGGCCGAGAGGGGCTACGATCCGCAGATGGGCGCCCGGCCCATGACCCGGATTATCCAGAACCACATCAAAAAGCCGTTGGCCAACGAGATCCTGTTCGGATCACTGACCAACGGGGGTTCGGTACGGGTCTATGTCGAGGATGGGGATTTGGCCTTCGAGTATGGAGACCGGGCATTCTTGTGAACCGCAAAGGCGCAAAGAAAGTTACCAGCTACCAGTCGCCGGCTTCCGGCAACGGCGGAATCGTTTGAACCGCAGAGACGCTGAGGGCGCAGAGAATTGATTTTTCGTCTCTATCGTCGGAACCGGCAATCGGATTGGGTATGGGAAAAGTGATCCGGCAGCCCCAGCAGCGCGGGCAAACCCACGCTTACAGGACCCTGATCCTTCCGGTGCCGGGAGCACCGATCTCCAGGATCATGTTTTCGCGCAGGTCTCTATGCGCCCACCCCAAGGCCGCCTGTCAGCGGGCGCGGTAGGTGATCCGCCCTTTGGACAGGTCGTAAGGGGTGAGTTCGACCGTCACCTTGTCCCCGGTCAGGATGCGAATGTAGTGTTTTCGCATCTTACCCGAGATATGGGCGGTGACTAGGTGCCCGTTTTCGAGCTCCACGCGAAACATGGTATTGGGCAAGGTATCGATCACCGTACCTTCCATCTGGATTACATCTTCTTTGGCCATCGATCGCTTGAACTCAAATGCAGGGATTGGGTTGCCGTACGAGAACGTAAAGTATAACACAGGTCCCGGAGCCTCCCGACTACAGCAAAACCCTGCCGACCGATTGAACCGCAAAGGCACGAAGGACGCGAAGAAATCGTAGATACGCCCATGAAAAGTGCCGAGGTTATCAAACGGCTGGAAGCGGAAGGTTGGGTGTTTGCGGGCGGCAAGGGCGATCATCGAAAATACAAGTATCCCGGAAAAACAGGTCATGTGGTCGTGCCCCACCCCCGCAAGGATCTTCCGATCGGCACCTTGCGGAACATCTATCGACAAGCCAGTTGGGCGTGGAAATAATTTTAAGGTAGATCATGCTGTACGCAGCCTATGTTCATCCCGGTGACGAGACCCACGCTCACGGGGTCACCCTGCCGGATTTTCCCGGGTGCTTTTCAGCCGCGGATCGCTGGGAGGACATCCCCGCAAAGATTCAGGAGGCGGTAGAGCTGTACTTCGCGGGTGAGTCTTTGGAGGTCCCGGTGCCTACCCCGTTGGACCGGCTCCGCGACGACCCGCAGTACACCGACGGAGAATGGATACTCCTCGACATCGACCTCACGCGTCTCCGCCCCAGGACCAGGCGCATCGATGTCACCCTGCCGGAGTCTCTGCTGGATAGGATCGATGCCTATGCCCGAGCGCGTCGGACAAGCCGATCCGGTTTCATCTCGGAGGCGATCACCAAAGCAATGGAAGAAAAAAGTTAAAGGACGAGCGCGCCGATAGCGATTCTTCACCATCACCTTGGTTCTACTTTGTCATGCCAAGTCTAACCCTTTGATCTTAATGGATTTTGGTATTTTGCGGACTCCTTATAAATCAATTAGTTGCCCTGTAATGTAACAAGGTGTATTAGATTCAACCTCATGTGGGAGTATATCCCGTGCGTAACAACGTCGTTTGGCACCATCACCCTGTCGATCAGTCCGTGCGGGCGGAGCAGAAGGATCAGCGTCCGGTCGTCATCTGGTTCACGGGTCTGAGTGCCTCGGGCAAGTCGACCCTGGCCGGCGCCTTGGAAGAGATCCTCACGGCCCAGGGCTACCATACCTATCTGCTCGATGGGGACAATGTCCGCCATGGTCTGTGCAAGGACTTGGGCTTCAGCGATGCCGACCGCACGGAGAACATCCGCCGGGTCGGCGAAGTGGCCAAGCTGATGGCCGACGCGGGTCTGATCGTTATGGCCGCCTTCATCTCCCCATTCCGGGCGGACCGCCGGATCGTGCGCGAAATCCTCCCTCCGGGACAATTTGTCGAGGTCTTCATGGACGCCTCCCTGGCGGTGTGCAAGGAACGGGATCCCAAGGGGCTCTACATCAAGGCGGAGCGGGGTGAGATCAAGCAGTTCACGGGTATCGACAGCCCCTACGAGATACCCCTGGAGCCCGAGGTCCACGTCGACGCGGATCGGCTCAGCGTACCCGCAGGGATAAACCTGCTGCTCGACTACCTGCACAAACAGGAAGTCCTCAGGGGGGGATACCAGCGGGTCGAGGAAAATGTCGTCGCCTGATACAGGGGTGCTTTACGGCCCGGGAGTCCACACGGGATGAACCTGATCAAGCGGCGGATCTTCGGGACCCCAGGTACGGAACCGGGGCGGCTGGTCCGGGCAGTGCTCTTTTCGGTCCGCTTGTTCACGGGCATTCTGGCAAAGTTCCGGGACGGGAAGCTGCACCTGCAATCGGCCAGCCTCGCCTATACGACCCTGCTCTCCCTGGTCCCCTTGCTGGCCGTCACCTTTTCCGTGCTCAAAGGTTTCGGGGTCCAGAACCAGCTCGAACCGATGCTCATGCAGTCATTGGAACCGCTGGGTGACAAGGGCGCCGAGATCGGCCGGCACATCCTGACCTATGTGGGCAATCTCAACTTCGCCGTCCTGGGTTCCTTCGGCATCGCCTTGTTGTTCTGGACCGTCGTCTCGTTGCTCACGAGGATAGAGGAGACCTTCAACGCCATTTGGCACGTACCCGGCGTTCGCAGCTGGCCCCGACGCTTCAGCGACTATCTGAGCGTGGCCCTGGTCGGACCGGTGTTCGTCTTTACCGCACTGGGTGTTACCGCTATCGTATTCCGCAGCGAGAACATCCATGGGATCACCTGCTGGTGTGCCTGGCATTCGCCTTCCTGTACGCCTTTCTCACCAACTATCGGGTACGTCCGGGACCTGCCCTGGCGGGCGGTATCTTCGCCAGCCTGGCCTGGCCTGGCGTTGCCTACCTGTTTGCCCGGCTGGTTGCCGGTTCCTCCAAATATTCGGCCGTCTACTCCGGTATGGCCGCGGCCGTACTCTTCATTATCTGGCTCAACGTCGGCTGGCTGATCGTCCTGGTCGGGGCGCACATCGCCCGCTACACCCAGCACCCTCACCTGTTGCGGCGCCACCTGGATGGTCCGCAGGTCGAGCAGATCCATGACCAGGCACTCGCCCTGGATGTCATGGCCGCGATCGGTCGCACCCACTACTTCGATGAGCCCAAATGGACGCTCGCAGCCCTGACCGCGGCCGGCTGCTACGGTTCGCCGGATCAGGTCGAACAACTCCTCCAAGCACTGCGGACGGGGGGGCTCATCGTGACGACCAACGACGAACCCGAGACCTATCTTCCGGCCCGCGCGATCGAGGCCATCGGCCTGCGGGAGATCCTGGACATCGCACGCGCGCGCGGCGACGAGTCGGCACGCCAGGCGGCGGTGCAGGCGGTCGTCGCCGACATCGAACAGGCCGTTGCCGGGAGCCTGGAAGGAAAGACCTTGAAAGACCTGGTGGTGGCGGAGCGGTAAGCACCTTGAGACCAGTCGTCAGGGGGCAGGGGGCAGGGCGTGTTCCCTGTACCTACGGGGATGAACCGAACTTGAATGATGAGTGATGAGTGATGAGGTGTTCTCCGCCCCCGCGGGGATGAACCACAAACTGAAAACTGTCCCCTGACAACTGTCCCCTCTCTGGTCGGTGTCCGTATCGGCGTCCTAGCGTATCCCCCGTGCTGCCGGCCTGCGCGGACCTCGCTTGGGGTATACGCGGGAACCGGCAAACTACCAATCAATGCGACCGCTTGACCTCCAGCGCGTCGGGGACCTGCCGCAGCTTGACCAGGACCCGCTCGAGTTGGGAGACGTCCTTGACCTCCACAGTGAAGCACATGGTAGCCAGGTCCTTGGTACGATCCGAGAGGGTGTTCACGCCCACCACATCGATCCCCGCGTCCGAGAACACCGATGAGACGTCCCGCAGCAGGCCCTTGCGGTCGCCGGCGATGACGAGCAGGTCCACCGGGTAGGCGGCTTCGATGTGCTGGTCCGCCCAGTGCACCTCGATCAGGCGGGCCTGCTCCGGCTCCGGTAACCTGAGCACACTGGCGCAGTCGCGGCGATGGATGGCGACGCCGCGTCCCCGAGTGATGAAGCCTATGATCTCGTCATCGGGTATCGGTTTGCAGCACTGGGCCATACGGGTCATGAGGTCGCCGACGCCCGCCACGACCACTTCCATGCGATCCGGCGCCCGCTGCCTGTCCGGCGTCGGTGGCGTGGGCTTGGCAACGGGTCGGTTGGGCTCCTTGATTCCGGGTTCACCTACCTGGCGCGCCACTTGCCCCACCGCCACCTTGCCGCGGCCGATGGCGGCCAGCAGCTCCTCTCCCGTGGGGAAGTTGTAGCGGTGACAGATGGGCTCGAGCCGGGGTTTCTCTTCGATCCGGAGTCGGTTCAGCTCCTTCTCCAACAGGGCGCGGCCCAGGTTCAGATCACGGTCGAAATCCTGCCGTTTGAACCACTGGCGGACTCGGTTGCGGGCCCTGGCCGTTTTCAGATAGTTCCGGTGGGGATTGAGCCAATCGCGGCTGGGCGCCGCATTCTTGCGGGTCAGGATCTCCACCGTCTGGCCGCTGACCAAGGGCTGATTGAGGGGCACGATAGCGCCGTCGACCTTGGCCCCGCGGCAGCGGTTGCCGACCTCGGAGTGGATCGCGTAGGCGAAATCCAGCACCGTGGCACCCATGGGCAACTCGATGACCTTGGATTGGGGGGTGAGCACATAGACATGCTCCGGCTCGAACTCGGACTTGAAGCCTGCCACCAAGTCCCCGTCGTCCTCGCCCTCGTGCTTGCGTTCGAGCCAGTCACGCACCGGCACCAGCCGGCGTTGAAAGGCCGCGTCGTGCTGTTTGTTCTCCTTGTAGGCCCAGTGGGCCGCCACGCCGAGCTCGGCATGGCGGTGCATGTCCCAGGTGCGGATCTGCACCTCGAGGGGCTTGTCTTCGGGTCCCACCACGGCCGTGTGCAGGGATTGGTACCGGTTACCCTTGGGAGTGGCGATGTAATCGTCGAACTCTCCGGGAATGTGCTTCCAGAGCCCGTGCACGATCCCCAGGACGGCATAACAGGAGGCGACGTCCCCCACCAGGACGCGCACCGCCCGCAGGTCGAAGATCTGCTCCAGGTCCAGATCCTTGCGCTGCATCTTGCGCCAGATGCTGTAGATGTGTTTGGGCCTGCCGCTGATGTCGGCGTCGATGCCCGCCTCGGCAAACCGCTCCTTTAGGTTAGTCATCACCGCCGTAATGAAGGATTCGCGTTCCGCGCGCCGACCATCGAGCTGCTTGGCAATGCGTTGGTAGACATCGGGCTCGAGGTACCGCATGGCCAGGTCCTCGAGCTCCCATTTGATCTGCCATATCCCGAGCCGGTTGGCCAGGGGGGCATAGACGCGCCGGGTGTCTTCCGCGACCCCGCGCCGGCGCCCGGCGTCCGGACCATCGATGCTGCGCATCAGGTGCAGCCGCGCGGCCAGAACCACCAGCACGACCCGGATGTCCTTGGCGATGCCGAGCAACAGTCGACGCAGGTTCTCTTCGTGCTCGTGCCGGTCCTTGGCGGCGATCACTGCGTCCAGGTTGGCAAGCTGATCGATACGGTCGAGATCTGCCGCCATGCCCGCGATGCCGGGGCCGAAACGGGCCGCCGGTAGCCCCTCGCCGCCCTCCGGTCGCCCGAGACAACCATTGAGCAGGGCGGCAATCAGGGTATCGGCATCCATACGTAGCTGCACCAGGATGTCCGCGGTACAGAGCAGGTGACGGACCTGGAGCTCGCCGGTATCCAGCTCCTGATTGCCGTGGCAACGCACCAGCATTTCGCAGGCCTGGGCCAGGCGCTCGCGGTCCTCACCGGGGTAGCTCTCGGGTAGGGCATCGAGCCAGTACCGGGCGGCCGCGGCGGCGTCGCGCTGGTCTCGGGAGAGGGTATAGACGGGTTTGACCATGGGTCGGCGGACTCGTCGCCCGCGGTTGGAGCGTCCCTGCGATACGGACGGACCCGCGGCCACAGACGCGGCCCCGGATGCACCCATAAACGGGTTTCAGTCGAGCAGGTGACTCACCAGGCCGTCGGCGAGCTTGGGCTCGAACCAGGTCGACTTGGGGGGCATCACCTCCCCCGCATCCGCCACCGCCATCAGGTCTTCCATCGGGGTCGGATACAGCGAGAAGGCGACCGCCATGTCACCCTGGTCCACCTGGCCGGCGAGCCAATCGAGGCCGCGGCTGCCGCCGACGAAGCCGATGCGGTCGTCCCGGCGCGGGTCCGGGATACCGAGTATGGGCCCGATGACATTGTCTTGCAGCAGACTCACGTCCAGCCGTCCGACCGGGTCGTTCCGGGGAATGCGCTGCGTGTCCAGGGTGAGGCGGTACCAACTACCCTCCAGATACATGCCGAACTCCGCGTGGCGGGCCGGTTTGACGGGAATCGGACTGGGTTCCACCTCGAAGGAGAGCCGCAACCGGGCCATGAAGGTCTCGGCGTCGAGTCCGTGCAGGTCCTTCACCACCCGGTTGTAGTCCAGGATCTGCATCCGGTCATGGGGGAAGATGACGCTCAGGAAGTAATTGTAGGATTCATCTCCTGTGTGGTTCGGATTGGCGGCCGTGCGGGCCGCGGCCACCCGGGCGGCCGCGGCGGAACGGTGATGGCCGTCGGCGACGTACAGGCCGTCGATCTGCTCGCAGGCCGTGGAGAGCCGCTCGATGGTGGCCTCGTCATCCACCATCCAGAGCTCATGGCGCACGCCGTCCTGGGCCCGGATATCGATGGCCGGTGGCGGTATACTCAGAACGGCCAGTATGTCGTTGATGACGGCGGTGCGCTTGTAGACCAGAAAGACCGGCCCGGTCTGGGCGTCGAGGGCATCGATCTGACGCACCCGGTCGTCCTCCTTGACCGGCCGCGTGAGCTCGTGCTTCCTGATCCGGTCCGCGTCGTAGGCGGCCACGGAGGCCGCAGCCACCAGGCCGGTCCGCACATGCCCACCCCTGGTGAGACGATAAACGTAATAACAGGGCGCCGGGTCCCGGACCAGTACCCCCTCGGAGAGCATCCGCTCCAGATTCTCTCGGGCCTTGGCATAGACCTGGGGGGCGTAGGGGTCCGTACCCTCCGGTAGATCTACCTCGGGCCGCGAGATGTGCAGAAAGCTGTGAGGCCGACCTGTGACCATCCGGCGCGCTTCCTGAGCGCTCATCACGTCGTAGGGTGGAGCGGCCACATCCGGGGCCCGTCCGGGGGCGGGCCGCAATCCGGCGAAAGGTTTGATCAAAGGCATGGTGCTACTCCTTCATTCCGGTACCGGCACCTTTTATAGCGGCAGAGCGATGAGATGACCTCCTTCCGCTCTCCGACCGACGGCGCATGCAATGCCATTAAGTTAAGCGTTACCGGTCGGCAAACAAGAGGAAAAACTACGCATCACGCGAATCCGCGCGAAACCATTGTCCCGAACCGAGGGAAGGGATCTTGTTCGCGCCGATTCGCGCGCTGCGTGGTTTCCTCTTACCAAATCGGTTATCGGGCCAGGGCGCGTTCGGACTCGTTTCTATCTGGGCGCCGAGGTAGGCACGGGCCATCCAAAGATACAGTCTTTGCCCAACTACCCGACTTCAATGCGATGCCGGTCTCAAAAACTCGGCTTTCCGGAATCTGCTCCAAGAAGACGACTACGAGCTACGAGCTCATCAGCCTTCATCGCAGTTGCGGTCGGTATGCTATCATATCCTGCATGGTCGGCACCGTGGTCGTAGACACAAGCGTCTTTATTAGTGCCCTGATCGGTGCGCAAGGACCAAGCAGGGAAATCCTACGACGATGTTTGCAAGGTTACTATCATCCTGTGATGAGTAACACCTTATTCCTGGAGTATGAAGACGTCAGCGGGAGAGACGAAGTGCTTACCTTGTGTCCGTTGGCTATCGATGAAATCAGGACCTTACTCAATGCGTTCTATGCCGTATGTCGCTGGGTACCCATTTATTGTCCCAACACGTTAGTAAAAACTATGCACTTTAGGGAACCTTGAAAAATCCAGTTTTTCGGCGCGTTTTACGAGTAGTTGATGAACTCCTTGCGGGCTTATACCGACATGGGTC
>Ga0049107_10000142_pt1 | contig 18031 bp, 10 predicted proteins | sample WorMetilPIANOSA1_FD_61187 | JGI IMG/M metagenome (GOLD analysis project Ga0049107, IMG submission 61187) | Marine gutless worms symbiont microbial communities from Max Planck institute for Marine Microbiology, Germany - Olavius ilvae PIANOSA.1 | ecosystem: Host-associated > Annelida > Digestive...
CAAAGGCAGGTATGGCTCATTCCGATTGCGGATGAACGTGTGGGTGTGCAGGTAAAACTGCGAAATCCCTTGAGAACACGTGCCATACCTGAGCGCTTCTGCGCTGGTGATTCACTACGAAGAGGCGGTATATCAAGTGTATGGACCTTTTAACCCGCGTTGTTTTTGTTTACAACGGCCTAAAAGGGATGGAGCTAGCTCCTAACCCACGCTACAGTGGAGGCAAAATATTGCGTGGACTCCACCTCTAGGAGGCTCATTTAAATTAGTTACGCTAGCGCCAAAAACTGCAAGGGACAGCTTTATTGTACGTAGTACTGAGTGTGCATGATAATAACAACCCTAACGACCTGATGTCAGCGACAGTTGCTATATGATCACTTGATATTCGCAAAGTTCGTTTCTATGCACAACGAAAAATATCGATATCAAAGTATCGCACTGCAAGACGACAAAAAAGCATTGGCAAATATACTTTTATTGAAAGTATCCTCACCACTGCTTACAAAGTATTGGCAATAAAGTATCGGCTTGAATTGATATTGATAAGACCGGTCACGACCATAATACAGTAAGCACTGTGATAAGTGACACAATGTTCTAGGTCAAGTGTTCATTTACTTCACAATGAACTGTTGCTATTTAATAGGCAGTACAGCACGGTGAACACACGTAGGCCTACGTGCAGCTCATATGCCAACGTAGTGCCGAACTGTTAACAAATTTTCGAACCAGAGGTCACAAATTCTCGTTCTACGACGCACACACACATTCACATATATCACATGTGACAACCACTCTTATCAAAGTCAACAAACAACCGGATGAAATTTCTTTTATAAAAAAATGAAACCGTCCAATATGAACGTCCTACGTGTATTACATAATATGTACACAATAAATTATTAGATCTATTAACTTACAAATATGTGATCGATCAATAGGCCTTCCTTTATTATTACTTCATTAAAACAAGCTGTAGGCGGGCGGCCGCCATGATATGCCCCCGCCCCTCTCTTCTCCCCGTTGGCGCCGAAGCGCCTCACGCGGCCGAGCAGACGGCAACGTAGCAGCAGTTTGTCACGGCCAACACGTTCTCACGCCCACCGCTGCAGCTGCATGACGCGCCAACACGGCGGTGAGTAAAGCGGCCTGGTGATCTTGACCTTGAAAGTGGTGTTTAGAGTCACGTGTCACTTGTGACGTGGGCACCCCTGTGCCAATTTTCGTCTTCCTAAGCCTTTCTGATCTCGACTTAGGCCCGATGTAGCGACAGACAGACAGACGTCAGACAAAAGCAACGCTTAATGCCCCCGCCTATTAGGGGCGGGAGTATAAGTCAACTGAGTAGGAGTCTTTAATAAAGAAACATCCTAACTGAATTCAGAAAAGGAAAGCACTGCCATCTTTTAGACGGTACCATTGATGGTCTGGAGTTTAAATGCAGGCAAAAGTATTACAAAATAAGAATACTTTTAACCTAGTTTTTAATTGCAAGAAAAATGGAGACATGGTAATTATTTGCAACCCCAAAATTGTGCAGCACAATCATACTTCGCAGTTGCTGCCCAAATTAACATAATTTATCATCAAATCATCACATCAATATGACAAATATAGCAGAAATTTTTTTTTCTGCTAACGTGTCAACTGTAACAAACATATGAAAATTGTGTTCAATCATGGATCTTGGCCAGAAATAAATGTACATAATTATATACACAAAAGTAGCCTAGTCTAACAACAAAATCTGGACGTCACGTGAAAAGTCACTACAATGGTTTACCATTCTTGGGATATAACGCACAAACTTATACCAGTAATCGATGCCATGAATTTCTTGTGGCAATGAACACTGCCAACTTTGAAGCAGGAACATGTTTTCACGCTTGACACAAAAGAAAAATTCAGAACTTCAGCGTTACAGTTCAGGAGTCCTCATAACAAGAGGAAACTGTGGTTTTTAGCTACTGGTCATGAAGTTTGCAGAATAACCAATGACACTGCAAAATGGCGGAAATGAACAAATTCAATATTTGAATCCAAAGACTTATGTTCAAACAGCTGACACGAATACTTAATTATTATTTTAAGTGAAGTAAACATTTCAGAGTGCACATGCAACGATCGGCTGAAACATTTTTCAGTACGTCAACTGTCAAATTTCAGTACTTTTTCTTGATTCTTCAGCATCTGGATGGAAATTCAGGAATTTCCGAGGCCCGAGAAATGGAAACATCAAATTTCTGGACAGTTCAGGATGTTTCAGCACCCTTAGGAACCGCAAGGGGACAAAACATCGCGTTCATTCTGTTTGACACAATGCAGTACATTACGCAGTGTCGGATGTTCACGTTCTCAGTGTGATCCTCACAGTTAGTATCAAACGACTCATTGCATTGTGAAACTACTCAGCTCTCTGCAGGCTCCAAGTACAAGTCTGCCACTACGTCTCATTACTGTTGGCCAGAATTGTAAAGTATTTGAAATGCTTGGGTGTCCGGTATTTGAAATACATGTCAACAAATGTAAGTCCAATTTACATCCATCGGTCTCGAGAGGATTCACAATAAACAGTAGTCATTTAGTGGCTAATGCAGACACTAAATAACTTCACTACAATGCAATAGGTGCAGTTGGATTTGAACTGAACTGCTAGGGCTGCCTGCACATTCTGCATTGTACGACGCGATCTGCGGGTTTTATACAAAACAATGAGCTGTCTACTGTCTCATCATGTAAAGACTGCAATTTGCAGAAGTATTCTGTAATAAAATACAAACTGGAAAAGTCGTCTGTATGTTGTATTTTCAGATCAATGTCAGAAGCATTTGACAAAAATATTTCAAATATACTTTTGAAAATTGTAACTCTATAAAAAATATTTGTTACAACTGTGCTCTTGGCTCTGAAAGTGTCTGCCATATGCAATATCCATTATCTGAACTGTCTTTTCCTTAACTATGCCTACTCTTCCGTTATCACCGTCAGTTAAGCTGAGATCTCGAGACTGACGAAGTGTGAATTTTACAGGCTGGATGCTCTAGTTCAGTACCGATTTAGGCATAAGCTAAGCAAGGTGCTCAGGGCCTCACAATCCAAAGGGCCTCTGAAAATTTCAAACTTCTTGCTTCTAAATTGCTATGTGGTGTAGCTTTCGTGTGTGCCAGAGATTTTATAACATCGTCACTCAAGCCAGCCAAATGACAAAATATGATATTGGTAAATGATTTCATTTGAAAATAACTAACATATCTCACTTTAAATACTAAGACAATATAGGCTTTTAATTTTTGTGGCCACCCAAGGTTGCGTTTAGGTCTGCAATAGTTTGAAGCCTTTTGGTGTAACTTTAACAATTGCCTCCAAGCTTCATACAGACAAAGGCCTCACCAAGTTCGTCTCTGCTTTAGCTTATGATGCTTAAACAAAATGTCAAAGCATTGAAAGCAATATGCAACATGCAACACCGAATCACAGTATAAATTTCAAACAAGCACATACAACTCCACAATAAAGACAGAGTAATTAAACTTTTTTGCAACTGTAGACTACTTTGCAAAAGTAACAGTAACTTTGACAATACCAAGTCATAACTACGGTTTCAGCTGCCACAACATGCAGTTGTCAATGAGAGACAGCATTCATGCTTATGGTTTTATCTAGTCTGATGCCATCTACATCACACATGCGAAGTAACAGCTGGTCAACAAGGAATATATTTTTCTACAAATATTTCATATATAGCTGCTTATGTGTGTCTTTTTGCTCTAATATCAGCAAACTCAGCGCCTGATCGGGCCAGAACGAGAACAATGTGATTAACGTTTACGTAATCCATGTCATCAAGACTTTAGTATCATCAGGCACGCATTTGGAGCGAGGAACTCATAACTACAACCATTTCCAGCCTTGTGATCTTGACCTTTGACCCTGTGGACCTAAAAAGACAGCCACACCAGGGTGAGAAAGTAAGGCTAAAGGATCAGGAATACTTGTGATGGTTTCGGCTATTCTGGCAGCCCGGCATAGGACTTTTGTATTGTTTTTTTCCTATGCACAATAAATTTCTTCTTCTTCTTAACACAACTGAGGGTCTGGAGCTGCTTGTGTTCCTGGACAGCAGGTGAGCGATGTCATAAACCCGGCAGTAGACTGCCATTACTTTCCACAAGGACTGTGATCACCTTCCCAAAGCATCGCTGCTCCTCGTCTGCCGGTACCAAATTATACTGCTTGATAACAGAGGCACACGGGTTTGAACAATTTGCTCATAGTCATTACGGAGCCACACCCCCGAACGGGCAAAACAAACCCACAACAATTAGGTTGCAAGTCTGATACCCGACATGGTTGTGCCACCATGCCAAACACACCAGGGTACATAAAGGTCACAAAAGTTCACTGACCCGGACCGTTTCCATCACACTTCACTTACTGTGAAGAAATACACTGACAAAGTCCAACCACAAAACTACACATACTCCTGTCCCTGACATGGGTAAGCATCCTCAATATTACTGCATTTATCTTCCACTTAAATAACTGCAACATTCCACTTACCCATCAAACAAGCTGTTGTCAAAAGATAAAGATTCCATAATTCACGCTATTTCTTGCAACGTTGCTCATATGCAGGTTCAAATAATGGATGCGGCAAGAAACGAATGCAATAATAATAATAATAATAATAAATTTGCCAGTTCATCTAGTAGTCTGCAGAGTCATGGATGAGGATGCTGTTATCACTGCACTGTCAGCGGTGGTAGTGGAATGGTGATCAACATCCGATCCGGAAGCTGTTGCACGATCTACCACGCCGGCCGCCATTAAGAACAAGTCGGCCGCCTCTGCCAGGCCGGAACTCTTCTGAAGCTTGGCCGACTGCTGTGTTGACAGTCCGCATGGCTGCGTGGATGACCTCGTGAGATCCGCCGCACCGAATGCAGTCGGACGCTCGGTAACCGGAAGTTGGGAAGGACCGGTAAATGACTGTGGTGCTGACGCAACGGCAGTTTGTTGCGATACAACGTAAACCGGTGGCGGCATGGAAGTGGACACTAATGCGGCAGTGGCCACAGAATCAGTCCCATGCACGCCGATCTGCGATGTAGATACAACGTTCGACGACGACGAACACATTACGAACTGGACGACTGGCACCGAAGAACTCGTCCTCGACAATTTCGCTGCCGGCGTCGACGACACGGCGAACAACTGCAGTGCATTGCCACCGGCAGCAGCGAAGTTCGGTGCCAGCACAATCTGCTGGTTGAGTGCGCTGGGACAAGTGGTGGCAACCGACTGGTTCGCGGCCGGCAACTGAACCAGCTGAACAAGACCGCCGCCGGCAGACTGCAGCAGGAAAACTTGGCCGGGAGTGCTGGTCTGCGGCAAAACCAGCGGCGACGTCCCAGCTGCCATCACTACGGGTTTGTTTCCGGTTCCGAGAACAGCCACCGAGGCGGAACTCACCAAGGTAGATACTCCAGGAGTAGCGGACACGGCAGCCGAAATACTCGGTGCTTGAATCTGCGGCAGAGCAGCTGAAACAATCGGTGTTTGAATCTGCACAGCTGCGGCAGATGGACTTGCCAGCATATTCACCGGTGATATGGCAGTCGTCAAAACGGAACTGCTGGACGCTGAAGCCCGATCTCCGGATGTCGCTGTCGTCGTGGTGACGAGGCCCAAATCTGTCAGACGTGGTAGCGCGGATATCGGCGCCTTCATCACAGACGTCGTGCGGGTGTTGTTCCGTGCCGGGCGCGACGGCGGGGCCCGTGACTTCGAGTGCGGAATTATCGCCTGCAGCGCACCCACGTCCACGTTTCTCGACATGAACGACGGCCGAGCAGCAACCCCCTGTGATGTCAGGCTCAGCTGAGCTATGCTGACGAGGGCTACGGTCGGCTTGGCGACGGACACGGATGCGGTTGTTACGGCAACCAGCTGCTGCATTCGTGCCGGTCCAATGCTAACGCCGGCAGGCATTAACGCCAGCACAGGTTGGCCGGCCAGCTGCTGTGAGGACATCGGCACCGCGCTGACACCAACACTGGTACTTCCTGCTGAATTTGTCCGGTGAATTGCCGTAGTCTGCATCAGAAGGCCTGACCTACTGGATGAAAGCGGCGGCGGTTTGATTACTGTGCTATTCAACACCACCGAACTTGCGAGACAGCCCACGGAACCCGAGGTCGAACAGGTCACCACGGCAGCAGATGACGGCGCCACACTTTCGGCAGCCGACGCTCCGCGGTTTTCCAGCAGTGTTTTCACGGTGAGGTTGTTCACGTATCGAGACTGCTGCTGGGGTCTGTTCAGCGGACTCAGAACGTTCGGCGCCCTGCCCGCGGCAACCGCTGCACGCACGGCCAGCGACAGCGTGGATTCCGTAACTGCTCGACGGAGAATACCGGGAGTCTGGAAGCGGGGAATATTGGCCACATCCGACAGAGAAGATACGGTGCACGTGGACGGACCTGATGAAGTGATCTGCTGAGCTGATGACAACGTGAAAACCGGGCCGCCAATGCTGCTGCTGCCAGATGTTTCCGACGGCACTGCGGATACGTTACTGGCAATCAGATTGACCAGCAGCGGTGTACGATTAGGCGGGCCGCCAGACACGTTGTTGACTAGCGATGCGGCTGTCACAGAACCAAGCCTCATCGCTTGCGAGTTTGCACTCAGCAGCAACAGCTTCTGACCATCTGTCGACGACGGCACGATCAGCGAGTAGCGAGACTGGCCGGAGTTCAGCAGCTGTAAACCGACCGACAACGACGGCTGAGGACTCAACGTGGTAACGGACGTCGAAGGCGTTTTCGACGGCATCGTAACCGCAGCCGGTACTGCAAACGTCACTGACTGGTCCGCTACGACCGGTACCATGTGGCAAGTCGAGGAAGACGCTGCAGTGGTCGCCGAAGATAAGGTGGCACCACGAATGGCCATTATGCTGCTCAGTAGCTGCTGCGAGTTAACTGAATGTGTGGCGAGGCCGGGCAAACTGACTGCCTGATTCTGAAACAGCTGATTCATGGCGTGCTGCGACCGGGCTCTGTTGATGGCGAGTGACAGGCTGTTAACAGGCGACGGCTTCTGTGGTCGCAGTACAGGCAGTGATGGAATTGCCAGTGAAGGTAACGTGCCAATGCTAGCAGATGTTTGTGGCACAGACAACATTGCACTTGGTTTCTGCGACAACGTCGTACCAGACGGCAAGCAAACAGGCTGCGACGTGGTCGGTACAGACATCGTAGCAGCTAGTGGCAGAACGGGAGGAGCGGGGCTTGCCACTGTGGTGATCTGAGGCACTGACGCACGAGCCAGAAAACCTGGTACGACTCCTGCCGATCGTGAAATCATCGGGACACCCAAAAGTGGCCTGCTGTTAGCCGACGCCTGCTTCTGACTGGCCAACAGCTGCTGGACAACGGCCGTCACCGGCAGCCGAGATATATCAGACACGTTGTCGATGGCGAGAAAGCACACCGTTCCGTCTGGCTGGGCAATGCGAAGAACGGCCCTCTGGGTATGAGGTACAGACCTAGAAGTGGCTGCTGCTGCTGAGTGCATGGACCTTTGTTTTGGACCAGCCTGAGCACTGAATGGGGTCGGTCGGTTTTCCGCAGTGACTGGCAGATGTCTGACTGCTTCTCTATCCTGCGACTCCATCGTCTTAGCAAGCTTCGTGGCTGCGGACTCCTGCATTTCGGTGGCCGGCCGCTTACGACTTTTAGAGCTGACCGTTCGGTTGTCGTTTATCACGAGTCGCCGCCGCAGAGACCGCACTCCAGGGATAAAGGCGTCGTCCAGCGCCGGTGGTGGAGCTGGGGTAGACGGCTGGGAAATGCTGCCGGAGTTGCCAGCCGAGGATGCAGCATCCTCCTCATCAGAGTCCTGAGATTCACTGCTGTGCCAGGCTTCCTCCACCTGAAACACAACATTTTAACCTTATACTCAACATGCTTGTGAACATCAGAATTTAGTTACGCCGATGCAGTTATGCCCCTTCCTTCAGTGCCACATCTGACACCAACATCATAGTAAAATATTTCTGTAATATTCAGCAACTAAAAATGGTTTACCAACATTTCAGACAGATAACTCTCTCTCCATTTTAACGGCCATTTTCCAGGTGGACCTGTGTTAGTCAGTACCAGAATGTCTCTGTTCTGGATTTTATTGATGCAGGATGGAGGTGGTGGTGATAACAGGAGCAATAAGACGTGCAAATCTCCAGCCAAATTGTCAGCATCAACAAACCAACATCCAGTTTTTTTACAGGCCAGATGCCCTTCCTGTCGCTCAACCAACAGTGTCAAAGCATTGACTGGAATAAGACAGACAATTCAAAACAATAAATGACATGAGCATTTAAGAAATCTTACAATAAACAAGAATAGCAGTGACAAGACTTCGTGCCTCTGTAATATACAACACTGATGCTGCTGGTAAGTTAGTCAGTTAGTTAAGTGTTTTACGGCACTTTCAGCACAAATAGGCTATATCGTGCCACAGAGGTAGGAAGTATATCGCGTAAGGCCGGGGCACAATACAATAATATCATGCAATTAAACAAAGAAAGAATACAATAAACCAAGACAATCAAACATTCTTCGGCCTGGGCTTTATGGAGATGATCCCCTCGCTACGGTTAGGCTTCCTCAGAGGAGTCTTTCTAGACAATCACTTGGCAAGTAATGACGACTTAACCACAACAACTAAAAGACAGAACACATACCAACAAAAACTAACAATACATAAAAAGGGGCCCTAATAAACAATAATATATTGTAACGCATGCTAAGATATACGATAGACACCTAACCCTAACCCTAGACCTGGTTTAGTCGCCTTTTATGACATCCGGCCAGGAAACGGAGCAGGTCCATTCTTACAACCGCACGGGGTGCTGCTGGTAAACAAAACAGCTTTCAGTTTTTGTTTAACTGCCCTATTCTTACACACATTACTCCAGGTTAGGCCAATCCCCAAATGTATCCAAAGAACAGTCGGGGATTTCTGAAGCAGGATTTTTTACAGGACAGATGCCCTTCCTGTTGGTCGAGAACAGCATCAAAGGCATAGCAAACTCTCTCTATGTCTCCATTTTAATGGCCATTTTCCAGGTCAACCTGGGTTAGCCAGTATCAGAATTTCTCTTTCTGGATTTTATTGCAGCTAAGGATGATGGAGGCGGTGGTAATAACTGAAGCTATAAGACGTGCAAAGCTCCAGTCAAACTGTCATTACCAACAAACCATCAGCCAGCTTTTAGAGGCCGGCACAGTAAATTATACAGTAATAAAGGCAAGCATCTAAAATATCATCAGCATTATGACCTGCTGTTTGTCCGGTGGTTCTTCGACATAGTTCTCGTGTTCCTTGCGCAGCTTGATCTTCATCTTCTTGTTCAGCTGTAGCAGCTTCTGCTCGTAGGGTTCCAGCTCGGCCAGAAGACAGCTCAAGCGTTCATGAAGCTGGATCTCGCAGGCCGTCTCAGCATCGTCCTGGCATGACAGAAAGTAAAATACACATCATTTTTTGTTGTACATGTATGACAAAGTGAGTGGGTGAGAAGGGTGTAACCAGGGTTCATACAAAACATCTCAGGTGTTTTTCCATGACTCTCCAGGACCTTTTGTGGTGTGTTTTCCAGTTCTTTCCGGGACAAAATGGTTCACAAAGTCAACTAAATAGTGAATTTCAGCAAAATTATTCATTGTCTAGTAATCACTCAGAGAGATCATTAAAAAATTTGTCACACATTTCCATGGCTCTGCTTGATTTTCCATGACCCAGGCCCGACTTCAGCAGTTGCCAGGCCTGGAAAATGTGACTTTTAAATTCCAGGACTTTCTACGATCTTTACGAACCCTGTGTAATGTCCCCAACAATACATTATAGGTCATTTTATAGACGAGTCTTTCACGTTAATCACTTGCACTGGCATTGACATCCAGTCACAGAACAATTACAAGAAAGAAATGGCTACACAAGAAGCCCGAGAAAAACAAACTGGCCCCAGTAATAGAGATGCAAAACACACTCAAGAATAAAACTAAAACTAAAATTAAACTCCATGAATCCTAATTAACCCGTTGTCACACCAGCTATTCACACCAGCTATGTGAGTGTGCATATATAACAGTTAGTTAGCTAGTTATTTGGTGTTTAACAGCGCTTTCAGCACAAATAAGCTATATTGTGCCATAGGAATATGAAATATATAAGGCTGGGGGACAACACAAACGTATCATAAAACAATGAAACAATACACCAAACCAAGAAAATCATAAACACTCTTCGGCCTGGGCTTTGTGGAGACGATCCTCTTGTCATGATTAAGTTTCCTCACAGGACTCTTTCTAGCCAATTTGGTAAGCACTGACAACTTAACTGGAACAACCAGAAGACAGAACACATACCAACGAAAATTAACAATACAAAAAGTGGCCATAATAAGCAACAGCACAATAAAAAACCTATACTAAGACAAAAATAGACAGAGCCTGGTTTAGTCGCCTTGTACGACATCTGGCCAGGAAATGGAGCGGGTCTATTCTTACAACCCCGGAGCCCGCATGGGGTTGTGCGTATATAACAATGGTATACAACACAGCACGGAGCAATTCTGCTGATCTTCCATTCTGCCCTCCAGACACGCATCACTGAGCAGATGCGAAAAGGAGAAGACGGGTTTGTTGTATAAAATAATCATATACAAATGACCAAATACATATGATAAACTCTGGTTTAGTCTTGATTTATTTAGGAGAGTACACATCACTCTTCTCTCTCCCTCCATTTTAATGGCCTTCTTCCAGTTGGACCTGGGTTAGCCAGTACCAGAATGCCTCCATTCTGGATTTCAATTAAGCAGGATGATTGAGGTGGTGGTGACAACTGGAGCAATAAGACGTGCAAAGCTCCAGCCAAAGTGTCACCATCAACAAACCAACATCCATTTTTTTCACAGGCCGGATGCCCTTCCTGTCATCCAACCAACAGTGTCAAAGCACTGAAGGGGCAAGAAAAACTATCGAGTCTCCCACAACCTGTGTTCAGTTCAGTTCCTTTAAGAACTACACAAGTAAATCATCAGAGGAATCAGGAAGGAAATTCAGCTGAAACTGCCACAACGCCCAACGAAAAACTCAATTACAAGTGTGTAGCTCTGAGGATCCAAACATCAAAATATCTGTTCTTATCAACTGCAAATTACGCAATTACTTCTCACCGTAGATTTTCCCGTTCTCTACGGTCAAAACTTTTTATATCATAACTGAAAATCTTTATTTGCCTGAAAGCAGAAAATATATTACTAGAATGGCAGTCAGTAGAGTGCATACCTAGTGTCGTGTAGTTTGGCCTCTACAAACTCAGTATTGCAAAATATTGCGTGGACTCCACCTAATCGTAACCATAACCCTATCCTAACCATAATCTTAACATAACCTTGTGTTAATAATGTAACACCATCCGGATTACCACAAACATCTAACGGATTCCTCTGTGGCCCATGTGCCACCTTTCCATCATATTTTATGAAAATCATTCTAACAGTTTTTGCAAATACTGATAACACACAAATAAATGAACAAATCACTGCTGATAATAACGTAAACTCCACGGATAAAGTAAAAAAAACTGCATGACATATTTTGCTGTTTTTTTGTTGATCCTTAACATCAGATGTTAAGCGTTACTTGCCTTATGTTTCTGAGTTGCTGTTGATTCTGTTTTGTCTTGTGATGGCAAACCTTCGGCAATCTTGGCAATAAGATTACGCAGGGACACGATGCTGTCAGCAACAAGCTGAAACTCCTCGACATTAGGACCCTTCATACACAGCACAAACTCTCACGTATTTATGTACTTACAACTTTGTGGTTCAAGAACAGATCAAAAGATGGAACAGTATTCAGAGTTGTCAATAAGCGAGGCAGCTACTGCAAGAAGCAGCATTCAGTTTGTAAAATATGCAGTATGATTGTCACGAAAGGACATGAAGATCTTAGTTGGTCTTCTCACCAGAGATATTACATTAAATTGGCATCCGACTTTGCTGAAGATAAAAACAGAATCCTATTTGCCCTCTTTGTGGAGAAGAATATGACCCTAGTCTACACCTTCAAGGAAGATGTAGTGCTCTCGTCGAGAAACGAAAAAAAAACAGTTTGGAAAATATTTATTTTGGTTCCAAGCGAATTAAGATAGGAACACTGGAGCACGCTTTCGAAGTTTGCTAAAAACTACAACAGGTTCTAGTAACCTAAATGTTAATTTGGGGATGTGCATTGGGCCCACTGGAGGCCTCAGCACTAGGCAGTAAACCCCTTTCCCGTAAGGTAAGGTAGCCAGACTTACTTCAAAAGTGCTTACCACCTCAGCCTGTCAGCGAAACCATCTACAATCGCTACTCCATATTTTTCCTACCATATTTTCCGTTCAGTTAACCAATATCTCCAGCAGCCACGGGTTTCCACTGAATTTGGCAAATGATCCTTCAGTTACCTTTTGCCAAAAACACGCAACAACTTAACGCTTTAAATTGGAACTTTTCTCTACCTTCAACACCTTCAAACTTGTATATTTGGTTAAACAATAACAATCACTTACCACCCTCATCTATTCCTCGTTCTTGTTCTCATTATTATTCTTTACAGATTCAGCTCCCTTCAGTGCTTTGACACTGTTGGTTGGGCGACAGGAAGGGCATCCAGCCTGTAAAAAAATGTTGGGTGTCGGTATGCTGGTGATGACAATTTGACTGGCACTTTGCACGTCTTATAGCTCCAGTTTCACTACCACCTCCTAATCCTTAGCTTCTAGTTCAAATATATCGTAATGACACAAGATTCACAAAAATTACACCAGTGATATTTATAATCAACTGAATTACTACTGTAAATGTGTCATGACTTACTAATATTTCTGGAGGTTCTTCTTTCACGTTCAACATATCGTCAATTTCTTCTTTAGTTGCCACATTTGAGTCTCGCTCCTTGTTGTCATGGTCTTCGTTGTCGTTACAAGTCATCAATTTGGAACAGCCATCCGATTTTGTTTCGTCGTCCTCCAATTGATCCATGACCAGTGTTTCATCACTAGTATCCTTCATCTTCATTTCCTCCTTAGCAGTTTGTGAGTTGTCGAGATTCGTCTCCAGAGAAGAGTCTTTCTCTTCTTGCTGTGTTTCCGTGACATGCTCCTCAGCAGCTGGCAGAGCGGATGATGAATTTTTACCCGACAACTGGTCTTTTCCTGTCAAACTATCTGAAGCACTGTCACCAGAGTTATCAACAGCACCATTCTCATTCTGAAAGCACGTAAGTTTGTTTTCCAAATGCGACTGTATTTCTGGCACATCACCTGGAACATCATTACCGGGAACACTTTGTGGTGACGCGGCTTTTAGCTGTGAGCCATTACAGTTTTCATTCCTGTCTAATTCTGCAATGTTTTCCAAACGATGCTCATCTCCCTCAGGCGTTACTGAAGATGCATCTTGTGTTTCTGAAGTACTATTGACATCAGTTTTACAATTATCTACATTACGATCTGCTGACGGTTCTGAAGCAGGTACACTACTACATACACTGCTGCCGTTGCTCGAATTGTCTGGGAATGAGTCGAAAAACGAAGCCCGCAAAGAACTAGTTCGACCGTCGGTTTCACTATCGGAAGATTGTAACTTTGACAGTCTTTCGCTGACGTGTTTGAATAGTTGAGACCGTTTATCGGCTTTCTGCTTAGCAGTGGGATGGGTACAGCTGTTCAACTTTACTGCAGAAACCTGGCCAGACGACCGTGTACTGTAGGCATAGAGCGATGAAGCACGGGAATCTGTATCTGAAGTATCCATTAGGGATGCCAAACAGCTACTGGTTGCAATCGGGTTCTGGTCGGACCCAGTGTTACAGAGTTTGTTCGAATCCTTCACAGTGGAGGCATCGTCGTCAGAGCTCGCAGCTGTACCAGATGGCACCGACTTTGCAGCATCATCAATGACACCGTGTTTGCCTCTTCTGACCCTCGTGGAACGCCGCCGGCAGAAGTCCAGCTGTTTTGCTGCCCTGGCCACTTCGGTGGAGACACGACCTCGACGTGACCTAACACCGGCGTTGTCATTGTCGTTCTTCGACATCCTGGTTGACCGACTGCCTGATGCCGGCGAACCCATCTGCCACACTGAGATCCGCCGTCCTGAACTGGACATTCGCGGCGGAGTGCTTTCCCTAGAATTAGACATGGACAACGACGTGGCGTCCTTTTTCGACTCCTCTATAATCTTCCGCAGTGATCGTCGCAGGACTGTAGCACCTTCAGAAGACGTGATGCTTAATGGAGGACTGACGTTGGATGCAGACTGATCTGGGTCATGGTAAGTCGTAAATGGCTTCTTTGCAGGTAACTGCTCTTCATCGGATGAATCACTGCTGCTGCTGCTAAAGGACTCACTTTCCGAAGACTTTCTGCTGTCCTCCATATCTACCTGGAAGTTGTAGACTTTACGTGGGTTCTGAAACATTTTCCCACAAAAGCACAAACTTCGCATATTCTGATAACTGAAGATTTTACAGCCTTATAATGCAACCTATCACCTGAGTATCAGGCATGTCAAGAAAGGTAGTTTCCCCACTCCCTACAATTTTTTTTAGTAATATTAAAACTACTTTACAGAGCTATTATGCAAAATTTCGCAAACCTGTCAGCTATTCATTTAGTCACAAATCTAGAAAGTTTTAGTGAAACATCTTTTGAACTGACAAACTTATGCTGCTTTTAGTTCCAGCAACCTAGCAGTTTTGATATTATCAAAAACTGTTTAATTCAGCTCAGAACTGTTTTTCGCTTCCCATGAAACTTTTGCAAAACTTCAAGCACTGTTCCCCAAACACAATAGTCCCAGAGATTCAAATCTGATAAGTTAGGTAGCCACTGCTTCTTTTCAATCATCCCTGGACAATATTATCTTTGCAACAAAATGATCACAGTGGGAAATAGATAAAAATCTGGACAAACACCTAGCCATTCAGTCCATTAACAGTATCTCGCAAAAACTGAGTTTACGTGGTATGGTATAGTAGAGTTTAATGTCCCACTCGACACAGTATAGGTCATTTCGGAGACGGGGGCCCTGAGCAGTGATGTACATATCCCATTCAATAATGGAGGGCCAGCGACATAATAACGCCCTTAACCCACGTTGCTTTGTTTACAACGGCCCAAAAGGGATGAAGCTAGCTCCTAACCCACTCTATAGTGGAGACAGCTAAAGCTCTGGGAGGCTCATTTAAATTAGTTACGCTTGCGGCAAAAACTGTAAGGGAGATGACTCAACTGCCCAGGGAAACATAAAAGAATGGGGACAGACAAACAAATCAAAAAGCACAAATGAACACACAAAGCACAAACCTAGGCTAAATACAAAAAACACTCAGCCCAACCAGGCTGTATGAACTGGTCCTGGTAGCTGTGCACATGGAAAACTTCCAATGTACAGCCTAAATGCCAGGGACCACTTCAACTGCTATCCCCTCCTTTTCTCATGACCAGCACCACGAAACAGATGCGGCCAAATGGAAAGGGGGGAATTTATGTGGACTCCCTCATTCAAAAACTCCGACGATAGGCAGGACTTTTGCCAGTGCACGGGAGCATAACAACATCTCATGGAGGTGTAAAATATTGCGCAGATGTCTCAACCTTTTAAGGAAGGGCATCGGCCTGCAAAAAAAATCTTGCACCAGCAATCCCCAAAGGTTGTTTTTTGTGAAACCCTCGGGAAAGCCATCCTAACCCGGAGTGGGTCCGTTGGTGCTTAACGGCACTTTCAGCACAAATAGGCTATATCGTGCCATAGGTGTATGAAATATATATTGTGGAGGGCCGGGGGAAACACATAGCAACATAAATAAACCAAATGAAAGAAAAAAATATGCATCAACGATCTCTTCAACCTGGGCTTTGTGGAGATAATCTCCTTATCACATAAATGCGTCATCAGAGTAGTAGTAGTAGTAGTAGTAGTAGATTTATAGAGCACATTACGCATCGCCTCTAATGTGCTACATGTCCCGTTGTGCAGTGAGCATGTGAGTGTTTAATGCCGATCTGAAGTTGTCGATGCTCAGCGTTGGGTCCCGAAGAGAGTCCGGAAACGAGTTCCAGACTATCGGGGCTGCAACGGAGAACGATCGACGTCGGAACTTGCTGTGACGGTGTCGTGGCATGACCAGCTGACACCGAGTCTTTCCAGCCAATCACTTGGCAAGTACTGACAATTAAACCAAAGCAAGTAACACATACACGAACATATAGTAGAATTCAACAACGCAAACAGTATTCCTAATAGAGAAAATGACAGGACAAAGAGAAGGTCACGTTACACGATCTGCTTACCCCAAGGTGATCTCCCAACAGTGCATTACCGTACCACTACACTCACAGAAGCAGTGCACCGCCAGAGGGTCCTCTTGGGGTCTTCTATCCCCATCTCTTGTCAGCCCTCTGACACCAGTACCCCTCCCTAACCCGGATCCATCTGCAGAAAATAGACTGGTTAAACAAAAACCAAAAGTGCATGTGTGTTTCTACCTGTCGAAGTCTCGTATCTCTGCAACGCTGTGCAGCCGACTCTGTAGTCACCGACGACCCTTTGTGCCGAAGGGACGAACGCTTTCTTTTTGATTTCAATCTTCTAGAACACTACACACGATTACCACAACCACTGTACAGCACTTTCCTTCTTTTCCAGGACAACCAGATGAGTTTGTAGTGGACAAACACTCAAGCACCTTAACCGAACACTTATCATCAGCATCATTTTTCCAAAACACCCGACTGGGTCAGAACACAAATAAGATTGGAAAGATCAACCGACATTATCATCATCATCTTCCCCTGATCAGCGATCTCCGTTTTTTTCTGTCTTAATTCACGATTACAAATATGAAACAAACATACACACAGAACATATCCTCCAGTGTTTTTAGTTCACAGTTTTATTTCAGTTGTAGTTACAACCATGAATCATTTTGGTCAACAATTTTAGTCAACAGGCTGCAAACCAATTTGTTTGTGAACTGATTGAACATCTGCTTGAAATATATTTAAGCACACGTGCGCCAAACTGGAGAAGTCCAACAACACGCCCCTTTACAGGTATCTGCAGTGACACATATATGTACCTTTACGGGTGGAGATTCGGACTCGCTGTCGGCCATCTCTTCAAACTTCTGTCGATACACTCGTAGGTCGGCGCCACAGAACAATGGGAAATGAATGTAGGTGTAGCCGTGACGGTCGACACCAAGCACCACTGCTCGTTGGTCATTCGTCGGCTGAGCCTCAATCGTATCAGACAGCGACTGCTGGCTCTCCTAAGTGACAAATAAATTATCAATTTATCGATCACTACACAGCATTCGTTTTTTTGTGTGGCACGGTGGTGTAGCGGTAGCGGGCTGGACTTGCGATCGATAGGTCGCAGGTTCGAATCCCACCCGCCCTGCTGTTGGGTGCAACCTGGGCAAGTTCTTAACACACGTGCCTCTGTCACCAAACAGTATAATTTGGTACTAGCCAGTGGGTGGTGATGTCTTGTGGCTGGGAAGGTAACCGTAGCTCTGGCATCATACTGGCCACATGTCAAACATTAGTGAACAGAACCGTCTGTTTCCAGGCAGACAGTCTGCCTATCGACGCCATCACTCCACGTAGATGGCAGTCCTTGCTGTTCACAATGATATTATCCAAGCAATCGACAGAGGGCAGCTCACGGCGCTCGTTCTATTGGACCTCAGCTCGGCGTTTGACACTGTGGACCATACCTGTCTTCTAACCATTCTCCAGAACCGGTTCTCAGTTGATGCAACAGTCGCATCCTGGTTCGAGTCGTACCTGACCGACCGTTCGCAGACGTTCTCAGCTGGTGGAGATCAATCTTCCCCAGTTATGCTTTACTGCAGTGTACCCCAAGGCTCTGCCTTGGGGCCTGTGCAGTTCATAGCAT
>Ga0049107_10000143_pt1 | contig 18012 bp, 19 predicted proteins | sample WorMetilPIANOSA1_FD_61187 | JGI IMG/M metagenome (GOLD analysis project Ga0049107, IMG submission 61187) | Marine gutless worms symbiont microbial communities from Max Planck institute for Marine Microbiology, Germany - Olavius ilvae PIANOSA.1 | ecosystem: Host-associated > Annelida > Digestive...
CATTCCATAGTAACCATCGGCCTATCTCGCACCGTTTCCGAGATAAACGGCGATGTACGTCGAAAATCGAACGAAAATCGCCAATTTTCCCACCTCCCGTGTATTTAACGCCCCCACTGAAGGGTTCCCCTTGGAATTTTGTATCGGCGCTGGGTCTCAAGAAACTAGAGTGATGGGGCTTTCAGACGGTCGAAGAAGTTTTTGGATAGGTTTAGCCGTTTTGATACAATACCGGAGTGTGACAGCCAGCCACCCAGCCAGCCACGTTCCCGTAGCTATTACGCTCAACGCTAAAGCGTCGAGCCTAAAAATCATATCTAAGGTAAGCTCATTCATGGTTATATGCTATACAGAAGGTATGCGGCCTGCTCAAAATCTGCTCTGGATGAACCTTTAAAGGTAAACCTTGAAAATGACCATTAAGATAGCTGTGTATGTAACAGCAGAATTACAGAAGCAACAGAATGTTAACCTATAGCAAACATGCAATATATACGTATACATATCTATAAACGTGTGTGTGTGTGTGTTTGCATACCTGATTTGTATTTCCACACTGCTTAATACAGAGGTACCAAATTTGATGTGCAAATATGCAAACCCACTAGAAAGAGAATGTGAGGAGCTGACGGTCCCCAAAATACACCAATGATGCAGTCAGTGCTGATAACTGTCAAATCAGGCTTCCAACATTACTCAGAAGCAATAGGCAGGGCATTACTATCACACCACAGTTGCCACTTTCGTAACAGCAGCAGATGAATACCAATTTTTAGAATGTAGGTTATTGTATTGTGTCCTTCAGAAGTAGTTAGTGATGTCAACGCTGACGTTTTTCGAGTGGTCTGTTATTATGGTGTTGGTGATATGTAGTGATGAAACTGATTTCTAAATTAATGTAAGATTAATCTGATATCAACCATGCAGTGGAGAACTGTTACCACTTCGTTTGATGTAATGCATACGTCCATTACTTCAGTCTGGACTTGTGTTTCATCGCCATTGACCGGTATTCTACAGACACTGCTTGGTGATCTGTTTGGATCAATGTTCAGTCGCCGAAATGCCTCTGCTCATTGATCAGTACAAAACACACAGAAATATATGTATATGTATATAATATATTTCATTACCTATCACATCACAGCACTTGTATGCAGTTATGTGATTCAAAATACACATTACAAAATAGCTTTATATTTAATCAATAATCATAGGATATTGCTATATCTTTATCAGAAATTGTGGAAGAAGAATGGCTGAAATTGAGTCAGGGCCCAGCTATAAAAACACATACTCCTTTCTCCATTAGCTACATCCACCAGTCATTTATTACTGGTTAAAAAATTCACTTATGACCGGTAACAATGACAGCTAGATTTGTATGGCTGACAGCAGACTGTGGCAAAAATAATGTGCTAGCTGTAATTTTGTGCAGAGGAGTATATATTACCTACTCCGTTTTAGTAGATCTAGGTATACGTTCTTCTTGTGCCATTGGGAACAACGAATTGGAGGTAACCCGAGATTAGTAGGTATGTCAGAAAACCATTAGGTTGAAACTGGAGTACCACCAAAAACATGTTTTGGCGGTCAAGGGGCGACAACTAGGCCCTGAGTGTACAGGAGTATATATCACCGACTCCATTTACGTCGACCTAGGTGCCCATACCGAAATATTCCATATGGCACAATGCGAATTTCGATTTTTCGACTTTTCTCAAAATTGTGAATTGCAATTTCGCTCAAACTCTCACCATTGACAGTACGCACCAGCATGGTCATATCAAAAATTCGCATGTGGGAAATTCTTGTAACTTGAAAAAAATTGGTTTGAAAAAATTCGATTTTCCAGAATTTCTGGAATACGGTGTGGAATTTTGGCATTCCACCTGTGCCAGTTTACAGAGATTGGGAGGCTCTATGGAATGGCAGAAAATATTCCAGGATTTCCTTGAAACTTTTCCGCCAGAGGGCGCCAAATGTTTTTATAGGGTCTCTAAAAGTTCACTGATATTTTATTATTGATCGTACGGGGGTGCCATTTACGCCGTACGGCAGAGGGAAGGTGGCCGCATAGCTGTATAAACTTCAAAAACTCTTTGTTAATATGGTACCGTAAAAGTGGGCCAAAGTTCAATGCGGTTTCTCCGGAACATCTGGAAAATGGCATGGAATTTTGGCGTTCTGTCTTTGAAGTTTTATAGAGGCCTGGGGGCCCTACAGAATGGCTGCAAAAATTTGGTGGTTCTATGTCACACTTAGCCACTAGGATCGCTAAAGTTTTTGATAGGGTTCTGTGGCAATTCCCACAACCTTTACTATTAGCCGAAAGGGGGCGCCACGTACGTGCGTTTCATAGAGAGAACGTCGGTGCATGGCTGTATAACCTATAAAAAGGTCCTTGCTAATACCATAGAAAATGCACAAAGTTGAAGAAGTTCGCGATTTCAACGATCTATGACTTCACCATTGTGTAAGCCAAGTGGCCTCACAGGTTATGTAGCAAAGTTGGCAGTAATGTCATTCAGAAAATTTCAGATTTTTATGCCAATGCCCTTTATTGCACGAGATATTGGCGCTAGGATGTGGGCCACCCCTTAACAAGAAGCTCAGCAAGCCTGCGCAGGACGACTTCGTCAGGAGGTAAATGTATGCGTGGAGAGAGTAGTATCGGCAGGCGGCATGATCATTGCACTGATCAATCACGTTCAAGTAGTGTTTCTATTTATATACACTGGTAGTGTTTCTAGTTCCAGTTAATTTTAGACACAACCGGAATAGCACCAAGGTTTTATTGTTTACGATTACGACAGGCAAAGATTGCGAGAGATAACAGCGCTCAGATATGGGCTGCCCGTTAAAAATTGAATAAAATCGCGTTTTTGTCGATCCGTCAGTTCGGCAGCAGAAACTTTGTTATTGCATGCAGGTGAGTGACTAACCATACTGTTTGTAAATTCAGGGTACATGTACATGGTTATATTATGCTTAATGTCAGCTGTGTATATAGGCAACCAGGGGCGACACCAACTCCCATTACGCCGAGTGTAATTAAGTCAAATTAAAGCATACACATAAAGTAAGAAGTGAAAACACACATTAGAATGTTTAATAAATACCAGCATCTCTGAGTCTGAATAACACTTAAGTTTGTAACATATTTTAAAGTTGTATTGTGTCCTTCAGAAGTAATTGAATGATGTCAACGTTGATGTTTTTCGAGTGGTCTGTTATTATTTTGTTGGTGTTTTGTAGTGATGAAATTGCATTTTAACGGAATTTTAAGTAAAATGATTCAACAAATACACCACTTCTTTGTTTGTAATCATTTTACAGTGAAAGTTTTGTTTCAGATGATGATATACATCACAAAAACATGCATAACAACAATGTTACAATGCATTTTAAAGGTCAGTATTCCAGGACAACCTGAATAAGGCAGTACCAGGTCATACTATTCTGGTTTTGCTGCACCAAGAGACTTAGATGGTAACAACTGGAACTCTATGGCATGCAAAATTCCAGTCACATCACCAGCATACCAACACTTGAGATCTTTTTACAGAACAGACGCCCTTCCTGCTGCCTACTCAACAGCAGTGAAACACTGAAGGTAAATCCGTACTGTTTTGTTCCCAGCAATGATCAGATTGTTTACATCACACAGCACACCGGCATCAGTGGAAAAATTACTCTTTCGGACCTCACAGACCATTGACATAAGGCCTTTTAGAAATATGACGGTTTGTCAGTAATTTTCTGCCATGTGCATTGTGTTGTGAACCTGTGGCATATCATATTGCACCATTGCCCTCAACAACAGTCTATGTCTGTGTAATATACATTGGAATAAGACTGACTTCTGACAGAAATACTGCAGATTACATGAAATTGTTTCATACCTGACACATCTTTAAACAAAACCTGGAATTCTCTGCAACACACAAAATTTTTAAGTTTCACACACTCATACATTATTGTAATTCTACAATGTTACATTATATTACATATATACAATTGTCTGGTAGTTTATCCCACTGACTACCACATACACTGAAAAAATAACAAAACAAACTCGTTTAACAGCCCTTTATCAGGTTTAACCTGGGTAAGCCGGCCCTAGAAACACACAGTTTGTATTCACCTCACGGCACTATTACTGTTGCTCCAATTCCAGCTAATCATTTCCCTTCATTTACTATAATTTATTGCATCACTTGGTTTTAAGTGCAAATCATTCATATCTTTCTCCACAACCCCTTTCCATGTTTTCCTGGACATGTTTTTCTGTCTGGCTCCCTCAACCTCCAAAGTAATACATTTTGCAACCAATCAACCACATCCTTTCTTAACAACACGTCCATACCATCACAATCTATTTCTGTGTACCACTTTTGTTATGTCTTCTACTCTGAACTGCAGCCTTAATTCTATGCAACATAGTTCTTTTCCTTAATTTCACGCATCCATCTAATCATTCTCACTTCTTCCCGATGCAAATCCAGTTCATTTTTTTCTTTTCAGTGACTATGTCTTACTTCTGTGCAACATACAACTCCATACACATGCGTCATAAACTTACTACATACAATGAATAGTGAATATATTTGATACAATGTAAATATTATCATCATAAAATATTTAATTAATACTTAGTATCCTCACCTGGCCAGTTTCTCTTCGGCAGATGCGGCTCCATGGGAGTCAGTATTTAAGGCAACTGATTGCTCCGTAGGAGGTGCTACGCGTTCTTTGGAACGCTTGGCCGTGACGAGACCTTCTTTCTTTGGAGGCTTTGGTATGCAGCCATTGCCAGCCTTGCAGATATGGTGAAGCAAAACATTTGCCTACACAACAGCATCCCAGTCTTTCACATTAGTAATCTTAGGCCATATGGATACACCCACTTTACACACACCGTTTTAACAATCATTTTTAATTACGTTGGTTAGGTGTTGTCCACTTGATTTTTTTCTCATTCTTTTATTATTATACTTTTCTTTCACAGCTTTGACATCGTTGATTGTGTGACCAAAGGGCATCTGGCCTCTAAGAAATCTGGAACAAGCAATTCCAAACGATTCTTTGAAAGACCTATGCGGCCCTGGCCTAACCTTGAGTAATCTCTGGAAATAACGGCTAGTTAAACAACAAAACGAAAGTAGTAGTATTTATTCCAAGACTCTTTCCTTCAGTGATTTAAACTGTTGTTTTGGTGACAAGAAGGGCATCAGACCTGTAAAACACCTCGCATCAGCATTCCCAAAAAGTTCATCTTCAGGAGATCCAGCTTAACCTTGAGTGCTCTCCAGAAATATAGGTTGGCTGAACAAAACCTAAAGTATCAGTATTCATAGACTGTGCATTCTCATGGGACAGGCCCAAACTCTTCATATCCTCTGTTTATACAGTTCCATCACGTCATCCTTGGATGACCACTCTACTCTGGCCATCAACTTTCATTGTACTACAGCATTTCACCCAATCGGCATCATCATTACATCCAACATGGCCACACCATCTTCATCTACCTTTTTTGCTAACCAGTTGACTGGTTCCAGTCCCAACAATTCTCTCACCTCACTTCAGTTTTACTTTACCTCGTGCTCCTTCTTAGCGGCAACAACTCACCCCTGAAGCTTCTCACAACTTTGAAGATAACACGATTTGCAGTGATATTAGCTGCATCAACACACAGCCCTTCACGTGAATGACCTTTACAGTGGATTGTATCGTTAAGTGGACAATCTGGTAGCCCCATCATTCTAGTTTTTTGACCCCTTGCGCTGATACCCATTCTGAGGGGAACCTTTCAACGGGTGCATTAAATACATGGGGTGTGTGAAAAATTGGTGATTTTTGACTGAGATCGCTGTTTATCTCGGAAACGGTGCGAGATAGGCCCATGGTTACTATGGAATGTGAATAAGAAGTCATAGGTGGTGGATCGATCCGTGTCGGTTCTGATTACCTTGAGTGACTTTTGAACTGGATTTCAAGGTCATGACATTTTTTTGACATTGAATATATCAGAAATGACACGAGATAGAGCCATAGTTACTTCTAAATGTCAATAGGAAGTCGTATGCGCTCTATCAAATGGTGACATTTCCTTGACTGACCCCTCACCTGGTTTTCAAGGTAAAGGCATTTTTGAAGTCAAATATCTCAAAAACGGTACTATGTTTGGTGACCTTGACTGACCTCTAAATGCGTTGCGTGGGTTGGTCAGCATCAGATGAGCTTCTTGTTTGATTCAATGTTATTGCACAAAAAGGACATACAAACGTAAATGATTGTATTTGGCAAAACTATAATGAAATAAATATAAAAATGATTACTTGCAAAACTTATAAAAACTGAAATACTTATACTGGACAAAACTGTAATAATATAGAAATAAAAATGACTGTTTATAAAACCTAAAACTAAAATGAATTTCAAAACTAAAATATCACTGGTAGGAGAACCGTAAAATATACTCAGATTACAACGTCCAGGAATTAATATAGTAGCAAGAAGCATGTTCATCTCTTGTAAAAATTTTTTTCCCCAGATTCTTCTTAAAGAGACTGCTGGGAAACCTGGCCTCATGCAGAGTTATCTCTGAAAAATGTGCCACTTAGACAAAAAGCTGATAGAAAAGTAGTGAAGAAGCATGTTCATCATGACACTATGACAAAAATATAATGTTACAATATAATTACAGTTTTTATGCAGAATTACAATTTTTAGGTCTTTAACATCATGTATTCCCTTGTAACGAAAGCTTGCCCATGTGACAGCATGATTCAAACCCAGGTTCACTGGAAATCTAACATCTTAACCACAGAGTCAAAATTTCAGCTAAATTACAATTGTCCACTAGAGTGTTATAATCTTCCAACTGCATATTTATGTTCATAAAAAGTGCATTATGCTATGAACCTGTTAACTATATTGCTTTTTGTCAAACACTTTAAATCAATTCAATAAGTATCAGTTAAAAGGCCAGGAAACTTTTTGACTGATAAAAGGCAAACAGTAGTACCTTCTGTTCCAGGTTGGCAAGAAGCTGGTAAATGGATTCCTGCTGGTCAGGCAGTTTACCAAGCAATGGAACGAGCTGAGGCTGCAGGGCTAACATCAAACACACATTACATACTTGTCACCAATCCAAGACATGTCAATACAATACGTGACAGTGAAAAGTAATACTTCAACTCCGCTATAAAGATGATAATGCTACCTTACAAAAATCATCACCAACATCACCATATAAAGTTAAACTATGCTGATACACTGTACATAAGGGTTCACCATCTAGGGGTACAGGATTGTGGCTCGTATTGCTAAATATTTACGCAATAATCGGCATAAGTTCTAATATGAGATGGAGTTAAGACCTTCTAGGAAGAACAGACAAAACTATCTTATATCCTTTAAATATTTTCTGTATTATAATAAATTATACAAGCGATCAATTAGTAAACAACGTTACAGTCAATTGGCTGGCTTGGTTACCGAAAATGTCACTAAGCTTTGCAAGCGAGCGAATGCAAGCAGCTGAGCACGCTCACAACTTCGTAGTAGACTTCTGTCTTCAAATGACTTCAATCGTCGTCGAGGTGTTGCGATGTCGATCAACGTTTCGATATCCGCCATCCAGACTCATACACCGGACATTGACGCAGATGAGATGTCGAACAGTCACCATTCACCATCGCTGATACCGGTCTTTGTGGGCGTCGACCACCCTTGCTGTCGAAAGCCCCACGGATCTCTTTGTAGCTTCTCACTGACTGAAACGATCTTCTTGTCGATTCTCAGTCACTTTGCTCGTATTCAGTCGAGCAGATCACAGTACTTCACAAGTTCTAACCACCTTTTATGTGGTTTTTATCTCAAACTTTTTACTGAAGGCTCGCTTCAAAAGCCTCCAAGCTCATCAGACTTCCCACTGATTGGTCCAACTGCCATGACGTCACACGCCGCGGTTACTAGTGATGCACGTAGTATTCAGATCTCTTCTCAAAATATTCGAATACGATGCTAAGCAAGCGCTAAGCAAGCATGCAAGCAGCTGCAGTGCAATAAGGTCAAATTACCAGAGACAGCCTCCATTAATGGGCTTCACGTACATAGGGCCCTAGGCTACAGCTGCTGAACTAATAATTTATTATGCACATTAGATTTAGATGAAAGTATAGGTGGGCATATCTACACTGATACATACACAATCAGCATTGCATTCTAGAACTGTCACCAACAAACATTAAGATACACAGTCATGATAAACTACTTTTGGATTTGTTTAATCGGCCTATTTTTCCATAGACTACTCCAGGTAAGCCCGGGTCCCTAGAAAGTATCCCAAATAAGAACTTTTTGGTAATTGCTAGGTCGATATTTTCACAGGATGGATGTCCTTCCTGTCACCCAACCATGTCAGAGCACTGATAATGACAAAATGAAAATTAATAAAAATGTCATACATACCAATCTCTTTGATTATGTCAACAATAACACGGTATACCTGCATCAAACAATACAATAAATCTGTTGAAGAAGATGCAGCTCCACATATCCTGGGAGACATTTTTGCAATGACTAGTAATAAACTCAAGTAAATTAGATTTTAACACACAGTCAGTCACACTCGACAATATAAACTATTAAACTCCTCAGCTTACAAAAAAAGACCTGTGCAAAAACAGTTCAATTCTTTACGCATTAATTAATATATGAGAAATGTACAAAAAAATACTCACATAAGTATGTCGACATATCTCCAGAAAAGAATCTGTCTTCAAGTATTGCTACAAAACATTTGCATATTTCTTGTCATAGGTTTTATACCTACTCTGTAATTGTTAGAGATGGTAATCGAACTGAACTCAAACCGAACACACTGAACTTGAACCCTATTTTTGGGCTAAGTGAACCAAACCGAACGAACCCAACGTGATCAGCTGACTGAACCGAACTGTCAGGCTATTCGAACCAAACCTGAACTTTGTGGCAAGGGTTCGATTCCCATGGCAGAATCACATTAACTGAGCGCCGGGCACGTTTGCAACTGGAAACTATGGAAAAGCTCATGTTTTTAGAGTACAACAGTGTACAATGCGGACAAGCCTGCGATGTTTTTGTCAGTGTGTGTTTTACTTAAGCATTTTAATTGTGAAAGACCACCAGACTGTAGAACCAAATGCAAAATACACGTTTACTGCAAAGCAATTTCATGTAACTGATATACTAAAACCGAACTGAACCCGAACTACAGTTTCAATCGAATCGAACAGAACCAAACTTGGACAAAACTCCAATCAAACCGAACCTTGATCCTGACCGAACTGAAACTGAACTTTTCTTAGTAGGTTCGATTCCCATCACTACTAATTATCTGCACCGACTTTCATGCAGAAACAGCAAGAATGTAAAACAATAATGACTATTTACTGCAAGAATGTGTATAAATTCTGTTACGCAAGACCAATTATTATAAAAAAAATACAAATGACATGTCAGTATTACAAACATGACATTATTATCATTAAAATTTCTTGAATATGCCAACAACGCAGTTCCATAGTAGATTATCAGCACTGACACTGCAAATAGTTTGAACTGGCTCAGACTGTAATATTTGTACTTCGTCTCCATATACTTGCAATACAACATGCAATATTAAATGTGCATTAGATGGGTAGCCAACTGAGTCTACCTACAAAAAGGAAGAGCTACTGAGCATAATAAATCTGATGAACAGCCTCAGAGACCATGAAAAAGACAGCACAAAAACAAACTATAACTAATTCGTTTAACTGTTCTTTTTCAGGATAACTCAGGTGAACCAGTACCAGATTAAACAAAAAAACAAGCTGTGCGCGTGGCGACACAATATGCCTCCGCCCTTGCAAGTTGACAATATCTTCGTATTTATAAGCCAGGTGGCACCTGTTCCGGCATGTTGGCTATTTAAGACACCAGCAACAAGTTGACCTTTGACCTTTTGACCTGGAAGGTGGTGTCAAGTCACGTGTGACGTGGGCTACCTCTGTGCCAATTTTAGTCTTCCTAGGCCTCTCTGTTCTCGAGTTAGGCCTGATGTATGCGACAGACAGACAGACGTCAGACATCAAAAAAGCATCGCTTAATGCCTCTGCCCTATGGGGGCGGAGGCATAATAAACTTCACTTACTTGCCTCATCACTATATTCCTTTTCCACCCTTATTAAATTTCTATACTTCTTACCACCTAATGCATGAAACATGCTCAGACTCATGTTTTTAATCATACTCAATGACCGTCATTCAAGTTTTCTTAGGTATGCCTCTAGGTTTACTACCTTTCACCGCCTAAACCGTTTGTCCTTAACCCACTTACAGCACAGCACGTGTAGGCAATATGACGTACTTCTGTAAAAGGAACTAATGCAGAGCCTTCGAGTATGTTGTAAACGTCAGTGACCGGGTCAACTACATCAAGTGACGAGATAGCAGCAAGACCGGTGTTGCCACCGTTGCAGCCGCTGGCATCAGTTATCATCTGTTCACAGGACAATTGCTCATTGCTGCTGTTACTGCTGCTGCCACCAGACGACGCCGACGACGACGTAGCCGAGCTGCTCTTCCCAGTCGATGTCTTCCGTGGCTTTAGCTGCGGCGCATGTCTCGCATACAGTACTTTCAGCTCATGTAAGATCTTGTGCAGAACTGTCTCAATCTGAAGATGCACACACGAAACATACACTTCAGCATCAGCGGCATGCATCATCCTAGAACACATCATTGCTATTAAATGTTGCTTGTACACAACTAAGCTATTCCTTCACTTACTGGCATAACAACACAACAAGATGTTCAGAATTACAAGAAACTGAATGACATGGCAGATTGATTACTTCAAGTTTGAGACATTTCATTATTCTGCATAACTGTATGCAAACACAACGGTTTCTGTAAAAAGTTAGTTAAGCAAGTAAATAAGGTACCTTAAGAATATGCTTTAGATAAAACAACTTATTGTGAGAGTATAAATATATCTGTGACAACCATTTCACAACTAAACAGATAGCCGTAATCGTAACACGAAGACATAAATATATCTTTATCACACCATCACTTAATACAAAGGAAGTATTAAGGTTTATGAATGTGCATCACAGCTGGTATTTATCAAAATGTGTTCATCAAGCATAACTCTGACAGTGACGCTATGACAAACCTGTTTGTCTTTTTCTCTTTGGGCAGCAACAAACGCACGTATGTCCCATTCTACAAAGAGAACGACCTTTATTTACACAAATATACAAAACTGAAATCACCGGAGCAGTCTTTTCAGGCTTAATGCCCTTCCTCATGCCCAACCAATATATGAAATGGCAATTCACATGTCATCTACATTACATTATTTTTATTTCTGCATTTATCATTTCAAATGGGTCTTCAATGTTTTGACACTGTTAGTTGGGTGACTGGAAGGGCAAACCAGCATGTAAAATCAGTAAATGTCGGTATACTGGTGGCAGTGGTGGTCATCTAGCTGCAGCTTTGCAAGTATTACAATGCTGGTTGGCATTGTTGCCACCTCCATCCAAGTTGTCCCGAAATACTGGCTGCTGACAAGACACTTCAATGCTCTTATTACGTACACAGCAAACAATTGTATCAATATTGCTAAGGAAAACAAACATCCCATACCAGGACGATTGTGATGACCATAGCCAACACCAGCTGCCCAATATTCTTCCCGCCTTTTGTGATCTTTGTGCTGAATAATAAAAACATCAAACACGTTAGCCAGAGTTGTGTTACAACAGCCAAAACAATCACACACGCTGAGACCCTTCCATGGCCAGTGCATTGGCTACTTGTCGCTCAAGATTGGAGATACAAGCTGGTAATTCTCATACACAACAACTCGACAAACTTCTCAACTCATGTATATCCACAATTGGCAATCTCACCTTTTCCACTATGTTACTCTCCATTTTAACGGCCATTTTTAGGTGATCCTGGGTTAGCCGGTATTTACTGAAGCAAAGGATGGTGGAAGTGATGGTGACAACTAAAGTTGTAAGTTGTGCAAATCTCCAGTCAAATCGTCACCATCAAAAACCAACACCCAGCTTTTACCACTGTGTTACTATGTAGTTCATTTCATCCGCAAATGGAACTCTGCCATGCTAAGACTGCATATAGCAGTCACATTTACAGCACAGATGATCCAAAAAGATAATTTTGTTCCATATTTTTGGAACAATTTGTCTACTGATGTTGTAACCTGTGAATTGTCACCTACAAAGCTTCAATGTGTTTTGTAACTGTTTACTTGTTTTTATTTACTGAATCATACAGTAACAATCAACAGCAGTCACTAGTGCCTTTGTATCATTACCAGCCTTGGATTTACGACAGTATACGAATTAGTTCTGACATTAACGTTAACACACAGGTGTGTGGTTTCTTAATCCATATCACTTATCATTCTTCTTCTCCGGCTTGCACCACTACGAGTGCGTAGCGCCACTGGTTGCCAACAGCCTCCAAAGTGGTCGGTTCTGGACCAGGTCGACTGCGTCGGTCCATGACAGCCCGTGGGAGTCGAGATCGTTCTGCACCGTCTTCATCCAGGTCATCCTGGTGGTCTCTTATCACTCATCATTGGCTGTGAAAAACACAAGAGTGAAATATGATCATGCACTTCACAAAGAAACAAGCAGGAACTTACGTAGAAATGTTCATCATGGTTTCCAACACCACAAGCATTTGATGTCGTTAGAGACTGTATGCAAAGTAATAACAAAACATTCATTAGTTGTTTTTACATGTAATACAGTCCGATTATTTACAGCATTATTATAATATAGAAGAAGACATGCAGTCAGCAGTCAGACATGCCCACAGCCTGGGTGCACAGATAAGGCCTGCTCAAGGTCACGTCAATTCCACCCATTTATGCATATTTTATTTCCAACCACGTCCCAAGTTCCAACCCCAACAATTCAAGTCTTACCCTAACCCAACTATTCCCACGGTCTCTGTCAACAACTCTGTCCCAAACTTGTGTTCACCCATCCAGCCTGTCTCGATTTATTTATGTAGCCTTAGTAATTGTAACTGACTTCTTCAGCAACCAATATTACAGCCACATTTATTAGTAGTGTTCACTGCTTAATGTTTATCAACTCGCTATCGGCAAAGTATACATAATTATTTACAGTAGCTGATGTGTCCATGATCATACTGACCAACTAATCAAATGAAACCAACTCTGCAGGACTCGTGCACGTGATCCATCCCACTGCCGCAGACTTTCTATACCACAAGGACACAAATCCGTAGGAATCCTGCCTACCCCAACACCGTGCAGGCCTCTACTGCATAGCAATGTTCACATGATTAACACGGCGGCATCAACTGGTAAATATAGACAAAATGCAGTGATGCAAAAAGTACATGCACATTTTCAAACCATGTAATCACTACCTTTGACCTTTTGGACCTAGAATCAACTGCAGATGAGGATACCTCAAAGTGTACCAAATTTAGTAACAACAGCTTGAATCATTTTGGACTTATGTGCAGAAGACACACATAGTCACATACACATTTGCACAGGTAATAGACATACAGATAGATAGTTGATACTGCTATACCTGTACTCCAGTCAATGGGCATGGGATAAAAAATTCCTGTGCATGGAAACTAATAAACAAAATTAGCCAAATAACAATAACATTACGTCAAAAAACATTAAGTAGTCAAACACATATGTAGGCATTAGATGTCCAGCTCATTTTAGTGCAAGTGCTAGTTGAATTAAGATCATTAACACACACAGATAATGCTACAAGTTCACTAAAATAACAGAATTTTACAGTGCAATTTACCCGCTGACTGGCATATGATCTCATATCTGGTGGCCTTTCAACGTCGATGTGATATCGGAAGTTGGCACGAGGATTAACTTCGCTAACCTGAACACATCAATGTCTCCATATAGCGGCAAGTTTACTGGCAGTGTGCATCTTACCACCAACACGACATCTACAACCACTACCACTACTACCACTACTCATACTTTCAGCTTTTATTAGACCAACCTATTTTTCTGGAGATCAATCGAGGTTTGGACAGGTCCCAGAATTATCTGAAATATATAAAATACAATGCACTAATTACGGTATTGTCAAATATAACAGGCCATCACAGGCATTGCTCACGAGTGCAAGTCGTAGTAGATGATGTTCAATATCGACATAAGAACCGTATGGATATCGCCTCCGATCGTTGCGTTCACTCGTCGCTTCAAGCCGTGCCCACTGCTGTAGGAACTGTTTGATATCGACAAGAATACTACGCATGTCTTTCGCCGGATTCCAATACGATAACTTCAACATCTCCATGTTGGTTACACGCTGCATCATTGAACCCTATGCAAGCACAAGTAATGACTTCTACAACAGTGGTCATATAACAAGCTGCTGACAACAACCAAGTAACACCTACTAATTGAAGGGCTCCGTGAAAGAACCAAATAAGTTCCACATCTATGAAACTCAGAAAATCACTCGTAAAGCCGGTGACACAGCAGAATATATCGAGTTCTTCGGTTCTTTCACCCAAGATCGTCATGCACGACGCATTTAATGTTATTCTCTCAATGTCCGCCGATATATGCGTCGTCGTGCATGACGATCTCAGGTGAAAGAACCGAACAATTCGATATATTCTGCCACGTCACTGGCTTTACGAGTGATTTTCGTCCGCCACAAATGTCCGCAGATATATACGTCGGGCATGACGATCTCGGGTGAAAGAACCGAACAACACATTGTAATAGGTTTTGGAGAGCTGGCTGCAGTCGATTAGAATACGTAGACATTCGTTTAGTATATTAACCATCGTATAACTGAATTTAACTAATAATATTTTAAAACACTAAAATCTGACACTCCCCTTCCACCAGTAAACAGATCAATGGAAACAGAACACGACTGAGTGACGGGTGGAAAAAAGAAATATATAAATATATGCGGTTCTTTTATGGAGCCCTTCAATTATCCGTGCCACAGTACTATGTTGTCGACGCGGATATAGTGATCACTTTGTCACAGTGTGTGTATGTAGGTATGTATGATTGTATGTGTGTGGGCGTGTATGTTAGCACAATAAAATGGAAAAAAACCCTGATCAGTAAGACTTGAAACTTGGCACAGTACTAGTGCTTGACAGTCTGTTGAAGCCTGTTGATTTGGGGTTCAGAAGGTCAAGGGTCAAGGGCACAGGGTCCGGCGTGCATATTTTTGGATAGTTGCTGAACCTATGATGAAGAGCCTTTATAATTATCCATGCCTGACCCTGGCAAAAAAACCTTCCTTTCCCCACATTCATTATCATGTCAAATTTGGTTGCTTTGCATCAAATGGGTGAATGAGGATTCTACTGCCTTCTGTGAGATGGAGCAGTCAATTTCTATAAATCTTTCTCACCTAAATAGGTTTTGCACTATGTCAATCCTAACATGGTCTCCTTTGGAGGCCTTTGGGGGACCTACACTAAGCATGAGTTATCTGTGGAAAACTAGCAGCTAAACAGTAACCAAAAGTCAGTTCCCTAAACAGGTTATCAAAATTAGTGGCTCAGTGTCAAATGGTGTGAGTCAGCATTAAGAGGGGTTAATAAATTCAGCCCTCTTCAGGCCCTGCCACTTATGTTGGGGCCCAAGTCAACCACTTGCAAACCTTACTCATTGGTGTGTTACCATCCCAATACAGGCAGCTCTACATCAGATGGTATGAGTGTGAACTACCAGAGTGAAAAAAATGGACAATGGAACCACAACCCTTTAGGTGGGGTGCAGACCTCACAAGGAAAAATCCCTACAACAGATGTATTGCCGATGCCAAATTTGGTCGCTCTTAAGTCAAATGGTAGAGGAAATGGTAGGAGGTCAAAATTTCTCCACTATCAAGGACCCTTCCACTAAGCAAAAGTGCTCAAAATCAATAGGCTACTAAGTTGGCCCAATGTTTATTTACCTTAAAAATTTCATCCAAATCTGTCCATAACTTTCTGAGTTATCATGCACACAAACATGAATAAATAAATGAATGAACGAACAAACTAAGCATACAAAACTATAAAGTTCTCTACTGCTGAACATAATGATCTAAAACTGGGTATTACATGTTTTCCTCTATTAATTTACTTATACGTAAGATAAAAAAAACACATAAAAGATAACCTGTAGCCGTGGGCGAATGACTTTGACAAGAGGAGGATAGAACGGATACAGATCAATGGCAAAATCCTGCACAGAAATTGTACCATAGTTTACATAGCACCCTTAACCACTATTATCAGCAATATCAAGATTTTATCACTTCCAAAATGTATAACACAGTTCTTTTTTCATGAACAATAATAGCAATAGAATGTTACTGCAATAGCTATATAAACTAAATAACGATGTTATTACGATATAAATATAAGCAAGCCAACTAACCAGCTGGAGCTCAATGTAATTGTAGCCAAAATGTTCCTCCAAGACAGTCAGATCTTGGGCAAGATCACTGTTATAACACACAAGGAAACACATGAACCACAGTTAGGTAAGAAAGAGGCAACAATCAAATTTACAAAATGTCCTAGACAGAAATGAAAAGCCTTGCTGGTGAATGTCCATGCTGTCAAAAAGATACAATCACCTTCTACAGCTAAACAGTCATCATGTGAATAAAATAATAAATAAATGAAACTGTTATTCACTGCAAACTTTGCAATCTAAACTAACGCCTAAAACATCAACTGAGAAACAGACACACACCTGTCACTGTGAATACACTTCAATGTGCAACGAGTGGCATTACCTGCCAGGAGAGAAGCTGAACATTTTGACGGACCACTGGTATATGTTATCATCGACTGGATCTGCAGTGAAGCCAACCACCTGCATCAATCAACCAGACATTAATGACCATACAAACACTACTACTGTCCTCCAGCAGACAATGGGTATAAGACACCGTGCACATATGATGCATGATGAAGGCTACTCTACTCACTATTATATCATTCATTAAGCCAAAGCAGCATAATTCACAAAAAGACAAAACACCAAGTCATCAAAAAATGCCAAAAACACAAGCAATACAAAAGATTGACAGAACTTCCATAACATTTGATGCAAACTAATGTTTCCATATATAGAATTTGATATTATGTGCACTTATATTTACAAATGTCATACAAAAATTTGGCAGAATTATACCAATACTGCACTTATTCCCAATTACAAGAGTACAGATACTACTGTTGTCATTATTTAAGCTGTTAAGTCATAAAAGACACTGTCAAAGTTTCACAATTAAATAAAGACATGATACAGAATAAAACCCCCAAGACATTTACGTAAGAAAGACTCCACACGAATCTCAGCTGTTTCAGCAACACAGCTCACCTTCTCATCTTGCAGTATCTTCACCAAATCATTTGTCAGAATGCCTGACGCAGCCGAACTGGTGAATATCTGTTTAGCCTGATCTTTTTCTTGCCCTGAAACTTCAGCAGCAACAGTGTTTAATATTTAAAAGCACAAAATAAATCACATATAATAAAATATGATCATGAGTTTACATTACGGCTGTCACCAGAGTATACTGCCCTCCCATGGATAAGTATCGTGCCTCTAAGTGCTAAGACTAAGAGTAATAATAACTGTGCGTCTTCACACACTGTTGAAAAGTACGAGTGTGCTGCACAGCTGCACTAGGAAAATCCCACAATCACACTGTTAAAATCCACCGTCAACATTTTTGCTACAGACTTCTTATTTAAAAATCCAACAGGCTCATGTGACCTTCATCTGTGATCTTTAGCCCAAACATGGGCTGTCAGTTACATGCAGATGGGAAAATTACCTCTAAATATAAAGTTTATGAGCTTTCATTCAGGACTTCTGGGCCCCAATGGGATGTAAAGGAAGATGGATGAATAGAACCATTCTATAATATGCCCCCC
>Ga0049107_10000144_pt1 | contig 18009 bp, 12 predicted proteins | sample WorMetilPIANOSA1_FD_61187 | JGI IMG/M metagenome (GOLD analysis project Ga0049107, IMG submission 61187) | Marine gutless worms symbiont microbial communities from Max Planck institute for Marine Microbiology, Germany - Olavius ilvae PIANOSA.1 | ecosystem: Host-associated > Annelida > Digestive...
CGCACCACAGTACGCGATTAGCAGACGCTGATTTTATCAACAGAATTTTATATTGTGACATTTATTAACTCGTTGTAACGTTTGTAATTTTTACACTCTTTTACGTTTCTTCATACTGTACATGATTTAGTTGCGGTTTGACAACTTTAATAAACGAATATTATTATTATTATTATTATTAACAGTCGAGTCTCCAGAACTCCAAGCCTGATTGGGGGTAGGGAAGACAACGTTGAATGTTGCGACCATTCAGAATTCGATCGGTAGTAGCATCAGAGTGATGGACGTAAGTATGAGTCATCACGTGCGGCCGGTATCGGCACAGTGTGTCATCGTGCCGCTGCGCTGTCTCATCAGCTGACAGCCGCAGCAGCAGCAGCAGCAATGAACGGCGGCAGTGACGACCGTTGTCGGCCGGCGATTCGTAATTCACTGATGCTGCTTTGCTGTGATCACATATGACTGTGATACGCCAAATTTTCACTCGACGACAAGAATAGAACTGTCGACGACTCGCAGGCGGTATAGAAAAGCGACGTACGTGGCCGGTTGACTAACAATCGACATGGTCATCGTCGACATTTGACGGGCCGTGCGTCGTGGCGCGATGCAGCGCAGCAATGTGACACGGTGACGGACACCATGCAGGCGCGCTAGGTGCACGCAAGATGGCGTCGCTGGCGGCCTGCGTCGCCGGCTAGTGCTGCTGACGTACAGCTAAACCGCCGTCGAACAGAAAGGCACCGTCTGAAACCCACTGAGATGTGACATAACGGCGGTACGGTCGTGTTTTCGGCCCGTCCACCGTCACCGCGGACAGCAGTAAGCTGCTGTCTGGTTGTCGGTAGGATCGTCGGCCGACAGTATGTCACTGTTGTGTGTCTGCGGTAAGCTCCTTGTCCTTCTACTGATATTCGATTTTCTGTGCATTCCGTAATACATCGCCTCTTTTCTTATACTATCTTGAGATGAGCAACTGTATCTTGTTACAGTTACGAGATTATACGCCAGCTATCACGTCAACTATCGCCACCATCACGTGAAAATATTTGGCCGTGTATACATTCTCTCTTTGCTCAAGTTTCGTCATAATTCTGTCCTTTTGATGATAATTTGCACAAAGCATTTTCGTTTAAAAACCGTAAAGCTGATGCCGCCATTATCAAAACAGAATTAAGTCGACAGGAAATTGCCTTCTTGCAAACTTCAGAATTCGACACTGAATTAATATTTTATATCTTTCAGAGCTGCGTAAACTTTGTAGCCGTTTACGAAACACATTTCCAAGCCGTGTAGAAGCAGTGGCTGCATTATGTTATCTTACAAAGATTTCGCGAAGACACAGCGACTGTTTTGTGAGCTTGGAGAATGAGCTGCATATGGCAAAAGCCTGTGCCCACTTAGGCCTACGCCATCAATGAAGCGCGGTTGGCCTTCGGTGAATTCGATGAATCACAGCTAGGTTAGGGTCACTCATACCTGTCGATGTCTATAGCGTCACCGCGCTTTATATATATTCACTAGATGGCGCCATCATATGTCGCTAACCACGAGAACATTGCTCTGCAGAATATTATTTTATCGGCGTGGATAGCCAGGCCTATGACTTGTTAAATGTTTATAATGGTGTGCAACGGACAATGTATTAAAAGGACGCAATACGCCCGTGCGGACTTCAGGACCCGGGCTCCATGTGTGCCCGGAGTTGAAAGCATAGACCCAATCCGTTTCCTGGCCAGATGTCATAAAACACGACTAAACCAGGCTCTGTCTGTCCCCCATTTAATCGTAGATTTCTTTTGAGTGTTTCTGATGTTCGCTGGGGTCACTTTGATTGTGTTGCGTTATTTTGTATTTTTCTGTGTGTTCTGTATATTGATTGTTCTGGTTTAGTGTCAGTACTTGCCAAGTGATTGTGATTGACTGCTCTGTGGAAATCTCTAGCGAGTCGAGGAGACTCTGTCCACAAAGTCCAGTTTTAAAAGTGTGTTTTGCCTTGTATTGTGTTTTACCGGTGACATTTTTTTGTGTTATTTGCTGGCACGTTGTAGTTAAGAAAGCGCGGCTGTCAGGTCCACCCGGTAAGTTATAACTGTCTATATAGGAAACAGCGATTAGTATTGGTGAGTTCTTTAGCTCGTCAGCGGTTCGTAATTTGATCGTCAACCGCGGTATAAAACTTATAGGCTTTCGAATATTATTGTAGGAGCTGGGCGGCGGGAAGGGCATCTGGCCTTAATGAAAACGAATATGCTGCTGCGGTGCTTGGCGAGCTGACTGGATCTAGGTGCAAATGGTTTGCCCATGTCTCCCGGCTATCATCGCCGGCACCTCCATCTTGCTGCATCGTGATTTGACATTCTGGCAGTGGATTACACAGATTTCCCCGGAATACTGGCCCTTAAATGTGGGGGGGGGGCGATTTTTTTAGCGCGCAGTGAACCCTTGCGTCAGACAGCGGTCACGCTGTGAGTGATGCTGACTAAATCTCGCTACAGAGCTATATATTCAGCGGGCGTCGTGAAGCACATGTCAACGAGGGCATGCACACCTGATAGAGCACGTAATTCCACTAAGGAAACGCAATTGTGCTTTTTTCGTGGCTGCCTCTAGATCGTCCCCAAAGCTGAAATTTTATTTCTTGCACCGTAGATATGTAGCTATAGCTAATCGTAAAATTTAGTCGAAAGCAGTCAAAACCAATACACCGCAGAGCTTCAGACTTTCTGTCCTTTATCGGGAGGAACAGGAAACATTTTTGAGATTGCTCGTGGCTCTTGTATTCAGTGGTATATCCCCAATTTACAGCACGATTTATCGTGGATAAAACTAACGCCATTTGGTGCCTCTGCAGTTTTGTGTATGCCGATGGGCGGCGCCACGTTTTGAAAAGCGCTATGTCAATAATTCATGCCACTACATATCCAACCAAATGACATTCCATATAACATGACCGCCTATAATACTGGGATAAGAAGCTCTGACAAACCCGCGCGACGCGTTTAGAGGTCAGTTAAGGTCACCAAACGTAATACCGTTCCATGTATAAGTTTCCTATTAGTATGAAATAGTATCTCTGTCTTTAAGACGCGCCATTTTTCCGATATTCGACTTAAAAAATGTCGTGACCCTGAAATCCAGGTCAGAGGTCACTTAAGGTCATCGAAAGTGGTACCATTCGTATACACTGGATATGTTTTCCTATTAGTGTCCTATAGAAACTTTGTCCCTTTTGAGATTGACTTCAAAAATGCCGTGACATTGAAAACCGAGTTAGGGGTCCGTCAAGGTCATTGATAATGTCACCATTCGATAGAGCGCATGCGACTTCCTATTGACATTCTATAGTAATTATAGCTCTATCTCGTGTCGTTTCTGGGATATTCACTGTCGAAAAATGTCATGACCTTGAAATCGGGGTTAAACATCATCAAGGTCATCAAAACCGACAAGTATCGATCCGCCACCTATAATTTCCTATTAACGTTCCATAGTAACCATGGGCCTATCTCGCACCGTTTCCCAGATAGACGGCGATTTCAATCGAAAATCGCAAATTTTTCCGACCCCAGTGTATTTTGCGCCCCCACTGAAGGGGTACCCCTAGGAATTGAGTATCGGCGCTCGGGGATAAAAAAATAGGATGATGGGGCTACCGGGCCGAGAAAGAAGTTTGACGATATCTTCAGCCGTCTGGATACAATACACCAACGTGACAGACGGACAGACGGACGGACCCAGCGACAGCAAAGACCGCGCTTACGCGTAGCATCGCGCGGTAATGACATTGAAACCCGGGTTAGGGTCACTGAAATCATCGGAACTCATCACATATCGATCCGCCACCTATGACTTCCTATTAACGTTCCATAGTATCCATGTGCCTATTAATTTCGAACCGTTTCCGAGATAAACGGTCATTTCAGTCGAAAATTGCCCAAAATTCCCACCCACCCCCGTGTATTTTACACCCCCGCTGACAGGGTTTCCCTTGGAATTGAGTATCGATGCACGGAGTTGAAAAAAACTAGAATGATGGGAATACCGGGCCGAGAAAGAAGTTTGGCGATATCTTCAGCCCTCTTGATACAATACACGAACGTGACGGACGGACATACGGACTGACACCTAGCTGGCGACAGCAGATACCTCGCTTACGCATAGCGTCGCGCGGTAAAAAAATTAGCCAACGTTCGTGCCACAAAGTGCAAAGACACAGAAGAGATGAGATTGATACGAGATGCGATTGTGCTTAGAATCCTGTGAGTGCTTGCAGTTGTAAATCAGTCATAATGTCGTATTAACGATTAATTGTTAATTCTCGCAGAAAAAAACTGAAATGTCAAGATAATGCGCTGTGAAAAAAAATTGTTATGGCCCTGGCCACAGTGGTTACAGCTGGTACTGGTTTAGAAATATTATATCGTATTGTAAATAACTGGGAGGTTACGTAACTTGTAGGTCGCTCTGAGTTGGCCGATGAATGCGCGGCCCACCCACGTGGAACGAGTGGTTATTGCTGACTGTTCTACGTTTCTACGTCACTTTAACCCCATGGGAACTTTTAAAATTCAGCAAATTGGAACGCGCAGAAAGCACTGAATTCCCAGTTATAAATTTAAGAAATACCGGTAATTGTTAATCGGAAATAGCAGTTTCATTCATCTGTCTGCTTCTCGGTCCTTATTGCGGTGGCAGGCCTTTAAGATGGCGGAGCGGAACGGATGGGCTGCCACATCGCCACCCCTTCGCAACTTCTAAAAGTCCATTCCAGTCCAAGAAGTCCAGTCCCGTCCATTCGCTGCCACGGCCAAGTTCCAACCCCTTGGCTCCTCCGCTGTCGATGTTTAAGCGGTAATGTCGATGTGTGTGTGTGTGTGTGTGTGTGTGTTCGTTTGTGACCGACGTCATAGACAAGTTCCACACATACGTGACGCTAAAACTGCAAAATGTCAAGTCGACGACGATCGCCGTCAGGGGCAACAATCCGAGCTGGGAACAAGACTTCATGTTGTGAGTATATACGCCTATAGGTGTTGCATATTTGTAAACGGCCGGCCGCTGAGAGCAGGTTGTGGTACGAGTGCTACCCTACAGGGGGCATACCAATAGTGTTGGTAGCTAAGCTACAATTTATGCGGTGCACGCCACGGAAATTAATATTTAATTTTGCCATCATCTTTAAGAGCGCAGCTGCTGCCTCCGCGGACACTGCAGCATGAGGCCCATGCGGTTAAGCCCCCCGTGTTCAGTTCGGAGTAAATAAATAAGCACTATCCATTAATTGACACTGGTCATTCAATCCTTATCCGACTGTACAAAGGCTCAGAACTTAGCAGAGGCTCAAGCAAGGGGCACCTGCAGTTTTCTACAGAAAGGGCCCAAAATTTGAAGATAAGTCGCTGAATCATCTTGATCTACCCACTTCTGGCGATGATATTTTCCGAGTCTGCTACAGTGGCTTGGATCGTGGATCCCGAAACTCGCACTGGTCGAATTTGTTCCACCGCACACCGCTGTCCGTGCAGATCGAATCGGAAAGTTTCGTCGCGATGCGTCTACCATTATTACGCACCAGCCACAAGGGCAGGGGGCATTAAAGCGATGATGCGCGTCTGACGCTGACGTCTTTGGCCTAGGAAGACTAAAATTGGCACAGAGGTAGCCCACGTCACACGGACTCGTGACTCGGACACCACTTTCAAGGTCAAAAGGTCAAAGGTCAACTTGCAGGGGGCGGGGGCATATTGTGGCGGCCTCCCGCACAGCTTGCTTGACTTACGGTATTCTGTTCGCGCTCAGCCGAACAGACACACGTAATGTCGGCGTATACAGATCGTGTAAGCACCTTGACCCTTGTCGGCTGCAATCAACTGAGCAACTCAGTGAGCAAACTTCCACATTGCATTCACTCTTCTTCGGCTGTGAGTAACGACTTGGCTGTCCGCCGTTCTCGGCTGCTATTTGCTGAATTCAGTGTTGCTGTCCCTCTGCTCTGGAACAAGTTTCCGACCGACATCAGACATTCTGCTACGTTATGTACATATGTTTTGTAAAGATTGTTAGGACATTTTATATTATTTTTCAACAATTTTTATTGGCATTTATTATTGTTTTAACTGTACGTATTTGGCCGGCGTTCAGCTGTATGTTTCATTGTCAGTAATAATAGTCATAATAATAATATTTTGTGAAACACGCTGATGTGACGGTGCATCTAGTGACGTGCAAATTTCATCGAGACGAGACGCCACCCATCGTTCTTAATAAACACGCACGCACGCACGCACGCACATACTATCTGTCTATCTGTATGTCTGCTTCTGCGACGGATGGTCACATGATCGCTTGATTTGTTGGTCTGAACCGTTCGGCTCAGTGGACGGTTTGCCTGTCGGTCGGTTCATCTGTTATCGGCCGGTCGTCCAGCGCGCGCGTGTGTGTGTATGTGCGTGTGGTCCGTCATCATTGACCGCCAACACGCATCCAGTGCATCTAATGCAGTGCGTCGTTGTACTGAACTGGCGCTGTAGTCGCCCATGATATTGCATGCTGGACACGACGTCGAGCTTGTCCCGCGGTGCTGAACGTCTGCGGCGGCCGATAATGCCGACCGGCGTCGTGTGTGGCCGGTGGCGGACAACGCCGGGGGGCATTATGCTCCGTGTGTTCGTTCTCTGCACCGAGCCTCTCTCTGTCAATAAATTCCGCGATGATATGGGTCCAGCTGCATCGAGACGCAAATAACGTCGTTGTTTACGTCTGCGCTTAGATGCGTGACTTGGGGGCGTGTTATGATAAACGCAATACACCTCGCATTCGAGAGCGATTCGAACAGGAGATATGGGAAGGCAGTCCGTGATGCTGTCGCTGTCGCTGCCGCCCTTGGCCATTAAGGCTAATGCCCGGCCATTCGGTGCCGTTATGTTGATATAGCGACGGCGTCCTTTGCGGGTAATCGACTGGTGCGGAACCAGACACCGGATTCCTAGGTGCACGACTTCGGCGGGCTGAAGGATGCTAAGAAGCTTAACTGCCGCAAAAAGACCGCGCGTCAGAATTTGTCAAAAGGTACGAACGTACGTGCTGCGGTCACAGAAAGTTTTAACCCTGAGGCCCGCTCTTAATATAAGGTTTGGGTCGTGTTGGACCCTGTAAAAAGTCGCCTTTACTATAGTTTGGACACTTCGCAAGATTTGTTTGGTTGTTCGATTTCGTATAAGAGAGGAATATGAAACAGGAATATACTGCGAGCTAAGGAAGTTCGACGCTGGTTATTTTTCGTCGTATTGCTGGAAAATATACCATAAAAATATAGCCTATACGGACTGTGAATTCCCTTAGATTTCCTATCCTAACGGGAGCTCCAGGTTCTTTTACTTTCTCAGTTAGTATTGATAGAACTATTTCTCGTCACCAACACCGCTGTCTAAACCTCTATCTGTATTGCTCAGAGAAATAACGATGTTTGATAATAATGTGAAATATAATCTAAGCGAAACAGGTGCAAAATTAACGCAAAAACGATATAAATTTATACAATAAAGTAAATGTTTCGCAATAGTCTGTTCTCACACAGATAATGTATCAAAGTTCGTAGATACGTTCCACAAGTTTATACAAAGTTCTCACAGTCAATCTATCATAACGGCTTCACACGCCGTGACACAATCTCAACATATATCAATATATTATTTACAATTAATTACCAGCACAATCATACACAATACACACAATCAAATATGATACTATAGATTACAATAGAAATAAGTTGTAAAACTAAAAAATGACGAACACTCGAAAAATCACGTCAGCAGTGTGCGTTGCCCCCTGGGACCACTCTCTTGAACCTTCTCGCACCTCGCTGTCCCGAACCACGACCAAGATGGACGTACGGTTCTCAGTTCTCACGGTGATTCCTCAGCGAATCACAGCTGGCACTCTACTGACCACCCGTCTTCCTCAGCGAAGACCCAAACGCCACGCTATCTCCCAGCGTCGACTGTCGACTACGACGGCTCGCTCAAGAATAATGACCACTACGCGCCCAACCTGCAGGGCGCTGGACAAACTAGCTTCTCGCCAAAACCAGTTTGAACCTTCAGCCAATCCAGGTGAAGTAAACAACTAAAGGTCTCCCGCCTCACTCCATAGGCAAATACCGAGACCCACTGGCTGAAACGGTATTCGGTAAGAGGCGACTCTTACACCGGACTATTCGAACTAACGATCTGGAAAGTATGTCACGCTATACAACACCAACGACGAATATTGCCACGAAGTTTCTAGTTGACACGACAGCACGTTGCAGAATTACGACGCTTTTACCGCTGCAACTTTGCATGACCTTACGAGGCTGCACGATCTTGCATTGGGTTGACACTGACCTTATGGCGTCGTTAGAGCCTCGGTATTTACTGAGTCGTGCGCTTTTGGGTGCTGCCCTCCGTAAGTTGTTTACACATGTGCCTCTTTCAGTTCACCAGGCAGTATAAGCGTAAGTTGAGGAGGTAAACGTAAGTCCGGCGTTTCGCACCCGTCATGCATCACGGACAGTTCCACCTACGGGCTCACGGCCATGGAAGGGGAGACGAGCACCCACCAACGCTCCAGCTGGAGTACGGTCACTTAGCATTTGCGTTACCGTACGTGATCAGCCCTCCACCAGGTTTGAAAATCATACGTTTGGCTTCATCTCACACGTGCGTAGTTGATCGTTGGAACTAATGCACGTTCTGATTGAGAATCCATTCATCCATCAACATCGTCCGAGGACGAATGGTATAGGCGCTTCAGATTGCACCAGTAAGAGTACCACTCCATAGACTACAAGTGGCTAATATAGATAAAACTATGTTTTATATAGTTTTTTTAAGAAATGTTTTATTCAATTTGGTACTTGATTTACACATAGGCCTATTTTTGAGGGTAAGACTTAAGTGCTCACTGTAGCCTGTCTGTACCCAGTGATTGTTTTTTATTGCGTTTCTTTTTCTATTGTATTCTATTATTTTTTAGTTTTATGTTGTAATCACTGAATATATAAAATAAAATAAATAAATAAATAGAAGAAGAAGAAGAAGATGATGATGATGATGACGAGTTCGCATGGACAGCGAAGGTCCGTTGCGTGGGAGCTTGTCCCGGCGAGGGTTATACCTAATTAAGCTAGTGGATGACCCAGATGGACGGGATGGCCGGCTCAGTTTAACAGCCAGCGCCTTTAAACAATTGGATCAATATACCAGCGGTCCTGCATAGTTGCAGCTAGGGCTTACTGCTACGTAGAACTCGGCTGTTTTCTATTGCGCCTACGCACGGAGGCATGGTCAGGCTCAGTTGGCCTGAGTGACTGGTTACATAGCGAAATGGTTTACTTGGCCGAAGGCTGTTACCCATCCCGCTACTAACCGGGCTCAGCTCGGACAAAGTTCGCTGACCAAGGATTGATACTCCTTCATAAAGCTGATGATAATGCGGTCAAGTGGCTAGAAGACATGGTGACAAAGGCATTCGCAAAGTAAAGCAAGTAAGCTAGAGCAACTTTGTTGATCGAAACCAACGCGTCATCACTATGCTAAACAGGCAACGAACTACAGATGTAATGCTTGTGGAACGGGCATGTTCACAGAGGTGAGAATTCACCGAGACAGTTGTTGTGAGCTGACTGTCTACGGTCATCAGCAGTGACCTAGCAGGATCTCCGTGTGCGAGAAATGGATGGTTAACTGGTCTGATATAATCAGCTCACACAAACGTTCAAAATCATCACCAACTTATTTCGCTAACGCTCAGCAAACATGGTATACTTTTCATTATCGTACGAAAAGACACGCAGACACTGCCTGCCTCTAGGATACTCTTGCTCCATTCCGTGGACATCAGCCATGCTCTGTTCTCCAGCTGTAGACGGAGTACTTACTATGTCTTTGGAGAAGATCAAAAACAGCTCGAGTGTCGTATACGAAGTTACGAACTGCTCGATATGTTGCTTGAGAGACAGACCTCCGTTTTGTCGCAAATGTCACATCCTTGGTGTAGGCCTTGGCCTTATAAAGACCCAAGTCCTTGTTAACGTTTCTAGATCAGTGGATAGTACCGGTACCCATTCAGAAATAATTGATCCGAAAATAGAACGCGACGTTACCCTTTCTGAACGGACGTTGGGTCGAGACGAAGGAAGGGGGTAAAAAGGTGTGCGTCGTTTATAGGCGACGGAGCTACGAGGCGCCAGTTAATTGGCGCTGTAGATAATTGGCGAAAGCGGTGCGACGGCGACCTCGCATGATTCCTGCAGCTGCTGCAGCGGCGGCTAGCATATGCCCGGTTATCGATCGTCTTCGGCCCACCGTTGCTGTAAGTCGTCGTCGTCGACCGCCACCAGCCTGTTGCGCCGTTGCTGATAAATTCGTAATGCGATACAACTGCCGTTGTCAGTCCGACGCGTGGAAGCAACTCCCGGCCGGCCGTCCGCTGGCTGCGTGAGATCGCCCGCGCGGCAGCATTGTATAGACAATGCGTAGTTGGACGGCGCGTGAAGGATCGTCGTCGACGTGTGTGGTCTGTGGTCGTCGCTTGTCGTCGTGCGCGTGGATCGCAAGACAGAGAGTGATTAGCTAGCCGCAAAGTGCGCGCCCGACGATGATAAAGTGACTGCTGTAGACCTAGACAAAAAACTGCGGACGACTGTGGGCGCCTTATGGAGCTGTGACCACTACCGACATACATAGCTCCGGCGGCGGCGCTTCTGAAATGGATGACTGCGAGTTTCCACTAGTGCGACCCACTGCGGCCCGTAGAGGCGCTTTGGTGGATATCCTCAGCATCACATCAGCTGACCGCAACAGTACGCCGTCGTACCTTTTTTGTCATATCGCTGAATTTATGTTTTCCCGCCACGCCTGAAATCACCGCGTCAGTCAGTCAGTACAAACATTACTATTTCTAAATATCTGACCGACGCTATATCTATTAATGCCTCTGTCCTTGCTATAGAAGCACCAGCAAGGACGTGCCGAAAAAAGTATGTCCCAAGGTCTTCGCCACATGTTATACTAAATTCTAATCCCTTTGTCCGATGTTCGTCTTAAAATATCTAAAGTATCATATTCATATGCAACAGTGACTCGGCTTTAGACGTTAAAATTAGCTGATAATATTATGTGAGAGCAAAAGGTGAGTGCAGTCACACGGGTAAAACTGAAGCAACGGTCAGAGCTGAAAATAATATAGGCTAATTCACGAGAAATACAAAAAACGTTCACAAACAACTCTTTGAGTCTCTATACAGCTGAGAATTAAAGCGATATGACATTTCTGCTCTTCGTAGCTATAGCGTATCACGTTGCTGTAGACTATCGGATGAATGTTTTCTTAACGATTTAATATAATCCGATCTGTCCTCTCCCCAAGACATTGGTTTCCATTTATCTGCCCGTCCCGTTTCGCAGTGGCTGTTTTCATTAGTCGAGTCTCTCAACGATAACCGACTGGGTTCATTTTTGATGCGCGACATTACGAAGTTCCATAGACGATTTTCGACTTTCGTTTTTTAACAGTGGCTATTTTTCTAGAGATACTCCAGGTTGCTCGAGGTTAAGCCGGATCCCAGAGCAATCCTCAAAGCTGAACCTTTGGGGATTGCTGAGTCAGGATTTTTTACCGGCCGTATGCCCTTCCTGTTGCCTAACCAACAGTGTTATTAACGTGCGAAATGTGTCGCCGAGTCTGACTGTTCGCTAAATTTAATTTTGCTAGTCGATCTGCAGTAACTATTACACTGTTGTAGGTACTGCAAGTGCATGTATGGTACTGTACGGTAGTCTAGTATTAATGCAGCGAATGAACTGGTGTACTGCTTTGTCTATAAACGTTGGGTCATGCTGACTAACATACGCATGCGAGTCGACAGCATTTTGACGTGTTTCTGTATATCATGGCAGCGTCATGTAGCAAAATGCAATGGGCAGGACTCGAAGTACAAAGAACGTGCGTAAAGTGAAAATAAAACAGTTCTGCATACTGCAGTTATCTTTTCTGTGCAATTTCAAGTTATTGCCGCGAAATATCTCAAGCTAATATGAAGTGAAGACTGGAATCGACTATATTTATTTTTAGTGGATATTTAATCGGACATCTGCATGAACTGTAGTCAATAACTTGGTGACCAGTCGAAAAAGCTGGAATGTCGGTCTGTCTGTTTATCGAATATCGATGTTTGTCCATCGCGAAGCATGTACTCCTGAGGCGGCCAATAGAAGTGGGATTTTCGGGCTAGTCATCCGTTTTCATTTGTATTCCTTTTCCTCTGTTTATGGTTTAGACCGGTTGACAGAGCTGACGGTCTGACAGCTTTTGAGCATAATGCATGTCACGTAGCCATGTAATGACTTTAGTCGGGCCCGTAGCTGAGCCTGAGGGAGGAGCTGGATGGACGGGTTGGTTGACCGTCACCGCCAATGATGGGTCCAATTTTCGCGGTCCGTCTCTTGACAAATTCGTGGTTGTTATTATTCTTCACCAGGTTATGTCCAGGTTTTGTCCCTAGAGTTATCCGCAGCTTTCGGCTTGTAGAAACTTCGCCCACGGCAGACCTCCGCCGTGGTCGCCGGAGAGACTGCTGTCGCAGAACCCTGAAAGGGGTCTGAAATCAGAGAAAAGAACCCCACATTACGAGCATGGTGCATGCCTGCTTATGCCGGTAATGCACTGCAAGGTGCGTGATGTGTTCAGTGAGACGGCGCGAGTGGACGTCGGGCTGGCGGTGGAGCTGTGGAACAAAGGCATGCTGTGGGACAAGCTGATGGGAACGCACTGGTTGCCATTGACAACCGTCAAACAGTCCAACAAGGTGTGCAATGATGATGCATGCCCCTGATTATCGATCCCGCAGTCGCTGTCTGCCTGTTGCGGTTTCTGAACGGAAGTCGCAACAGACGCGGACGTATATAGCTTCTGTGCATATGGTCGTTCTATATGTTTCGTGTGTTCTGTCATCCTTTACCAGACTGTCATTGCTCATTTACCCTTTAACCAATGATGATAACTGTGCGGAAGTGTACCAGTATTACGCTGATACCGGGCACCAGGTAATGTGAAGCAGGCGACCATTAATCAGACGCCTGTACTAAAGATTTCCAAATGGCTTTTCAACATTCTGTCCAGTATTACCTGCAACGTATTATAACAAGAAGCTCAGCTGATGCTGACAAAGCCGCGCGACGCGTGTATAGCTCAGTCAAGGTCACCAAACATAGTACCATTCCATGTGTCAGGTATAGTTTCCTCTTGTGCAATAGTAACTTTGTCTGTAAGACGCGCTGTTTTTCTCATATTTGACTTCAAAATGTCGTTACCTTGAAATCCGGGTCAGAGGTCACTCAAGGTCATTGAAAATGGTACCATTTGATAGATTGTGTATGAGTTCCTATTACTATTCTATAGCAACTTTGTCCCTAAGACATTCGACTTCAAAAATGCCGTGACCTTGAAAACTGGGTTAGGGATCCGTCAAGGTCATCGGAAATGTCACCACGCGATACAGCGTATACTATTTCCTATTGACGTTCTATAGTAACTATGGCTCTATCTCGTGTCGTTTCTGAGACATTCAAAGGTCACTCAAGGTCATTGAAAGTTCGATAGAGAGTATATGGTTTCCTATTAGTGTTCTTTAGTAACTTTGTCCCTAAAACGCACCGTTTTTGAGATATTCGACTTCAAAATGCCGTGATCTTCAAAACCGGTATAGGGATCAGTCAAAGTCATTGGAAATACCACCATTCGATAGCGCGCTTACGACTTCCTATTGATGTTCTATAGTAACTATGGCTCTATCTGGTGTCATTTCTGAGATATTCAGTGTCGAAAAATGTCACGACCTTGAAATCAGGGTCAAAGGTCACTTAAAGTCATTGAAAGTGGTACTATTCGATAGATTGTATATAGTTTTCCTTTCAGTGTTCTTTAGTAACTTTGTCCTTAAAACGCACCGTTTTTGAGATATTCGACCTTTTGGTATACAGTGTCCTTGGAATCCGGATTAGGGGTCACTCAAGGTCATCGAAAATGATATCGTTCGATCCGGCACCCACGACTTCCTATTAACGTTCCATAGTAACCATCGGCCTATCTCGCACCGTTTCCGAGATAAACGGCGATTTCCGTCGAAAATTGCCAATTTTTCCCACCCCGTGTATTTAATGCTCCCGCTGATGAAGGAGTTCCCCCTTGGAATTGTGTATCGGCGCAAGGGGTTAAAAAGTTCAGATGATGGGGCTACCAGATGGTCAAAAAAGTTTTTAGATAGGTTTAGTCGTTTAGACATAATACCAGGTGTGACAGACGGACGGACGGACAGACGGACACGTTGCAGTAGCAAAGACAACGCTATGCTATGCGTCGCGCGGGTAAAAATTAACTTCGATCAACTTAACGTCTGTAGTTGGTGCATAACTTGACAGAAAGTGACCGCTTCAATTTTGGTTCTGAACATAGCTGGTGTAAATCCGTCTGTTCATTTTGTTCTGTTTATGCGTGCATGTCCTTTTTGATCAATGCTTGATATCGTCTGTCGTCTGTCATAACGGTTCCGATTTCAGCTTTGCTGGCGTTCATTGCTGTGTAGCCTATCCATCACCATCAGCATCAGCAGCAGTAACAACAATAACGTTATTTATAAGGCGCCATTTAACGAAGATTAATGTTGCCGTATAACAGTACTAGAATAATAACACATAGAATAGACACCATCATAACAGTACATAAAATCTGTTTTAAAAACAGCTCAGTGGAAACGCCGAATAAAAAGTGAAGCGACAGACAATAATAGGACATACTACGAATTCTTGTTAGCAAAGCATTCCGTAATTGGTCCAGATCACGTTGTTCTTTTTTATCACGCGCCAGCATACAGTTCATACAGAGTGCAATCTTTTTCCAATTTTGTCCATCCGTATGTCTGTCTGTCTCACGGTCTGTCCAATGTGTCGAAACGAATGGACATATCGTCACATTTTTCACATTTTGGTAAGGGCATCATGCTACCTTTTAGAGCCAGTGCCGTTACATAATTCCAAGGGGAACCCCCTCAGCGGGGGCTTTAAGTACAACGGGGTGGGAATATCGCCCTTTATCTCGGAAACGGTATATGAGATAGGGCTATAATTACTACGGGACACTAATAGGAAGTCATAGGTAGCCGATCGATCCGAGTTGGTTCCAATGACTCTTGTTGACCCTGAAAGGCGGGGCATGAGCGGATCGAAATTTTCCGGCGGATCTGCATAATTACGCTCGAACGGTTTGACCTAGAATGACCGAATTTGGCGTGGTAACGCAGAGGGGAGAAGCATATTTGTAGCGGGTCAGCCACGTCTCTGTCCCTGGGTGCGGGGCCCCAGCGTCCCCAACTTGTTGCAACCCTACCTACGCCCAAACGGTTTGACCTACAGCGACGAAATTTGGTATGGTAAAACATATGAGGCGGATGCATGTTGTTAGGGGCCAGTCACGCCCCATCCCAAGGGGCATGGCCCCAGCGTCCTTAAAATTTTCGGGCACCCTGCTAACGCGTCCCCCAAATTACACGCGCGCGCACAGTATGAGAAACGACAAACAAATTTTGCACGGTGATCCAACTGGATGTCATGAAAATTTTCACGGGGTCTGCTTCGAATGCTGACGCGCGATCTGCTTGTGGTAGCTAATATTGTTTTCATCAGTTTAAGCGACGTTAAATACCATACTCAGCTGCCGCCGACACGTTTATCGTTCTGACCGAGCATCATGTGATCGACTACTGGTTGTCCAGGAGGGAGACGGTGAGTGGGTGAGCCTTGACAGCGAAATCATCATGAAGAACGGCGAACCAATCGGAACTCAGACGCCAACCGGTCATTACGTCCTTCTCGACACGCGATTCGAGCCTCCACCCGGTATAATTTTTTTTTCGTAAGGTGCTACTAACATACTTAAAATATTGATGTCTCTACCAGCACTGTATTTTGACCACACTGTGATATGTCAGAGATATGGCTTGCATCATCCGTACTGTGCAATAAATGCTATTAAACTTGCAGTCTGGTCCGCATTTGAAAGGACGATCTCGATATTCAGTTTGTGTTTTGCATTGTATGCTGTGTTTTTATGTTTACTATATTTTATAATATCGTGCTGCACATGTTGCGTAATAAATAAAATAATAAATAATAATAATAGCTCAACAGCATTTTCATCTCCCAGTGACACGTTGTTGTGATGTAATGCTGCAAGCCGTCTACACACCGTGTTGTAAAAAGGCAGTAGGCCTACGGGTCATTTCGCGGAGACGACGTGTCTTTCTAGCCAGTCACTTGACCGATACCAACAACCAAACTGTAGAAAACCGAGAAAGCGCGCAGGGAAAAACACAAAACACTTGAACCCAGTGAAGCTATTTCTAATAAATAAAAACACAACAACACACTCAGATAAACCTGCAGGGATAAAGCAGCTACAGCCTGGTTTAGTTTCGTTTTACGACATCCGGCACATGACGATGAACCGTGTCTCCCAGAAACCGACACGGGGAGCCTTGCTGAGATTACGAGTCGAGTGGCGGCATTCAGAAGCGACTGTATTGACACTGTGTCCGGAAGATGACTAGAAACACCGGCTAGCGTTTGAACAGCACTCAACTGACGTTAATGACGACCATAGTTCGTGCAAATTAGCGCCATACCAAGTACTCTACTCAGGTGATGATGATGATGCTATATTGACGTGCGCTCGAAATCTGGTCTCAGTGCCAGCTTAACACCGCACAACACCACCATAAACGAAAACCAAAAAAATAAACAAGAAATGAAGCTAAATCAAAAAAAAAAAACGTTAGGCAGCGAGAGTCCAACGCGATAGACGCGATAGATAGTTGGTTGCTAGGATCTATGGTGGAAACAATTTGTGGAGAAGGTGAGTTTTGAGTCTGGAATGAAAAAAACACCGTTGCTCACGAAGGTAAGCCTAAAGGACATGTAGCGCTGCTTACTTCTCAATTAACTAGCAGCCCCTTATACAATCTCAGAATTGGCAGCTGATTAATGGCGTGAGCTGTAGCCTGTTGCTACCGCTGCCATTGACCGCATCGATGTTTCAAGCGTGAAAATATGCAGTGTCGCGTGTGAGATATTATCAACAGTGGACAGATGATTCCGAATTCGAAGGAGCGCGTACGCTATTTGATGCGCAGCACACTAAAACATTGTGTTAATTTTCCTGTCCTGTCCGTCTCCGGTGTTTGCAAAATTTACTTGCTCGACAGCTTAATCCTTTAATCTCCTGAGATCGTTGTGTTTTGCGCTTTTGCGTTTGTTGAACAGACGCCGAAAATCTACAGCGCGGTACGGTTTTCAGATAGAAATAGCAGTAGGCTGTCTCGCATCGCGGTTAATACTACTTATCAAGTGAAATCGAACAAGTTTCGACGGTGTGACTGTACCTGCGGCGCACGTGGGTTAATGGCGCAGGCGGGCGAGATGGTGGGTGGAAAAGGTGAGACGGTGCGGGGGTTGGAGATTGAAAATACCAGACGGGAAGACCGTCCGTCGCCGCCGTAACTAGCTACCCACGTCGGCTGTGGCGCAGTCGGCTCGGTGCGTGCGTGTGTGTGCTATTTCCGAGTGTCATAATCGTCATCTCCACGAGAATCAGCAGCAGCAGCAGCAGCAGGCAAACTGCGGCGGCGGCGAAACTAATAAGACAGCGGCGGCGGATCGGTGATAACCAGGGTTCGAATTGTAAATGAAAAAGAACCGGAACGCCGAGCGCCGAAGGCGCGAGAATCGAGGCGCCGAGGATCGAGGCGCAGGCGCCGAAGGCGCCGAAGGGGGTGGGGTGTGGGGAGGGGGTGTCCCCCTCACCACCGGGGGAGGGGTCTGGGGAGGGGGCACAGTCTGGGGAGGGGGCTGTGCCCCCTCCCCAGAAATTTTTTTTGATTTTAGACCACGAAATAGCGTTTTTGGCGCATTCTGG
>Ga0049107_10000145_pt1 | contig 17880 bp, 14 predicted proteins | sample WorMetilPIANOSA1_FD_61187 | JGI IMG/M metagenome (GOLD analysis project Ga0049107, IMG submission 61187) | Marine gutless worms symbiont microbial communities from Max Planck institute for Marine Microbiology, Germany - Olavius ilvae PIANOSA.1 | ecosystem: Host-associated > Annelida > Digestive...
TCTACCTCGCCGCCATCGTCTGTTGCTGGTTATGAGTCCGGAGCCTAGTGGCTCCTGAAATGCTCGACCAGGTCTTCCAGCGTCGCGATGTCGCTCACCAGGAGCGTGTTGCGCTCGCGCGCGATCAGGCCCTGCTTGGCCAGGTCGCCGAAGACGCGTGCGACGGTCTCGCGCGTGGTGCTGACGCGGCTGGCGATGTCGCCGTGCACCGGCACGGGCGAGATCCTGGCCTCGTTGGCGCCGTCGCTGTCGTCGGCGTCGCGCGCCAGGCGCACCAGTTCGGCATAGACGCGATTGTGCGCGCCCAGCGTGCTGAGATCCATGATGCGGTCGGTCGAATCGCGGATCATCTTGGTCAGGTCGCGCATGATGTGCAGCGCGATCTCCGGGTGGTCGATCAGCGTCCGCTCGAAGGCGCGCGGCGGCATCGAGGCCAGCAGCGTATTGGTCAGCGCCACCACGTTGGCCGAGCGCGGCTGGCCGTCGAGCGCCGCCAGCTCGCCGAAATGGGCGCCGGCACCGTGTTCGTTGAAAGTGATCTCGCGGCCCGCCAGCGAGTAGTTGACGACGCGCACGCGGCCTTCGACGATGAAATAGATGTCGCGGGTGTCGCTCTCGCGGTCGATGATCTGCTCGTGCGAGGCGAAGCGGTGCCAGTTGCAGCGCTTCTCCAACACCGCCCGCTCCACGTCGTTCAACGACTCCAACAGCTGGATACCCGCGAGCGTATGTTCGGCCGCTTCCGCCATAGCCAACCGTAACCTTACCGCTCCACCCCGTCGCGCGATTGCGATGGTACAGCCGCCCGCGTACAAAGGCGAGAGGCAGCAGGCGCAGCGGGGTGGGTGGGCATGACGGTACGGGATCTCTTGGTCGTCGGCGGCGGCATCAACAGCGTCGGCATCGCTCGCGATGCGGCGGGCCGCGGGCTCGCTGTGACGCTCACCGAAATGGGCGACCTGGGCGGCGCCACGTCGTCGGCCAGCACAAAGCTGATCCACGGCGGCCTGCGCTATCTGGAGTACTACGAGTTCCGCCTGGTGCGCGAGTCGCTGTCGGAGCGCGAGGTCGTGCTGCGCCAGGCGCCCCACATCGTCTGGCCGATGCGCTTCGTGCTGCCGCACGACAAGAGCCTGCGGCCGGCCTGGATGATCCGCGCCGGCCTCTTGCTCTACGACACCATCGGCGGGCGCATGTCGCTGCCGCGCTCGGGCGGCGTCGACCTCTCCGGGCCGCCCTGGGCCGCCGGGCTGAAGTCGGGCCTGCGCAAGGGCTTCGCCTATTCCGACTGCTGGGTCGACGATGCCCGGCTGGTGCTGCTGAACGCGCGCGACGCCGCCGACCGCGGCGCCGACGTCTTGACCCGCACCGCCTGCGTCTCGGCGCGGCGCGAGGGCGACGTCTGGCTGGCCACTCTGGAGAGCGAGGACGGCAGCCGCAGCGAGATGCGCGCCCGCGCCATCGTCAATGTCGCCGGCCCCTGGGTGCAGCAGTTCGTGACCGGCGTCGCCGGGCTCAATGCCCCGGCCGCCGTGCGCCTGGTCAAGGGCAGCCACATCGTCGTGCCGCGCATCCACGCCGGCGAGCACGCCTACATCCTGCAGAACGACGACCGGCGCGTCGTCTTCATCATCCCCTTCGAGCAAGACTTCTCGCTGATCGGCACGACCGAGGTGACGCTGGAGGGCGAGCCGGGCCCGGTGGCGATCGATGAGAGCGAGATCGACTACCTGTGCCGTGCCGTGGACCGCTGGCTGGCGAAACCGATCCGGCGCGAAGACGTGGTCTGGACCTTTGCCGGCGTGCGGTCGCTGTACGACGATGGCAAGACCGACCCGACGGCGATCACGCGCGACTACGTGCTGGAGTTCGACGCCACCGAGGGCTCGGCACCCCTGCTCTCGGTCTACGGCGGCAAGATCACCACCTACCGCCGCTTGGCGGAAACTGTGCTGAAGCGCCTCAAGCCGTTCTTTCCGGCGATGGGGCAGACCTGGACCGTCGACGCGACGCTGCCGGGCGGCGACATCCCGCGCCGCGGCAATCCGGCGGCCGACTTCGAGGCCTATGTCGACGCCCTCGGCAGAGAGCGGCCGGGCTTCGAACGCGCGTTTCTGCACGCGCTGGCGCGGCGCCACGGCACGCACACGGCGGCGCTGCTGGACGGCGCCGAGCACCCGGAGGACCTGGGCACGGCGTTCGGCGGCGGCCTCACCGCGCGCGAGGTCGACTGGCTGATGCAGGAGGAGTGGGCGCGCACCGCCGACGACGTGCTGTGGCGGCGCACCAAGACCGGCCTGCACATGAGCGCGGACCAGCGCGCCGCGGTCGCCGAGTACATGGCGCGCAGCCGCGCCGCGGCCTGAACGCGGGGCCGGTGCCATTTCCGCCTGAGCGGATAGTGCTCTAGACTCCGCCGGCCCAGACTTTCGCGGACATGGCACGGCGGTGGCGCCGCTGCCAATCGCGAGGACCGTGCAACCGTGCAACTCCTCGTCACCCTCCTCGGCGCGGTAGCCCTGCTGATCTGGGGCCTGCGCATGGTGCGCACGGGCATGACCCGCGCCTACGGCGCCGACCTGCGCCGGGCGCTGGGTGCCGGCACGCGCAACCGATTCGTCGCCGCGCTGACCGGCGCCGGCGTGACCGCCGCGATGCAGAGCAGCACCGCGACCGTCCTGATGATCGCGTCGTTCGCCGCCGACGGCCTGGTCCCGGTCAGCGCGGCGCTCGCCGTGATGCTCGGTGCCGACGTGGGCACGGCACTGGTCGCCCGCGTCCTGACCTTCGATCTCGGCTGGCTGTCGCCGGGTCTGATCTTCGCCGGCGTCGTCGCCTTCAACGTCGGCCGGCGCACCCGGGCGCGCGATCTGGGCCGCGCCGCGATGGGCCTCGGCCTGGTGCTGCTGTCGATCCAGCTCTTGGTGGCGACGTCGGCGCCGCTGCGCGACGCGCCGGGCATGCAGGAACTGCTGCGCGCGCTGGGCGGCGAGCCGGCGCTGGCGCTGCTCATCGCCGCCGCGCTGACCTGGCTCGCCCATTCCGGGCTGGCCGTCGTGCTGATGCTCAGTTCGCTGGCCGGCAGCGGCATGCTGGCCGTCGACCTGGCGCTGACGATGGTGATCGGCGCCAATATCGGCGCGGCGCTGCCGGCGCTGACCGCGACGCTGGGCCAGTCGGCGCTGGCGCGCCGCGTCGCGCTGGGCAACGGCCTGTTCCGGGTCGTCGGCGGCCTGCTCGCGTTCGCGCTGTTGCCGTGGCTCGTCGGACCGTTGGTGGCGCTGGACGACACGCCGGCGCACCTGGTCGTCAACCTGCACATCGGCTTCAACCTGGCGCTGCTGGCCGTGTTCATCGGGCTGACCGGTCCCGTCGGCGTGCTGTGCGCGCGCCTGGCGCCCGACCGGCCGGACGCGCCGGAACCGAGCCAGCCGCAGTACCTGGACCCGGCGGCGTTGAATACGCCCAGCGTCGCGCTGGCCAACGCGGCGCGCGAGACGCTGCGCATGGGCGACGTCATCGAGACCATGCTGCGCGAGACCGCGGAAGTGTTCCGGCGCAACGACCGCAAGCAGATCGCCCGCATCAGCGAGATGGACGACTGGATCGACGGGCTCTACCTGGCGATCAAGCTGTACTGCACGGAGATCAGTCGCGAGCAACTCAACGACGACGACAGCCGGCGCTGCGCCGACGTACTGGGCTTCGCGACGAACCTGGAGCACGTCGGCGACATCATCGACAAGAACCTGATGGAACTGGCGGCCAAGAAGGTGCGCCGCCAGCTGCAGTTCTCCGACGACGGCGCGGACGAGATCGACGCCATGCTCGAGCGCGTGCACGCCAACCTGAAGCTCGCGCTCAGCGTCTTCGTCTCGACCGACGTGCGCGTCGCGCGTCAGCTGATCGCGGCGAAGGAGGAGCTCCGCGACCTGGAGCGCGAGATAGGGGAGCGCCACCTGTCGCGCATGCGCAGCGCCGTGCCCGAGACGATCGAGACGAGCGGCCTGCATCTCGACGTCCTGCGCGACCTCAAGCGCATCGATTCGCACCTGGCGTCGGTGGCCTACCCGATCCTCGAGACCGCCGGCGAGCTGCGCGCTAGCCGCCTGACCGGCCGTGCGCGCCGGGCTATCCGCGGCCAGGCCGAGAAGACCGACGCGGCGGCGCCGAGCGCCGACTGAACGCGCTACTCCGCGGCTTCGGGCAGCGGCGTCTCGAGCGGCGGCGCGGCGCCGCGACCTTCGCGCAGGCCGACGAAGATCGACATCATCGGCGGGATGATCGCCAGCGTCAGCACAGCGGAGAGCGCGAGTCCGCCCAGCACCACCGAGCCGAGCCCGCGATAGAGCTCGGACCCCGCGCCGGGGAACAGCACCAGCGGCAGCATGCCGAACACCGAGGTCAGGGTCGACATGAAGATCGGCCGCACGCGGTTCTCGGTCGCCTTGGGGATCGCCTCGGCGACCGACATGCCCTTTTCGCGGATGTTGTAGAGCGTCTGGTGGACCAGCAGGATCGCGTTGTTGACGACGATGCCGACCAGGATGACGAAGCCGAGCATGGTCAGCATGTCGAGCGGCTGGCGCACGTAAGTGTTGAGCAGCGCCAGCCCCAGCAGGCCGCCGGCCGCGGCGACGGGCACCGAGAGCATGATGATCAGCGGATAGAGGAAGCTCTCGAACAGCACCGCCATGACCAGATAGACGATGATCAGCGCCAGCAGCAGGTCCAGCACGATCTCGTTCCAGGTCTGGGTCAGCTTGTCGGCGGTGCCGCTCAGATTGAGGCTGACGCCGGGTGGCAGGCCCTGTTCCCTGAGCGGTCCGACCACCTGTTCCTCGATGATGTCGATGGCCTGCTGCAGCGGCATGGCGCCCATCGGCGTCACCCGCATCGTCACCGTGCGCTGGCGCTCGGTGCGGCGGATTTCCGTCGGCCCCGTGGTCACCACCACGTCGGCCAGGCTGTCGACGGGCACGATGCGGCCGTCCGAAGTCACCACCGGCAGCGCGCCGATGCCCTGGGTCGCGACGATGTCGTTGTCGGGGCCGGCCAGCGTCAGGTCGATGCGCCGGCCCTCGACCGTGATCTCGGCGACGCGCAGGCCGTCGTTGAAGGCGTCGACCGCCTGGCCGAGATCGGTCGCCGACAGGCCGTTGTCGGCGAGGCGCACGCGGTCCGGCAGCACCCGCACCTCCGGCGCGTCCATGGTGATTGCCGGCAGCGGCCGCGTGCGGTGGCCGTCGGAGAACGGCATCGCCTGGACGATGCGGAAGAAGGCCTGCTGGCCGACGCCGAACAGCGTCTCCAGCTCCGGTCCCGAGATGTCGATGTCGATCGAGCGGCCGCCACCGACCGAGCGGCCGAACAGCGACGGCTGGAAGACGAAGGCGAAGGTCCCCGGCTCGCTGAACACCGGGCCCTGCAGGACCGGGATCAGCTCGCCGGCGCGGTCGTCGTTCATCGACTTGGCGCCGATAAAGGCGCGGCCGTCGAAGGCGGCGTAGAAGAAGCGGTCGATCTTCGGCGGCTTGCCGGGTTCTTCCTCGGGCCCCGTCTCGCTCACCCACAGCGGTCGCGTCGCGTTCTCGACCAGCGCGACGATGCCGGCCACCGTCTCCTTGTTGTAGCCGGCCGGCGGCTGCACGAAGCCGAACACGAAATTGCGGTTGCCGGTCGGCAGGTAGTCCAGCTTCGGCAGCACGGCGACGACGAAGACCACCGCGGCGGCCATGATCAGGCCGACGACGCCGAACGCGGTGGTCCGGCTGTGGGTGACGCGGTGCGCGAAGCCCTGCCAGAAGGCGACGAAGGCGCGCGCGAAGTCGTCGACCACCGGGATGTGCAGGCGCTTCGACGGATCGGCGACGCGGCCGCGCAACAGGCTCTTGGCCAGCGCCGGGATCAGCGTCACCGCGACGACCAGCGACAGCAGCACGGAGACCGAGATCGCCACCGCGATGTCGCGGAACAGCTGGCCGACCTCCAGTTCCATGACCAGGATCGGGATGAACACCATCACCGTGGTCAGCGCCGAGACCAGCACCGCGCCCCAGACCTGCGCCGCCCCCTGGTAGGCGGCGTCGACGCGGGAATGGCCCTCCTGCCGCAGGCGGTAGATGTTCTCCAGCACGACAATCGCCGCGTCGACGACCATGCCGACGGCAAAGGCGATGCCGGCCAGGCTGATCACGTTGAGCGAGCGGCCGAGCACTGCCATGGCGACGAACGAGCCGATCACCGAGACCGGGATCGACAGCGTGACGACCAGCGTCGGCCGCCATGAGCGCAGGAACAGCATCAGGGTCGCCGCCGCCAGGATGCCGCCGATGATGATGTTCTGGCGCACCAGGTTGATGGCGGAATTGATGTAGTCGGTCTCGTCGTAGACCTGGGCGACCTCCAGCCCGACTTGCCTCAGCGGCCCGGCGGCGAGCTCGTCGACGGCGGACTGCACGCCGGCCATGGTCCCGATGACGTTGGCGCCTTGCTCGCGGGTGATGTTGAACGCCATCGCCGGCGCGCCCAGCTGGCGGATCGTGGCGCCCGGCTCCTTGTAGGTCAGCGTGACCGTGGCGATGTCGGCGACGGTGACCCGGCTGACGCGGCCCGACTGGCTGCCGGATTCGCTGCGCAGCACGATCGACTCGACCTGCTGCGGCAGCGTCAGGTCGCCTTCGGTGCGCACGACGTAGCGGCGCTTGCCCTCGGACACGTCGCCGCCGGTGATCGAGGCGTTGGCGGTGCGCAGGCGGGAGACGACCTCGCCGACGGTCAGCTCGTAGCGCGCCAGCTTCGCCGGGTCGATCTCGATGCGCATCTCGCGCTCGGTGTCGCCGAAGATGTTGACCCCGGCGACGCCGTCGACGCGCTCCAGGCGGTCCTGCACGACGTCTTCCAGGAAGTCGCCGTAGGTGTGCATTTCGCGCTCGTTGCCGGGCGCCAGGGTCAGCACGTACCAGGCGATGGCGTTGTCCTCGGTGCCCGAGGTCTCCAGCGTCGGCTCGCTCGCCTCGTTGGGGTAGCCGTTGACCCGGTCCAGGCGGTTGGCGACCAGCAGCAGCGCGCGGTCGAAATTGACGCCGGGGCTGAACTCCAGCGTCACCTGGCTGTCGCCGGTGCGCGCGCGGCTGTCGATCTGCTGCACGCCCTCCAGGCCCTTGAGCACCTCTTCCTGGCGGTTGATGATCTCGCGCTCGACCTCGGCCGGCGCCGCGCCGGGCCAGACCGTCTTGACGATGATCACCGGCTGGCGCACGTCCGGCGCCATCTGGATCGGGATGCGCTGCAGGGCGACGTAGCCGAACAGCACGACCATCAGCACCGCCGCGACGACGGCGATGGGCCGGTGGATCGACGCGTGGATCAGGTTCATGGAGCTAGCCTCCCGCCGTCCGCACCTGCTGACCCGGGCGCAGCGCCTCGTTGCCGCGCACCACGACGATGTCGCCGGGCTTCAGGCCCTGGGCGACGGCGAAGCGCGTACCGACGGCGTCGCCCAGCTGCACCGGGCGGACCTGCGCCGCGCCGTCCTCGACCACGTAGACGATGGCGTTGCCGCCGCGCCGCACGATGGCGTCCTTGTGCACGGTGACGACGTCGCGGCTGGGGCCGGAGGGCACGTGCACCGTGACGCTCTGGTTGCGCGCCAGCGGCTTCAGCGTCGGGCCGAAGTCCGGCACCAGGCGCACGGGCCGGGTGCGGGTGCGCGGGTTCTCCACCGGCACGATGGCGCGCAGGATGGCGGCGTGGCTGGTGCCGTCGTCCAGCGTCACGTCCATCAGCATGCCGCTCTCCAGGCCGGCCAGGCGTTCGGTCGGCACCTCGGCCTCGATCTCGATGTCCTCGTCGTTGACCAGCGTGACCACCGGGCTGCCGATGCCGACATAGTCGCCGACCTCGGCATGGCGGTCGGAGACGACGCCGTCGTAGGGCGCCATGACCTCGCTATTGGCGACGTCGATCGCCGCCAGTTCCAGCTGGGCCTGGGCCTGGCGCAGCTGCGCCTGGCTCTCCAGCAGCTCGCCCTCCAGCATGGCGGCGTCCTGCGAGGCGTCGTCAAAGCGCGCCTGGCTGTGGGCGGCCGACTGCTGCAGCCCCTGGATGCGGCGCAGTTCGCGGTTCGCCTTCTCGAGCTCGGCCTGGGCCGTCTGCACCATGGCGCGGCGTTCGGTGACGACCGCCGCCGCGCGGTCGCGCTCGGCCTCCAGGCGCTCGCTCATGATCACCGTCAGGATGTCGCCGCGAATGACGCGGTCGCCGACCTCGACGTGCATTTCGCCGACGGCGCCGCCGATCAGGGCCGCCACGTCGCCCGAACGGCGCGCCACCAGGCGGCCCAGCACGGGGGCCGTCTGCGCCAGGGGCTCGACGATTACGGCGTCGGTCACGACCAGCGCCGCCGGCGGGCCGCCCTGGGCCGCCGCGCGGTCCCCGGACGCCGCCGTCGCCAGCGCCGCCAACGCCGCGACGGCCACCGCCGCCACGCCGAGGCTGCGTCCCGGCCGCGCTACCGTACCCGTCATCCCGGACTCTCCTAAGGGCCCGCCATCGTGGGCGGAGCCGGCTACAGTGGCCGCCCCCGCTGCAACGGTCAACGGGCACGATTCCCGTCGGGAAATGGGCCGATTTCCAGCCACGACAACACGCGCGCGGTGGCGCTAGGATGGCCTGAACCGCCGTTCCGAGCCGCTTTTTCCCGACATGCCGACCCTGCTCTACACCCACCCGGCCTGCATCGAGCACGATCCGGGCCCGCACCATCCGGAGTGCCCGGACCGGCTCAGGGCCGTGCTGCACGCGCTCGAGGGCGAGGCGTTTCAGCACCTGCAGCGCTGTTCGGCGCCGCCCGCCACGCGCCACCAGATCGAGCGCGTGCACACGGCGGCACATTACGACGCGGTGCACGCGGCGATCCCCGACAGCGGCTATGGCCGCCTCGACGCCGACACCATCGTCTCGCCGGGCTCCTGGCAGGCCGCGCTGCGCGCCGCGGGCGCGGTGTGCGAGGCGGTCGACGAGGTCGTCGCGGGCCGCGCCCGCAACGCCTTCTGCGCCGTGCGGCCGCCGGGCCACCACGCCGAGCCCGACCGCGCCATGGGCTTCTGCCTGTTCAACAGCATCGCCATCGGCGCCGAGCAGGCGCGCGCCGCGCACGACCTGGAACGCGTCGCGGTGGTCGACTTCGACGTGCACCACGGCAACGGCACGCAGGCCATGTTCGCCGGCGATGCGGACCTGTTCTATGCCAGCGTGCACCAGTGGCCGCTCTACCCGGGCACGGGCAGCCCCGACGACACCGGCGTCGCCGGCAACGTGCTGAACGCCGCCGTACCGCCCTATGCCGGCTCGGCCGAGTTCCGTGAGGCGCTGGACCGGCTGATCGTGCCGGCCGTGCGCCGCTTCGAGCCCGAGCTGCTGCTGATCTCCGCCGGCTTCGATGCGCACGCCGCCGACCCGCTGGCGCAGCTCACGCTCGGCACCGACGACTACCGCTGGGCGACGCGGCGCCTCGTCGCCGTGGCCGACGAGGTCTGCGACGGCCGGATCGTCTCGACCCTCGAGGGCGGCTACGACCTCGCCGCGCTCGCCGCCTCGGCCGCTGCGCACGTGGCCGTGCTGCTGGGCGATTGACGCCGGCGTGAGCGGCCGCCGATTTCACTCGATTGGACATTGGTCTAGAGTGCGCGACCATTTCGAGAGAAAGCCGATTCGATGGCCGCCGACACGCCCGCCGACACCGCCACCGACCTCCCTGACGACATCAAGGCGATGAACTTCGAGACGGCGCTTGCCGAGCTCGAGGCGATCGTCCAGCGCCTGGAGGGCGGCGACGCGAGCCTCGACGACGCCATCGCGTCGTACCAGCGCGGCGCCCAGCTCAAGCGTCACTGCCAGGACAAGCTGAAGGACGCCCAGGAGAAGGTCGAGAAGATCAGGCTGACGGCTGAGGGCGTCACGGCCGAGCCCGCCGACCTCGGCTGAACCGATGGGCGACTTCCTGGCCGCGCTCGACGCCGCGGCGCGCGAGGCCGAGGACACGCTCGGCACCCTCTTGCGCCCGGCCGACCCGGCGGCGCCGGCGCTGTGGGAGGCGATGCGCTATGCAGTGCTCGGCGGCGGTAAGCGCCTGAGACCGTTCCTCGTGCTCGCCGGCAGCGACATGCTGGGCGCCGAACGGGCGGGCGCGGCCCGCGTCGGCGCGGCGGTCGAACTGGTGCACTGCTACTCGCTGGTCCACGACGACCTGCCGGCGATGGACGACGACGACCTGCGCCGCGGCCGACCGACGCTGCACAAGGCGACCGACGAGGCGATGGCCATCCTCGCCGGCGACGCGCTGCTGACCCTCGCCTTCGAGGTGCTGGCCGACCCGGCGACCGCGCCCGACGGTGCCGTGCGCGCCGAGCTGGCGCTCGATCTCGCGCGCGCCGCGGGTGCCGCCGGCATGGTCGGCGGCCAGGTGCTCGACCTCGCGGCGGAGTCCCGCCCCGACCTCGACCTCGACGACGTCGCGACGTTGCAGCGCCTCAAGACCGGCGCCTTGATCGGCTTCGCCGGCCGCGCCGGCGGCATCCTCGCCCAGGCGGACGCGGCCGCGCGCGCGGCGCTGGACGCCTACGCCCGCGACCTCGGCCTCGCCTTTCAGATCGCCGACGACCTGCTCGACGTCGAGGGCGACGCGGCCGAGGTCGGCAAGGCCGTCGGCAAGGACGCGGCGCGCGGCAAGGCGACCTTCGTCTCGCTCTTGGGCGTCGCCGGCGCGCGCGCGGCGGCGCAGGACGCGGTCGACCGCGCCGTCGCGGCGCTTGATTCGTTCGGCGAAAAGGCTGACTTTCTCGTCGCCGCGGCGCGATTCGTCATCGCGCGGCGTAATTGATTGATATGCAAACAATAATGGGCATTGGACAGTGACCGAGCAAAGCACCACCCCCCTGCTGGACCAGGTCCGGGAGCCTGCCGACCTGCGCGACTTCTCCCGGTCCCAGCTGCGTACGCTATGCGACGAGTTGCGTTCGGAGACGATCGATGCGGTGTCTTTGACGGGGGGTCATCTCGGGGCCGGGCTGGGGGTGGTGGAGTTGACGGTGGCGCTGCACCATGTGTTTGCGACGCCGCGCGACAAGCTGATCTGGGACGTCGGCCACCAGGCCTACCCGCACAAGATCCTGACCGGCCGGCGCGATCGCATCCGGACGCTGCGCCAGGGCGGCGGGCTCTCGGGCTTCACCCGGCGCTCGGAGAGTCCTTACGACCCGTTCGGGGCGGCGCACAGCTCGACCTCGATCTCGGCCGGGCTCGGCATGGCGGTGGCGCGGGACCTCAAGGCCGACGACTTCAACGTCGTCGCGGTGATCGGCGACGGCGCCATGTCGGCGGGCATGGCCTACGAGGCGCTGAACAACGCCGGGGCGCGGGACAGCCGGCTGGTCGTCGTGCTCAACGACAACGAGATGTCGATCGCGCCGGCGGTCGGCGCCATGAGCGGGTACCTCTCGCGGCTCTTGTCCTCGCGGCCCTACCGCTCGTTCCGCCGGGTGGCGAAGGAGGTGGCGCACCGCCTGCCGGGCTCGGTCGAGGAGATGGCGCGACGGGCCGAGGAGCACGCGCGGGGTCTCCTGACCGGCGGCACGCTGTTCGAGGAACTGGGGTTCTACTATCTCGGGCCCATCGACGGGCACAACCTCGACCACCTCTTGCCGGTGCTCAAGAACGTGCGCGACGGCACCGCCCCGGGGCCCGTGCTCATCCACGTGGTGACCGAGAAGGGCAAGGGTTATGCCCCCGCGGAAGCGAGTGCCGACAAGTACCACGGCGTGGCCAAGTTCGACGTCGTCACCGGCACGCAGCAGAAGGCCAAGGCCAACGCGCCGAGCTATACGGGCGTGTTCGCCGATGCGCTGATCCGGGAGGCCGAGCGGGACGAGCGCATCGTCGCGCTCACCGCGGCGATGCCGGCGGGCACGGGGTTGGCGAAGTTCGCCGAGCGCTTCCCCACCCGCGCCTTCGACGTCGGCATCGCCGAGCAGCACGCGGTGACGTTCGCGGCGGGCCTCGCCTGCGAAGGTCTCAAACCCTTCGCGGCGATCTACTCGACGTTCCTGCAGCGCGCCTACGACCAGGTGGTGCACGACGTGGCGCTGCAATCCTTGCCCGTGCGGTTTGCGATCGACCGCGCGGGCCTCGTCGGCGCCGACGGCGCGACCCACGCCGGCGCCTACGACATCGCGTATCTTGGGTGTTTGCCGGGGTTCGTGCTGATGGCCGCGGCGGACGAGGCGGAGCTGGCCGCCATGGTGGCGACGGCGGCGGCCCACGACGACGGCCCGTGCGCCTTCCGCTACCCGCGCGGCGTCGGCACCGGCGTCGAGGTGCCGGAAGCCCCGCAGCCGCTCGAACTCGGCAAGGGGCGCATCGTGCGCGAGGGCACCGCGGTGGCGCTGCTGAGCTACGGCGGCCGCCTCGCCGAGTGCCTCGCGGCGGCGGAGACCCTCGCCGCCCAGGGCTTCTCGGCCACGGTCGCCGACGCCCGCTTCGCCAAGCCGCTCGATGAGGAACTCGTCACGCGGCTCGCGCGCGAGCACGAGGCGCTGGTGACGGTCGAAGAAGGGGCCCCCGGCGGCTTCGCCAGCCAGGTGCTGATGCACCTGGCCAGCACCGGCGCGCTCGACCGCGGCGTGCGCGTCCGCCCGCTGACGCTGCCCGACCGCCTCATCGACCACGACGCCCCGGCCAAGCAGTACGCCCAGGCCGGCCTCGACGCCCAGGCCATCGCCGCCACCGCCCGCACGGCGCTCGGCGCCGACACCCACCCCGAAGCCGCCCGCGCCTGACCGAATGGCCTGGCTGCTTCTCGCCCTGGCCATCGCCGTCGAGGTGGTGGCGACGACGGCGATGAAGCTGAGCGAAGGCTTCAGCCGCCTCGCGCCGACGGTCGTCGTCTTCGTCGGCTACGCCATCGCCTTCATCCTGCTGATCCTGGTGCTCAAGCGGCTGGATCTCAGCGTCACCTACGCGGTGTGGTCGGGCGTCGGCACCGCGGCGGTGGCGGTGATCGGTTTCGTCTGGTTCGGCGAGGCGGTGACGGCGCTCAAGGTCGGGTCGATCGCGCTCATCGTCATCGGAGTGATGGGTCTCAACCTCGCGGGCTCGGGGCACTAGAACTGCGCCGCCGGCTTGGCTGAATCGACCGCCGCAGCGCTTTCCTCGCCACGAAACTGACGGCATAGTGCCGCGCGTTCACGCGAGCCGAAAAGCATGCCCCACGCCGCCAGCACACCCGCCGGCGCGCCCGGCCCCTGGCGACGGGAGGTCGGCGCCACGGTGGCGCTTGCCGTGCCCGTGGCGCTGACCCAGCTGGCGCAGCTCGCCATCGGCACCACCGACGTCATCATGATGGGCTGGCTGGGGCCGGAGGCGCTCGCCGCCGGCGCGCTGGGCAGCCACGTCTACATCCTGCCGACGCTGTTCGCGGTCGGTGTGCTGACCGCGGTCTCGCCGCTGGCGGCCCAGGCGCGCGGCGCCCACCAGCCGCGCGAGATGCGCCGCGCCGTGCGCCAGGGACTATGGGTCGCGCTCGTCCTGGGTCTGCCGTTCATGGTGTTGATGTGGCAGGCGGAGGCGATCCTCCTGGGCCTCGGCCAGGACGCAGCCGCGGCGTCGGTGGCGCAGGACTATGTGCGCGCCGTCGTCTGGGGCCTGGTGCCCTCGCTGTGGTTCATGGTGCTGCGCATCACGGTCGCGGTGCTGGACCGGCCGAACGCGGCCCTGGTCTTCATGGCGCTGGGCATCCCGCTCAATGCCTTCACCAACTGGGTGCTGATGTTCGGCAATCTCGGCTTTCCGGCGTTGGGCGTCGTCGGCGCCGGCATCAGTTCGTCGATCGTCAACACGGCGATGTTCGCCGGCCTCTTGGCCTACGTGCTGCTCGCCCGGCGCACCCGCCGCTACGGCTTCCTGGACCGGCTGTGGCGTCCCGACTGGCCGCTGTTCGTCGAGACCCTGCGCGTCGGGCTGCCGATCGGCGTGACCCTGGTCATGGAGATCGCGCTGTTCACAGCCGCGGTGGTGCTGATGGGCCTGATCGGCACCAACGCGCTCGCGGCCAACGCCATCGCCAGCCAGCTGGCCGCCTTCACGTTCATGATCCCGCTGGGCATCGCCCAGGCCGCGACCATCCGCGTCGGCCTGTTCGTCGGCCGGCGCGACCCGGCGGGCGTGGTGCGCGCCGGCTGGGTCGCCCTGGCCCTGGCGGAGGCCGTCATGGTGTGCACGGCGTTCGTGTTCTGGTTCGCGCCGATGCCGCTGATCGACGTGTTCCTGGACCTCGGCGCCGCCGCCAGCGTGCCGGTCGCCGCCCTGGCGGTGCAGTTCCTGGCCGTCGCCGCGGTGTTCCAGATCTTCGACGGCGCCCAGGTCGTCGGTATCGGCGCGCTGCGCGGCATCAAGGACACGCGGGTGCCGATGCTGATTGCCGCCGTCGGCTATTGGGTCATCGGCATCGGCGCCGCGCTGCTGTTCGCCTTCCAGCTGGGCTTTGGCGGCGTTGGCGTCTGGATCGGCCTGGCCGCGGGCCTGGCCGTGGTGTCGGTGATGGCGGTGGCGCGCTTCCACGTGCTGACCCAGCGCATGCTGCGCCCGGCGCCGGTGCCGGCGTGAGCCGCACCCGTGCCGACGCGGCGCTGGTCGCGCGCGGCCTGGCCCCGACCCGCGCCAAGGCGCAGGCGCTGATCCTCGCCGGCGAGGTGTTCTCCGGCGAGCGCCGAGTCGAGAAAGCGGGAGAGCAGGTCGCCCCGGACGCGCCGCTCAGCGTGCGGGAGAAATTGCCCTGGGTCAGCCGCGGGGGCCTGAAGCTCGACCACGCGCTTGCGCACTTCGCCATCGACGTGACGGGCGCCGACTGCCTCGACGTCGGCGCCTCCACCGGCGGCTTCACCGACGTGCTGCTGGCCCGGGGTGCCAAGCACGTCATCGCCGTCGACGTCGGCCACGGCCAGCTCGCCTGGAAGCTGCGCCAGGACGACCGCGTGAGCGTGCTGGAGCGCACCAACGCGCGGTATCTGACCCGCGCGCAGGTGCCCGACCCGGTCGACGTCATCGTCTGCGACGCCAGCTTCATCGGGCTCGAGACTCTGCTCCCGGCGGCGCTGGCGCTCGCCGCGCCCGGTGCCGTGCTGATCGCCCTCATCAAGCCGCAGTTCGAGGTCGGCAAGGGCCGCGTCGGCAAGGGCGGCGTGGTGCGCGATCCGGCGCTGCACCGGGACGTCTGCGACCGCATTTCGGCCTGGCTCGACGGTCTCCCCGGCTGGTCCGTCGCGGGGCTGACCGAGAGCCCGATCCGCGGTCCTGGGGGCAACGTCGAGTTTCTCGTCGCCGCGCGGTTCGACGGATGAGCGAGACCGAGGTGACGATTGCGCGGCTGGGCGCGCGCGGCGACGGCATTGCCGACGGCCCCGTGTACGTGCCGTATGCGCTGCCGGGCGAGACCGTGCGCGTGCGCATCGACGGCGACCGCGGGGCGGTCGTCGAGCGGCTGAACGACGCGCCCGAGCGCGTCGCGCCGTCCTGCCGCCACTTCGGCACGTGTGGCGGCTGCGTCGCCCAGCACATGGCCGAAGCGACGTATGCGGTGTGGAAGCGCGGCATCGTGGTCGACGCCTTGGCACGGCACGGCCTGACGGCGCCCGTCGCCGATCTCGTGCGCGTGCCGCCGGGTGGGCGGCGGCGGGCGGAGTTCGCGGTCCGGCGTACGCGCGACGGCGTTGTCGTCGGCTTCCACGAACGCGGCAGCGACGCCGTGGTCGACGTGCACGACTGTCCGGTGCTGCGGCCGGGTCTCGCGGCGCTGATCGCGCCGCTGCGCGACCTGACGGCCGAGGTCCTGCGGCCCGGCGACACCGCCGACGTGCTGGTCACGGAGGCGCTGAACGGGTGCGACGTGGTGGTGACTGGCGCGCGTGCCCCGGACGCGGCGGCGCTCGCTGCCTTCGCCGCCGCGCACGGCGTCCTGCGCGTCAGCTGGCGCGAGAACGGGACGCCGGAGCCGGTGATCGTGCAGGGCGCCCCGCGCGTGGCGTTCGCCGGCGTCGACGTCGAGTTGCCGCCAGGCGCCTTCCTGCAGGCTGACGCGGCGGCGGAGGCGGCGCTGCGCGCGGCAGTCGGCGCCGCGCTGGGCGACGCGCAGCGCATCGCCGACCTCTATTGCGGCTGCGGCACCTTCGCGCTGCCGCTCGCCGCAGCCGGCCGCCAGGTGCACGCCGTTGACGGCGCCGCTGAACAGGTCGCCGCGCTGACGGCAGCGGCCGGCGCCGCCGGCCTCGGCGGGCGGCTCACCGGCGAGACGCGGGACCTGGCGCGCCGGCCGCTCAGCGTGGCGGAGTTGAAGGGATACGACGCCGTCGTCTTCGATCCGCCGTATGCGGGTACCAGGGCCCAGGCCGAAGCGTTGGCGGCCTCCGCCGTGCCGACGGTTGTCGCGGTGTCGTGCAACCCGGCGACCTTCGCCCGCGACGCGCGGACTATGGTCGACGGTGGGTTTGTTCTGAACCGCGTCGTGCCGGTCGACCAGTTCGTCTGGTCGGCGGAGGTCGAGCTGGTCGCGCTGCTGCGGCGCTAAGCGCTACTCCGCCGCGTCCCGCTTCGCCGCGGGCTTCAGCACGTCCTCGGGCCGGCGCGTCTCGCCGACCTGGCCGCGGTGGCGCAGCAGGTGGTCGGCGAGGACGAGCGCCATCATCGCCTCCGCGACGGGCACGGCGCGGATGCCGACGCAGGGGTCGTGGCGGCCCTTCGTCACGATCTCGGTGTTCTCGCCTTCGGTCGTGACCGTGGCACGCGGGGCGAGGATCGAACTGGTCGGCTTTACGGCAAAGCGCACGACGACGTCCTGGCCGCTCGAGATGCCGCCGAGCACGCCGCCCGCGGCGTTGTGGCTGAACGTGAGCCCGTCCTCCGTCATCGCCATCTCGTCGGCGTTCTCCTCGCCCGAGAGGGCGGCCGAGGCGAAACCGGCACCGATCTCGACGCCCTTGACCGCGTTGATCGACATCATCGCCTTGGCGAGGTCGGCGTCGAGCTTGTCGTAGACCGGCTCGCCGAGGCCGACCGGCACGCCCGAGGCGACCACCTCGACGACGGCGCCGGCGCTCGATCCCGCCTTGCGCGCGGCGTCGAGGAAGCTGGCCCAGCCCTCCGCCGCGACCGGGTCCGGGCACCAGAAGGGGTTCGCTTCGACCGCGTCCCAGTCCCAGCGCGCCCGGTCGATGGTCTGCGGGCCGATCTGCACGAGCGCGGCGCGGATCTCGACGCCGCCGGGCACCAGCGTATCGAGCACGATGCGCGCCAGACCGCCGGCGGCGACGCGCACCGCGGTCTCGCGCGCCGACGACCGGCCGCCGCCGCGGTAGTCGCGGGTGCCGTACTTCATCCAGTAGGTGTAGTCGGCGTGGCCGGGTCGGAACTTGGCGGCTATATCGCTGTAGTCTTTCGAGCGCGCGTCGACGTTTTCGATCATCAGGCTGACGGGCGTGCCCGTCGTCTCGCCCTCGAACGTGCCGGAGAGGATGCGCACCTGGTCCGGCTCGCGGCGCTGGGTGGTGTAGCGCGACTGGCCCGGCCGGCGGCGGTCGAGCCAGTGCTGCAGGTCGGCCTCGGCGAGCTTGAGGCGCGGCGGCACGCCGTCGATGACGCAGCCGATCGCCGGCCCGTGGCTCTCGCCCCAACTGGTGTAGCGGAAGGCCTGACCGAATGCGTTGCCCGGCATGGCGATCGCGCGGGCGCGCGCTACTTGGCGGCGGCGCTGAGCCGCAGGCCGCCGAGCAGTTCGGCCACGTCCGCGGCGGCGGCGGGCGCGACCATGCCGACGGTGTGGTAGCCGCTGTC
>Ga0049107_10000146_pt1 | contig 17874 bp, 13 predicted proteins | sample WorMetilPIANOSA1_FD_61187 | JGI IMG/M metagenome (GOLD analysis project Ga0049107, IMG submission 61187) | Marine gutless worms symbiont microbial communities from Max Planck institute for Marine Microbiology, Germany - Olavius ilvae PIANOSA.1 | ecosystem: Host-associated > Annelida > Digestive...
CCGCCCCCCCCCCCCACCACCACCGCCCATCCGCAGGGTGATAGCATGACTGTAAGTGATACACAACACGCCGCTGCACGGTACGCCCGCCGCAGCTGCTGCAACAGCCAGGCGCATCGCGGTCCGCGGCGCCGTTCTGCAGTTCATCGCGTGCTGCTGTGCGCAATACGCACGTAACACGACACAGTCAACGACAGATTCATCGCTTTGCATCCACTGTCATCAGCTACGGACTGCCTGCTGAGCCGCAATATCATTCATTATCAAGCACTCGGTCCCCGTATACCGCGCCACTGCTGTACGCCGTGACACAATCGCCCACTGCGAAAGTCTCCCTGTCATTCACCGACAGTCACTTGCTGGCATAGTGAAGCATGCCACTCTGAAATAGTGTCCGAAACTGGCTGTCATCGTATCCGTCCTAATGACGAACGGGTTGCATATACAACCCGAATTACAACCTGCCCCGGTCAACTGATCTTGGGCGCCCTCCGCCGGTAGCACAATAAGTACCAGAGTAATCACTCCATAGGTCAGGCGTCGCACTGGCAACGCGTCACAGGCAGTAGGCATAGTGTTGTCCCCATTCACGGCCTCAACAGCCACAGAAAAGGAGATGAGCACCAAACCAACACTTCATCTTTACCTTTTTATATCAACTTCAAGTGCCAAGGAACAAAACATGAAGTTGGCGACCGGTTGTGTAAATGTATAAGCAACACAGGTTACGTTGTGTGAAATATTATCATCACGTGAATATCTCGGCACTTCATAGTTTGTCGCCCGTCGTCATCTTCGCTCTGCCGACCCGACTACGCTGCTGGTGCCGCCGACTCGTCGTGTAACTCTTGGCGACGCCGACAGCGCCTTTCCGGTGGCAGCGGAGCGGGCGTGGAACAGTCTGCCAGCACAGATCAGGGCCGCCTCGTCGCTGTTGTCTTTTCGGCGGCAGACAAAGGCCCATCTGTTTCAGCTGTCGTACAACTGATTTCTGACTACTGTACCATCGTTTGTTTTTAAATCTGATATGTAAAGTGCCCCTGTAACTTTAGTGAAGCGTCACTATAATCAGTACTTGTAGTAGTAGTAGTAGTATCACCACAGATCTGTAAACTGTCATGAAGGAACGATTAACAAATGCGCATCAGTCTGGTGGATAGTAGTGCTCACTACAGTCCACTGGAGAAAAGTGTGATGTGTCAGGCCGGACGATGACGCTCATTTTAGTCATTTTGCACGCCTTCTCACCGAACTGCATTGTACCTTGCACAAGTACTGTTTCGCTTTCTCTGATTTCTCACGTTCAGTGGGTTTTTTGGTGTTAAGTTCTCATATTCGTCGCAGCGCGACGGTACGCATAGCGCGGTACAAGCCGTCGTCCGGTGTCGGTCTGTCTGTCTGTCCGTCACACTCGTGTATTGCATCGAAACGGTTAAAACATCATCATACTTTTTCTCGACTTGGTAAAATCAAAAGGAACACCTCCGTGGGGCGTCAGATAAACGTGGGTTCCGTAAAGTTCGCAATTTTCGGCCATTATCTCGCTATATCTTGGAAACGGTACAAAACAGGCCCATGGGTACTATGAATCGTTAAATCCTACCTGCCCGATCATTCGTGTCAGTTCCAATGACCTTGAGTGACCCTGAAAACCGGAAAGCCAGCGGTCCAGTTTTTCAGCGGAAAAACGTGACCAACAGCGATCAAATTCGGCATGGCATGGGGACTGGGCGCCGTGTTTTAACGGGTCAGCCACGCCAAGTTCGTCAGGGGATTTGCCAGCGACAGCTGAGCTTCTTGTTCTGCTTTATTTATTTATTTAACATGAAGTTTGTACAAAGAGTACACTAATATAAATTGAAAAATAAAACTAATCTGTACATATATACTCAACTTTGGTCTCGTGCGGAAGACTATGGTAGCTGTCAGTTTTTGATCGCACGTTTAGTTCAATATTTTATCGTATCGATTTGTGGCGTGCACGCGTGACGTCATGCAGTGCATGTTGTGACGTCAGCAAGTGCGAGCAGTCTGAGACTCTGAGTCACCGTCCCTAGAACGTTGTTTGCCGTTAGCTGCTGATTAATCAGCTGAATAAGCAGCGTATCGATTCGAAGTTCACAACAGCTGTAAATCGCGCCTGTGAGTGAGTTCGTCACTGATGCGGTGAGCAGCCACCATTGGCGCTGCTGTCTCCGCAGCCGTAAACAGCAATTAACCTGTCGGCCTGCGCCAGGCACGCTAGGCCAGGTTGGGGCGCCCCGCCAGTACGGGACGATGAGTCATACGAGTAGCGAGTGAGTTGGCTGGTCGCTGCCATCATCCGCGCATGTACGGGTTAAACGACGCGCCCACCTGCCCCCCCCCCCGCCTGGCACCCGCCCGGTGTCATATTTCCCGGCACTGCCAGCCTCAGCCTGCCAGGCGCTATCACATGCACTCAGGTGGCAGTCAAAACCTAGCCTAGACGGACGAGTACAGGTCGCCTAGCACTCGCTCACCTTTCACCACGCATACGTGCCCTCATACTGTCCCCACCTTACAGTAGGCTACTATTATCATCTCAACTTACTAGAGCCGCTCGTGTTTTTTAAATTAATTTCGTCAAAAATCGGTATTCATGTGGCACGACTATTTCGACCACCACCGCACCACAGACGTCACCTCTCTACGTTTGTGTGTGGACTATTGGACCACACACTTAGTTTTTCTTAAACACGATAAAATTGGATAAACTATACGACTATTACATTATATCTGGAGTAATAGGAACTTATCAGCAGCATTACTAATAACTGAATATTATTTATAACATTTGTACGAGTTCTAAAATATGTAAAAATAACTAGTTGACTAGAAAATCAAAATATGTCTATATAAAACTGAAAAGAATGACCTATAGACAGAAAACGACAAGCCATTGGATTAACAGACATGGACGGGAGCAGTCTGTCGACAGTGCTCTGGCGTTTACCAACGTCGTTATTACATACATCGCAAACACTACTTCAGCCGACTGTCACTAATTGTCCACCGGCGACTGGATAGCTGTCTGTCTGAGCCCAGTGGACTGAGCAGACTATACCGAACCGACAGATGATCACCTAGTGCGCTCTGAAGCCGATGCAGATATAGTCCGAGCATTATGTCAGATCTCTTTCACGACCTAGATTAGTCGTCAGTTCTCTACAGGGAAAACGGTTCGAGTGTTATATATTCGCGCTCTTCTGCAGAACGCTAGGCCTACAAAAACTGGAGAAAAGGATTCGGACTGCATTGCTCAGACGGAAAAAAACTCGGACCGATCCGATTACGTCGCAGAACGCTGCCAATACCACTGCTGATGTCACACTGTTCGGTCAATATTTGTACGGCGCATAGGACTAAATGTTGATTATCACACGATGACCACTGACGTCATCTGTTACTCCAACGACGTGACTTGCGAGGACCATCGAGCCAGTATATTACTTACTTGGCGAGGACTTGTTCCAAATGGTTTACTTGCACAATAGAAGGGCACTCATTATATTGTATCGCATACCTCTGACATGGCAGCCGCAGGCTGACCTAAAACGGTGTTCCCGAAAGCATGTCCGTATCGTAGGATCCCGACAGCTGATGCCTGTTCCTGCTCAACGGTTTTTCATTTTTAGTTATTTTTTTCTTTTTTATTTTGAGTCGTGCGGTAGACTAAGCTGGCTTAACTGCCAGCTTTCGAGCGCACGTTAATATAGTATCTTTACTTACTTCCTAGTTGGTCACGTAAAGGTCGTATCGTATCCCAGAAGAAACGCATCTCCCAACACCGTGAATCGCTGATAGGGGATTAACTCGAGTGCGTGCGTGCGCGCGTGTTATGCGGATTTCGATTCTAATCACTCCAAAAGCGTCTACACTGTGTTTCAAAAAACAACCCACTTCTACTGCCTGGTCGCTGCCGGCTATTACTGGGTTAAGCATTGTTCGATTTTGATAGTTTTGGCAGATACATTCCTGAAGGATGTTGCCTTAAAATGATGCTTTCAATTCCCACCTTGTTTCTACAATACCTGCGAAATAAAATACGCATTTTCGGGTCACTCAGCAACTCATTTGGCGATGACTGTACCAACCACACACCAGTAAACACATTTAATCTACTGAAAATGAGAGACCATTTCTATAGTTCTACAGTAAATGTTCGAAATGCCACCCATGAGCACGAACAGAAGTTCGCAGTCGCTTCCTCCAGCTGCGTCATTTATGCCGTCCGCTTCAGACTTCAAGCAGTCGCTATTTAAGTTCACCCAGAATATTATTGACGCGAGTCTGGTATGCACGCTACTGCATAACACCACAAATCTTGTAGTCGACTGGGTTCGAGTCAGGGCTGTTTGGCGGCCACAGATCAAGAGCGATGAAGTCGGAGGTCTCGCGTTGCAGCAGCTGAGTAGTCTCATGGGTGTAGCGGGCCGGCATGTTATCAGCGTCTGCTAGATGAGTTCTTTAATAAACCGAATACGCTAACATAAGTAAGCAAGAAATGTAGGATAAATTTAAATATTTTCATACCGAGAAATGAATTTTCAAAAAATGAACGCGAACATGGGTCAAATTTACAATTTTGATTTCCCAAGGTAGTGTAGAAACAAAAGTAACGTAAGCTGGGAATTGAAAGCATCATTTTAGCCAACAACTTTCAGGAAAAAGTCTGCCAAAAATATTAAAATCGGACAATGTTTGACCAAGTGATAGCAGGCACCGGCCCGGTAGAAGATGGAATTGTTTTTTTGAAGCAAGCACAGTGTATGTGTCTCTTTCTTGTCCCAATATGCACCGAGAATTCGTCAAAATTCGTTCTTAACTTTTCCTGCGCGGACGCATAATACACAAATACATGCCTGCACTTAAACAGACCAACAGTCAGCAATGCATTACCTCCTCCAGTGTTGGAAAGTATCTGATTTCGTGCTGAATTTAGCTGAAAGCCGTTTGAGCGGCGGGCTTGTTAACTTCATTCCACGTCGCATGAATGACGACAAGCGATTATCTTCGCTGGCGTCGATCAACGGACACACGAGAAGCGACGTGCGAGGTGGCGGTGGGAGGTGGACGGGTGGTGGTAACGGCGCCAGGTAGACTGGCTATCGCCATCACCGCAGCACCTGCCACTGCCATCCTGCAGTGCGTGTCATTCATTCATTCCGTCGTTCATTAACCGACACGGCACAGTGTCGGTCGCCGGCCGAATCCACTTACAGACGGCACTCGGCACATCACGGCATAAGACAAAGCGGCCGTGCAAACTGCCAAACTGCACGAATATGTGCACAGACAGACCGGGTAAATGCTACAGGGTGTGCATAAAACTTTACGCCAAGCAGCCAGCCGGCGCCGCCAATTGCATTGACTGTATTCAGTGCACAGCTACGGTCAAACCGTACGCCACAAGCATTACAGAAATCCACCGGTGAAGAGCCGCTCGCGTAAGCTCGGCCACAGCTGTGGACATAAACGACTTCCTGTTGCCTGCGATGCACTTATATTCCGTTCACAATGACAAACCATTCTGTTCGTGCACTCCATGACGCACGAAAACAAACAAATTAACCGCGTATCGATAAACTATTAAACTTCGAATTCAAGACCAACGTTCGATGCTAAAACCGCAATTTTTCTATGCGTTTTACAATTGCAGGAGTCACGACTCACGAGTCACGACGGACGCACTTAACGCACGTTTTACTTACTTATTTAATGACCGTGATCATTATGATCAATGGCACGGAAAAGTTGGTCATTTGCAAGTAGCAGAAACTTAAGCTCAACAGCGATAAAATGAAATAAAATAACGGCGATCATATATTTTATTTCATTGCAATTGTGCGGACGGCTTTAGCGACCCGGCCGCTCAACAAAAGAATACTCCACAACAATTCCCACCTACTTTTTTCTACAATACCGTGCCATTGATATACATTGCTATATCAGTAATTGTGTCTGGTGCGTTGATCAATTATAAGTCAAGGTTGGTGGTTTAGTTGTGTCAAGTGAAAGAACTGTGATACTTCACTGACGTAATTTCTGTTTATTTTCAGCCGTGAAAACGAAAATGAAATTCGCTCGGACCGTACTCTGAAGCAATTCGACAGCGCCATACGACCACTCGCTTCTGTCTACTTGTTTTATGGGCTGCTGCTCTGCGGTCTAAATAATTAAATAGGGCAGCGGGTTATATAAGTATACGTCACTGTGACCTTGAATGGCCTTTGATAAGCAGTCGAACGCCCGTCAAATCGAAGTCGAATCGAAGCTGTAATCACCGCACAGGAGTGACAGGAAACGGCCAGGGACAGTAGTCGGCGTTAACTGTTGGCGACAGCGCGTCGCCATGCTCGTTACATTTTCCAAACCAGATCACGCAGCAGACGACGACGATCAGTTTCAGACACATCGCTGCAACTCAACGTCTGATGAGGAGAGGCGAGACGGCGGCGCGCATTGCAGCGGGCCAGGCCAACGTGTAATCGCTTTTCTCATCGGCGTCGACGGCCGATCATTCAGCGTACATCTCGGCTACAGAGATACGCGGTGGCGTGATGTAATTACGAGCTCTGCACCGGTACAGATTACGATCTGATGCCAGCAGCGTATAGAAGCCGCAACTGATGCAGACGCACCATGACAACGGAATGACATCCATCCATTGACAGCCAATCAGTCATAATTACTGCGTCGAGCGAGCGACACGCACTGGCAGATGTGTTACGGACAGACAGTAATATGTAGCAAAACAGCTGCAGCAGGGTAGATAAGCTACATGTACATGGCGGCTATATACGGTACCAACAGCCGCTGGGTGCTGAAAACGCAGGAGTAGAAAAATGACGGACCGATTGGCTACAGCGCTGGAAAAACGACAAGTCAGAGCATGACAACTCTTCGTCCGGTCCTGTTGTCTTTCCAGCCCTGCTATTTCAGCCTGTGTTTTCCATCACCCAGCAGACTCTTGTTCCGGTCACGATCTCGACTCCTTTAAGACGTCGAACATTTGAGCTTTATTATGTTCGTCTGCCGAACGAACAACGGTACGAAGTTTGGTCGTTTTCGTGATTTATTTTCTGGACGAAGCAGTGTGTATGTTAACGGACGTTCTTGATGCTTTCAGTCGGTTCTGTCCAGTATAGAAGAGCCAGATTTCAAAATTTCTGTGTCTATGTCTTTCCCTCGAGTGTCCCTGAAATAAACGGCAGAAGGAAACGTCAAATTTGCACCAAATTTTATGCCCAACTTTGGACAGCACCCAAAACAATTTGTGTAGGCCTACAGTGTACCATTCAGTTAGTTCTGCAACACGTGGTCATTGACACACTGACAGTGCGTGTAACACGCTGCCGGTCTTTCTGGCGGTGAGATGAAACTGCCAAATAAATGTCACATTCAAGTTTCCAACTGTCAACCACAGCAGCTGAATGACGTCATAAACTGCGTCGGCTTTACTATGTCGCTTGTAACACGCTGCTACTGTTAACTACTTCTCGTTAGGAGCATATAATGCCCAGTACTGCAACAACTGGGCGTTACACTCCTAACGAGAAGTGTACTGCAATTAACTATAATTTACGAGTGGTGAACACCGGCAACTGTAATAAAACACACTGAAAGCGTGACACACGTTGCTGCAACTTATCAGAGGAGAACCTTCATGACGTTTCACTGCTGTTAAACTTCATAGTTATACGCATTTTAACGTGACTTGCGGCATATGATAATGATAGAGGTGAAAATAATTACAGTGGTGACCACGAAAAATGTGATTAGAAATATCTTAGAATACATTGAGTTCACGAGCACTCACAGTATACCGCTAAAGTATACTTAAGTATATACTTTGTTATTTACTGCAGAGATTTTGTGACTTTCTCGAGTGTGTGCAGGCGGCTGACTCCATGAAAACACTTCCGATAATACGCAGCTTGTTGAGTCAAGTGTGGCGACTAGCCTACGTAACGTTAAAACGATGTGCGCATGGGAGAAAGAAAAGTACCCCACCGGCGGTGGGGCCTGCGGGCGAGGGTGGTCGACCCTAGAAGAGCTTGAAGCTTCTCGTCCTCACGACGGGTTATTCTGTACTTTGATAAAATTGGCTGACAATTCCACATACACGCCGCGAATCGATCTCGCCAACGTTATTCTAAGCTGTCACTGGCTCATCATTTATGATTCATCACGTGATCACACTCTCCGGGCTCCTGTCCTGCATGTCTCCTGCTCATCATCGCCAGAACTTCACGGTTCCTTCTTTCACGCGCAAGCACGCCTTCACCGCTGTGTTCACGGCTTGCTGTCATCAGGGGCGGGAAGATTCGCCCAATCCCACCCCTCTGGCATTCAGGTCAGCTCGTGCAGTTAGTTGTACACGCGCACGTACCCCGCATCTACGTTATCACTTTTCGATTCGCCCGGGGCAGAAGCAGAACAGCCAGTCAAGACAAGATTAGCCCTGTACGGCCAGAACTGCTTTGATCGTGGCGCTCAGTCCGTGTCCGCGGCATTCCGCGTGCATCACTGGTATACCGCGCGGCTTCGGGGTATACGCTGAAAATGCAGGATTGGAAAAAACGACGGATCAGCACGGCTGAAAAAACGACAGGATCGGACGACAAATCATCGTAGGGACACGTTCACTGCACGAAACGACGGAAGTTACTAATGTTAACGCGTAAGTCGATGGTTACAACCACGATTCGACTTCGATTCGACGCGTCGTTCGATGCGCGTTCGACTGCTTATCAGAGGTCATTAAGTTCACAGTGACGTAACCCGCTGGCTGCAGTCACGCTGACATATTTATTTGTATAGGCCGCAGCGCAGCAGCCCGCACACACAGGTAGGCGTGCGGTCGTGACGTACGTCGTCGCTGGACGTCGAGCGGTCGAATCGCATCGTATAGTTGTAACCACCGCCTATAGGTGTAGCAGACCGCAGTAATCACACGCGGTCGTCAAACAGGGCGTACATTGGTACACAGGGTGTCGCCGGTGATGAATGAAACACGCAGCGTGTCGGTTGATGTTCAACGTGAATTACTCAAGAGACTGCAGCGGCCAACAGTCACGTGATGCGCCAGCAATTAACACAGCACATCTGACGAAAGATGATAAAACGCAGACGACGAAGTTTACGGATCATATTACCGTATACCGACCGCAAAGCTCATCTAATAGCCTACAGGCAACTGTGAATCCGTGTGAAGAACTCGCTCGTCGCATGCTTATTGTATTATTACTATTATTATTGCTTATTATTATTATTGTATTCTTCACACGGTGTCGCACATGAAATTTTAAAAAAAATCGTAATAAAAAAACAATTTTCCAAAAGACAAGAACAAAGACAAGTTTTAAGTTTTTAATTTGGACTCGTGCATATCCTCAGATATTTTAAAGCGCATTAGGATAACCTGGACTTTTAGCGGTTGAATACTTAAGCTCAAAAATCGTTATCCAGCAATGACTTGTGATGCTGCGCTGCTGTTGTGTACTTGTACTTGTACTATGTGTACTTCGAAATATCGTGCACACACAGTCAGGATCGTGCATACGATTAGAACCGGTGACTTCATATAATATTTGATCAGAACGCGCACTCACGGTTAGACGGACGGCCGGCCGGGATGTATGACCCGTAGGCTACGGTTACACAAACAAAGCCGTACACACAGCGTAATCCGCAGACCGCAGCACAAATACAATACACAGTCCACTCAGTGATTCTACAGATAAAGCAGTTTGGACATCTGCCCATCCTCCCGCTGCGGCAGTTGTCTAAACAACGTCAAGCGTGCAGACTATGTCGCAGAAAGTGTTGAGTCGTCGACGTCGGTATGCTGTCCACCTGGCAGGTCCAACGTCTACTGACTGTACTTCTCTTAGGCACAGATCCTTTTTTCCAAACAGCAAATCTAATGACATTTTGTGTCTCGGTCGATTTTCCTAGGTTGTTCAGTGACGAGGAACGACGTTGATTACATACTGTCGTTATGCTAGGGAGGCAGGTGGAATATTTACGCACTCTTGAGCAGTAGGCTAGATTCGCATTGTGCAACAGATAAAATTGGTCTATTCAGTTAAAAAAAATTCAAAACTTGTCCACTTCGTGTCTCGCTCGCTGATGACATATGTGGCTTAAATTTTAGTCCTCCACACCGTTAGATTTGCTGAGCTGAATTTAAGCCTGATTACATGCGGGTCTACCTGAAAGGACACCACATCTTTTCCTTATATTCTGTTTACGGCGTACGACATCCAGACAAATGTTGTACTAATGCTAATACCAGCACTAACCCTAACCTTAAACTATCTGTGTTGTAATTTATAGAAAAATACAGAATAAGGTGTAGAATGTGGTGCACGTTGAGGTAGACCCAATGTAGCAACAGTTCACTTCACTGACCTCGTACGACGACGTCTGAAGCCTTGAAGATTGTCAGCATGAAGAAAACTAGCAAACTGCTCGTCAGTGAGTGTGAAAATCTACACATGATGTCCCACGAACTGCCACAATGTCCAGCTGTATACATTCACAATGTTCGGATATCAGCGTCTTCTGCTATAACTCCACCACACGCATGCTTTTGTCTATCGATGCACGCATGTCCAGCTGGGTGTACTGTAGCGTAGCTCCGTAGCAGTAGCAGCAGCAGATGACGGACGAGTGCTGATGGACGGACGGCGTGCAGACGGCGCGTGTGTGGCACCGCAGTAGCGTTGTCAAGGCGCTAACAGCCTCCCGCCTGCCTGTCTGCTTACCTGCCTAGCATTGTCTGCCCGGAGTCTCGGCCCAGCTGTATAGCGACTAAGCACTGCAGCCGTCTGCGCGACCGCTGCCGGCACTGCGTGGGCGTATGCGATTGCTATGTGATTCTAGGCTACTCCCTCCTCGCACGATTCGCGGCATGGCCGACCGTGCGTATCATCATGTCACGACGATGCCTTTTAACATAACCTAGACTAGGACAGATGAGGTTGGCACGTAGCGACCGATTCATTTTCACGGCTGACTTATTCCAACTTCTGTGCACAACTAGCGTTTCTGGCCGCGCTCCGCTGCGGGAATGCCCCCTCATATAGTCGAATGGGCGGTATCCCGTCGTTATACCTCGCCTTTGTCGCACAAGAGAAGATCCAGGTTCACAGGGCCGTATCGCGCTTGCGCACTCTTCCCCATGGTGGCAGGTTAGGAATTGTTGAAATTTTTTTTAAATTTCATCGCTGATGGTCAAACGGCAGCAATACTGTTGAAACTTTTAAAAGAAAACTGGACTGTCACTTAAAGAATCGGGATATCAATAAGCTTCAGCTTCTTTCCCCTGTCATCAGCCACTCGCTTTCTGGTGGGTATAGTTCGTCGAGTGAAAAATAGAAAAACAGTGCCACAAAAGCACCGATGGCCGAGTTTGACTGAGCAGAGCTCGTACGACACCGTAATTTAAAGTAAACCAATTCTCGCTCGCTTTGTTGCTTAGACGGACTTTTCAGTTCATCCATTTCCGGTGTTCGCCCAATCGAAGGCGGACGTAAAACGGTAAAACATAGTCGACACTCGACTGACAGTGATTCACAGAATATCGTATCACTTACAACAGACAGGCACATTTTAGACATTATACAGCATTATGCAGCCATAACACGCCCGCGCTAATTGGACCGTGGTATAAATACCATCGACCCAATTATTGTCCCATTAGACATCCACCCTACAGCCCATGCTACATAGGCTGACGCTAATGTGGTGCTAAGTTACAACTACGATTCAACTTCGATGTGACGGCCGTTCGACTGCTTATCAACGGTCATTAAGGTCACGGTGACGTAACTCGATAGCCGAAATCACATTGACTATTTATTTAGGCCGCAGTGCAGCAGCCCACAACAGGTAGGCCAACGGTCGTAATGTAGGTCGTCAAATGGTCGTTGCGTAGTCGAATTGTAGTGGAATGGCGGTCGAATCTAAGTCAAACAGTAATAATAATAATAATAATAAACATTTCAATGCAGTCGCCGTCTTGGGCACCTGCACCTTTGCCCCCACAACGTTTAGCCATTCCAGCATTTTTAGATTTTAGCTTAGTTTTTAACCCTCTGGATCTTTACGACCGAGGGTTTAAAATAATAACGCCAAATTTAGCCTGCCGTAAGCCAAAGCTTCAAGGACAGGTCACAAAATACATATACTGTTAAGTAAATGACTGACGGAAAAGATGTCTTCAAGTGTTTTTTGAAGGTCGATGAAGACTGCAGAGGTGACGTCAGAAGGCAAGCCATTCCAGACTCGAGGTGCAGCCACGCCGAAGGTTCGATCGCCGATTGTTTTCAGTCTGGAACGCCGGACGACTAGTTTGTGACTAGAGTACTCGACGCAATGGTTGTAACCACCGCCTAAGAGACACAGTTAGCCTGAGCAGACGTTGCTTGAAGTGTCTGCGACCTCATTCACTCATTCACCGTTGTAAGCTGTTCCGCTTGTTTGACAAGCATGAATACTTTGTGTATTAGTCCATGAGCAAGGCCCAGAAATTTTCGCCATCGGTACTATCCAGAGGGACTATCATACATTTTTGGAATGCTAACATCCCGAAATTTATGAAAAATCATGGTGGACATGTCAAAGCTGTAGCTTAGTAGTAGAAAATGCGTTACCATAGCGACCACATATCGAATTTTGGTGAATGCACTTAATGACATAAAATGACACATCTCAGGAAATAATGAAGATATCTGAACAAATGAATCATGCATATATGTTTTAGAGTATGGGCTTCCGCTATCTAACGGTGGCATGATCTTGGAGTCTTGGCCGTCGCAGAAAGACTCGAGACTTTTCTGTCAGTTCAACATTATTCAGACTGGCAGACGTAACAGATATTTTGTAAAACTACATCCAATACTTTTTTTAATGGAAAATCATGTGGACTTGTCAAGTCAGCAGCTTAGTAGTACAAAATACGTTCCCATGGATACCAAGTACCTTCACCAAAATTCGATACGTAGTTGCCGTGGCAACGCATTTTGCACCACTAAGCTACAGCTTTAATATGTCCACCAAGATTTTTCACAAACTTCAGAATATTAGCTTTCCAATAATGTTTGGTGGAATTAGTCCCTCCAGATGGTACCACTCACCGCCTCTGGCTGATGGACTACACTTACACGTCTTATACCTAAATTCCAAGACTTTTCAAGCACCATAAAGTTCAATTTCCAGGATGCGTTGTAACCCTTAAGTTCTCCTGCAATGCAAATCTATTGTAGAAGGTAAACTCAACATTTAGTCATTAAGCTAATTACTGTACAGATGCAGAACAAACATAAAAAGCAGCTGGGGCTCAGTGGTTAAGGCGCTGGACTTTCATCCAGTCAATGTGGGTTCAAGTCCAGCTGTCACCTGAATGAGATGGTAGCGTCAGAATCTGCATCCAGCCAAAACTGCTTCGTGCAACAGGCAGTGGTTAAATTCAGCCGTGTCTAGTCAGATCTCAGACCCAGCAACTAAACAAGTCAGACCCGCCACCTCAAACACGAGACCCGCCAGCAGCAGTCGGTATGTTTTGACATCAACATTGATTACAGTTAATTGTTTGTTGCTTCCTTCACGTAAAATTGTGGTCTGGCTGTTTCACGTCTTTGTACCACAGTTTTGTGCTATTTAATGCAGATTTTGAGAATGTATACCACCAAAGACTTGTCAATACGCAGTTTGCCACTCACGATTAACTATCACTAAATTTGATATTTGCATTACCTTTGAGTGCCACTGTAAAATCTAGAGACCCAATACATCTGGATAAGTAATTTAACCACTGGCAATTTCTACACGGATGCATGCATGTCCGAGATCTCATAACGAAGGAGTGCACAACTTCATAAGGCCTCATACAGCATAACAATACCGTCTGTGAACGAAGCTTTATCCTCACATAAAGTTACTAACAAGTTTATCTCTATTAAGTCAGACCAGTCAATGCAGCTTGGACTAATTCCAGCATTATTAATATTCAGTGCCGTCGACTTTTACGTTTTTTAGTTCTATTGACAGTTTCTGGTTCATAAGCATCATTGTTATTTTCATCATCAACTTCTAACGACACAAAACTTCGTTTCTTCACCCGCCCAGATGCACTGCTATCATGAGAACGCAAGCTTCTGCCTGTTGCAGTTGGTGCCGGGACTGCAATGTCTTCCTGCTCTGGAGTATCTGAACTATCATCATACTGTATTGGTGATCGGTATTTCTGCTTCCGTCGTCTGGTTTTTGTCCACGCAACTGGTTTAACATCTTCTGTAGCAGTGCTCGTCATCTCCACAGCCAGCACTGATACAGCGCTGTAACAACAAGACACAATAACTGTCCGCTTCATTCACACACTATCGGCTACATAGAAACCTGACAGTTTACTTTTGATGACTAATCTATCATGCCTTAACTAATGTGAATAATTTTGACCACTATAACCTAGAAAGACTTCACCAGTAATAAAATGTCTCACAACTCACCCTAAATTCATATGCACATTACCTTGTAAAATTCGGAAAAGAAATAAAAGCTGTAGAAAACAGTGAATATCAAGAAATGTGCAGCATTATGTTCTAAACATAAAGTGAACTTGATAAAATGTGTTTAAGACATATTTGAAGTACAATTTAATCACTCTCTAGACCATTGTACATCAAGTGATGTCACCACAGGTTTTAAGCCATGATACCGACAATATTAAACCAGCACTTGTCAACCGCAGGTCTGGCGTTGCACTGGCCATGCGTCACAGACAACAGTGTACTACCAACTACGGGCTCACGGCCTTAGGAAGGGAGATGAGCTATGCTCCAGTGGAGTATGGCACACTTTACCTTCACTTGTCAATGGCAACAACACTAGTGAAGTCAGCCGGTTGGCATGTAACACAGGCATTTTTTTCACAAACAGATTGTTGCTGATATAGGACACTGTCTGCATTATATCTATTCTTGGCACCACATATGCTGAGTTCAGTTTACAGCAACTCATGTTCTTAAACTGACATCTGCCAAATACATCTGCCAGTCTCTGTCACACCAAATTCACTGACATATAAATGGATGCAGCACTTTTAAAACAGCTGACAATGGAGAAGAGCAGTCTCAAACAGCATCTACTGACAACTAACAACACTGATTGTAAGTGTAATATGAAATCTCAGAATTTACAGATGACATTATCAGTTTCTCTTGTATTAAAAACCAAGGCTTAAAGCAATATTTTAATTACACTTGCAGGCAAACCTGGCAGCTGTTGGTAGATCAAAGTCATCAAAGAAACCAAGCAGGTCTGGCGACTGAACTCTATCATAACGATCACCATCATCAACGGCTGCTGGCATCTGATCATTATCAACCTGCACATACAACTCCACTGCAACATCAATCATGATTAACACACAAGTATTTGTCAATGTCCGTGGTGTGCAGAGACAGTTATAGTGTATAACAGTGCTCTTTAGTGCTTTTACACTGTTGGTTGGATAGCAGGAGGGCAGGTGGCTTATAAAAAGTCATGCATTAGCAATCCTAAGATTCTTCTCTGGGAAACTTTTGGGGGATCTGGGCCAACTGGAGTGATTTCCAGAAAACTAGACCAGTTAAACAAAAACCAAAAGTAGTAGCAGTAGCCGCAGCAGCAGTTCTTGTTGTAGTGTACAAATGCAAATATCACTACATCACGACTCCACTGTGACAGTGAATCTAGACATTGCTAGACAATATGTCAGTGCCATCAGGTTGTAGTTCCAGAAGAACTGATGCTAGTACTTCTGAAATTACAATAATATGGCGCTACTGAAGTTTTATTATTATTATTATTTTTTTATTATTGTTGTTGTGACAGTAATAGTGCCAATGACACTGCGAGCTGAATATGACTACATTTCTGGTGCCAGCTCCCGCAGGTTAACCTGGATTAAGGGCCATTAAACGAGCTTGTTGTTGTTCTGTTGTCAATATAGAAGGCTTGAAGATAGAGGAGACCTCGTGTTTTGTCATGGCAGCATAGAAGGGCTTCTAGACCATGGAAACGAGACACAACATGCAACAGACATGTGTTGACCTAGTTTTTGACAGTGAGAAATTACATGTTTTCACATTACTGTCAAGTTAGTAAACATGCCATTTTGTAAGAACTATTTTAATTAAGAATGTGTATCTGCTGAAGGGGTACACTGCACAAAATTTGTAGAAAGAATTTCCAAGTAAGCCGTTTTAAGTAGTAAAGTCTTAAGAGGTTGCTTTTGAAATCAGTATCGTTTTTATGCATCCAGGAAGGAATACAGCATGCATATTTAGTTGTTCATGTATTCTCAGGTAGTGAAGTGAGAAATTATGCATGCTTTTAGAAGCTAGGTCCTTCAGCATGGACTACCAGTAAGCCAAATATTGTTAACATTGGTTCCAGTTTTTTCAGGTTATAGAAGATTAAACATGCGATAATTTTTTTGAGACACAGGGCAGGAGGCAGAATTTTTTTATCACTCACAGATAACAGTGATACAGAGTCATGACGTGTTTGCAGCATTATCACCTGAGAAGCAGGCAGACTGTTTGACGTATCTGACACAACAAGTGCTCTGTTGCTAACACTGTCCACTGCCAGCAGTGCCTGACTGCTGTCCTTAGCAGTGCTGGCCAGCTGCTGCTGCTGCTGCTGAATGTCTGTCATATCATCATCAGCTGTTTGCTCTGCACAGCATGACACAATGAAATACACCAGTGTACAGCTAGGTACGCACAAACAACACAGACAATATGCTAACACAAAGGTAAAGGTAATGTCAATTTGTATAGCACCTATACACGAAACATCTCTAAGGTGCTTGGGTATAGCATGCATTGTAAAGGGATATCACAGTTTTACTCTATCCTCAGCTGCCCATTTGAATGCAACATTGCCATCATTTGCCAAATCATGTAGCATTTGAATGCTTCTCCTCCCTCTTGTTGGTTTACCTCTCATTCTGCCTTCAATAATTTCATGCAAAGTCTTGTCATCTCTCAAAACATGGCCAATCCACCAGTGTTTCCTTTGCCATAGAGTTCAGTAATTGCCTGTCTTCATTTACTCTCCTGAGAACTTTCTCATTCGTAACTTTATCAAGCCACCTTATCTTTTCCGTTCTTCTCAATACCTACATTTCAAAGGCTTCTAATCACAGTAGTAATGAAAGACAGAATAGCTACCAACAGCAAGAGGTCCATAATCATTGTAATGCAGAGTATGAAAGTTTACCAGTGGGAAGTTGGCTGACTGCTTGTACTTTTCCATCAGTAACTGTCCTCTCATGCACAGCCTCAGATGTCAGTTCGCTGTCATCAATCAGCTCGAAGGACGACGTTGACGACCTTGCATCATCAGGTTTTGTTTCTTCGACTTTTTTCGCATCGAGGGCAGACTGCACAGGAGGCTTCTTGAGTGCAGAGTGATTATTCCGCGCTGCTTCAATCAGCTGCTGAAACTGTGATTTGTGCTGCTGAGCTGATCACCAACAGACCACACACAATGTCATGCAGCTAGTGATACAACTCATTCACATACAGTTCATTCAATGACTGTCATTTTCACACGGCCAGAGATCTTCAGCAACACAAGACAGATGCTGTTGGTAGCTATTCTGTCTTAGGTGCGCTAGTGGCTGTGTGGTAGAGTGCCGGATTTGCAATCGAGAGGTTGCGGGTTCGAATTTCAGCCTGGGCTACTTCGCACCAAGGTCTACTCAGTCTTCCATCCCTCCGGGGTCGGTAAATGAGTACCAGTTATAGCTGGGAAGGCAAAGGCAGGTATGGCTCATTCCGATTGCGGATGAAC
>Ga0049107_10000147_pt1 | contig 17690 bp, 11 predicted proteins | sample WorMetilPIANOSA1_FD_61187 | JGI IMG/M metagenome (GOLD analysis project Ga0049107, IMG submission 61187) | Marine gutless worms symbiont microbial communities from Max Planck institute for Marine Microbiology, Germany - Olavius ilvae PIANOSA.1 | ecosystem: Host-associated > Annelida > Digestive...
GGTTTCCTATTAGTGTTCTTTAGTAACTTTGTCCCTAAAACGCACCGTTTTTGAGATATTCGACTTGTAAGTATACAGTGACCTTGATACCCGCCGGCCACTCAAGGTCATCGAAAACTATACCATTCTATCCAGCACCCATGACTTCCTGTTCCATAGTAACCATCGGCCTATCGGACATCGCCGTTTATCTCGGTAACGGTGCGAGATATATCGCGCACCGTTTCCAAGATAAACGGCGATGTCCGTCGAAAATCGCCAATTTTTCCGACCCCCGTGTATTTAACGCCCCCGGTGAAGGGGTTCCCCTTGGAATTTGGTATCGGCCCAAGGGGTCCCGAATGATTATATGATGGTGCTACTAGACGTTCGAAAGTTTTAAGATAGGTTTTGTCGTTTTGATACAATACCGGCTGTGACAGACAGCCACCCAGCCAGCCACGTTAATTGCCGTAGCAAAGGCGCCGCTTACTACGTCGCGCGGGTAAAAAGTAACGTTAGAATAATAAGTCTTCAATTGCTTCCGCCACCCAGTTGTAATGTTATACAATGAAGCTTAGTAACGTAAGCACGCTAGCTATTGAGTATATCGGTCAGTCAGTCCGTCAGTCCGTCAGTCCAATGACCACAGTCGCGCATCGCGCACCTGCGTCGTCCCTTCTCGCAGCAGAAGTGCAGCGGCGACCAGAACAGAGCCTTGCCGAGTGGATCGACACCGGAGAACTGCATGTTGGCGTCTACGCGGCCGGCTGATAGCAGCTGGGCCAGACGACGCGGATCATCCTTGTCTACACACATCAGCGACAGTATTGACGGTATAAACGCAGACGTCTCACGAAATCACAGTGTAGTACGTTAGTGTCGTGTCATTCGGACGGTGTGTGTGGAAAGTCGTCGTGGACGTATACACGACGCCTAGTAATTTTCTACAAAGCGTTGTAGACATTATCCAATCTGATAATTACATGTCGCCTATATTGGACAATGTCTACAATGCTTTGTTAACAAAAACTCAGCTGTCGCTGACAAACCGCGCGACGCGTTTAGAAGTCAGTCAAGGTGAGCAAACATTTCACCAGTCGATATGTTAGGTTTGGTTTCATATTAGTGTGCTATTGGAATTATGTCCATTGTCCATAAGATATTCGACTTCATAACCTTCATGACCTTGAAAACCGGGATAAGGGTCAGCGAAGGTCATTGAAAATGTCACCATTCGATAGAGAGCCTATGACTTCCTATTGATGTTCTATAGTAACTATGGCTCTATCGCGTATCGTTTGAGATATTCAATGCCGAAAAATATCGCGACGTTGAAATCCCATTGAAAGTGGTATCATTCAATAGACTGGGTATAGTTTCCTATTGTATTAGTGTTCTATAGTAGCCTAAGTTTGTCCCTAAGACACACCTTTTTTGAGACATTCGACTTCAAATATGCCGTGACCTTGAAAACCGGGTTAGGGGTTCGTCAAGGTCATTCAAAATGTCACCATTCGATAAAGCGCATATGACTTCCTATTGATGTTCTACAGTAAATAGTTCCTATCTCATGTCATTTCTGAGATATTCAATGTGGTAAAATATCGCGACCTTGAAATCCAGCTCGGGTCAATCAGGGTAATTGAAAGTGGTACCATTCGAGATAATCGATGTGTTTTCCTATTAGCGTTCTACAGTAACTTTGTCCCTAGGACGCACCGTTTTTGATATTCGACTTCAAATGTGCCGTGACCTTGAAAACTGGGTTAGGGTTAGGTTCCGTCAAGGTCATTAGAAATGTCACCTTTCGGTAGAGCGCATATGACTTCCTATTAACGTTTCATAGCAAACATGGGCCTATCTCGTACCGTTTCCGAGATAGACGGCGATTTCAGTCGAAAATCGCAAAATTTTCCCACCCCCGTTTATTTTGTTCCTCTGGGAATTGGATACCAGCACAGGGGGTCAGAAAACTAGAATGATGAGGCTACCGGGCGGACAAAGAAGTTTGACGATATCTTCAGCCGTCTGGATAGAATGCGCGAACGTGACAAACAGACGGACAGACACCGGGCGACATCAAAGACCGCGCTTACGCATAGCGTCGCGCGGTAAAAACCACGCGCTGTAGTCTTCGTGAGTAGGTCCACAATGGCCTTCCATAGGTATAACAGGTAACACGATATAGCTATGACGGACTGATGGACCGACGAACGTTATCGCACTCGCACAAGGCCAATGATGCAGATGCTGGTGCCGTCCACATTATGGCTGCAACGGCACGTGACCGGAATGCCGCTCCATGACAGAATCGTGCGTCGTCATTGGTGGAAATCGAGTCACGTGATGTACAGCATAACCGTTTATCTACCGGTAGACATATCCGTTGCTTAGCAACCATACGCTAGCGCAATGAAAGGATTCACTTCGTTTCATTGCAAGTCTACGAACAAATGTGCCAGGTAGGCTACTCGTAAAATTGTTACAATTGTTGTAAAATAACTCGATATATCATATGTGACTAACTATAATAAATAATTACTTATTTGTCTATCAGTCTTTGATCCTAAGTTAACGACTGTAAATATTAGCCTAAGTTTTCATCGACTTTATTCTCGTCGGTTTACGCGACAAAACACATGCGTCGCGCGGTAAAAACTACGCGCTGTAGTCTTCGTCAGTACGTCCACAATGGCCTTCCATAAGTACGACACGATATAACTGTGACGGACAGACGGACCGACGACCGTTACCGCACAAGGCCGTTGCTATAGCCTAGTATATACTGTTGCAGATGCTGGTGCCGTCCACATCTGGCTGCAACGGCACGTGACCGGCATGCCTCTCCATGACAGAATCGTGCTTCGTCATTGGTGGAAACCGAGTCACGAGATGTACAGCATAACCGTATATCTACCGGTAGACATATCCATTGCTTAGCAACCACGCTAGCGCAATGAAATGATTCACTTCGTTTTCATTCTGTGCCAGGTACTCGTAAAATTGTTACAATTGTTGTAAAATAACCCGATATATTATATGTGACTAACTAATAAACAATTAGTTATTTGTCCATCAAGTCTTTGATGTTACGATGTTGATGATATAAAGAGTTAAATGTTAGCCTAAGTTTTCATCGACTTTATTCTCGTCGGTTTATGCGACAAAACACATATAACACAATGCAAGATATGTACGTACGTCGACATTCCAACGTCGTCAAGTACATACACGTCTATCGCAGCGACACATTATTACAGTGACTTAGCCTAATGCCGTGGTTACAACTGTATGTCGCCGTCGAAAACTGCTATTTCAGTCACTGTATTGTCTGTCCTTAAGTCGGCGAACTCTGAAGTCAGCTAGTAGTTCAATTTTAGTGTTTTACTTTTTTTTATTTTGTATTTTAATTTCTTATTTTCTGTTTTAATTTTTTCACTATGTTTGTCGTTTGTGTGTGTTACTGTGTTTGCTGCACTGTGTTGCGAAATAAAGTCTTATAGGGTCGCATCGTCGTCGAGTGGTCGAATTGCAGTCGAACGGGAGTCGAGCGACTTTCTCACTGGTCACAATTTTTCCGCCTTTATCGCAAATTCGGTGGACGTAAAATTAGATTGAATGCGCACATTATGTGATTAATACTATAAATTAAGTACGATTAGTTTGCCAGCACGGGATTGGCAAGTAAATTTGTGCAGACAACTAAATACACAACATATACCTATAGCGTAGTAGACTGCTGACTCGATCTCCTCCAGACGTTTTCGCTCATTCTCGTCAACGGGCGAGTCCAAGTCCATCGCTGCCTGTTTGCAAACAATCGATCAATCAACCCGTACTAAATATATAACACGCGCAAGATCAGTGGCATTTCTAGCAGCGAAACGCTGCGTGAGGATCGAGAGGGGCATCTGCTGGCTTAGATAAACGTAGGGTCAAGCAGACATTAGAAAAGCTCATGGAAAGTCTTCCGGTCACTTCATTTTGGTTTCCTTCCGATTCGGGTAGTTTTTGCGCAAGATCAGACCCAGAACTTTTCGAAATGTCCTCGAATTGCGTCTAAAACTTGAATATTGTCTGTCGAAACTTGTCCATCTACGAAGCGGCAGAGTATTTTGCTACAGTTCTCAGGGAATGTTCACTGGTGATGTTGATTGGAACCCATCAGTCCAAGGCAATTCGCCATTCTAACCAATGATGCTAACGAGACATTGATACCCGAGACCAAGACCACGAAATTGCTAGGCAAGATACATAACGACTCGTGTGAACTGATGCCGCAAAAATATGAATATTTTCATTCACGGACCTCAAGAACACGAATTAAGTAAGTAACAGTGAAACTAGTCTGTCACCGTTACAAACGTTTCGAACAACTGTGCCAGACACTCTCTTTTTTAATCAATCTTGCTGTGATGACTAGGGTATTAAGTGATTTGAGACAGTGTCTTGCATCGAGACAATCTTGAGAGTTTTTTTTGTGTATTGAGGTTGCTCAAGTCAAGACAAATACCACTACACAAAAAGAACTTATTCAAGGCTTCCTCGAGGTAAGACAATGTCTCGAGACTTAACCTCACTATCTAGTGTAATTACAATGCGATTCTAACCCATTGCAAGCGTTCACATGTATGTTTGTTACCTCGCTCTCCTGAGCTACGAATCAGCTGGAATCTCGCCTGTCAGTTTCTCAGCGTTGAATGCACTAAATGTCGGCATACAGAGTAATATCCTCGACTTCTTCTCGGTGCAAATTGTACAACTCGCCCAGTGCGCAATAATACGACCACCTGCTAGCATGAGTAACTCGGTGCAACTATAGGAAATGTCATTACGCAGTAGAAATGAACGCGCGTATTATCGCCAGAAAGGCGCAGTTCGACTCCACGGAACAAAGACCTCGCGAGACCATTCGACCCTTGCTGCGTCCGTTCTGTACCAGCCACAGCAACCAAATGCCACGTACGTAAGCAGCTGTCGGCTGGTGATGGGCCGCAATGCTAAATTGCTACACTTTTTCCACATCATTTAATTATTGCGTTTCGTATGTCGTAAAACACGCCACCAACAGTTCCTTTTTGTAACCAACAAAAGATCACTAAAGAGCCGTCTATTCTCTGTTTCCTTTTCTTCTGCTTGGAAATTAGATTTTGTTATTATTATTGTTCTGTTGTTTCATGGTTTCACATCAGTGTCTTCTTCAGTTCTACATTAGCCTATTAGCGTGCAACATGTCTCCCTTACATACGGAACACTAAGTCCAGTGAATGTATTTTATTTTATTAATTCTTTTTGCCTTTGTAGGCTGTAGCGTGAGTCAAATTACTCCAATAACAAAGGCATAGCCGAGGCCGTAGCTATTTTTTTATACCGAGGCTAAGGACACTGTCCGAGATCCGCTGGGCCAAGTGCGGGTGTGGGGGTTCTTGGGGAGGGGCAGCCAGCTCCCTCCACACCAGCTAGGGGCCTGGGGTGCACTTAGTTATGTAAAATTTCATGAACTTTTTTGCCCTGAAATATTTAAAAAATTTCACTGTTTTTTCCGGCTTTACACTCACCCGTTTAACATTTTTTATACGTCAAACATTACCTTTCATTCATTTATGCATACTGCAGCTCCCTAAGCCTATCTGCTGTAAGTAAACCAATTAAAGATAAGTATTTGTTGTTATGCATGAATAGCATTAAGTATCTCCTACTAACTTGATATACTTTAATCATGTTTTTAAAAGTTTTAAGTCACTTAATTTCGCATTAATCGGCGAATATGGCGCTGAGATATAGCCAAAAAGAAAACAATTTTTAATATGGCATTTGTCCGTCATCTTTAATTAGCAAATTTCGATTTTTTTTGGTAAAAAAAATCCATCTTCGAAATGGAAATTTGCATCTGCTTACCAAATTTGATCGGAATCTGAACACGTGTAGAGGATACCGAGGGCTGTTGTCTGTGACGCATGGCCATTGCGACGCCAGACCTACGCAGAGCGTCGCCGCCCTTTGACCGGCGCCAAATTACACTGGCGCATGTATAAAAAAACGATGGTATTTGAGGCAGAAGTCAGTGGGGGGAAGTAAGGCAGGTGGTCTCCCCACCCTTCCCTTTCCCTCCCTCCCCCTTTCCATTGCCCCTAAGTTTTCAGTCAAACCAGTGGGAGGGAAGGTCAGATCCAGTGAGGGGGAAGTTCCCCGGCTCCCCCCCTACAAATACCACCCTATACAAACCACTGGCGCAGGAAAGTGCCACGGCCGGGAGTCGAACCCATGACCTGTTGATCGCAAGTCAATCACGCTAACCACGACGACATCGAGCCAGGCCTCACACACCGCTGCCATGTGATAAAATTATAACCGAGTAAGAAATGGAACCAAAGCATCTCACGTTCACACCAGCACCTAGCACCATAGCCGTCGAGGCACGTCATGAGCACGTTGGTCGTGTGTTGCGGCTTGGTTCATGCCGTCCATAGCTAGAGACCACCATAGTTAAGGGCCCCCACAGCTAACTATGGTCCTAGCACTGACCCTAACCCTAACCCTGACCATAGATTGAGAATTATAATTTTTTGAAATTTAAAATTTCCTGAAGTTCACAATTTTTTTTACGAATTTTAAAACTGTCAATTTTAAAACTCACAAAGTTCAATTCATCACATTCATCGCCGCCAAGTTCCAACAAGCTCTTCGTCCAAAAGGCAGCAATTGACTTTTGAGTTATTCTGTGGTGTCAACAATTCAACATTCGTTAACTCGCCAACAGTTCTGAGTGATCAAGGGGGAAGTTTTACAAAGTCAACGATTATTGCCTGCAGCTTCATTGTCTTCCACAGTGTCACAGTCCTCAACTGCCCACTGTTCCCATTCAGCAGTTGCCTCAGTGTAATCGACTGCAGAGAAATATGTAGGTACTTTTGTGCGAATTCGAAGACTTTGCAGTTACTAGTGATGCTATAAAACGAACTTTTACGAATTTTAAAAACTTTATACAATTCGCGAAATTTTACGCATTTAAAAAACATAAGCCACAAATTTTCAAACTATGACCCTGACCCTAGCCGTAACCCTAACCATGAATAGTAACCTAGTAAGGTTGGTTCATGTATAGCGGCCCTTAGCTATGGAGGACCGTCACCTTACGGCGCAGGGAATTATTTACACCCCCACTGGGGGTTGTACACCCACCTATTGACGTTAACACAAACACACACCCAAACTGTGCTCCCCCATTGGGTGTGTGTGTACTGTTCTAGTGGTGCATTCTTCTCCTGGGAGATCCCGACATACTCTCGGTGTTGGTGTGTTTAGCAAGTGTTTGTATAATTATACGTATCGTAAGACAGTGACTTATTGTAGTTAGATTTTATCCGTAAGACCGCAGTTTACTTCTGTTGCGTATGTTTCTTGTAAGTGCTCACCTGAGTGCATAATACAGGTATTATGCACTTATGGCTTTATTCATCAGACCGCATATACCTACGTTGATCAGCAGTCATGCCGACCTGATATCTTGTACCCCCAACTTGTCCATGACACCCCCCCATGACAGACATCCTGAAAAATATACTGTTACGGCGTTGAAGCAGCAGCAGCAGCAGCAGCAGCGAAGAACTTTTCGACGTTTAAAACGGCGCCTCTCTCGAAGTCCGTATAAACTGGTTCACAGCCCAGCCCGCCGCTGCTGCAGCTGAACGTCTGGACGCTGATGTATTGCCCAAGTACAACACCTGGCCTCACCGCAGCCATGGAGCAGCATGCCAGCCGACCTGCAGCCTGCGCCCACTCACGGCCTCCCAGACTACTTCTCTGCTCTCTCTGTTCGTCTTCCCTGGAGTCTAAACACTGCCTGTCGGTACTATCGGCATTCTCAGGCGAGATGGGTGCAGTTATTTACGGAGCCGTAGACGTAGGCGCAACCAGGGGCGTCTACTCAATATAAACGATGGAGCAAATGCACCATGGAAAAAGTACGGGGGGAAGCGTTTTTTTTGCAGAAACTTAGGGGGGAAGTGAACAACATCAAACACTGACACGCCCCATAACAACCCAACCACCAGTTGTCCTGACTGCTCTCTGTAGCACAGACACCCCGGCGACTTGTAGTTCAGCTGATGTTCGTCGATGATAACTCGACGTAGCGTCAACTGTGCGTCGAGCAGCGAAATACGACGATTGTTGCAGTCTGCTACAAATATGTTGCCGTGAGAGTCAACAGCGACGTGTATAGGCCTGCCGAGTGGTGATAGACGTGAACCGGTGAACTGACGCAGCACCTCGCCGCCTGTGTTGACTTCACTCACCTGCCACTGCTTCAGTTGAGTGTAGTGACTGACGATAAATGTTCCAGTTGGTGACTCCACGGCGTGAAGTGGCTCCATGTAGTCCGGCAGATGAACACGTCTCAGTTCATTGCCGTCTGCGTCGAACTGCATCAGTTTGGTGTCGTATGGCGTCACCAGCAGGCGAGTTGATGTAACTGACAGTGCCCATGGTTTGAACGTGTCATCCGGTGACTTTGGCAGCCAGTGCTTGATGTCTGCGCCGTCTGCCGACACTCGCAAGATACACTCGTACTCAGCGACATACACATGAGACGTTAGCTCGCAGGCGGCGATGTCAAGTGGGAACTCTAAGTCTTTGACGACGATGCCTGTCAGTTGTTGATGTGTTGTAGCGTTGAATCTCAAGATTGTTGAGGACCAACGACAGACCACGAAGACAACGTCATGTAACTGAGTCACGCCCCACACGAGGCCTACAACACACAACACGCTCATATTATCACTTCATTTCACGTATATAAACACACAAGTACTAGAGGTCTATCCTCGTCCATTCACTTACAGTCTTTCACACGTCGCTAAGTGACGACATTTATAGCCTGACACTGTACTGGGTGGCCCAGAAAAAAACAGCACGTTTTCACTCGTTGTAATTTCATCAATATAATAACTATGAGTTAACTTACCAAGATTATTTAGCAATACATAAAATCACATGTGCGTCTAATGTCCTGTTAATGAAAATTTGTCTCGAACGGTTGCAAAATTATAACTAGCGAAAAATGTGCATTTTATGGGCCACCCGGTAAAATTCCAGACATTATACGGATTGGCCTAGATGGTTGGACTGCCGCTTATGAACGATATTATGTTATGTTATGTTATCAACTTCATTCTATTTGTTAAGTATTTTATTTTTTTTAACCCTCGGCAGTAAAGATCCTGAGGGTTAAAAACAAAAGTTAGAAACAAATAGGCTGGAACTGCCTAGAATTCGTCCTCAGATGTTGTGTGGGCAAAGGTGCCCTGGATGGCGACCACATTGTAGCGCTGAATGAGAACTGACAGGCGCTGGAACAGGAAGCCAGACTCGCGGATATCATATGTGACTTGTGTAATGCGCCTTCCCAGGTCGCCAACGAATTCAAGTCCGTCGCTGTTGATGGCTCCCATGGTTTCCACGGCAAGCCGTGATGGCAATATAATGAATTACTTTCAAACTCAAAATTTTACACATTATAATTCGAAAATAATTCCACATTGAATGCCATACTAGTGAAAATACAGATATAAAAAGTTCACATTAATTATAAAAATGTTAGAAACTTAGAAAATGTGTCTGAGACCAAAAAATCTGTCTTGGTTTTGGTTTTCGTCTTTCAGGTCTGGTGTTGTGAAACACGGTCTTGTCACGCGCGTCGTCAGCATGATCTTTCAAGTACTATTTATAGTTTCAAGTACTATTTATAGTTCTGTGCTTGGAACATCACTACTGTGGACATCAACAATGGCGTTTACTTACTGACAAATTAAATCCGCCAAGTGCCTTTGTTTACTTCTGGTGGTCTTAGTCTGAGTCTTGTTATTTTGGTCTTTGTCTCAAGAATCTGGTCAAGATTGTTTACATCACTGACGACGATCCCTTACCTATGACATTGAACTCAGAGTGCAACCGAACTGACCGCTGAAACGGACGACAGGAACCTGTAACAACACAGCACACAGAATCAGTGATGTCAACAAGGACTTGGTACGTGAGGCCACGGACCCACATCGAGCCTACCAAGTAACAACAAGTTATCTACAATGAGATGCTGAGATGGTAAGTAAACAGGCTGTAGGCGGGCGGCCGCCACGGTATGCTCCCGCACCTCTCCTCTCTCCCTCCCTGTGGGCGCCGAAGCGCCTTGCGCCGCAGAGCAGACGGCAACGTAGCAGCAGTTTCCGACGGCCAACACGTTCCCACGTCCACCGCTATAGCCGCCTGACACGCCAACACGGCGGTGATCAAAGCGGCCTGGTGACCTTGACCTTTGACTTTTGACCTTGAAAGTGGTGTACGAGTCATGTGTGACGTGGGCTACCTCTGTGCCAATTTTAGTCTTCCTAGGCCTCTCTGTTCTCGACTTAGGCGCGATGTACGCGACAGACAGACACACAAACAGTCGTCAGACAGATGTAAGACAAAAGCATCATCGCTTTATGCCCCACTTATTAGGAGCGGGGGCATAACAATGCCATTGCCATGTGCCGGTACATATTGTGACTGCCAGTGTCAAGAATTTGACTATTAGTTAGAATAGACCGTATTCCTGCGTCCAAATTAATCATAATTTCCCTTCCAAACAAGTATCGTAAGCGAAAGCTAAGAGAAGGCCCTACGCATTTTATAATAACACAAGGGACCTTTGCTCGCATTTCTCTTCGCTATCCGTGCAGTGGTAGTCGCTTTCACCAGCTGACGGAGCTGCGGGATAGTTGACAAGGACAGAGATTACTTTATGGATCTGAAAGTCACATTTCAGTTTTATTTCTAACTTTTGGAACTTAACTTTTCGTTTTAGTCCATACTAATAGAACTTACTTTCTAGTTTTAGCTCTTACTTACTGGTCTTACTTTACAGAACTTACTGACCTGACAGATTGACTAGACAGATCTATACCAACTGAGATGCTTTCTCTCTGATCACTACGAGCGAGAGAATTGTACTCAGTTGATGGTGAATAATAACTAACTAACTTAAACGATATTGCTTTCATTCTGTACCAGACTTATATCAAGTACCCAGGTCACATGTACAAGTACAAGTACCCATAACTGCCGATCAAGTACAACCCAAGTACTGGAGCACGGACAGCATTTGGTGACCACTGACACACTAATAGGCTGATTTATTGAGTTTACAGCACGGAAATAGCTAATGTCCTTAAGCGATGACGATGATGATATGGTGGCAGAATACTGACCAGACTGCTACTTGCTCAATTCAAGGGAGCTTAACCTTAGGATTACAAGAAGCAGTAGAAGAAAATCACCATCCAATGCAGGGTCACTGATAGTTGTCAGTCAAAGAGCACAAATTTGCAGAAATGTCTACATGGCAACAAGAACTGTATATGTTCAAGTACAAGTACGAGTACAAGTACTTCAGAACGGTACTCGAGTACAAGTACAAGTACTGCATCTGAGGCTATAACAATACCGAGCACTAAATTTATTGATAATCTTTTGAATGATGATATATTTACTGTGTTGTACTTTAGTGTCATGACATTTAATATGTGCTTTAATTGTGTTCTTATTCTAGTGTTTTTTCGCCCCCCCCCCAAAAAAAATGACCATGGCTCAGTTGCGCCATCTGGAGATAGGGATAGATGCCACTGTCCATAGTAACTAAGGGCCTATATCATTCTGTTTTTACCCGCGCGACGTAGTAAGCACAGTATATGCTACGGTGGCTGGCTGGATGTCATATGCCGGTATTGTATCAAAACAGTTAAACCCATTTTAAAACTTTTTCAACCATCTGGTAGCTCATCATTCTAGTTTCTTTTTACCCCTACACCGAAACCCAATTCCAAGGGAAACCCCTTCAGTGTGGGCTATATATACATGGTCGATGGGAAAAATTGGCGATTTTCGACGGAAACGGTGCGAGATAGGCCGACGGTTACTGTGGAACGTTAATAGGAAGTCATGAGTGCCGGATCGACTGGTATCATTTTCAATGACCCTGAGTGACCCCAACCCGGGTTTCACGGTCACGATGTACTTACAGGTCGAATATCTCAAAAACGGTGCATTTTAGGGACAAAGTTACTAAAGAACACTAATAGGAAACCATATACCATCTATCAAATGATGCCACTTTCAACGACCTTGAGTGACCTCTGACCCGGATTTCAAGGTCACAACATTTTAAAGTCGAATATCCGAAAAACGGCACGTCTTAAAGACACAGTTACTATTTCACGCTAATAGGAAATTATACCTAACATATGGAATTGTACCATGTTTGGTGACCTTGACTGACCTCTAATCGCGTCACGGGGGTTTGTCAGCATCAGCTGAGCTTCTTGTTGAGATAAACGGCGACTTTGGTCAAAAGCTTCACATTTCTCCCACTCATCGTGCATTTTACGGCGACGTTGAGTGGTTCTCTTAGAATTTTGTAACGGCGATGGGAGCTCAAGACTACCAGACGGTCAAAAACTGTGACGAAAAGTCCACTCGTTTAGATACAATACCTCAACGTGATGGACAGACAGTGTCATGGTGTGTATGCTGGTGCACGCTGATGCACGATAAACAAACATTCATGAAACTACCTATCGCCCCTGCAGAATCTGCAATGCATGGACCCACATAAGTCATTTTTTTCAGCGCTAAACACTGTCCTGCTTTGTAAATTTTTACCTTTTTACCCGCGCGACGCTCTGCATAGCGCGGTCTTTGCCGTCGTGCGGTGTCTGTCTGTCACTCGGTGTCTGAACGGCTAAACCTGTCTTAAAACTTTTTGACCGTCTAGTAGCACCATCATTCTAGTTTTCTGACATGTTGCTTTGGTACCAATTCCAAGGGGAACCCCTACAGCGGGGGCGTTAAGTACACGGGGGTGGGAAAAATTTGCGATTTTCGACGGAAATCGCCGTTTATCTCGGAGACGGCGTGAGATAGGTTCATGGAGGAAGTCACAGGTGGCAGATTGATCGTCGTAGTGATCGATTGGTGTCAGTTCATACGACCTTGAGTGACCTCTGACCCGAATAGCAAGGTCACAACATTTTTGACGTCGAATATCCGAAAAACTGTGCATCTCAGGGATAAAGTTACTATTGCACAAAGGTTCACGGCTTGGCAGACAGTAATCATTTTGCCATTTTGTGACTTTGTGAATTTTGTAATGAGCAAAGTCACTTTTGTATAGTGTCGCAATTACAATGACATTACAGCGAACACAATCTTAACAAAAATAAATTATAAAATATGTCAAAACTGACATTAGCGATGTGGTGTCTAAGTAATATTTGCACTCAACTATAGTTTTCTTTAAATTTATTAAAACATACATGTACACTTACGCTCAATAAGTTTCTTGATTTGGTGCTTTACCCACTGACTGGTTGGCGACTGTGGCCAGCCAGTGAGTGTCAGACGCCAGTTCCAACATACTGACGTGAGCGTGGTGTACGCTCGGCGCTCAGCACTCATGGACTTGCCAGGCTTGTATGGAGGGCTGTCGTCATCAAGTTCAACGTCACTCACGTACAGCCGCATGAACGTCCGTATCAGCACTGCCTCCAACAGTTCCAGCGGAACATCACTCAGCTTCTACAGTATCAACATCACAACAAACTAAAGCAGTATGATATCACACCTATGGTAAAATGATGTGAAAGCAGACAAATTTCCATAAAATTTCCTGTTTTCCAGAAATGTTGTGGAAAAATTCCCACAATTTCTGTGGAAACTTTCGGGAAAAGAGGTTAGACGAGTGCTGGACCTAAACGCACCTCTGGGAACAAGTCGACGCCGATGTGGTCAGCACGATAACCATAGTCTATCGGAAGAAGCTCGACATGCCAAGCAGATACGTCGTCGACTCGAGCGTCGGTACCGTCGGACTGAACTTCCATCAGATCAACAGGCCTACTGATGACTCACAGTTACCGGTCGCTGAGTAGAATGACACGACAACCTTCTGTCACGACAGACTGCACTTTTTCAATAATTTGGCGCAGAGTTTAAACTTGCTCACAACATGGGCGACCCTCACAACAACCAGTTTGTTCTTGGCGAGTAATGTTGTCCACTGCTTCTTTCTTTCTGATCAAAATAATGCTAGCCCAAGCCATGATTTTACGTGCAAGAGATAAAAGACCAATACCTCTCCAGTTTCTGTAGTCCAAAAGATCACCATTTTAGGTAACGACACTGTCACACTGTATTTCCAATCTGCGAGGACTATCTCCAAGTGTCACCTGCTTTTATCAGTCCACTTGTATGCCATCGATTCCCGCTACCATTGATTTATTCAACTCATCACCGGTTATTATGGCCCCATCACCAAGAGGCGGGGCATTAAGCGATGCTTTTGTCTGACGTCTGTCTGTCGTGTACGTCAGTCGTAACTCGTATTCGGAGTGGAAAAGTACTGCTACGTTTCGTCTGCTTGGCAGCACGCGAGGTCTTGGGCACATTCAGGGGGGAGAGGGTCAGGAGCATATTGTATCGCCACACTCATAGCTTGTTGGACCTGTGTCGATAGTTCAATGTAGTCTTCACTGCTAAACTCATGTGTGATCACTTGTTCAGGACAGTTGAGTATATTTTCAAAATGCTGACAGCACTGAAGTTGTTCTGCGTGTGTATAGGACATTGTGCCGTCTGGTTTCCTGACAGGTAGTGTCTGTCCTCTAGGCTTTCCTGATAACTCTTGGACGACTTTGTACAGCGTCTTACAGTCACCTTTGGTTGCAGCAGTTTCAGCCTCTTACAATGTGCTTTCTATCCAGAGGGCTTCATCTTCCTTACTTAGTTTCTTAACTTCTTTATCCTTTGCTTTATATTCTGCCACCAGATGTGCATAGTCTTCTGTAAGCAGAAGCTGTTATTTCTTCATTTTTATGTTTTTCCTTTCATCAATTGCTTGTCATGTTTGTCCGATATCCACCTCTCTCTGGGTTTGCCTATTGTGTATCCGACAACACTTACTGCCGTCTTCACATACACTTCTTTATGTGATGTCCATAATTCATCTGAACTCTGCTCCTCAGTCTTTTGATTGTCCAGTGCTGACAACCAATTTTGTAACTTTAGCTGAAATTCTTCTGTTATTTCTCGGCTTCGAAGTTTATCTACATCCAGTATTTTTCTGCTATGCTGATCTGTAAGTTAATTTTAGCTTAAACCTCATATCGGCAACCAAGAGATAATGGTCTTAACTAACATATGCGCCTCCTGTGTGAACTCGAACATCCAATTGCAGTAAGGAGGCCAAGGTTTAGTTATGCAGTTTGGTTTCTGGTGGTGCAATCTGATGACTAGCAGGTATATTTGTGTACATTCTTATGGCAGATCAGTGTTCCTGCAATATTCAGTCCACAGCACCTGCAGAAATTGAACAGCCTATCACCAATGTCAGATCTTGTGCAGGACATTTATTTCCAATGACGTTCTTACAATCGTCTTTCTTTGGTCCAATTTATACATTGAAACCAGCAATAACTAGCTTCAGATAACGGTGTGGCAAAGCTGAAAGAACCGCCTCAAACCAGTTGTAAAAATCATCCTTCTCAGTTTCAGCTGCAGAATTCGTAGCTGCGTGGACTCGTATTGATGGAGGCTTTTGTACAGTGGCTGTTCAGAAGAACGGTCAAGATCCTGTCACTGACTGGCTGCCACTCAAGTAATGACTTACTACTTACATGTATTGACACAGGATGACAATGTCAAAGACAATGTCAATCATACATTCATATAGCGCAGAGTCATACGGCATCTCTACTGCGCTGAGTGTGCTGAGTAACGGTTGAACAAGTCTGTCTTAAGTAGTTGCCTGAAGCTGCTGCTGCTGCTGAGAGCCGGGTCTCGGAGACTGTCTGGTGGTAGAGAGTTCCAGACCGTCTGGCCTGCAACAGAGAAGGCTCGACGGCCAAAGGTACTGAGCCGGTAATGTGGTACAGTCAGGTGATGTCGACTGACCGAGCGTAGATGTTGTTGGCTAGCAATCTCAATAGTCGGTAAGGTACTTGGGTGCCTTACTCTGCAGACAGCGGTGCACTGTGACGCCTATCTTGTATTGGATACGTCCAGGAACGTCAAGCCAGTGCATATCGTCATGACAAACCGTGATCGAACTTATGTGTACCAGTGACGAGACGTGCTGCCGCGTTCATCAGACGTTATAGCTTGTCAGTCATAGACCTTGGTATATGGTATAGGTATAGTAGGGTCTAACGTCCCAATCGACACAGTATAGGTCATTCATAGAACTTGGTGATCCGGCTAGAATGGCATTGCAGTAATTGCAGTAATCCAAGTTGCAGACTGTACCGTGCACCTGCCAACTCGATCAACTCTCTTACATCCATTCATTTCCTGGATTCTTTGGATGGCTCCAACACCATGAACACGTTTTCTTCCTCCTGAGTGCACAACCTGACTTTCAGGAATGAGGCTTCTTCATCGCCATTTGGTCGCCTCAACCTGGGTTCAGCCTGCAGCCGGTCCTAGGCAGGCCAAGGTCCTGACTGCAGTTACCAGGGAGACCTCGTTGGGGCCCAGGTTGGACTTCTGACTGACAGGCTGTACTAGCAGACAGGAATTTACACCTGACGCAGTTTGCCCTACGTTCAATACGTTTATTAAAATCCTGTAGCCCAGTGATAGATTAAAACAATCAGTAGCACTTTTTTATCTCCAAAGACTCGAAGACAATATCTGGTGTTGGGCATCATGTGCCGATGTCACCACTTTCAAGGTCAAAATGTCAAAGGTCAAGGTCAACACGCCGCTTTGGTTGGCTGTTCAAGTCACTACATAATTTATATGTACGACACCATATTCTACGCTACCACCCAGAGCGAGCCGCTGCCTGTCGACCTTGGGGCAGGGGCATAGTGTGGCGGAGGACTTCAGGCTCGTGTCCGAGATTTATTCTCGCCAGCGACTGCGTTCAGCCTCCTGTACCGACGTTGTGGATCCTGCCACACGCTGGTCTTCACTTGGCAACCGAGCATTCCCGGTCGCAGGAGCTCGAGTGTCGAATGCGCTACCGCCCAGTGTCACCTCCGCACCATCTTTGTCCTCATTCCGGCGACTCCTGAAGACATTTCTCTTCCAGCCACAACGGCGTCAATAACACTATTCACTGTGTCGTGGTCCTGAAGTGCTTAGCACTTAGCACCACGTTAATCTTGGCAAACTGAACTGAACTGAACTTGCTTGTTTATTTCTGAGTGTTTCACATGCAACTTCTTAATGGATGCATTTCATTATAATTTGAATTTGCTGAACATAATCAGAGATTGTCATACTTTTCTTATGTTTTCCATAAATAAGCCTGAAAGATCTTTCCTGCATTTCAACAAATTTGTCCCTCAAACAAACTGAACAATTCAGCTCACATACCGTGTGAGTTGATGACTTGATAACTGACATCTGTGACATATCATCAGTCTTGCTGGAATCTCGTTCTTCTGTGATGTACACAACACAACACACACACACACTGTTAGCTACAGACATCAGTTGTGTTTGTGATTGGAGCAACAAGCTGTGCACGTGGCAACACAATATGCCCCCGCCCCCTGCAAGTCTTACCATAATCAGCTGTAAATATGACAAGAAGCTCAGCTGATGCTGACAACAGGCTCGACGCGTTTAGCGGTCAGTCGAGGTCAACAAACATGGTACCATTCCACATG